>Ga0007834_1000007_pt1 | contig 182129 bp, 168 predicted proteins | sample CryBogCBE06Nov07_FD_71233 | JGI IMG/M metagenome (GOLD analysis project Ga0007834, IMG submission 71233) | Freshwater microbial communities from Crystal Bog, Wisconsin, USA - CBE06Nov07 | ecosystem: Environmental > Aquatic > Freshwater > Lake | place: Crystal Bog, Wisconsin, USA | collected...
TTAAAATGGGGAGAGGGTGGGGTGAGGGGCATTTTTATGATTCCAAGCCCCTCATCCTGTCCTTCTCCCCGTTGATCCTTCGAGACGGCCTACGGCCTCCTCAGGATAACGGGGAGAAGGAACGCTCACAGTGTGTTTCCATCTCAAAACAGCACGCTCTAGGCAAATTCGAGGATCACCGCATCCACGGCCAACGAGTCACCCTGTTTCGCGTTGATTTTTTTCACTGTGACATCGCGCTCGGCCAGCAGCACATTTTCCATTTTCATGGCTTCCACCATGCAGAGCGGCTCACCGGCCTTCATCTCCTGCCCCTCGGTGACATAAATGGCCTTGACCAGCCCGGGCATCGGACAGAGCAGAACGCGCGATGTATCCGCCGCCACCTTTTCCGGCATCAGACGGAACAATTCGGCCTCGCGCCGTGTATAGACATGCGCCTCGATGGTGACACCGGCATGGGAGAGCACAAAGCCGTTCTGAATGGGGCGCACCTGCACCGCCACATCGACACCCTCGATCTGCCCCTGCCAGACCGGCTCACCCGGCGTCCAGTCTGACACAAGCCGATGCACATGCCCGCCCGTGAAAGCGACAGTAAATTCGTCGCTTCCGGAGGTCATGACAATGTCAAAGCTCTGGTCTTTCAGCACAACCGTGCGCTCTTCCTGAAAAGTGACGCTGCGCTGCGTGCGCATCTGGCCGGAGATTTCGCGCTTGCGCAGGTTGAGCACATGGTCAATCGCAGCCGCCACTGCAGCAATGCGATGCGCCACTTCGCCTTCGGCCCGAAGCGGGCTGAAGCCATCGGGATATTCCTCTTTGATGAAGCCGGTGGACAGACGCCCCGCCTGCCAGCGCTTATGCTGCATCAGGCTCGACAAAAACGGGATATTGTGGCGGATGCCATCAATGACAAAGGCGTCCAGCGCCCGCGCCTGCGCCTCAATCGCCTCAAGGCGGGTGGGCGCATGGGTCACCAGCTTAGCGATCATCGGGTCATAATAAATCGAGATTTCGCCACCTTCGAACACGCCAGTGTCATTGCGCACGGTAATGCCGTTTTCACTGCCCTCAGCAGGCGGGCGATATTTGATGAGGCGGCCTGTGGAGGGCAAAAACGAGCGGGTCGGGTCTTCGGCATAAACGCGCGATTCCACAGCCCAGCCGGTGAGCTTCACATCATCTTGGCTAAAGGCGAGCTTCTCGCCATAGGCCACGCGAATCATCTGCTCGACAAGATCAACACCGGTGATGAGTTCTGTCACCGGATGTTCCACCTGCAAGCGGGTGTTCATTTCCAGAAAAAAGAAGCTCTTGTCCTGTCCGGCGACAAATTCAACCGTGCCGGCCGAATCATAATCCACAGCCTTGGCCAGCGCCACCGCCTGTTCGCCCATTTTTTTACGGGTTTCGGCGTCCAGCAGCGGGCTTGGCGCTTCCTCAATCACCTTCTGATTGCGGCGCTGGATCGAGCATTCACGCTCGCCCAGATAAATCACATTGCCATGCTTGTCGCCGATGAGCTGAATTTCGATGTGGCGCGGGTCAACGATGAATTTTTCAATGAAAACGCGGTCATCGCCAAAAGAGGATTTGGCCTCCGACTTGGCGCGGGTGAAGCCCTCAGCCACCTCATTTTGCGCATAAGCGATGCGCATACCCTTGCCGCCGCCGCCCGCCGAGGCCTTGATCATCACCGGATAGCCAATTTCATCGGCAATTTTCACGGCATGTTCGGCATTTTCAATCACACCGAGATAGCCGGGCACTGTCGATACTTTGGCCGCATTGGCGAATTTTTTCGATTCGATCTTATCGCCCATCGCGGCAATGGCGCGCGGATTGGGGCCGATAAAGACGATATTATTGTCTTTCAGCGCCTGCGCAAAGGCTTCGCGCTCCGACAAAAAGCCGTAACCGGGATGCACGGCCTCGGCGCCGGTCTGTTTGCAGGCGGCGATGATTTTTTCAATGATAAGGTAAGATTCGGCAGCGGGTGCCGGGCCGATATGCACCGCCTCATCCGCCATTTCGACATGGAGCGCGTCCTTATCGGCATCCGAATAGACGGCAACGGTTTGAATGCCCATTTTCCGCGCCGTCTTGATGACACGGCAGGCGATTTCTCCGCGATTGGCGATCAGAATCTTCTTGAACATGGGCACCCCAACTTGACTTAGCTCTCCTGCTTTTAGGCCAGCCTAAGCCCCGCGTCTACTTGAGCAAAAGGCGAAGATGGGGGATTCTCACCAGCCCGTGAAAAACAGCGCGACAAACCTTAAACCGTGGATGGCCGGATCATCCCCGGGTTAAACCCGGGGACTTAGCCATGACGTGGCTACTCACGGCACAAAACGTCATGCGCGGGCTTGGCCCGCGTATCCACGTTGCGTGCATTAATCCAAGCTCTGAGCATGCCCCGCTGGCAGCCTTTCGAGAGCCTCAGGATGACGGGGGGAAGGAACGCTCACAGTGTGTTTCCACCTCAAAACTGCAGGCTCTAAACCGCGCCCGCCGCCTTCAATTTCTCGCGCGCTTCGTCCACCTCGCGCTGGCGGTTCCACAGCGCATTGTAAATGCCGCCCCGGGCCAGCAGTTCCTCATGCGTGCCGCGCTCGGCGATCTGCCCGCCGTCCAGCACGATGATCTGATCGGCATTGACCACAGTCGAGAGGCGATGCGCGATGACCAGCGTGGTGCGGCCCTTGGAAATACGCTCCAGCTCGTCCTGAATTTCGCGCTCGGTGAAGCTGTCCAGCGCGGAGGTGGCTTCATCCAGCACCAGAATCGGCGGCGATTTCAAAATGGTGCGGGCAATGGCCACGCGCTGCTTCTCGCCGCCAGACAATTTCAGCCCGCGCTCACCCACCTGCGCATCATAGCCATGCGGAATCGAGCGGATGAATGTGTCGATCTGCGCCAGACGCGCCGCCTCTCGCACTTCATCCTCGCTGGCTTCCCAGCGGCCATAGCGGATATTATAGCCGATGGTGTCGTTGAACAGCACTGTATCCTGCGGCACCATGCCGATCTGCGCGCGCAGGCTCTTTTGCTGCACGGCGCTGATGTCCTGCCCGTCAATCAGAATGCGCCCCGCCTGCGGCTCATAAAAGCGGAACAACAACCGAGACAAGGTGGATTTGCCAGCCCCTGACGGGCCGACAATCGCCACCGTATGGCCTGCGGGCACAGTGAAGGACACGCCTTTCAGAATCGGGCGCGCCGGATCATAGGCAAAATGCACATCATCAAACTGCAGGTCGCCATGCCCCACCTTGAGGGCGGGCGCATTGGGATGGTCTTTGATTTCGGGGTTCTGATCGAGAATGGCGAACATGGCCTCAATATCAATGGTGGCCTGTTTCACCTCACGGTAGAGCATCCCCATGAAATTCAAGGGCTGCGAGAGCTGAATCATCATGGTGTTGATCAGCACCACATCGCCCACCGTATTATGGCCGGAGCGGATACCGGCCACGCACATGGCCATGACAGCGGCCAGACCCAGCGTGAAAATCACCGCCTGACCGAAATTGAGCATCGCCAGCGATGTATAGGTTTTGATCGAGGATTTCTCGAATTTCGCCATGCTCTTGTCATAGCGTTCGGATTCGCGCTTTTCCGCACCAAAATATTTGACGGTTTCGTAATTGAGCAAGCTGTCAATCGCCTTGGTATTGGCGTCATTGTCGCTCTCATTCATGGTTTTGCGGATAGCCATGCGCCAGTTGGTGGCCACCGTCGTATACCAGAGATAGGCGATAATCATCAGCGTGACGACCAGCGCATAGCGCCAGTCGAAGGTGTAAAACATCACGCCCAGAATCATCACAAATTCAACCAGTGTCGGCACGGCGGTCAGCATCGACATGCGCACAATGGTTTCAATACCGGCGCGGCCACGCTCCAGCACGCGGGTCAGCCCGCCGGTTTTGCGCTCCAGATGATAGCGCAGCGACAGGTTGTGCATATGCACAAACACCTCAGCCGCCAGCCGCCGCACCGCATTCATCGCCACAGCCGCAAAAAGCGCGTCCCGCCCCTGTGTGAACAGCGCCATCACAATGCGTAAAACCGCATAAAGCACGGTTAAGGCTATGGCGCCGGTCATAAACTCCGGCAAAGGAATGGATTTCAGCCCGGCATCCCCGACCACCGAATCCGTGGCCCATTTGAAGGAATAGGGAATGGCCATGGTCACCAGCTTGCCGGCAAACAGCAAAACCGTGGCCCAGACCACCCGCATTTTCAGGTCCACACGGTCCGAGGGCCAGATATAGGGCCAGAGATTGCGGACAGTTTCCGTTAAAGAACCTTTGGTCTGCACACGGGGCTTATGTGCGGCGGCGGCAGATACAGCAGTGGAGAGGGTCATTGAAGGCCTATGCAAGGAAAAATATCCCCTTCATATAGGCCTTTTTTTAAAAAATACTATGTCCGCCGCGCAACGGACATAAGCAACATGCCTGCTATGCGGCCTGAGACAGATGTGCGGCCAGCGCCTCGCGAACCCCGCGCCAGCCGCGCGCAATGCGCCCGCGCACCGCCGCCACAAACCAGCCCGGCACATGTCCGGCCTCGGACACAATATTCACCAGCACCGCCAGAGCCGAAATATTCTCGGAATGATCGGCTTTCACCAGCAACCATTCGGCCAGTTCATCCGACAGCACGCCGGTGGGGCGCGATTGCCAGACCGCATAATCGGTGATGGTTTCAACCAGAAAAGCTGTCCATTCCGGGCACTTATCCGCAATCGCGGCATCCAGACAAAACAGAACCTCCGCTTCCGCCCGGGTCAGCGCCGTGTCTCCGGCAAAGCTGCGATGCAGCAGGCGCACCTGTTCCACGCCAACGGAGGCTGCGGTGATGCTATCACGCATCACATCCAGCAAGAGCTGGGCCCATGGTTCCAGCGCCTTGGCGGCTGTTTCTTGTGCAATTCCGGTCATATCTGCCCCTTTCGATCCGCATGTGCACTCTATGCACATTGCCCTCAATGGTCTGAACTCCAATCTGCACCCCGCTTCTTGCCAACTTATGAATCTTTGCCCCGCAGGCAGGACTTACCCGTCAGCATGTGCAGACAGGGTTAAGCGTGTGCTGAAACCTATGCTTTATAAAAATTGAACATCGGCACGCGGCGGACTTGCTTGCATTTCAGCAAGCCGGATTTGCCCCACTGGCAAAACGCCCGGCCCTGTGCAATCTGAAGCCAGAAGGAGCGCATCATGTTCAAATCCTCAGGCATTCATCACATCACCGCCATTTGCGGCGACCCGAAGGTCAATCTGCATTTTTATCAGACGGTGCTGGGGCTGCGTCTGGTCAAAAAAACTGTGAATTTTGACGATCCGGGCACCTATCATCTCTATTATGGCGATGAAAACGGCGCGGCAGGCACAATTATGACGTTTTTCCCTTGGGCTGGTGTGCCCAAAGCCAAAGCTGGCGCGGGTGAGGTTGTGGCCATCACCTTTGAAATTCCGGCGGGTTCCGCAGGCTACTGGACGCGCCATCTGGCCGAGCAGAATGTGGTGTTTGCGCTCGACACCAATGTCCGGACTCCGGTCATTGCCTTTCATGATCCGGACGGGCTGGCGCTGGAGCTGATTGAAGCAGACACTACAGAGCATAAACTGGGCTGGGGCCTGAACGGCTTACCCGCAGAACATGCCATCCGCGGCATTCATGGCGCGACCCTGCTGGTGAGCCAGCTTGAAAAAACCGCTGAGGTCATGGCCAAAGGGCTGGGCTGGACAGAACTCTCCCGGGCCAGCGCCAATGGTTTCACCCGCCTGCGCTTTTCAGCAGCCAGTGGCGAGCCGCTGGGCCAGTATATTGACCTGCTGACCCATGAGGATCCGGAGCCTGCACGCCATGGCGCCGGCACGGTGCATCACATTGCCTTTCGCGCCGCAACGGATGCTGATCAGGCGGGTATGGCGGCGCAGATCAAGGCGCTGCATATTGCCTCGACCGAACAGAAAGACCGGAACTATTTCCGCTCGGTCTATTTTCGTGAGCCTTCAGGCGTTTTGTTTGAAATTGCCACCGACGCCCCGGGATTTACGGTGGATGAACCCCTCGCCTCACTGGGACAGGCGTTGAAACTGCCCGCGCAATATGAGCAGCACCGCGCCAGCATTGAGGACAATCTGCCGGATCTGCAGTAAAATTTCAAAACAGTCTGGTAAATTTTGTGCTGTGTCTACCCCTCTCGCCCCTTCATCCTTCTAGACGGCTTATGGCCTCTTCAGGATGACGGGGAGAGGGAACGCTCACACCAGCTTCCACTTAAATCTGAAATGCTCTACTATGCGCGCATGAACATATTTCAAACCGACGCCCTGCTGCTGATTGACCTGCAATATGATTTTTTGCCCGGCGGCGCATTGGCTGTGACGGGCGGCCATGACATTCTTGCGCCTATAGACGCCCTGACACAGCGCTTTGAGCATGTGCTTTTAACGCAGGATTGGCACACGCCGAACCATATTTCCTTTGCCTCGACCCATGGCAAACCGGCCTTTTCGAGCCTCGACCTGCCCTATGGCCCGCAAATTCTCTGGCCCGATCATTGTATCATGGGAAGTCACGGGGCTGAACTGGCGCTCAACCCGACAAAAGCCGAGCTGATTCTGCGCAAAGGCTATCATGGGCATAGCGACTCTTATTCGGCCTTTGTCGAAGCCGACGGCGTGACCCGCACCGGCCTTGCCGCCTATCTGCGGGAGCGCGGGCTGAAACGTCTGTTTCTGGCGGGCCTTGCCACAGACTTCTGCGTGGCCTTTTCGGCGCTGGATGCGGCGCAGGCAGGGTTTGAAACCTGTGTCATCAGCGATTTGTGCCGCGCGATTGACCAGAACGGCTCGTTAAATACAGCCATGCAACGCATGACCGCCGCAGGCGTTCACTTCACAGATTCGGGCGCATTTGGCTAAAGTTTCTGAAAATAAACGATAAAGCTCTCGCAGAGGCGGCTGTTTTGGTTTATAGACCGCCTCCATGCCTTTGATAACAACGACACACGCCCTCAGCCAGACCTGCCAGCGACTGGCGCAGCATTCTTTCGTGACGGTTGATACCGAATTTTTACGGGAAACGACCTTCTGGCCGAAACTTTGTGTCATCCAGCTTGCGTCCGAGAGCGAGGCCGTGGCCGTGGATGCGCTGGCGCCCGAACTGGACCTGACACCCTTTTTCGAGCTGATGCGTAATCAAAACGTGGTCAAAGTGTTTCATGCCGCGCGGCAGGACCTTGAAATCATCTGGAACCTGTCCAAATCCCTGCCCGCGCCGGTATTTGATACGCAGGTTGCGGCTATGGTTTGCGGTTTTGGCGATCAGGTGGCCTATAGCGAACTGGTGCAGGCCATTTGCAAGGTGTCCATCGACAAATCCTCCCGCTTTACCGACTGGACTCGCCGCCCGCTTTCTGCCGCACAGGTGGATTATGCCATTGCCGATGTCACCCATTTGCGTGATATTTACAAACATCTCGATGCAAAGCTGACGAAAACACACCGTCACAGCTGGCTGGAGGACGAGATGAAAACCCTCACCAGCATTGCCACCTATGAGCAGCACCCCGACCGCGCCTGGGAGCGTTACAAGGGCCGCATCCGCAAGCCGCGCGACCTTGCGGTGCTGATGGAACTGGCCGCCTGGCGCGAGGCCGAGGCGCAGAGCAAAGATGTGCCGCGCTCGCGCGTGCTTAAAGACGATGTCATGCTTGAAATTGTCATGGCCGCCCCCAAGGATGCCGAAACACTCGGTTCGCTGCGTGCATTTCCACGCGGCATGGAGCGGTCAAAGTCCGGAATTGACATTCTGGCGGCTATTCAGCGCGGTCTGGCGCGCGACCCGAAAACTCTGCCCAAAATCGAGCGCGACCACCGCAACAATACCAATGGCGCAACCGTTGAACTGATGAAGGTGCTGCTGCGGCAGGTGGCCGAAGAGGCCGGTGTCGCCGCCAAAATGATTGCAACGGTGGATGATCTGGAAGCTATCGCCTTGTCCGACAGCGCCGATATTCCGGCGCTGCAGGGCTGGCGGCGGGATATTTTCGGCCTGCGCGCTATAGAGCTCAAACATGGCCGTCTGGCACTGACCATTGAAAACCGCAAAGTCATCACGCTGGAATGGCAGGAGCAGAAAGAACCCGCCTGAGCCTCTCCCACTGCTCAGCGAAACGACAAAGCCCAGCGGACGACCTGCACCTGAGAGTCTGTTGCCTTTTAAGGGAAAAGAGTCTGTTGCCTTTAGACCTGCTATTTTGAGGTGGAAACGCACTGTGAGCGTTCCTTCTCCCCGTCATTCTGAGGAGACCGCAGGCCGTCTCGAAGGATGGGCCGAAGGACATAAATCCAATGCCCCTCACCCCAACCCTCTCCCCGCCAGCGGGGCGAGGGAGATGATTGCCTCTCAAGACAACAGACTCTAAAGCGGAATATTATCGTGCTTCTTCCATGGATTTTCGAGTGATTTGCCGCGCAGCATCGCCAGCGCGCGGGCCACGCGCCTGCGGGTGCCATGCGGCATGATCACCTCGTCAATATAGCCGCGCTCGGCAGCCACGAAAGGCGAGAGGAAACGCTGTTCATACTCAGCGGTTTTCTGGGCAATCACCTCGGCATCATTGCCACGGAAGATGATTTCCACCGCGCCCTTGGCCCCCATCACCGCAATCTGCGCGGTCGGCCAGGCATAATTGACATCCCCGCGCAGATGTTTCGAGGCCATCACGTCATAAGCGCCGCCAAAGGCCTTGCGGGTGATGATGGTGACTTTCGGCACTGTGGCCTCGGCATAGGCAAACAGCAGCTTCGCGCCATGTTTGATCAGGCCGCCATATTCTTGCGCTGTGCCCGGCAAAAAGCCCGGCACGTCCACCAGCGTGATCAGCGGAATGTTGAAACAATCGCAGAACCGCACGAAGCGCGCTGCCTTGCGCGAGGCATCCGAATCCAGCACGCCGGCCAGCACCATCGGCTGATTGGCGACAATGCCCACCGGCCGCCCCTCCATACGGGCAAAGCCGGTGATGATGTTTTTGGCATGAGCTTCCTGAATTTCAAAGAAATCGGCCTCATCGACCATCTTTAAAATCAGCTCTTTCATGTCATAAGGCTTATTGGGATTGTCGGGAATCAATGTGTCGAGCGAGGCGTCCATGCGGTCGCCATCGTCAAAGCTCGGCCATTCCGGCAGTTCGGCGGTATTGCTGGCGGGCAGAAAGTCAATCAGGCGGCGCATCTGCAACAGCGCCTCGACATCATTGTCATAACCGCGATCGGCGATGGAGGATTTGACTGTGTGGACAGACGCGCCGCCCAGCTCCTCGGCGGTCACGGTTTCATTGGTGACGGTTTTCACCACATCCGGACCGGTGACAAACATATAGGACGTGTCCCGCACCATGAAGATGAAGTCGGTCATGGCGGGAGAATAGACATCGCCGCCAGCGCAGGGGCCCATAATCAGCGAGATTTGCGGAATGACGCCGCTGGCCAGCACATTGCGCTGAAACACCTCGCCATAGCCCCCCAGCGCCGCGACGCCCTCCTGAATGCGCGCCCCGCCCGCATCAAAAAGTCCGATGATCGGCGCGCGGTTTTTAAGGGCCATATCCTGCAATTTGGTGATTTTGGCGGCATGGGTCTCGGAGAGCGAGCCACCGAACACCGTAAAATCCTTGGCAAACACATAGACAACGCGGCCATTGACTGTGCCCCAGCCGGTGACAACGCCGTCGCCCGGCACTTTGTTGTTGTCCATGCCGAAATCAACGCAGCGATGCTGCACAAACATGTCGAATTCTTCAAAAGAGCCATGATCAAGCAGCAGGTCAATGCGCTCACGGGCGGTGAGCTTGCCGCGCGCGTGCTGCGCATCAATGCGCTTTTGTCCGCCCCCCAGACGAGCCTCGGCCCGACGATCTTCCAACTGTTCGAGAATATGTTTCATGATGCCTCAGTTCCAGCCATTCTCTTTCCGTTTAACATGGAAATGTCATTGCTGGAACTCAGACTCATGGGGAATAGACCGCTTGAAATTTTGCCCTGTGCGGGGCCATTCGGATTGTGCGGTTAAGCCCCTCACCCTCGCCTTATTTTAAGGGGAGAGGGAATTTTCTAAAAACTCAGCGTCTCGCCCACCTTCGGCAGCAGCAGTTGTGTCGGGGAACCCGCCATTTCCGCCGCAAAAGCATCACTATTGGCCGCCAGCAGCCCGAAAGTGGCAAAATGAATCGGCAGGGCCATTTTCGGCTTGAGATAGCGGTTGAGCGCGATGCTGGCCGATTTTGCCCCCATGGTGAACCGGTCGCCAATCGGAATCAGCACAATTTCCGGCGCATGAAGCTCGGCAATCAGCGCCATATCAGAGAACAATTCGGTATCCCCCATGTGGTAGAGCGTGGGCGAGCCCTTATGCTTGATCACAAGCCCGTTCGGATTGCCCAGATAAATGCTCTTGCCATCGACAACGGTGCCGGACGAATGCAACGCATGGGTCAGCACCACCGAAAATTCGCCGCAGTTAATCTCGCCGCCCGTATTGCCGGGGTTATAATTGCTGGCACCCTGCCCGGCCAGAAAGGAGCAGACCTCATAATTCGAGACAATCTGCGCGCCGGTGGCTTTGGCAATCTCCACCGAATCGCCGATATGGTCATCATGGCCATGGCTGAGCAAAATATGGGTGGTTCCGGCTGTCACAGCATCAAAATCGCCCGTGAAGCTGGGATTATGTTTCAGAAACGGGTCAATCAGAATGACCGATGCGCCCAATTCAAGACGAAAGGCCGAATGTCCTAACCAGGTGAGTTTCATAAATTCATCTCCATGTTTGCACAACTTATGTAGAGTATCCGCGTGCTAAAGCGAGCCTGAGCCGGTAAAAAATCAAAATTTTGCCACTATGGCCTCTCCGCCGGTGCTGTGCTATTGCACGAGAATGAAAAACACTCTCGATATTGGCGAGCTGCTGCCGCTTCTGCCGCGCCATGCACGCCTGATGGGGCTGGATCTGGGCACAAAAACCATTGGTCTGGCGATCAGCGATGTCGAGCGGCGCTTCGCTAGCCCTTTGGAGACCATCCGCCGGACAAAGTTCAAAGCCGATGCGGAACTTCTGCTGGCTGCCGCCAGAAAGTACGAGATTTTTGCCTTTGTCATCGGCCTGCCGCTGAATATGGATGGTTCGGAGGGGCCGCGTGTGCAGGCCACCCGCGCCTTCGTGCGCACAATGGCCCCGCTCACCCCCCTGCCCTTTATCTATTGGGATGAGCGCCTCTCCACCGCCGCCGTCACCCGCAGCCTGATCGAACAGGATGCCTCCCGCGCCAAACGTGCCGAAGTGGTGGACCGCATGGCCGCCGCCTATATTTTGCAGGGCGCACTCGACCGGCTGGATCGGCTGAGCCGGACAGATCCCTTGCCTTGAACAACGCCTTTATTCAAACAAAACCCCATCTTCCGGCGAAGAAGATAGGGTAAAATCTTTTAAAATCTCGGTCTGATCATTAGAAATGATAAAGAATGGCCATCAATCCATTGGACTGGGTCTGCTTGATGGTTCCGGCATAAGGAATTTCCTTGATCATATCGACCTTGCCAAAATCGGACATGCTGTAATCCAGACGGGCGGTGATATGGCTGGTCAGCCATGTTTCGGCCCCGCCGCCCAGTTCCAGACCTCTGAGCGTGTATTTTTCCATGGCGCCAGAAATGTCACCAATGCTCTTGAGGGTGCTGCGCTTCTCCGTATAGCCGACGGACCCGTAAACCAGAGTTTCGGGCGCCAGCAGATAACCAAGGCGGGCGCGCTCGCTCAACCCATCAGGGCTGTGCCCCTCAATGCCGTAAGTGTCATGTTCGACCGTATATTTTGACCCAAGTGTGGAGAGAGACCCGATGATTTCGGCACCAGCCACAATCGAAGTGTTGATCTGATAATTGTAACCGCCGAGCAGGCTGCCCGACCAGCCAGCTGCGCCAAAACCATTCAGGGTCAGATCACTGGCCGAGAAATCTTCCACGATAGGGAGATTATATTTGGTTGAAACCTGATCATGTCCAGCCCCGGCCCCGAGATAGAACCCTGTCCAAGTGGGGGCGGCCGTCGTGGCGGCAACCTGATTCTTCTCACCAAAACCATAAATAAGCGAGATTTTAGCTGCACCAATTTCCGGTATAATATCAACCGCATAGCCATTACGATGCGCGGTTGCCTTCAGGAAACTGGTGTCATATTCCAGGCGGGCGCGCCAGTTGCCGGAGAATTTTGTCTCAATGCCCATGCCGGTATAGGCCACGCCATAAAACTCTTTCTTCTTGGCTTGATAACCCACAACATAACCATCCACGGTCTCGGAAATGCTGCCGGTGCCCTGCGCCATGGTTGCACCCAGCGAGGTGAAAATGAGTGTATTGGGCGAGGCCAGATAGCCCACGCGACCCGAAAGGCTGGTTGACCAATTCTCGGCAGCGGACGCCGTCACGCCGCTGCCATAGGTATAGACATCGGCTTTGGCAGCCATATTGCTGCGGTCCGCGCTGATCTGCGCGCCGATGAGCCAACGCTCCGAAATCATCTGGTCATAACCCGCCAGCAACCCCAGGCCTGAGCCCCTTGCCCCAAAGCCATTGGCATCGAACAGATTGGTGCTTTTGAATTCAATATTGCCCATGTTTTGCTCAAGGCTTGCACCAAGATAAAAACCCGTCCAAGTGAATACAGGCAAGGCCACCGGCGGTTGCGAGAGAATCATCTTGGATGGCAAATCTGTCGCTAAAGCCGACGCAGGCGCAGCCAAAACGGCCACAAGAGCAATAATCTTTTTCATGAAAACCCTAAAAAAATAAATAACTAATAATGATTCAATTTCTTCCAGATTGGGGATGAGATCAAGCGCGAATCCTGCCCACGGGGCATGAATAACAAACTTGTTGCAGATGAACCACATTCAGCCCCGCGCGACTTCGCGCAGGCGCAGGCAAAAGAGCCTGAATATGCAGATTTAGACGGAATTTTCGGCTATAATCGGCTGATTTCATATAACATCCACCCACGCAGGGTCGCACAACAGCTCGTGCGGATGTCATTGCCCTTCATTTGCAAATATATGAATTTAAAAAATGCAATTTAAGATTGTATTTATAAACATAACTACTTGAATAATATATTTTAGGTTGTATTCTTAGTGGTGTTCACCATAAATACAGGGCTAATTCATGGCTGCGCGGCGAAAACCACCGACTTCACAGGCTGCATTGACCCGCATGGGCGATGAGGATACGTTCTGGCCACAACCTGAAAAGCGGTCTGCATCCGAACAACGTGCCGATACGGCCCGCTATATTTCAACAATAGTGACAGAACTGGCGCAAATGGCGGGAAATTGCCGGCTGGATACGCTGAATTACCTGCTTGTAATGGCGCAGATGGAAGCTGAAGTGGCCGCACGCCGCTCAACCCTGATGAAACCGCAGTCTTAACGCCCAATTCACAGCAGCGATAGCATGCCATTGCCATGGCGTTGCAGGCTGCCGTCAAGTTCGAGATCCAGCAAGACGGAATGCACCACCTGCGCCTCCAGACCGGAGCTGCGAATCAAATCATCCAGCGCGACCGGCACAGGGCCTAACAGAGCGGACACAAGCGCCCGCACATCTTCCCCCTCGGCCACATCTGCCGTGAAGGGCGCGCCGATCCATTCGTCCTCAGACTCTTGAAATGCGCTTGGTCCGGGCGAAAACAGATCCCTCAATGGCAGGCCGGACTGACGGACAGCCGCCAGCGCGTCCACAACATCGGAAACCTGAGTGCACAGGCTCGCCCCTTCGCGCAGCAGATTGTTTGTGCCCTCCGCACGCGGATCCAGCGGGGAGCCGGGCACGGCAAACACCTGCCGTCCCTGCTCATTGGCCAGACGCGCGGTGATCAGAGAGCCGGAGCGCAGGGCCGCCTCGATCACAACCGTTGCAAGGGCCACACCGGCAACCAGCCGGTTGCGGCGCGGAAAATCCCGCCCGCGCGGCTCCCAATTCAGCGGCATTTCAGACATCAGCGCCCCGGAGATGGCAATATCCTCGGCAAGCTGCACATGTTCGGAGGGGTAAATGCGGTTATGCCCGCCCGCCAGCACCGCCAGTGTGCCTGTGGCCAGCCCCGCACGATGGGCCTTGGCATCAATGCCGCGCGCCAGCCCCGAAGCAATGACATAACCCGCCTCGCCCAGCCCGCGCGCAAGCCGCTCGGCAAACACCAGCCCCGCCGTGGAGGCATTGCGCGAGCCCACCAGCGACACCACCGGCCGGTTAAGGTCAAGCGGGCCGCGCACAAAGAGCAAGGGCGGCGGCGTGTCGATCTCACGCAAAGCTGGCGGATAGGCCGGCTCGCAAAATGCAAGAATACGAATGTTTTTGGCCAATGTGGCTGCATATTCGCGCTCGGCCTCGTCGCGGGGCGTGATGCGTATATTCGCCATTCTGCCGGATTTGATCAGCTCCGGCAGCGCTTTCAGCGCTTTCTCCGCAGTGGAAAACCGGCTGAGTAAATAATGAAAATGCCGGGGGCCGATATTGTCGCAGCGCAGCAGATGCAGCCAGTCAAGCTTTTGCGACTCCGACAATTCGCGCAGCAGGCTCATGCTTTTTGTCCGATTTTGCCTTCCTGCCCGGACATAAGACGCGAAATATTGGCACTATGCTTCCACCAAACCAGCAGAGTCAGCACCAAAAACAGCAGGGCCTGCGGCATCTCTCCGGCAAAGGCCAGAGCCAGCGGGCTGAGCGCCGTGGCCATCAGCGCGGCCAGTGACGAATAACGCCAGATATAGGCGCTCAGCACCCATATCAGAGCAAAACCCACGGCCACGGGCCAGAAAAGACCGAGCAGACACCCCAGATAGGTGGCAACGCCTTTTCCCCCTTTGAACTTCAGCCAAACCGGAAACACATGCCCCAGAAATGCCCCGAATGCCGCCCAAAGCGGGCCATCCCCAGCGGGCATCATCCATCCGGCCAGCAGAATGGCGGCAGTAGCCTTAAGCATATCCAGCAGCAGCGTGGCCGCAGCCAGCCCCTTGCGCCCTGTGCGCAGCACATTGGTGGCGCCAATATTGCCGGAACCGATCGAGCGCAAATCTGCCGTGCCGGCAAGTTTTGTCAGCACAAGACCAAAAGGAATTGAGCCAAAAAGATAGCCCAATGCCAGCAGTGCACATAAGGTTCCGAAATGGTTCACGATCAAACTCCGCCACAAGAGCTGTATTTAATGCGAAATTGAGACGTTTGGGAAGCCCGAAAGCCGATGTTAATCTGGGGCCTGTCCCCATTTCGCGGAAACGGCGCCCGCGCCCCGCATCCCTCTCAACGGCCTACGGCCTCCTCAGGATAAGGGGAGAAGGGAGGCGCACAAAGATTGTCCATATAAAAACAGCATATTCTAGAGTCTGTTGCTTTTAAACGGAACCGGCTCCCTCTCCCCGCGTGCGGGGAGAGGGGCATTTGATAATCCCAAGCCCCTCATCCTGTCCTTCTCCCCGTTGATCCTTCGAGACGGCCTGCGGCCTCCTCAGGATGACGGGGAGAAGGGAGACGCACAGCATGTTTCCACCTCAAAACAACATGCTCTAAGACCGCCCTATGGCATGGTTGAGCACAATGCGGGCGGCAAGGTCGGCGGGTCGATCACCCGCACTTTGCATGGTTTGATCAAGCGTGGAAAAAGCAGCGAGCTGCGCCGTGCGGGCCGCCCCGTTCTCTATGATCTCACGCATGGCTGCCGCTAGCGCCTCAGGCCTGCACCGCTCCTGCACATATTCCGGCACAGAATATGTGCCCAGTATCAGATTTGGCAAGACAATCGAGGTCACCTTGACCAGATATCGTAATGGGGATTCAATCCAGCCCAGTTTATAGGCCACAACCATCGGCACCTGCGCCAGAGCCAGCTCAAGCGTCACAGTGCCCGAAGCCGCCAAAGCCGCACGCGCATGGCGGAATGCCGCATATTTAGCCGCTTCCCCACTTACAAGCGTGGCCTTCACAGGCCAACTTGCCATTTTGGCCTCGATCAACGCCGCCACATGCGGCACAGCAGGCAAGATAAATTCCGCATGGGGATAGTCGCGAGCGAGCAGCGCAACAGTTGCGCCAAAATCATCCATCAGATGAGAAATCTCAGCACGGCGCGAGCCCGGCAGGATCAGAATGTGCGGCCTTTCACTATCCCTCTGCGCTGCTTCCTGCGCATCAGGACGCAAAACCTCCAGCCGCTGGATCAGCGGATGTCCGACATAGGTGCTGGCGGGGCCGTGCAGCCGCTCCAGTGCCGCAGGTTCAAAGGGCAGAAGCGCCAGCACATGGTCAATATAAGCCCGCATTTTTCTGGCCCGGCCTGTGCGCCAGGCCCAGACACTCGGGCAGACATAATCCACAATCGCAATCTGCGGCCAGCGTTTGCGCACACGTTTGGCAACGGCATGGGTAAAATCCGGACTGTCAATAATCACCAGACAATCAGGCTGAATACGGCCAATATCCGCCACGGTGCGGTAAACCCGCGCCACCAGCGAAGGCAGCCGCGCCAGCACAGGGCCAATGCCCATCACCGCAATATCTGAAAGCGGAAACAGACTTTCCAGCCCGTTTGCGGCCATGGCCTCACCGCCAATGCCAAAAAACCGGATGTCGGCACTTTGCCCCTTTAAGGCTTCCATCAGCTTGCCGCCCAGATCGTCGCCGGATTTTTCACCCGCGACAATATAAAGCTGCAACGGACGCCGCGCGGTGGTCACGCCGCCGCTTCCTTTGAGTCGCGCGGGGTGCAGATGGCTCTGTCGCCCCCATTCCGAATGAAATCGAGAATCTGATGCACCTCGGGATGGGCAGAAAATTCTGCGGCGACATCCTCAACCCGCTCCTTCAATGTGCCTTCAGGCGCAAACAGCAAACGATAGGCGCGGCGCAGATCATGGATCGCCTCACGGCTGAAGCCGCGGCGTTTAAGCCCGATAATATTCAGCCCGGCCAGCGAAGCCCGGTTGCCCAGAGCCATTCCATAAGGAATCACATCATTTTCCACTCCGGCCAGCCCGCCGATAATGGCATGAGCGCCAATCCGCACGAATTGATGCACACCGGTTCCCCCGCCGATAATGACATAATCCCCCACATGGCAATGGCCGGCCAGCATGACATTATTGGAAAAAATGACGTGATTGCCGACAATGCCGTCATGGCCCACATGTGAATTGGCCAAAAATGTGCAGTGATGGCCCACAACCGTCTTATGGCCGCCCCCCTCGGTTCCGGGATTCATGGTCACACCTTCGCGGATCAGACAATCCGCGCCAATGTCCAAAGTCACATGCTCACCATGAAACTTCAGGTCCTGTGGCTGGTGCCCGATTGAGGCAAAGGGAAAAATTCTTGTGCGGGCGCCAATGGTGGTGAAGCCCGCCACAACCACATGCGACACCAGCTCAACATGGTCGCCCAGCACAACATTGGCCCCAACATGGCAAAATGGGCCGATGCGCACATGTGCGCCGATGTGCGCCCCGTCTTCAATAACGCTGGAGCTGTGAATATGTGCGGACAATGGCCGATCTCCCTCATATGTATTATCCAGACGGCACATGCGTGCCGTCAACAGCCCCTGAACCGGCCGAAAACGGATGGTTAATTGTCACTGATCAGCATGGCGCTGATCTCAGCTTCACAGACCAGAACATTATCCACCATGGCTTTGCCACTGTACCACCACATATTGCGGCGGTGTGCGGTTTTCACCATGTGATATTCGACGCGGTCGCCCGGAACAACCGGCTTGCGGAATTTGACCTTGTCAATGGTCATAAAATACACCAGCTTCGGCTTACCGATCTGCGTATGAGAATGCACACAGATCGCCCCTGCCGTCTGCGCCATGCCTTCAATCAGCAGCACGCCCGGCATCACCGGTGCAGCAGGAAAGTGCCCCTGAAACTGTGGCTCATTGAAGGTGACGTTTTTAATACCGATGCAGGAATTGTCACCGTCAATGTCAATAATCTTGTCCACCAAAAGAAAGGGATAACGATGCGGCAGAAAATCCATCAGTTGCTTTATGTCGACAACATCGAGACGCTTTTTTTCTTCAATCATAATTATATCGCCCCCTCTGGAGGTTTCTGTGCGGATTTGTGTGAATCTGTATAAAATTTACGGAAAAAAGCCAGCTCTTTGAAATAGTCCTTGATCGGCTGGGCCGGAGAGCCGCCAAAACGCGCCCCTGCGGGGATATCGGTCATCACACCGGCTGAGGCGGCAATCTGCGCGCCCATTCCAATTTTAAGATGACCAGCAAGCCCCGCCTGCCCGCCAATCACAACAAAATCATCAAGCTGGGTTGAGCCGGCAATGCCCACCTGCCCGGTGATGACGCAATGGCGACCAATGACCACATTATGCCCGATCTGGACAAGATTGTCGATTTTAGTGCCTTCACCTACGATTGTATCGCGGTTGGCACCACGGTCGATTGTGGTATTGGCACCAATTTCGACATCATCCTGCAAAATCACACGGCCAATCTGCGGCACCTTGAGATGACCCTGTGGCCCCATGGCAAAGCCGAATCCGTCCTGACCGATCCGCGCACCGGAGAGAATAATCACCCGATTGCCCAGCAAAGCATTCAGCACACAGACATGCGGCCCGAGCGAGCAATCACGCCCGATTCGGACACCTGCGCCGATGACACTGTTGGCCCCGATAAAAGTGCCCGAACCAATTTCCACACCCGGGCCGATCACAGCCCCGGGGTCAACGGTCACATCCTTTTCAAGACGGGCGGACGGGTGAATGGACACGCCGGGTGACACGCCGGAAGCCCCGAAACTCGACATCGGACGCAAAGCCGAGGGAAATAATTTGCCCAGAACCAGCGCAAAGGCCCGGTATGGCTCCTGCGACACCAAGGCAATGGTTCCCGCTGGCACTTTATCCGCATATTTGGGATGCACAAGGCAGGCCAGAGCGCGGGTGCGGGCAAGATCGTCGGCATATTTCACATTTTCAAAAAATGTCAGGCTACGGTCCGAAGCCCGATCCAACGGTCCGACAGCCTCAATCCTGCGGGAGATGTCCACAGTTTCGGGCACAGTCGCTCCGGTCCAATCCAATATTTCAGCCAAAGTCGGCGTCAATGCGGGGAGAAAGAAAAAAGGGTCAGCCATAATTCAAGGCTCTTAACATGGGGGCGAACATAAGAAAAGGCCCGGCGCATGAATGCAACCGGGCCTTTTGAACATCACTTATGGATCAGAATGCCGCGCCACCGGAGAAGCGGAAAGCCTGCTTCACGTCGTAATCAGCCTTGCTCAGCACAAAAGCATAGTCAAAGCGGATAGGACCAAGCGGCGAAGCCCAGATCAGACTTGCACCCACAGAGGAGCGTATGACGGGCTTGGTCGTATTGCCAAGAGTAATACACTGAACCTGAGTTATTGTGCTCGCCACACATGAGCCGGTATGGCCATTAAAATCCGTATTGCCTGAATAACCGAACAGAGTACCGGCATCAGAGAATATGGCACCCTTCAGGCCCAGTTCTTTCGGCGTTCCGAAGAGGGGGAACTGCACTTCGGCTGTGCCACCGAAATAGTTCGTACCGCCAAGTCCATTGGTTGAAGTATTGTTTGGATCCGTAATGTCACGCGGGCCGATGCCGCTTGGAGCAAAACCACGCACAAGGTCAGGCCCAAGGTTGAAATTGTCGACAAGGCGCAATTCCTTATCGCCATAACCAAAGACATTACCACCCTGAAGCTTCACGAAGCCGACGAAATCATCATAAAGCTCATGATAGTAGCGCACCTGACCCGTGGTCTTGACGAAATGGCTGTTTCCACCCAGACCGGCAATATCCTGCTTCAACTCTCCATAATAACCATTGGATGGATTCTTCGGGTCATCAAGATTGTTATAGGCAAGTGTATAGCCCGCCAGAGAGGTGATCGTGGTGCCCTGAAGCTGCTTCACGGCCAAAGACGCCTCACCATTGGCCAGACAGTTATTGGTTGAGGTAATAGTACCTGTGATCGCCCCGATATTTGAAGACCCGTCAGTATTACAGTCATTGTAAGGCTGCGTTAAACTGTTCGGAATTGCAACCTTGGAGGCATAAAGCGAGTAACGCCCGGAGACTGTAAACTGTTCGGTCAGCGGGATGCCCACACGCAGAGTGCCACCGGTCACCCAGTCCTGATACAAAGTATATTTGGACGCATCTGTCTGCTTGCGGAACAGGTCAAAGCCAGCCGCCATATGCTGTTCCATGAAGTTAGGCTCAGTGAAGTTCAGTTCCACGCCGCGGGACTTCTGCCCGCCGGACACGGCAATCTTCACATATTGACCACGGCCAAGAAAATTGGTTTCGGTGAGCGACACTTCGCCAATAATACCATCGGCTGTGGAATAGCCGCCGGAAATACCAAACGAGCCTGTGGACTGATCCTCGACATCAATATTCACAACAACACGATCCGGTGAAGACCCGGGTGTGCTGGTGATATGAACCGTTTTGAAGAAGCCGAGACGATTGAGGCGGCGTTCGCCCTTTTCAATCAGAACGTGATTATACGCATCGCCCTCACCCACCTCAAACTCACGGCGGATCACATAATCGCGTGTGCGGGTGTTGCCGTGAATATTGATACGTTCGATGTAAACACGCGGGCCCTCCTCAACAATGAAGGACAGAGCCACGGTCTTGGCAACAGGATCGCGGTCACCGCGCGGATGAATCTGCGAAAATGCGTAGCCCTTGCTGGCTATAGCGCGGGTCATGGCCTCCATGCTTTTTTCGACAGCCGTGCCATTATAAATATCACCAACGGAGAGTGACACATTTTTAACCAGATCGTCACCGGTGATGTCTTTAAACTTTGAATCGACCGTGATCGAGCTGACACGATATTGCGGCCCCTCGCTGACGCCGATGGTCACAATCCACCCGCCCTGCGCCGCATCAAATACAGCGTCAGTTTTGGTGATCTGAATGTCAGCATAGCCATTCTTGAGATAGAAACGACGGATCAGTTCGGCATCCGCGGCAACCTTATCGGCATCATAAACGTCTGAGGTTTTGAAGAACGACATGAAGTTCATTTCGGTCGTCGACATCAGGCCACGCAGCTTGGATTCGGAATAAACCTCATTGCCAACAAATTTGATGCTCTTCACGCCCGTCTTGTCACCCTCAACAATGGTGAACACCAGATCCAGCCGGCCATTGGGCAAATCCACGGTGCGGTAGGTCACCTTCGCAAGCCCACGGCCAGACCGTTTGTAAATGTCGAGAATGCGCTGCACGTCCGCCTGTGCAACGGCAGGATCATAAGGCCCGCGCGATTTGGACTGCAACTCGGGGCGAATCTCGTCACCCTTAAGTTTGTTGTTGCCCTCAAAGGCCACCTGATTGATCACATTGTTTTCGACAACATGAACAACAATATGACCATTGACCCGCTTCACGGAGACGCTGGAAAACAATCCCGTCGCCTTCAGGTCTTTCTCGGCCTTAGCAATATCGTCCCCGACAAAATAGGAGCGAATCGTCTCGGCTTCGATGCGTTGGTTACCTTCCACATCAATTTCAGCGGCAGACACCTGCGCGGTGAACGCAAAAGAGCCAAAAATGACGAGAAAGATAAATGTCCAGCGGTGCAAAAGGCCACGAATTGAGCGCATTTAAGACTGATCCTCGTCTATTCGAAACATAAATTGACTCTTGTGCCAACATGACAGCCGTTAAAGCATATTAACGGAAAAATTCTAATAAATCTTCTACCTGTTTTATCGCCCGCTGCAAACCTCGAAAACAGATTCACACGGATTTTTTAAGACCCGTGACAATCAGACCACAGATCACAGTAACCAAAGTCTTAACCTGCCCGCATATGAACAATATCGTTGAAGTTTGAAAAGAGGACAAGCGCCGCAATGGCGAGCAGGCCAATCGAAAAGCCGATTTCCTGCATACGCGGGCTTAAAGGGCGGCCGCGCAAAGCCTCAAACACAAAAAACACCAGATGTCCGCCATCAAGAATCGGCACAGGCAGCAAATTCATCAATCCGATAGAAATGGACACCAGCGCAACAAGGTCAAGCAAGGCGCCAAAGCCAAGTTCCGCCATTTTACCGGCCACTTCCGCAGTGCGTGCCATGCCGGAAATCTTGTCGCTGGACTCATGTCCGGACAGGAGGCGCGAAAAATAGGTTCCGGTCATTTCAACCGTCTGCCAGGTCACCTGTGATGCGAGCCTTGCCGAGCCGAGCAGGTTATAATGTTCTAATTTTATATCTTCAGGCTGCTGACTGGCCTGAATGCCCAGAACCCCGACAGACTGCTTGCCAAAATAGGTCGAAACCACCTTTTGCTCTGGTGTTGCAATAATTTGCGTGTGCATACCAGCGCGGTCAATTTCAAAGTTCAGAGGAATATCCGCATTGGTGGAGACAATGCGCTGCAAATCACCAAAACTGGACACTGTGCGTCCGTCAATGCTCAGCACAATATCACCGGCCTGAAACCCTGCCCGCTCTGCCGCACTGCCCTGAACTATCGCCGCAAATTTCGGAACAATGACATTGCGCCCCTGCACATAAAACAGGCCCGTATAAATGGCGAGGGCCAGAATAAAATTGGCCGCCGGGCCGGCAATGACAATCAGTGCACGCTGCCACACCGCCTTGCCGGCAAATGAGCGGGCATAATCCTCGCGGCCCTGCAGCGACAGCAGATCAGCATCCGGAGCACTGGCGGCGTTTTTATCGCCATAAAATTTGACATATCCGCCCAGAGGCAAGGCGGCAAAGCGCCAGCGGGTTCCCTTGCCATCCACCCATGAAAAAAGTTCGGGGCCAAAGCCGATGGAAAACACATCCACTTTGACACCGCACCAGCGCCCGACCAGAAAATGTCCGAGTTCGTGAAAAAACACGATGGTCATAATCACAAGGATCAGCGAGCCTATGCTGATCAGTGGATTTTGGGCAAGATAAGCAAAGCCATTTAAATCGGACATGAAAAACTCCTCGGAACCCAGCACGGACATGTCTTTTTATAATGAATAAAATATTAATACTCCAGAACAGCTTACGTTAAGAGCTGCTTCAGGCACCATTCTCTTGTAATATAGTTAATCTCAAGGGCTTCATCTATCGTTTCGGGCTCACGCGCGGTGCCATTACGCAGAGCCGCCTCGCAGGCTTGGGCCACCAGATGTATTATACCATAAAAATCAAGCCTGTTGTCGAGAAAAGCCGCTACGGCCACTTCATTGGCGGCATTCAGCACCGTGGGCAGACCGCTGCCCTGCCGCAGCGCGTCCATAGCCAGTGGCAAGGCCGGAAAACGATCCATATCGGGCGCTTCAAAGGTCAGACTGCCCAGATGAGCCAGATCCAGCCGGGGCACATGGGTGCGGATGCGCTCGGGCCAGGCCAGACAATGGGCAATCGGCACACGCATATCCGGGCAAGCCATTCCCGCTGTCACCGAGCCGTCGGCAAAACTCACCAATCCATGGACAATGGACTGCGGATGCACCAGCACCTTAAGCTTATCCGCCGGAACACCGAATAGATGATGCGCTTCGATCAGCTCCAGCCCCTTGTTCATCATACTGGCTGAATCAATGGTGATTTTCGGCCCCATCGACCAATTCGGATGCGCCAGAGCCTGATCCCGCGTGGCTTTGGCGATGGTTTCACGCGGCCATAAGCGAAACGGCCCGCCCGAGGCTGTCAGCACCATGGACTCGATCTGTGCCGGATCAGAACCGCCCAAAGCCTGAAATATCGCATTATGCTCCGAATCCATTGGCAGGATCATCGCCTTATGCTGAGCCGCAAGCTGCAAAACCGCAGAACCGGCGCAGACAAGGCTCTCTTTATTGGCCAGCGCAACTGTGCGCCCCAGCGCAAGCGCGGCTGCGGTCGGCAGCACGCCCTGTGTGCCGGCAATGGCCGCAATCACCATATCCGCCGGATAACGGGCCGCCGCCAGAACGGCCTCCGGCCCGGCGGCACATTCAATGCCACTGCCGGAGAGTGCGGCCTTGAGTTCTTCATAAGCGGCAGGGTCGGCAATGGCCGCGAACCGGACATGATGCGCCAGAGCCACCCGCGCCAGAGCCTGCGCATCCGCGCCGCCCGCAATCGCGGTCAGTTCGAATGCACCGCCAGATTGCGCGACAAGATCACAGGTGGAGCGCCCGATCGAGCCGGTCGCGCCCAGCAAAACCAGACGGCGCGGGGCAGGATGAGCGCCAGCAGAAGCGGAAATGTCGGGATGTTCCAGCATGAATTACCAGTTCAGCAGGCCAATGGCCGGCGCCGCAAAACCGCCATGCAGCAGGCCAATGATGAATGCGAAAAAACTGGCCGCAATAAATCCGTCCAGCCGGTCCATCACCCCGCCATGACCGGGGATCAATCGGCTGGAATCCTTGACACCGAAGCGCCGTTTCATGGCCGATTCAAACAGATCGCCGCCCTGCGCAACCGCACCCGCACACAGGCCCAGACCAAACAGGACAGAGGTGATATGCTCCGGCACAATGATAAATCCCGCCAAAGCGCCCGACCCAATGCCACATAAAAAGCCGGACCATGTTTTGGATGGTGACACGCGGGGCCATAATTTGGGCCCGCCAATCAACCGGCCGCCAAAATAGGCCATGATATCGGTGCCCCAGACCACGGCAAACAGCCATAAAATCGCATATTGCCCCATGCCCGCCGAAAAGCGCAGATTCAACGTGGAAAAAATCAGGCTGGAGGCATAGACCAGCCCGGCCATGCTCCACATTCGCTGCCCTTTGGGCGCGAGAATGAGCAAGAGCATGGCTGCCCCCGCCACCACGCACAGGGATAATGCGACAAGCCCGTCAAAATTCAGGGATGCAGCCAGCACAAGCGCCACCATGCCGCTCAGCAGCATCCCTTTTGAACGCACGGTCTGAAGCAGGCCCAGCCATTCCCAAAAGACAGCGCAGGCCGCCGCCAGCCAGAACAGAGCAAACCCCGCCCCGCCCAGCATATTGGTGGTCAGCGCGGCGCAGATCATCACCACAGCGGAAGCTGCGCGCGGGCCCAGATCCACCAGATTGAACGACGGCCGCACCCGCGTCATAAAGCGGATCTCGACGGGCTGGTCACATTGCCAAAACGGCGCTCCCGCCCGCGAAATTCGCATAAAGCCGCCTCAAAGGCCGCATGGTCGAAATCCGGCCAGTGCATCGGCAGAAAAACAAATTCGGCATAGGCCGACTGCCACAGCAGAAAGTTGGACAGGCGCTGCTCGCCCGATGTGCGGATGATAAAGTCGGGGTCAGGAATGCCCGCCGTATCCAGATGCTGCGCAATCAGAGCCGGTGAAATCTCCTCCGGCCGGACAGAACCCGCCAGAGCCTCGGCACAGATCCGCCGCACCGCAGTGGTCAGCTCCTGCCGCCCGCCATAATTGAAGGCCACAACCAAGGTCAGGCCGGTGTTGGCTTTGGACAGCTGCTCGGCCTCATCCAGCAGGTTGCGGATGTCCGCAGCCAGATTGGCCCGCTCGCCGATAATGCGCACCCGCACATTCTGGCGGTGCAGATCGGCAAGGTCATTGCGGATAAAGCGCTTCAGCAACCCCAGCAGATCAGACACTTCCTGCGCGGGGCGGCTCCAGTTCTCGGTCGAAAAACTGTAAACCGTCAGATAGTCAATATGGAGTTCGATGGCCGAGCGCACCGCCTGACGCAAGGCCTCGACGCCGCGCCGGTGGCCTTCCAGACGCGGCAGGCCCTTGGCCGCCGCCCATCGGCCATTTCCATCCATGATAATGCCGACGTGCATCAGGCGACTCTCTTGTGTTTGACGGTATTGACGGACGGGGTCGCTCAGATCTGCATAATTTCTTTTTCTTTGGCTGCAAGCGCCGCATCGACATCGGAAACAAACTGATCGGTCACCTTCTGGATTTCAGTGGTCAGGCGTTTCTCGTCATCCTCGGTGATCAGCTTATCCTTCAAGGATTTTTTAAGCTGGTCAATGCCATCGCGGCGCACATGGCGCACCGCCACACGGCCTTCCTCGGCATATTTATGGGCAATTTTCACCATTTCCTTGCGGCGCTGCTCGTTCAGCTCCGGCATACGGATACGCAAAATCTGGCCCTCAACTGTTGGGCTCAGGCCGAGATTGGCATCACGAATGGCCTTATCCACGGCGCTGACCATGCCTTTGTCCCACACCTGCACGGCCAGCGCACGCGGTTCAGGCACAGTGACGGTCGCCACCTGATTGAGCGGCATGGTCTGACCATAGGCTGTCACCATCACCGGCTCCAGCAGTGCGGCAGAGGCGCGGCCTGTGCGCAGCCCGCTGAGCTCCTGCTTGAGCGACTGAATCGCCCCCTGCATTTTGCGTTTGGTTTCAGCAATATCGAATTGTGTGCTCATGATATGACCTGTTTCTTTTCACTGTTCTTATAAGTATAGCATGGATTTTTATGCAAGGTGAACTAGGGCATAACCACAGTAAAGCGCCCCTCGCCCAGCAAAGCCGCGGTAATCGAACCCGGCTCCTTCAGGGCAAAAACAATGATCGGAATGCCGTTTTCACGCGCCAGCGCGAAAGCTGCCGTATCCATTACCTGCAATTTCTTATCAATGGCCTCGTCGCTGGTGAGCTGCTCATAGCGCACCGCATTCGGGTCTTTTTTCGGGTCTGCCGAATAAATGCCATCGACCTGCGTGGCTTTCATCACCGCATCGCAGGAGAGCTCTGCCGCGCGCAGCGCCGCGCCGGTATCGGTGGTAAAAAACGGATTGCCGGTGCCGCCTGCCAGCACCACAATCCGCCCCTTTTCGAGATGGTTGAGCGCCGCCTGGCGTGAATAGGGCTGGCAGACGGAGGGCATGGGCACAGCCGACAAAGCGCGGCAGGGCTGGCCCTTGCCTTCAATGGCAAATTCCAGCGCCAGCGAGTTCATGACAGTTGCCAGCATACCAATCGAATCGGCGCGCGCGCGTTCAATGCCCTTATTGGCGCCCTGAAAGCCGCGAAAGAAATTGCCGCCCCCCACCACAACCGCAATTTCAGCACCCAAACTCGCAGCATGGGCAAGATCCGTGGCGATTTTATCCAAAGTCTCCATATTCAGCCCGTGGGTATCATCCCCCATCAAGGCCTCGCCCGATAATTTGACCAGCACTCTTTTCCAACGCAGCGGCGCAGCGGGTGTCGTCATCATCGGGAACTCCTGAACAATTTGGTCTGTGGCAATCGAATATGCCCATCTGCCGCAAGAGGCAAATGATTCGATCATATTAATCTGATGCGGCCAGAAAATGGCCAAAAAAAAGCGGCCCGTAAGCCGCTTTTCATAAAACGAGAGATAAAATCAGCCGTTGACCGCAGCCGCCACTTCGGCAGCGAAGTCGCTTTCCTGCTTTTCAATACCTTCGCCCAGCGCATAACGCACGAAGCCCTTGAGGGCGATGGGTGCGCCAACGGTCTTTTCAGCTTCCTTGACGGCCTGCGCGACAGACTTTGACGGGTCGTAAACGAAAGGCTGGTCGATCAGGCACACCTCTTTATAATAGGTCTTGAGGCCGCTCTCGATGATCTTCTCAAGCACATTAGCGGGCTTTCCGGCATTTTTATCGGCCAGAACAGCCTTTTCGCGGGCAATCACCGCCGGATCAATGCTGGTTGAATCCAGCGCGATCGGGTTGGACGCGGCCACATGGGCGGCAATCTGACGGCCAAGGGTGGCCAGTGCATCGGCATTGCCGGTCGATTCCAGAGCCACCAGAACGCCGATCTTGCCCAGTGAATCCGCAATCGCATTGTGCACATACTGGCCGATGACGCCCTGCGACACCTTGAGCGACGACACGCGGCGCAGGGTCATATTTTCACCAATGGTGGCGATGGCATTGGCAATGGCCTCAGCCACAGTCGCGCCGCCGGGGAAATGATGGCCGGCAAGCTGCTCGACATCGCCGCCGCGCTCAAGCGCCACCAGACCGATGGTGCGCACGAGGGACTGGAACTCCTCATTGCGGGCCACGAAGTCGGTTTCGGAATTGACCTCAACCACAACACCTTCATGGCCGCGCACAGCTACGGTCACCAAACCCTCAGCCGCAACACGGCCCGACTTTTTAGCGGCCTTGGACAGGCCCTTCTTGCGCAGCCAATCCACGGCTGCTTCAATATCACCGGCAGATTCATTCAGCGCGGTTTTGCAATCCATCATGCCGGCGCCGGTCTTCTCACGAAGATCCTTAACCATTGCAGCGGTGACATTCGCCATTCCCGTATTCCTCTTCTTTGCAGCGTGTGTGTTTTTTGCAGCCTGTGTGGCCCTGCTCCGCTCAGATGCGGAACAGGCCTTTTCTCAATGAACAGACCCGCGCGTGGCACGGGTCTGGGTAAAATTCACAATAAACGTGATTGCGTAGCTTATGCGCCAGCAATCAGAGCCCGTGCTTTGGCCACGAGACCATCACGCTCCAGACGGCCACCCAGTTTCAGGCGGGAGTCGGTGGCGGCAACGTCTTCGGCAGTCATGGCGGCAAGCTGCCAGTAGTGATAGATGCCGCCATCATTCAGCTTCTGAACGATCTGCGGGCCAACACCCTGCAACTTCGAGAAATCATCCGGCGCGCCGCGCGGAGCCGACAGCAGCTCGAAGGCCTCGGCAGGCGCTTCATGCGAGTCCGTCACAACCTCAGACTGAACGGTCGGCTTGATGTCGGCACCCGAAGACCCCTGGCTGCGGGCGATACCGTCAATGGCGGCGCGGGCAAACAGGTCGCAATAGAGGGTGATGGCACGGCCAGCGTCATCATTGGCCGGGATCGGATAGGTGATGCCATCCGGATCACAGTTCGAATCGACAATCGCCACAACCGGAATGCCCAGACGGTTGGCTTCCTTGATGGCCAGTTGTTCTTTGTTGGTGTCGATGACGAAAATCAGGTCAGGTGTGCCACCCATATCCTTGATGCCGCCCAGAGCCTTGTCGAGCTTCTCGCGTTCACGCGAAAGCATCAGACGCTCCTTCTTGGTCAGACCCACGGCACCGGCGCTGAGCATTTCGTCGAGCTTGCGCAGACGGTTGATGGAGCCGGAAATGGTCTTCCAGTTGGTGAGCATGCCGCCCAGCCAGCGGGAATTGACAAAATATTGAGCCGAACGGCCAGCCGCATCAGCGATCGAGTCCTGCGCCTGACGCTTGGTGCCCACCATCAGCACGCGGCCACCGCGCGCAACAGTGTCCGACACCGCCTGCAAGGCCTGATGCAGCAAAGGCACGGTCTGGGCCAGATCGAGAATGTGGATATTATTGCGTGTGCCGAAAATATAAGGGGCCATTTTCGGGTTCCAGCGATGGGACTGGTGGCCGAAATGAGCGCCGGCTTCGAGCAGCGAACGCATGGAAAATTCTGGTAGTGCCATAGTCTTTAATACTCCGGTTAGACCTCGGCGGAATTTTGATACATCTGTATCACCGGATGAGCCCTTGAAACAGGGTCTTCACTTTCCGCCTGTGGAATGGTGGCGCTTATAGTCGAGAGTGCCAGCCATGGCAAGCGCAGAACTGATTTGTCTCCATAATTTCATGGCGCACAGGTCTGGAGATGAAAATAAAGTCAGACGTGACGTTACGGCCAAGGCCGCCGCAGCCCGAAACTTTAACCCTTCGTTTAGAAAACGAGATCATCCTGATTCATATCAGGCGGGTTTTACCGGTAAGGATGGGTCATGTTACGCTTTTCGCAATCAAATTCGGATTTTACAGCCAATTCCGATGTTTGGAGCCGCATCCCTGGGCATATTCTCATGCCGCTGCTCTGCGGGATGGCGCTGCTTGTCTTCAGCTTCAGCCCGTCTCATGCTGCTGAACAGGCAAATGACACTTTACCTCTGGGCCCGCATGAATTCGTCATTCAGGCCAGCGACGGCTATGGCACATCGGAATGCCTGTCGCAGCAGTCCAACTGCGGCAAGGTGATTGCCGACGCATGGTGCGAATCCCACGGCCATGTCCATGCCCTGGGCTACAGCAAGGCCGAGGATGTGACCGGCGTGATCAAACTGAACACACCAGCCCTCAAAATTCCGAGAGATGCGATTATTGTGAGCTGCGGCAACTGATTATTTCAGCCAGTCGGCGCATTTCACCACATCGCCAGCACTGCCCCAGGGCTGGATCGGCACGCTGGAGGTTGAATTTTTCGGAGAACCGTCAATCAGCTTATCCGAATAAACCATATAGACCAGCACATTGCGCCGGGTGTCGCAGCCGCGCACAATCTGCATCCGCTTGAAAATCAGCGAACGGCGCTCCCGATACACCACATCGCCCTGTTCAAATTTTTCCTTGAATTTAATCGGCCCATATTGGCGACAGGCCAGCGAAATATCCGAAACCTGCTCGGCAAGTCCCAAAGTGCCGGACAGGCCGCCCTTTTCCGGCACGGTATAATGACAGGCGATGCCGTCGATCGCCGGATCGTCGATGCCATAAACGGCCAGTTTGTCATTGGGGGTGAGCAGCTTGAATACGGTGCTTTTTTTGAAAATGAGATCCGGTTCGCTGTCAGCGGCCCGCAGGACACCGGCCTGTGCCATAAGCAGAGCGCCTGCCAGCAGCGCAGAACCCAAAATCTTGAAGCGCATTGGATGTGTCTCCTCTTAAAGGAATATGATACTCTGATCTCCTGTTCTGAACCAGACCAAAGATTCGAAGATCAACCCCCTCACCTGCCCTTTTATTGCCATGTTGGACGCGCATTGCAGACCTGAATGGAAACTATTTGCTTCAATTTTTTCTCCCCGCTCCTATAACCACGGACGGGGAATCATTTCCTTTATGTTCAAAAACCCTCTGTCCGGAGACCGAATGATGAAGCGTGGCAAATCTGGCCTGAGTTGCGGCCTTGCACGCCTTGAATTTGCGCTTGCCGGACTGTTTATGCTGATAAGCGGGCAGGCGCAGGCGCTGGATTGCGCCGGTTTGCGCAATCTGATCAATGCCACTCCTGTCACGCCGCCCAGCGCCCGCGCGGAACAATATGCGGCCAACGCAGAAAAACAACGCGAAGAAATTGACCGGGCGCGCAGCCTGATGCAATCGCTGCATTGTGACGGGCGGCAATTTTTGTTTTTTGGGGGGCCGCGTCCGGCGCAATGCGACTCATTACAGGCGCGGGTTGCGCAGATGGAAGCCAATAAAAACCAGCTGGAGCGCGCCGCAGCGTTGGGAGAAGGCGGGCCACGGGCCGAGATGATCGCTCGCTATCAGGCCTCCTGTATGGATCAACCGCGCTCCGCACCGCGGTCCCGGGGGTTGTTTGATGCCCTGTTCGGCGGCGGATCGCCCAATCCGCCGGGCGACGTGCCAACAGAGGACGTGCCAGTTGCGCAGGACCCGAATTTTGATGACCTGCAGACTCCGCGCGGCGGCAGTCAGGCCATTTGCGTCAAGACAGCAGATGGCAGCTTTTTTCCGGTGTCTTATGCCACAATGCGGCGGGATATGAGCAGTCTGGCTGATTTGTGCCGCGCCTTGTGCCCTGCGAGTGAGGTCAGGCTGTTTACATGGAATCCGAATGGCGAATTGAAAAATGCCGTGGATGCCGAAGGTAATTCCTATTCCAGCCTGCCCAATGCCCTGAAATTTGAAACCAAATATGTGCCAGAGGCCAGTTGCAAGCCCGCCGACAGAAGCTGGGCGCAGGTTCTCGGGCCCGCTGAGGAACTGCTCGGCCAGCGCTCTCGCGGGGACATTCTGGTAACACCGCAGAAAGCGGCTGAATTGTCGCGCGCAAAAACACCATCACCGCCTGCTTCTAAAAAGAAATCGGCTGCGCCCGCCGGCCCCGACCCTGTGGACGCCTTCACCGCCAGCCTTGCCGCCGCCACCGCGGCCAATACAGCCTCCTCAGGCATTGACAGCGGCACCACCACCTCCGGCCCGCTGTTCAAGCTGACCGATGGCGAAGTGCGGCAGGTGACCGGCCCGGATGGTGTTACGCGGACAGTGCGGATAGTCGCGCCGACGCTTTAGCCCTGCCGATGAGCGGCAAAAGCGCTGCCATTTCCGGCCCCTGATCTTTGCCCGTCAAAGCCAGACGCAATGGGTGAAACAGCGCTTTGCCCTTGCGCCCTGTCTCGGTTTTCAGGGCGTTGGTGAGGGCCGACCAGCTTGTATTATCCCACGGCTCGGGAGGCAGCAGCCTTGCCGCAACGGCCAGATAATCAGCATCCTCGATCACCGGTTCAATGCGGCCATAGACAATGTCCCACCAGTCGCGCGCATCGCTCAACCGCGCCAGATTGCCGCGCACGGCAACCCAGAAGGCCTCACCCTTTATGCCCAGCATATTTAAACGGATGGCAACAGCATCATAAGATAAATGATGCAGCGTTTTGGCCGACAGTGCATGAAGCTCCGCCTCGTCAAATTTGGCGGCATTTTTCGAGATTTGAGAAAGGTCGCTCATGGCCGCCAGTTCGTCCAGCGAAGCAATGGGCCGCACAGACTCGGACGAGCCTGTAAGCACGGCCAGGGCCGAAACCGCAAGGCTTTCCACCCCCGCCTCGCGCAGGCCCGTGAGCGACAAAGCGCCGGACCGCTTCGACAGGCCCTCACCACTGGCCGAAGTCAGCAGATTATGATGCCCAAAAGCAGGCGCCGCGCCCTCCCCGGCCAGCGCCTCAAAAATCTGAATCTGCACCGCCGTATTGGTGACATGATCCTCGCCGCGAATAATATGCGAGACACCAAGATCAATATCATCCACCACCGAGGGCAGCGTGTAGAGATAGGTGCCATCCTCGCGCACCAGCACGGGGTCGGAGAGGGAGGCGCAGTCAATATGGCTGGGGCCGCGCACAAGGTCGTCCCACGCCACGGTTTTGGGTGCCAGCTTGAAGCGCCAGTGCGGCGCGCGCCCTTCCGCCTCAAATCTGGCCCGCTCATCAGCGCTCAGAGCCAGTGCGGCACGGTCATAAATGGGCGGCAGCCCGCGCGCGATCTGGCGTTTGCGGCGACGATCCAGCTCCTCGGCGGTTTCATAGCAGGGATAAAGCAGACCGGCGGCTTTGAGCTTCTGCACGGCAGCGTCATAGAGAGCGAAACGTTCGCTCTGGCGCACCAGCACATCCGGCTTTATGCCCAGCCAGGCCAAATCCACCTCAATCGAATCGGCATATTCCTGTCTGGAGCGCGCCACATCCGTATCATCAAAGCGCAGCACAAATGTGCCACCCTGCTTTTGCGCAAACAGCCAGTTGAGCAAGGCGGTGCGGGCATTGCCGATATGAATACGCCCTGTGGGAGACGGGGCAAAACGAACACGAACTGACATGATTTTTCCTATTCCTCAAACCGTTCGGCACCACCCAGAATGGGCTTGGGCGAAACAGCCGCATCGGGCAGCCGCGCCGCCTCGCCCGGGTCCCGAAAGCGGTTGACAATGGGATAGCGCCGGTCGCGGCCAAAATTTTTCAGCGTGACCTTAACACCCGGCGCCGATTGCCGCCGCTTATATTCGGCCAGATAGAGCAAGCGCTCGATTTTTTTCACCACTTCAGGCGCGTGCCCCCGCGCGATAATTTCTGACACGCGCATCTCCTGCTCGACCAGACAATTCAAAATATCGTCCAGCACTTCATAGGGGGGGAGGCTGTCCTGATCTTTCTGGTTTTCGCGCAGCTCGGCGGTGGGCGGTTTGACAATAATATTTTCAGGAATGACCACGCCGTCCGGCCCCAGCGCGCCCGCAGGCTTCCAGCGGTTGCGCAAATGGCAAAGGCGGAACACCTGCATTTTATAAAGGTCTTTGATCGGATTAAAGCCACCATTCATATCGCCATAAATGGTGCAATAGCCCACCGACATTTCCGATTTATTGCCGGTTGTCACCACCATCGGCCCGAACTTGTTGGAAATGGACATGAGAATGGTGCCGCGCGCCCGGCTTTGCAGGTTTTCTTCGGTAATATCGCGCGGCTTTCCGGCAAACAGCGGCTCAAGCACCCGCTCCAGCCCCTCGACAGCGGGGGCGATGGGCAGAATATCATAACGCAAGCCCAGCGCCTTAGCGCAGTCCGCCGCGTCCTTCAGCGACTCATCCGAGGTGAAGCGATAGGGCAGCATGATGCCATGCACCTTGTCCGCGCCCAGCGCATCCACCGCCATCGCCGCGCAGAGCGCCGAATCCACCCCGCCAGAGAGGCCCAGCACCACGCCGGGAAAGCCGTTTTTCGTGACATAATCGCGCAAGCCCAGCACACAGGCGGCATAATCGGCTTCGTCGCCCTCCTCCAGCAGGGCTTTGAGCCCATCGGCAAAGTGCCAGCCCTGCGGCCCGCGCGTCATGTGCACACACTGGATGCTGGTCTGAAACGCCGGCATCTGAAAAGCGAGGGAACAATCCGCATTCAACCCGAAGGAGCCGCCATCAAACACCAGCTCATCCTGTCCGCCCACCTGATTGAGATAGACCATCGGCAGGCCAGACTCCTTCACCCGCGCCACCGCACGATTCAGCCGGATGTGGAATTTGTCACGCTCATAGGGCGAGCCATTGGGCACCAGCAAAATCTCGCCCCCCGTCTCGGTGATACATTCCACCGGATCAGGGCCCCAGATGTCCTCGCAGATGGGAATGCCGATGCGCACCCCCTGAAACACAATCGGCCCCGGCAGCGGGCCAGCGGCAAACACGCGCTTTTCGTCAAACACGCCATAATTGGGCAGATCCACCTTGAAGCGCACCGATTCAATCCGGCCTTTGTCGAGCAAGGCAAAGGCATTGTAGAGCCTGCCCTCCTCCACCCAGGGCAGGCCGATCAGCACGGCGGGGCCACCATCGGCTGTGTCGCGCGCCAGAGCCTCACAGGCCGCGCGGCAGGCCTCCTGATAGGCTGGCTTTAACACAAGGTCTTCCGGCGAATATCCGCTTAAAAACAGCTCGGAAAACATCACGAGATCAGCCTTCGAGGCCGCCGCTTCAGCCCGCGCTGCCCGCGCCTTGGCCAAGTTGCCCGCCACATCGCCCATCACAGGGTTAAGCTGGGCAAGCGCAAGAGAAAGTTGATCGACGGGGGAGCGTGCAGCGTGAGTCATAGGCTGAATTTAGACGCTCCGGCGGGCGCTGTCATCTGCCATAGGCCGCTAAATGCGCAATGGCCTGAGAAAACGGGTGGAAGATTCTGGCGCAGCGCCTAAATTCTCAACGCAATATATAAGCCGGATGTTCCATATGACCAAAATTGCCGATGATCCCACCAGATGGCAGGCCATTGCCACGCGAAATCCGGCCTTTGACGGGCTGTTTGTCTATGGTGTCACAACAACGGGCATTTATTGCCGCCCGTCCTGCCCCAGCCGCGCCAAGCCGGAGAATATGACCCTGTTTCAAACGGCGGAAGCGGCCAAAGCCGCAGGGTTTCGCGCCTGCAAGCGGTGCAGGCCTTGATGGTTGTCATTAAGACAAAAATTTCTGTTTTTAAACGGTGCACATAGCAAAAACCCCTTCATCCTTCGAGAACCTCAGGATGAAGGGGCTTTTTCTCAGAGCTGACTAATGCGCGACAACGCCCGCAGCGTCATCATCATGGGCGGCTTTGGTGGCCGCTTTCACATCTTCTTCCCAGGTGATGGCCACAGGCGCGCGCACGAGGGCGTGAGCCAGCACTTCATCCATGCGTGAACAGGGCACAATTTCTAGATTGTTTTTCACATTGTCCGGAATATCGGCCAGATCCTTGGCATTTTCCTGCGGAATCAGCACTTTCTTGATGCCACCGCGCAAGGCGGCCAGCAGTTTTTCCTTCAGCCCGCCAATGGGCAGCACACGGCCACGCAATGTGACCTCGCCGGTCATGGCAATATCACGACGGATCGCAATGCCGGTGAACACCGAGACAATGGTGGTGGCCATGGCCACACCTGCCGAGGGGCCGTCCTTCGGGGTTGCCCCCTCCGGCACATGGACGTGAATGTCGCGCCGGTCAAACAAAGGCGGCTCGATCCCGAAATCCACGGCGCGGGAGCGCACATAAGACGCCGCCGCCGAGATGGATTCCTTCATCACGTCCTTCAGATTGCCGGTGACGGTCATGCGGCCCTTGCCGGGCATCATCACGCCTTCGATGGTCAGCAACTCGCCGCCCACCTCTGTCCAGGCCAGACCTGTGACCACACCCACCTGATCTTCGGTTTCCGCCTCGCCAAAGCGGTAGCGCGGCACGCCGAGGAAGTCCGGCAGGTTCTTTTCCGTCACGCCGATTTTCTTTTTCTTCGACATGAGAATTTCCTTCACGGCCTTGCGGGCCAGATTGGAAATCTCACGCTCCAGATTGCGCACACCCGCCTCGCGGGTGTAGCGGCGGATCACCTCCAGCAGGGCCGCGTCATCAATCGACCATTCCTTCTCGATCAGGCCATGCTTGACGATAGCCGCCGGAATCAGATGCTTTTTGGCAATTTCCAGCTTCTCGTCTTCGGTGTAGCCCGCCAGACGGATGATCTCCATACGGTCCATCAAGGGCCCGGGGATGTTCAGCGTATTGGCGGTGGTAACAAACATCACGCCCGAGAGATCATAATCCACTTCGAGATAATGATCGGAGAAGGTGGCGTTCTGTTCAGGGTCAAGCACTTCCAGCAGCGCCGATGACGGGTCGCCGCGGAAATCCATGCCCATTTTGTCGATTTCATCGAGCAGGAACAGCGGATTGGAGGTTTTGGCCTTGCGCATCGACTGAATCACCTTGCCCGGCATGGAGCCGATATAGGTGCGGCGATGACCACGGATTTCAGCCTCATCACGCACGCCGCCCAGCGACATGCGCACAAATTCACGCCCCGTGGCCTTGGCAATCGACTTGCCCAGCGAGGTTTTGCCGACGCCCGGAGGGCCGACAAGGCAGAGAATAGGGCCAGAAAGCTTGTTGGCGCGCTGCTGCACCGCCAGATATTCGATGATGCGCTCCTTGACCTTGGCAAGGCCATAATGGTCAGCATCCAGCACCGCCTGTGCGGCGGGCAGGTCTTTCTTGACCTTGGACTTCTTGCCCCAGGGCAGTGCCAGCAGCCAGTCAAGATAATTGCGCACGACTGTGGCTTCGGCGGACATCGGCGACATATGGCGCAGCTTTTTCAGTTCAGCTGTGGCCTTGTCGCGCGCTTCCTTCGAGAGCTTGGTGTTTTTGATCCGCTCCTCGATTTCAGCCAGATCGTCCTTGCCGTCCTCGCCGTCACCCAGTTCTTTCTGGATCGCCTTCATCTGCTCATTGAGGTAATATTCGCGCTGGGTCTTTTCCATCTGGCGTTTCACGCGGGTGCGGATACGCTTTTCCACCTGAAGCACGGAAATCTCGCCCTCCATCAGGGCCAGACATTTCTCCAGCCGCTTGATGACCGAGGTCATCTCCAGCACATCCTGCTTGTCGCTCAATTTCACAGCCAGATGCGAGGCCACGGTATCCGCAAGCTTGCTGGGATTGGTGATCTGCGCGACAGTTGCGACAATCTCGGGCGAGATTTTCTTGTTGAGCTTGACATAGCCTTCAAATTCGGCGGTGACGGAGCGGGCGAGCGCCTCCACCTCGACATTGTCAAGATCTGCCTCGGCAAGGGCTTCGGCATCGGCCTCATAATAATCGTCGGTGCGGGTATAGCGGTGCACGCGGGCGCGGCTCACGCCTTCCACCAGCACCTTGACAGTGCCGTCCGGCAATTTGAGCAGCTGCAACACGCTGGCCAGAGTGCCGATGGAATGGATGCCCTCAGGGGCCGGATCATCATCCGAAGCATTTTTCTGGGTGGCGAGCAAAATGAACTGCTCGTTTTTCATCATTTCTTCGAGCGCGCGAATGGATTTTTCCCGGCCAACAAACAGCGGCACAATCATATTTGGAAAAACAACAATATCCCGCAAAGGCAAAACGGGGAAAGATTCAATCACGCCCGGCTGAGGGGCAGCTTTCTTGGCTGTCATTTTCATATCCTATTCGCGTTGTCATCCTTTGGACGCCAACCGGCCGCCGCAAAGAATCAGGACGGCACAAAGATCAAACTCTCTTTGTAAAATCCTGTGTCGCAGAGCCCCTATGGCACTCCCGACAGGTTTATATTAGGCAAGTGAGGACAAAACTCAATCCACATCACAGGCCGGTTTGATAGACTGTAACCAAAACCTGCGCGTCCTTCCCTGCCTTTTGTCACATGGCGCGGGGAAACGGGCTTTTCAAGATATGAAATCGCTTTCACACGAAGATATATGAATTAAATTTCAGTTAAACCTGTTGCCCATCAGCAAAACGGGATGCATCACACTTAGTGGGCATCCCGTTTTATGGCTTATATCCGCTTGTGCGCAGCGAAAGGTCAGGCGCTGGCACCGGCCTTTTCGCGGTCATCATAAATGTAAAGCGGATGCGCCTTGCCTTCGACCACTTCCGGCCCGATGACCACCTGACTGACGCCCTCAAGGCCGGGCAGATCATACATTGTGTCCAGCAAAATTCCTTCCATGATGGAGCGCAAACCACGCGCGCCGGTGCGCCGTTCAATCGCCTTTTTGGCCACAACACCGAGGGCTTCATCCTGGAAGGTGAGTTCGGTATCTTCCATCTCGAACAGGCGCTGATACTGCTTGACCAGAGCATTTTTCGGCTCGGTCAGAATTTTCTTCAGCGCATCCTCATCAAGGTCTTCTAGGGTGGCAATCACCGGCAGACGGCCAACAAATTCGGGAATAAGGCCGAATTTCAGCAGATCTTCCGGCTCCACCTGCCGGAAAATCTCGCCGGTGCGGCGGTCGTCGGGGGCCTGCACCTTGGCCGCAAAGCCGATGCTGGTGCCCTTGCCACGCGCCGAGATGATGCGCTCAAGACCGGAGAAAGCCCCACCGCAGATGAACAGAATATTGGTTGTATCCACCTGCAGGAACTCCTGCTGCGGATGTTTGCGCCCGCCCTGGGGGGGCACAGAAGCAACCGTGCCTTCCATGATTTTCAGCAGGGCCTGCTGCACACCCTCGCCCGAGACATCGCGCGTGATCGACGGATTGTCCGACTTGCGGCTGATTTTGTCGATTTCGTCAATGTAAACAATACCGCGCTGGGCACGTTCCACATTATAATCAGAGGCCTGCAACAGCTTCAGAATGATATTCTCGACATCCTCACCCACATAGCCCGCTTCGGTGAGGGTTGTGGCGTCGGCCATTGTGAAGGGCACATCAAGAATGCGCGCCAAAGTCTGGGCCAGCAATGTCTTGCCCGAGCCGGTGGGGCCAATCAGCAGAATATTGGACTTGTTCAGCTCAATATCATTGTTTTTGGTGGAATGGTTCAGCCGTTTGTAATGATTATGCACGGCAACGGAGAGCACCCGCTTGGCCTGCGGCTGGCCGATGACATAATCATCCAGCACCTTACAGATTTCGCGCGGGGTAGGAATGCCGTCCTTGCTTTTGACCAGCGAGGTTTTGTTTTCCTCGCGGATAATGTCCATGCACAGCTCAACGCATTCATCACAGATAAACACGGTCGGGCCCGCAATGAGCTTGCGCACTTCATGCTGGCTTTTGCCGCAGAATGAGCAGTATAGCGTATTTTTAGAGTCTGAGGCGCCTACCTTGCTCATAATCATCTCCTTCACGCCGGAAACAGTCCGCATTCTGCGACTCGAATTCCGGCAAAATAAAACTATAGGCTCAAGCTTCCTAATAAAAGGTAGCAATGGCCGCATTAATCCAATTTTTGCGCGGGAAATACCCGCGCAAGTTGTAGCATCCAAACGCGACCGGCACCACGCCAGTCCGGCATTATTTTGCGTCGGCGCTCTCGTCAGCGCGTTTTGTCACCACATCATCAATGATGCCGAAGGCTTTTGATTCTTCAGCAGACATAAAATGATCACGGTCCAGTGTACGCTCAATCGTGTCATAATCACGACCGGTATGCTTCACATAAATATCATTCAGGCGCCGTTTCACCTTCATGATGTCCTCGGCATGGCGCTGGATGTCGGAGGCCTGCCCCTGAAATCCGCCGGAAGGCTGATGCAGCATCACGCGGGCATTGGGCAGGGCAAAGCGCATACCGGCCTCACCAGCGGTGAGCAGCAGCGAACCCATGGAGGCGGCCTGCCCCATGCAGAGCGTTGACACTTTCGGGCGGATGAACTGCATCGTATCATAGATGGAGAGGCCGGATGTCACCACACCGCCCGGCGAATTGATATACATGGCAATTTCTTTTTTCGGATTTTCCGATTCCAGAAACAGCAGCTGTGCCACAATGACCGAGGCCATATTATCCTCAACAGGGCCGGTGACAAACACAATACGCTCACGCAGCAGGCGGGAATAAATATCAAACGAACGTTCGCCGCGGTTTGACTGCTCGACCACCATGGGCACGAGATAATTGTTATAAACGTCTATTGGATCGCGCATGGTCTCGTCTCTAATTGCGAAGGGCCTGGGCAGGAATCACCCGTCCAGACCCTACATAGGTATCCATTACATTTTCGCAAAGAGCAGAGGCCAAACTTTATCCTAAAAGTTTATATGCTGCTCTTTTTTGAAAATTATTCGGCAGACTTTTCAGCCTCAGCCTTTTTCTTTCTTGGCTTGGCCGCTGGCTTTTCAGCCTTGGCGGCGGCAGCAGGCTGCTCAGCCTCCGGAGCTGCAGCGTCCTCGTCGGTTTTGAACAGCTCGGTGCGGGTCACCTTCACATCGCTGACCTTGGCCAGAGATATGATGTGATCCACAACTTTTTCCTCGAACAGCGGAGCACGAATTTCGGCAAGACGCTCAGGATTCTGGCGGTAGAAATCCCAGACCTGCTTTTCCTGACCCGGATATTGACGGGCACGGGCAACCAGAGCCTGACTGACCTCCTCATCCGAAACCTTCACGCCGGACTTGTCACCCACTTCGGCCAGCACAAGGCCAAGGCGCACGCGGCGCTCGGCAATGGCGCGATATTCCACGCGCGCGGCCTCTTCGGTTGTGTCCTCATCGGCAAAGGTGCGGCCACTGGACTTCTGCTCAGCTTCCACCTGACGCCAGATATTGGCGAATTCCTGCTCCACGAGGCCTTCGGGCAAGGCGAAAGAATAGCGCTTGTCGAGCGCGTCCAGCAAGGCGCGCTTCACCTTTTCGCGGGCTGTGCCGGAAAACTGGCTGATCATATTGGCCTGAATGGCCTCTTTCATCTTGGCCAGATCTTCAAAGCCATAGCCCTTGGCAAATTCATCGGTGATGGAGAATTCATCCGGCGTGGCGATGGCCTTGGCGGTCACATCAAATTCTGCGGCCTGACCGGCCAGACGGGCCTCAAGATAGTTCACAGGGAACTTGACCGAAACCTTACGCGATTCACCGGCCTTGATGCCGATGAGCTGGTCCTCAAAGCCCGGAATGAAGGTGTTGGAGCCGATCACGACATCCATGCCTTCGCCTGTGCCACCCTCAAAGGCTTCGCCCTTGATCTTGCCCACGAAATCAATGGTGACCTGCTCGCCCTTGGCCGCGCCATGAGCAGCATCCTCAACAGGCGAGAAGGTGCGGTTCTGCAACGCCATACGGTCCAGCGTTTCCTGAATGTCGACATCTGTCACATCGGCCACCTGACGGGTCAGCTCGATATCGGCAAATGAACCGATTTCAAAGCTCGGCAGGCTTTCCAGAGACACGGTATAGGCAAGATCCCCCTCACCGGCGATGGCCTTTTCAATTTCAGCCTGTTCGGTCGGGAAATTGACCTTCGGCTCCATCGCCAGACGCAGGCCCTTGTCGGACACAATCTTCTGGTTGGCTTCGTTCACAGCATTCTGCAACACATCTGCCATGACGGAACGGCCATAGACCCGCTTCATATGGCTGGTGGGCACTTTGCCGGGACGGAAGCCGTTGATCTTCACCTTGTCTTTAAGGCTGGCGAGTTCAGTGTCCAGTTTGGCCGAAAGATCGGCCACAGGGAGCACCACCTTGAACTCGTGCTTGAGGCCTTCGCTCAGAATTTCGGTCACTTGCATAGTTTGATCGCCTTCTCAATTACACGTCTTTTGATCATTAACGTCTTGTTACACATATCTTGACGTTCACATCAGAACGAGGGAACTCTGGTGCGGGCGGAGGGAGTCGAACCCCCACGGTTTGCACCGCTGGAACCTAAATCCAGTGCGTCTACCAGTTCCGCCACGCCCGCAACAGTGTTCCCGCGCCGGTCTTCCCGTCGCATAGGGTGCGGTTCTATAGCAATGGATGAAACATTATGCAGCAAAAAAGTTTGCAAGAACCAAGGTTCTTTCATCTTCTGTGCCGGACAAGCCATAAATCTGTCAATTTATCGGTTAAGCTACCAGAACAGCAGCAGATTATTCCCTCATTCGCGCACCGGCCTCGCATCCTGCCCGCTGAACCTAAACTGTGACGCCGCGGGAATCAGGTGCGCGGGAATCACGCGGCCTTGCCGACCCAGCCCTGCACATATTGCCTGCGAAACGGGCATCCATCAGGCCGCGCCGCCAACACCGCCCAAAATTTGAACGAGGGCGTGCTGAAAATTTTGCATTAAATTTAATCATATTGCCTAATTATAAGGCAAAATTTATCACATCCCTGCCAAAAAACTGATTTTTCATCATGATAAATCGGCTTGGCGCGTTGGCACACAGAATGCTAAGAACATATTGAACTTCAGGTGGCGAATTTTCCCGCCGAAGCAGCCAGGGATGCGCGCGAAGATGAAGAAAATCGAAGCGATCATTAAGCCTTTCAAGCTCGATGAGGTGAAGGAAGCCTTGCAGGACGCCGGCTTGCAGGGCATCACCGTGATTGAGGCCAAGGGATTTGGTCGTCAAAAGGGCCATACCGAGCTTTATCGCGGTGCGGAATATGTGGTGGATTTTTTACCCAAGGTGAAAATCGAGGTGGTTGTGGTTGATGAACATGTCGAACGTGCTATTGAGGCCATAAAAAAGGCCGCACAGACAGGTCGCATCGGCGATGGCAAGATTTTTGTATCATCAATTGAAAACGCCATCCGCATCCGCACTGGCGAAATTGGAAATGACGCGATTTAAACCGCGCCAGAGTTAACTAACGTCTCACCCAAAGAGACTGATCAGAGAGGCATGAAAATGAAGACCGCTAAGGACGTTCTCCAGTTTATTAAAGACAATGATGTGAAATATGTCGATCTGCGCTTCACAGATCCGCGCGGCAAGTGGCAGCATGTCACCTTTGATCAGAGCATTGTTGACGAAGACATGTTTGCGGACGGCACATTGTTTGACGGCTCGTCGATTGCCGGCTGGAAGGCCATCAACGAATCCGACATGACCCTGATGCTCGACCCGACCAGCGCCTGCATGGACCCGTTCTTCGCGGCCCCGACCCTCGTCATCATCTGCGACATTCTTGAGCCTTCAACCGGCGAGCCCTATAACCGCGATCCGCGCGGCATTGCCAAGAAGGCGGAAGCCTTCCTCAAGTCCACCGGCATCGGCGACACCGTCTATATTGGCCCTGAAGCTGAATTCTTCATCTTCGACGACGTGCGCTACAAGGCCGACCCCTATAACACCGGTTTCAAGCTGGACGCGCGCGAACTGCCCTCCAACACCGACACCGAATATGAAGGCGGCAACCTCGCCCATGGTATTGCGAAAAAGGGCGGCTATTTCCCCGTTCCGCCGATGGACAATGCCCAGGACATGCGCGGCGAAATGCTGGCCGCTATGGCCTCGATGGGCGCGGTTGTGGAAAAGCACCATCACGAAGTGGCCTCGGCCCAGCACGAGCTTGGCCTGAAGTTCGGCACGCTCACCACCATGGGCGACCATCTCCAGATTTATAAATATTGCATCCATCAGGTTGCAAATTCCTATGGCAAGACCGCAACCTTCATGCCAAAGCCTGTTTTTGGCGACAATGGTTCGGGCATGCATGTTCACCAGTCGATCTGGAAAGCGGGCAAGCCGATGTTTGCCGGCAATAAATATGCTGATCTCAGCCAAGAATGCCTGTGGTATATCGGCGGCATCATCAAGCATGCCAAGGCGCTGAATGCCTTCACCAATCCATCGACCAACTCCTACAAGCGTCTGGTTCCCGGCTATGAAGCGCCGGTGTTGCTGGCCTATTCGGCGCGTAACCGTTCGGCCTCCTGCCGTATCGTTTACACCAACAATCCGAAGGCCAAACGCGTTGAGGTGCGTTTCCCTGACCCGACAGCTAACCCCTATCTCGCCTTCTCGGCGATGCTGATGGCAGGCCTTGACGGCATCATCAACAAGATTGATCCGGGCGCGGCCATGGACAAGGATCTCTACGATCTGCCGCCAAAGGAACTGAAGAAAATCCCGACCGTCTGCGGCAGCCTGCGTGAAGCGCTCGCCAGCCTTGACAAGGACCGCACCTTCCTCAAGGCGGGCGGCGTGTTCAATGACGACTTCATCGACGCTTATATCGAGCTGAAAATGACCGAAGTGATGCGTTTTGAAATGACCCCGCATCCGGTTGAATTCGACATGTATTATTCCTGCTAAATCTTAACAGGATGACACCCTTAAAGGCGGCCTTCGGGCCGCCTTTTTTGTTTCACGGGCACCCTTTGAAAATGCGCGAGCGTCTCATTTATGGCCAGAATCCGTGCACGTCTCCCTCTCTCCGCATGGCGGGCAGAGGGCTGGGGTGAGTGGCAAAAGACAATCACGCTCCATTGTCATTGCGAACGAAGTGAAGCAATCCATACCCATCAAAGGCAATAAGTCGCAGCGCTTCGCTCGAGATGAAGATATGAAATTATCGACATTGCTTATAATGAAGACGTTTAATTTCTGCAAAAACAGAAATTGTTATATGAATCATTATTTATTATTTACTGACAAAGATGAATGGCATTTTGGCCACCGAGTGCACCCCCAGAATTGCCCTTTACGCCCTTTAATAAGACGCATGGGTGCAGAACATTTTGGGCATTTTTTCGATTGAATATTTGAATGAAATACACCTGACTGCAAATCGGTGAGATTGATTGTAGGTTCTACTTTATGTCCATTGGAACATTCAATTTCATCATAAGAACCAACAGAATGCTTGACTATTGATCCACAAATTTTACAAGCTGCTTTGTATGCTAAATCCTCAGATGCTGTTCCAATAGCCTTACGATATAAATCCAATATCATTGCGCCATGAATAATCTCAATCGAGACTTTCTTTGCAAATTGAGAAGCACCTTCAGTCACGGTTCCAGTCGTAACAAAGAACCCAGAATCGGCTTTATCAAAAATAATTGCAGAATGAAACTTCTGAAGTTGTTCTCTGCCCGAAACGCCTTTTTCATTATATTTCTTACACTCGAGCAGTATCTTTTTACCGTCGATGTACATGATAGCATCACGACCATGATCATTGGTATAAGGGGTCTGCTCAACTTTATAGCCCAGGCGTCCAAAGAGCGATGCCATTGCATCTTCGAAAGCCTGAGATGTAAGCCCTCTCAATTCATCGAGAGTCGGCACATAAAGTTTTATAATTCGTGCTAGTTCAGCCTTTGCCAATTCTTGTGCTTGATTTTGAATAATAAATTTATTTTTTATTTTCTCATCTTCTATAATCTCTAATTCAATTTTTGGCGATATTTCCGGTATTGAATTTTTGTAAAAATATGGATCATCATAATTTTTATATTTTATATTTGATTTATTTAATTTTTGACTTCCAAATAAATTTTCAGGTTTTTTTCTCTCATCCCCTAAAAGAGACGAAATTAATTTTATAACAAATACTATGCCAAAAAAATATTCCCAACCGCTATGAGTCATAATTCATGAACCTTCATCCGGCCCGAGATGCTGCGCACCGCGCGCCTGCGCCAGCTTCACCTGATGGTGCCGCTCGCGGGCGGAGGCTTTCTGCTCCAGCGTCAGCAGCCCCGCGCAATGCGGGCAGGAGACGCCCTCCTCATAGTCCGGCGAGGCGAGGTCTTCGGCCTCCAGCGGCGCGCGGCAGCCATAACACACCGCCAGATTAAGCGGGGTGAGGCCATGTCCCACCGCCACCCGCTGATCAAAGACAAAACAGCCGCCGTCCCACAGGCTTTGCTCAGGGGGAATGGTCTCCAGATATTTCAGAATACCGCCCTTGAGGTGATAAACCTCCGGAAATCCCTCCTGCAACATGAAGCTGCTGGCTTTTTCGCAGCGGATGCCGCCCGTGCAGAACATGGCGATTTTGGTATTGGCCTTCGGGTCAAGATGCGCGCGCACAAAGGCCGGAAATTCGCCAAAGCTCTTGGTTTTGGGGTCAAGCGCGCCGCGGAATGTGCCTACCCGCACCTCAAATTCATTGCGCGTATCCACCAGCAGCACATCGGGCTGTGAAATCAATTCGTTCCAGTTTTCGGCCTCAACATAGGTGCCGACGCGCGCAAGCGGATCGACGCTTTTGTCGCCAATGGTGACAATTTCCTTTTTGAGGCGCACCTTCATGCGCAAAAACGGCATGGCCTCAGCCCAGGACATCTTGTGTTCCATCGCTTCCACACCGGGAATGGCGCGCAGAAAGGCCAGCACTCTGGCCACCCCCTCGGCACTGCCGGCAATCGTGCCATTGACGCCCTCGTCCGCCAGCAGCAATATGCCTTTGACGCCAAGGCTGTCGCATAAGGCCTGCACCGGCTGTTGCAACGCCTGAAACTGCGGCAGGCGGGCAAAGTGATAAAAGGCGGCGACTTCAACTCTGGACACGTTATAACCTTTGGGTTTGGGGTTCGGGCCCACAGGCCTGACATTCTGGCCATCAGATACTATGAGACTGGGGTTGCGTTCAATTTGAATTTGCCGTTGCGCAATATGGGGTCTGTTCTATGGCTGTTTTGCCGCATGATGATGGTGTCTGCTGCATTGAAACCTTCAATGCGGGGCGTGACCCGCGCCTGTTGCCGCGCAAATATCAGGCTATGGCGGAGTCATCTTTCGCGTTTTTTCGCGCCACGGCCCATGTGTTTTATGGCCATGCGGCGCAATATGGCCTGCCCGCCGCGCCCAAGGGCTGGATTTGCGGCGACCTTCACGTTGAAAATTTCGGTGTTTATCGTGCCGACAACCGGCTCAATTATTTTGATGTCAATGATTTTGACGAGGCCTGTTTTGGCCCGCTCAGCGCTGATCTTGTGCGGCTGGGCACCTCCATTCTGCTGGCCTGCGCTGAAATGGGCCTGCCCTCGCGCGAGGCCGAGGCCTTTGCCGCGCAAAGTTTTGCCGCTTATCTGCGGGTTTTGGCGGGCGGCAAGGCCATCTGGTCGGAGGCGGAAATCGCCACCGGCGCGATCAAGGCGCTGTTTCAGCAAATCTCTGAACGCAAACGCGCGGATTTTCTCGATGCCCGCACCACGGTCAAACATGGCCTGCGCAAATTCAACTGCGACGACAAACATTATATGCCCTGCGGGCCGCATGACGAAACGCCGGACAGCGTGACGAAATTTCTCGGCCAACGGACCGCGCCGGAGGCCGGATATTTTGACCTGCGGGACATGGCCTTCCACATTGCCGGGCTGGGTAGTCTGGGGCTGGCGCGTTATGCCCTTCTGGTGAGGGGGCGCGGTGATCCTGATAAAAATGCCATGTTCGACCTGAAAAGCGCCGCGCCTTCGGTCGCGGCAGGGCTGATGCCACAGCACCAGCCCCAATGGCCGGATGAGGCCAGCCGCGTGGTAACCTTGCAAAAGCGGCTGCAAGCCATGCCCGCCCGTGCCCTTGCCGCAACCCGCACCGCCACGCGCGACTATATCATGCGCGAATTGCAACCGCAGGAGGACAGACTGGATCTGGCGCATCTCGCCAAGCACAGGTCCAGCGCCTTCAGCAGCTTAAGCGAGGCCTTCAACCACATGGGCGAAATGGCCGCCGCCATGCATTTGCGCGGCGCGGCGCGTCAGGGTGCTGATGGCCCGGATATATTGATTGCATATGGCGAAAGTGCCGACACAAACCCCCTTCTTGCCGCAGCACAGGCCTATAAAGCCCGCAATGACGAAGATTACCAGAGGTTTCGATCAGCCTGTCTCGCCAGATGACCATTGCCAAACAGCCCTCCGCCAAGGCATAAGAACGGCGCAGCCACAGGCGCGGCCTGGCTCAGTGCTTTTAGCGTGCATAACTGCGCACAGAGTTTCACAGAACGGCCCCCCTTGTGGCATAAAGAGCTCTGACGAATCACGAAAGACCTGCACCAGAATGAATGACGACGACCTTTTCGGCTCAGCGGCTCCGGCACTAGCGCCTAAATCTCGCGCCAGTTCTGACAAAAAAACCGAACTCAAAACCCTGACGGATAAGCCGCCCACCGTCGCGCTCAAATCAGCGGAAAGCTATAATGCCTCCTCCATCGAGGTGCTGGAAGGGCTGGAGCCGGTGCGCCGCCGCCCCGGCATGTATATTGGCGGCACAGACGAGGCCGCGCTGCATCACCTCTTTGCCGAGGTTATCGACAATGCCATGGATGAAGCCGTGGCCAAATATGCCACATGGATTGATGTGTCCATTGAGGCGGACGACTGGATCAGCATTACCGACAATGGCCGCGGCATTCCCATTGATCCGCATCCGAAATTTCCGGATAAATCGGCGCTGGAAGTGATTATGACCACGCTGCACGCGGGTGGCAAATTTGATTCGGGCGCGTATCAAACCTCCGGCGGGTTGCACGGCGTTGGTGTTTCGGTTGTCAATGCTTTGTCCTGCCGGCTGGAAGTGGAGGTGGCGCGCGGCCAGATGCTCTATGCACAGGCCTTTGAGCGCGGCCATGCGGTCACCAGCCTGAACACCCTTGGCAAAGTGCAGAACCGGCGCGGCACCAAGGTGCGCTTCAAGCCGGACAGCCAGATTTTTGGCACAGACGCACATTTCAAGCCGGAACGCCTGTTTAAAATGACACGTTCCAAGGCCTATCTGTTCAGCGGTGTTGAAATCCGCTGGCATTGCGACCCCAGCCTGCTGGATGAGGCCAGCAAAATTCCGGCAGAAGCGGTGTTTCATTATCCCGGCGGCCTGAAGGATTATCTGGCCAATGAGACCGAAAATGTCGATCTCGTTTCCGAAACCATGTTCACCGGCAAGGTGGAAAAAGCCGCCGGTCACGGTTCTGTCGAATGGGCGGTGTGCTGGCTGGCGGGAGATGACGGCTATGTGCGCTCCTATTGCAACACCATTCCCACGCCGGACGGCGGCACGCATGAGGCGGGCCTTCGCCTTGCGCTGCTGCGTGGTCTGAAAGACCATGCCGAACGCATTGGTCAGGCCAAGCGCTTCGCCTCTGTTACCACCGATGATGTGATGGTGACCTGCGCCGCGATGATCTCGGTGTTCATTCGGGAGCCGGAGTTTCAGGGCCAGAACAAGGGCCGCCTGATGACGCTGGAGGCCACCCGCATTGTCGAAAGCACCCTGCGCGATGCCTTTGACCATTGGCTGGCCGCCGCCCCCTCGCAGGCACTCAAGCTGATTGACTGGTCGGTGGAGCGCGCGGATGAGCGCCTGCGCCGCCGCGCTGAAAAAGAAGGTATGCGCAAAACCGCTGTGCGCAAGCTGCGCCTGCCCGGCAAACTGGCGGATTGCTCCAACAATGGCGCGGCAGGCTCGGAACTCTTCATCGTCGAGGGGGATTCGGCCGGTGGCTCGGCCAAACAGGCGCGCAACCGCGCCACACAGGCTGTGCTGCCTTTGCGCGGCAAAATTCTCAACGTGGCCTCGGCCACGCGCGACAAGCTGGCCGCCAATCAGCAGATCGGCGATCTGGTGCTGGCGCTGGGGTGTGGCAGCGGCAGCCATTATAAGGATGGCGAGCTGCGCTATGAGAAAATCATCATCATGACCGACGCCGATGTGGACGGCGCTCATATTGCCTCGCTGCTGATTACATTTTTTTACCGACAAATGCCGAAACTCATTGATAACGGCCACCTCTATCTGGCTGTGCCCCCCCTCTACCGCCTGACGCAGGGCACCAAAACCGTTTATGCCCGCGACGAAGCCCACCGAGAGGAATTGCTCAAAACAGTCCTCACCGGTCGCGGCAAGGTGGAGATCAGCCGCTTCAAAGGTCTTGGCGAAATGATGGCCAGCCAGCTGAAAGAAACCACAATGGATCCCGCCAAACGCTCTTTATTGCGGATTACGCTGGCCGATGCCGACCGCATGAGCACAGCGGACTCGGTTGAGCGCCTGATGGGCAACAAGCCGGAGGCACGCTTCACCTTCATTCAGGAACGTGCCGCATTTTCGACAGAACTTGTCGATATTTAAGGCTCTGTGAAATTACATATTTTTAACGTGCTTTGCGCCGCATATCAGACAATATATAGCGCATAAAACTGAACGAGAGTGATGATGCGCGATATTGACTCACAAAAATATGGCCATGTGGCTTTGTTCCTGCACTGGCTGATGGCCGCACTGATTATTTTTAATATTGCCGCAGCCAAACTCACCGAAGACCTTTCGCGCGAAACACGCGGGGTCTGGATGTACCAGCATAAGGCCGTGGGCACACTCATTCTCGGGCTGATAATCTGGCGCCTGATCTGGCGGCTGACGCATGATGTTCCGCCCCTGCCCGCCACTACGTCCAGGCTGAATGTATTTCTGGCCCATGCCGGACACTGGACACTCTATGGCCTGATGATCTTTGTGCCCCTCACCGGCTTCGTCAAGGAACTGGTGCGTGGGCGCGACATAGGGCTATGGCTGTTTGACCTGCAATCGCCTTTCACCAGCGATGTGGCCACTGCAAAAATATTTGGCTCGCTGCATGATCTGGCCGGAAACATCACCATGTTTCTTGTGGCGGGGCATATTATCATGGCGATTGTGCATCAATATTATCTGCGCGACAAGCTTATCAACCGCATGATGCCGTAACTCAATGGTTTTACGATCACAAATTAACTATAAGACAACTTATATTATTTTTTAATAGAAATTTAAGCTTAATAATATACTCTCTGTTTAGGATGTTATTAAGGACCAATATGATGTTTCGGATCGGGCTGTTTTATACGCACTCCTTGGGCGCTGCCCTTGAAAGATTTGCGCTGATTTTTGCCCTTTTCGCGCTGGTCGGGGTGATTGGCACCAATTATCTCGACAAAATCGGTTATGGCTCATCCAAATCGACTCCGCAAAATGTGGCACAGGCAAGCCCGACGGCGGCAAGCCTGCTGGCCGGAATGGGCTCACTGGATAGTCCGGGTACTCCCGGAGCCCCTGTGTTCAACAATGTTGACACTTCATCCACCGCCTCGATCAGCAGCGTGAGCAACGGCACTGTTGTGCTGGACCCCTGCACCGGCAAGCGCAAATAAATCCGGTTTTACAGGCCCATAACAGAACAACATAAGCATTTAACCGCCGGCCTGTGCCCTTTGCGGGCACATTAAGCCCGAAAAAGAGAACTTATTCGGCTCATTTTTGACCAAATGATTGACATTATTCATTTTTTGACCTAAAGCTGCGTTAAGGTACAGGAAATGAATGCGCGCTCTGTACCTGCCGTGTTGTTCGGATGGAATGATGCGGAATTCGGCTGGTGCTTCTGGTTTCGTTCGTGACAAATACGCCTCCTGAAGCCAGCAATGTCCAGACTTTCAATGCGCTTCGGAACCCGTCATACAATGATTTTTAGTGAACTTGGGCTGAGTGATAAAGTCCTGAACGCTGTGACAGCAGCCGGCTATACCCAACCAACCCCTATCCAGGAACAGGCCATTCCCTTCGCACTTGCCGGCCGTGACGTGCTCGGCATTGCCCAGACAGGCACCGGAAAAACTGCCGCCTTCACCCTGCCCATGCTCTCGCGGCTGGAAACCGGCCGTGCCCGTGCCCGTATGCCACGCACGCTGATTCTGGAGCCAACCCGCGAACTGGCCGCACAGGTGGAAGAAGCCTTTGTCAAATATGGCGTCAACCATAAGCTTTCAGTGGCCTTGCTGATTGGTGGTGTGTCCTTTGCCGATCAGGAAGCCAAAATCATGCGCGGCGCTGATGTGCTGATTGCCACCCCGGGCCGCCTGCTCGACTTTACGGAACGCGGCAAGCTGCTGCTCACCGGCATTGAGATCCTCGTCATCGACGAAGCCGACCGGATGCTGGATATGGGCTTCATTCCCGACATTGAGCGCATCTGCAAGCTGGTGCCATTTACCCGTCAGACCCTGTTTTTTTCGGCCACGATGCCGCCCGAAATCACCCGCCTGACCGAAACATTTTTGAGCAATCCGGCGCGTGTTGAGGTGGCCAAGGCCTCGTCCACCGCCCTCACCATCACACAGGGGCTGATCCCGACCCGCCGCGAGGCTGGCGAAAAGCGCGAGACCTTGCGCCGCCTGCTGCGCAGCGCCGTGGATCTGAAAAACGCCATCGTGTTCTGCAACCGCAAAAGCGAGGTTGCCGTCGTCTTCAAATCGTTGAGCAAACACGGTTTTGCTGTCGGGGCGCTTCATGGTGATATGGACCAGCGCGCCCGCATGGTCTCGCTGGATGCGTTTAAAAACGGCGCGATTGACGTGCTGGTCTGCTCGGATGTGGCCGCCCGCGGCCTTGATATTCCCGATGTCAGCCATGTGTTCAACTATGATGTGCCAACCCATCCGGAAGATTATGTGCACCGCATTGGCCGCACAGGTCGCGCAGGCAGGCTGGGCACCGCGTTGACGCTAGTGTCCCCTCCCGAACAGAAATATGTCGATGCGATCGAAAAGCTCATTGCGCGCAAAATCGACATTCTTGAAGCTGTGCCGGAGGGGGAATCTGCCAGCGAAGATGCGCCCGTGCGTCGCTCGCGCCAGCGCGGCAAACCCGGCGAACGCGCACAGGCCGAGCGCCCCATGCGCGCGCCGCGGGATGAGGGCCGCCCAGCGCGTCCACCACGGCGCAATGATCTGCCGGAATCGGAGACCCCTGCCGAACAGCCTGTGCGTCATGCAGCCCCCGTGCGGCCACAGCAACCTGCGCGCCCACATGCACCTGTGCGTCAGGACTCAGACAATATGCGCCAGCCCCGCTTTGAGCGGCGCCCTTACCGGCAGGACGATGACGGCCCCCCCGTTGGCTTTACCGATCACATTCCCTCGTTCCTGCTTCGCCCTGTGAAGCTGAAAAAAGATACGGATGCGGATGAGAGCGTTTAATGTGTTATAAGCTCTCAATAATTCCCTCTCGCATCCTTCGAGGCGGCCTACGGCCCCCTCAGGATGACGGTGGAGAAGAAAGGCTCTTTCAGAGCAAACCGTCTTACGCTTCTGCCCTTGTCGCAGACAGATCAACCGGCGTAATGGCCACGCTCTCGCCGCAACCGCAGGCGGAGGTTTGATTGGGATTGTTAAAAACAAAACCGCTGGAGAGTTTGCTGCTTTGAAAATCCATCTGCGTGCCGAATAAAAACAGCACGGCTTTCGGGTCAATCAGCAGGCGCACGCCTTTATCTTCCAGAATATCGTCATGCGGGCCGACCTGCTCTGCCCATTCCATAGTGTAGGACATGCCCGCACAGCCACCGTTTTTTACGCCAATGCGCAAGCCCGCGAGCGGCTTATCCGCATTGGCCATAATTTCCTGCACACGCGCAGCGGCGGCATCGGTCAGGCTCATGACCTTAAAACGTGAACCAGTTGCCATTGTTCGCTCCTGTCGCTGAGGGTAAAGGCCCCAAGACATATGCCTTAAAATAAGACTTTATTTTCAAATGTGAAGGGGCAACCGCTAAGTTACCACATATCCAGCGCCACGCGGGCTTCATCCGACATGCGGCTCTGGTCCCACGGCGGGTCAAACACCATATTGACCTTGGCCCCGGCAATGCCAGGCACGGCGGACACCGCCGTCTCCACCCAGCCGGGCATTTCGCCCGCCACCGGACAGGCGGGCGCCGTCAGGGTCATATCAATCGCCACAAAGCGGCTGTCATCAATTTCCACCCGGTAAATCAGGCCAAGCTCGTAAATATCGGACGGAATTTCCGGATCATAGACCGTTTTCAGCGCCGCGATAATGCCATCGGTCAGCGTGTCCATTTCGTCCGGCGTCAGCGTATCGGGCAATTCCACCACAGGGCGGTTGGGCATGAAGTCAGAACTTTCAGATTTCTGAATGTCGCTCATCTGTTCGTCCTCACGCAAATAAAGTTTGGGTTTTGATCAGGGCATCAGCCAGCGCATCAATTTCTGCACGGGTATTATACAGCGCAAAGGACGCGCGGCAGGTGGAGGTTGCGCCAAAGCGTTGCAACAAGGGCATGGCGCAATGGGTGCCCGCCCGCACCGCCACACCATAGCGGTCGATGATGGTGGCGACATCATGCGCATGGGCATTTTGCATCTCGAAGGCGACAATCGCGCCTTTGCCTTTGGCCTTGCCGATAATGCGCAGCGAATTGATCGCGCCGAGCCGTTCCATCGCATAGTCCCCCAGCGCCGCCTCATGCGCATGGATTTTGTCACGGCCCAGCGCCATTATATAGTCCAGCGCCGCACCCAGACCAATCGCCTGCACAATCGGCGGGGTGCCCGCCTCAAAGCGATGGGGCGGCTGGTTATAGGTGACATCGTCTTTGGTGACGGTGACAATCATCTCGCCGCCACCATTATAGGGCGGCAGCCTGTCCAGCCATGCGCGCTTGCCATAGAGCACACCGATCCCCGTGGGGCCATAGAGCTTGTGGCCAGTCATCACATAAAAATCGGCATCAAGATCACGCACATCAACATCAAGATGCACCGCGCCCTGCGAGCCATCCACCAGCACCGGAATGCCACGGGCATGGGCAATGCGAACCACGTCCTTGATCGGCACAACAGTGCCGAGCACATTGGACATATGCGTCATCGCCACCATTTTGGTGCGGGGGCTGAGGGCCTGCTCGAAGGCTTCGAGAGAGAAATTGCCCTCGTCGTCAACATCCACCCATTTCAGCACTGCGCCCTTGCGCTCACGCAGAAAATGCCATGGCACAATATTCGAGTGATGCTCCATGATCGAAAGAACGATCTCATCCCCCTCGCCGATATGATCCAGTCCGTAGCTGGCCGCAACCAGATTGATCGCCTCGGTCGCACCCTTGGTGAAGATGATTTCCTCCACCGAAGCGGCATTGATGAAGCGCCGCACAGTCTCGCGCGCCACCTCAAAGGCATCAGTGGCTGCATTGGCGAGATAATGAAGGCCGCGATGCACATTGGCATATTCGTGGGTATAGGCGTGGGTCAGGCGGTCCAGCACAGCTTTGGGCTTTTGCGCGGAGGCGGCATTGTCAAGGTAAACCAAGGGCTTGCCATAGACCTGTGTCGAGAGAATCGGAAAATCCGCCCGCACCGCATCAAGGTCATAAGGCGCGTTTTCGCTCATGCCGCAGCTCCATTGCGTGTGCTCAGCCAGCTATGAACCTTTGCCGCCAGAATTTCGCGCATGTCACTATCCGCAACAAAATCGAAAGCATCCACGGCAAAAGCCTCAATCAGGAGGCTTTCAGCCTCGGCTTTGGGCAGGCCGCGCGCCATCAGGTAAAACAACTGATCCTCATCCAGCTGGCCAACCGTTGCGCCATGACCGCAGACTACATCATCGGCAAAAATTTCCAGCTCCGGCTTGTTGCTCATGCTGGCTGTTTCCGACAGGCACAGTGTATTGCTTTTCATGACGCCGTCGGTTTTCTGGGCATGGGACTGAACAATAATCTTGCCCTGAAACACGCCCTTGGCCTCGCCATCGAGAATATGCTTGAACAGTTCGCGGCTTTCGCAATGGGGCGCGGCATGTTCCACCACCAGCGTTGTATCCGCGTGCTGGCTGCCTTTGAGCAGCGAGACACCGCGCAGGCCCGCCTTGGCATATTCGCCATTGAAGCGCACAAAGGCCTGACGCCGCGTGAGGCCGCCCCCCGCCACAAAGGCAAAACTGTTCAACACAGAGTGTTCCCCCAATGCCGCCGTGAAGGTGGAGACATGCACCGACGAATTGCCGCTCAGGGCCAGATGCTCCACCACGGCACCATCGGCAATGTCAAAATGCAGCAGACTGTTGATCTGGCCGGATTCGGCCCTTATATCCTCAATCAGCGTGAGCCGGGCATCTTTGCCCACGCGCACAACCACGCGGGTGGCAATCGAGGCTTTGCGCTTGAGTTTCAACACCAGACGCAAAGGCTCCGCCAGCACAACACCATCCGCAATGGTGATTTCGACACACTCAGGCGCAAAGGCCGTGTTCAAAGCCACCAGAGTGTCATCCTCGCCCAAAACCGGCGCGGCAATGGCCTGTGTGGTGACGCTCACGCCCTCGGGCAGATAGGCACTGCCGGCACAATAACCTTCAGCCAGCACCACCAGCGGATGCGGGTCTTTGGTGTTCAGCGCCATAGCCAGCGTGGCGGCATTGGGCTTCTCGCTGGGGGCGAGGGCCTCGGCCATCATGCGGCGCAGGTCGGTATAATGCCAGGCTTCAACCCGCCGGTTCGGCAGACCCGTTTTTTCAAACTGAGCAAAGGCGACAGTTTGGGCGGAAAAATCGCCCACATGCTGCGCTTTCAGCGCATGAAAATGCGCAATCAGCTGCGCTTCGGCATCCGTTCGCAAAATGGCAACAGGGCTCATCATGCAGCCTCGCTGACATAGTCACGATAGCCGTTCTTTTCCAGCTCATGCGCCAGTTCCGGCCCGCCGGACTTCACAATCTCACCCTTGGACATCACATGCACTGTGTCCGGCGTGATATGGTCGAGCAGGCGCTGATAATGGGTGATGACCAGAAAGCCGCGATCCTTGGCGCGAAGGGCATTGACCCCTTCCGACACCACGCGCAGCGCGTCAATATCAAGGCCGGAGTCGGTTTCGTCCAGAATGGCGAATTTAGGGGCCAGCAGCGCCATTTGCAGAATTTCCATCCGCTTCTTCTCGCCGCCCGAAAAACCGACATTGAGCGGACGCTTCAGCATATCCTGACTGATGCCGAGCTTGGCAGCGGCCTCGCGCACAAGGCGCATAAAGTCGGGCGTGGAGAGCGCATCCTCACCGCGCGCCTTGCGCTGGGCATTCATCGCCGCCTTCAGAAAGGTCATGGTGGCAACGCCGGGAATTTCCAGCGGATATTGAAAGGCCAAAAACAATCCGGCTGCGGCGCGCTCATGCGGCTCAAGCTCCAGAATATTGACACCATTGAGCCAGACCTCGCCGTCCGTCACCTCATAATCCTCACGTCCGGCAATGACATAGGAGAGGGTGGATTTGCCGGAGCCATTCGGCCCCATGATGGCGGCCACCTCGCCGTCCTGCACAGTGAGGTTCAGGCCATTCAGGATTTTCTTACCGTCGATTTCGACATGGAGATTTTTAACGATGAGCATTTTGATGTCTTTCTAAAATTTGAAAATTGTGAGTGGCACAGACACCCGTCACTCACCATCCCAATAATCCAACGAGCTGTCGGGACGGGCAATGTGCATAATGCTTGCGGCTCTCAATCCACCATCGGGCGGCACCATTGAGGAAACCATGAACTTATTGCTATCGGCATATTCCACCACATCCGGATCATTGCGGGTTGAAAAGGCCAGATAGTGCAAATCAGATGCGCCGCTATTGAGAATTTGATGGGCTGTTGCCTCGGCCGTTCCAGCGGGCGCAGATAAAACATCCCCTTTACGGATCGGATAGGTCTCCGGTCCGAAGCGATAATGCCCCTCACCCTCCAGAATCAAAAACATTTCCTCATTGGCATGATGGGCATGGCGCGGAAACGCCGTTTTGCCTGGCGGCACAATATGCAACTGACAGCCAAGTTTTTGCGCGCCAATACGCACGCCAATGCGCCCCAGTTTGGCTGAAAATTTGTCGCCATGCTCAGAGGTGCGCAAGGTTACATCAGCAATGTTCAGCACAGGTTTCATGATCAACCTTTCTTAATCTTATCAAAGCCGTTATAAGCGGGCTTGAATATGCCCCTCACCCTAACCCTCTCCCCATTCATGGGGAGAGGGAGCGCACCTCACCCCACGCTGCCTTCAAGCGAGATGGCGATCAGCTTTTGCGCTTCCACGGCAAATTCCATCGGCAGTTGCTGCAATACGTCGCGCACAAAGCCATTGACGATGAGCGCGGTGGCCTCCTCCGCGTCCAGCCCGCGTTGCAGGCAATAAAACAGCTGGTCTTCCGAGATTTTCGAAGTGGTGGCCTCATGCTCGAAGGTGGCCGAGGCATTGTTGCTCTCAATATAGGGCACGGTATGCGCGCCGCATTGATTGCCAATGAGCAGGCTGTCGCAATTTGTGAAATTGCGCGCATTCGTGGCTTTGCGATGGGCCGACACCTGCCCGCGATAGGTGTTCTGGCTGTGCCCTGCCGAAATCCCCTTGGAGATGATGCGGCTGGAGGTGTTTTTGCCCAAGTGAATCATCTTGGTGCCGCTGTCGACCTGCTGATAGCCATTGGAAATAGCAATCGAGTAAAATTCGCCGCGCGAATTGTCCCCGCGCAAAATGCAGGACGGATATTTCCATGTGATGGCCGAGCCGGTTTCCACCTGTGTCCAGGAAATTTTGGAATTGACGCCGCGGCAATCGCCGCGCTTGGTCACAAAATTATAAATGCCGCCCTTGCCTTCCGCGTCGCCCGGATACCAGTTCTGCACGGTTGAATATTTGATCTCCGCGTCATCATGGGTGATGAGCTCGACCACAGCGGCATGAAGCTGGTTTTCGTCGCGCTTGGGCGCGGTGCAGCCTTCAAGATAAGAGACATAAGCGCCCTTATCGGCGATGATCAGCGTGCGCTCAAACTGGCCGGTATTTTTCTCATTGATGCGGAAGTATGTGGACAGTTCCATCGGGCAGCGCACACCCGGCGGAATATAAACAAACGAGCCATCCGAAAACACCGCCGAATTCAGCGTGGCAAAATAATTATCCGTCACCGGCACCACAGTGCCCAGATATTTCTTCACCAACTCGGGATGATTATGCACCGCCTCGGAGAAGGAGCAGAAAATCACGCCGACCTTCGCCAGTTCGGCCTTGAAGGTGGTGGCCACAGAGACAGAGTCAAACACAGCATCCACCGCCACACGCGGTTTTTCAACACCGGCCAGAATTTCCTGCTCAAACAGCGGAATACCGAGCTTTTCATACACGCGCAGCAATTCAGGATCAACCTCGTCCAGCGATGTCGGGCCGGGGGTCGATTTGGGCGCGGCGTAATAATGCAGGTCCTGATAATCAATTTTCGGGTAATGAATGCGGGCCCAGTTGGGCTCCTGCATGGTCTGCAACCGGCGATAGGCGTCAAGGCGCCACTCTGTCAGCCATTGCGGCTCGTTTTTCTTGGCGGAAATGAACCGGACAATGTCCTCGTTCAGGCCTTTGGGTGAAAGATCGGACGCAATATCCGAGACAAAACCGTATTTATATTCGGTTACGTCGATGGACTTCACCTGATCGACGGTTTCTTGTACCGCTGCCATTTTACTCTCCTAAACCCGCACGGTTCAAGGCCGTGGGCTTCATGTTTACATAGCTAATTTTACGCGGCTTGCCAGTGTTATGCAGCATATTTACCACGACGCTCATTCACTTTTTTCATTATATCCGCAAAAGCCGCCTTAAAGAGGGCGAAATCCTCAGGCGCTGTTGCAAAACCAAAACTTATACGCAGCGCCCCGCCAGCCAGACCATCGGGCACAGCCATCGCCCTCAGAACATGCGACACCGCCACCTTGCCTGACGAACAGGCCGAGCCGGAAGACAGCGCCACCCCTGCCAGATCAAACTGGATCAGCAGGGTTTCCGCATGAGTGCCGGGCACCGCACAGCAGATCGTATTGGGCAGGCGCGGTGCATCTGCCCCTAACACCACAGCATCGGGGGCAAGCGCCAGAATATCGGCGATAAGCCGGTCGCGGATATCGGTTGCGAGGGCAGGTTCAGCCCGCGCCGCATCCGCCGCCGCGCCCAAGCCGACAATGGCGGCCACATTCTGTGTGCCGGCCCGCGCTCCCTTCTCCTGCCCGCCGCCCACCAGCGCAGGCGCGGCAATATGCAGCCCCTCGCGCGCCAGCACCACAGCGCCCGCACCCTTCGGCCCGCCAAATTTATGCGCCGAAAGCAAAAATATATCGGCACCGCTTTGCTCAAAGGACAAGGGCACCTTACCCGCCGCCTGCACCGCATCACACACCACAAGCCCGCCATAGGCATGAACCAGATCTGCCGCCGCTTTGAGAGGCTGAATCACACCAGTTTCATTATTGGCATATTGCAGGGCCAGCATCGGCCTGGCCTGCCCAAGCCCCTGAAGCCAGCGCTCCAGCGCGCCCAGATTGATCAGGCCATTGCCATCCACGGGCAGAATGGTCACGGCCTCCTCAGCGAAACGGTGACCCTTGAGCACACAGGCATGTTCCACCGCGCTCACAGCCAGAAGATCAAATCCGGCTTTGTCCTGACCCTCATGAATATGCGGCGTGAGGGCCAAATGCGCTGATTCGGTGCCCCCAGATGTGAAGATGACATGTTTGGCCTGCCCGCCCACCAGCGCGGCAACGGATTGACGCGCCTTTTCCATCAGACCGCGCACAGCCCGCCCCTCATGATGCACCGAGGAGGGATTGCCGACCATATCCAGCGCAGCCAGCATGGCCGCACGCGCCTGCGGGCGCAGCGGGGCGGTGGCATTATAGTCCAGATAGGCGCGCGGCGATGCCAAACTCATCATTCCCATAGCGAAGATAAATCTGTTTTGAAGCCGGTTGCACGAGATGCTTGCATTTGCACGCCGTACCTGTGCTAAAAGGCCAACAGATTTATAAGCATCCTTTTAGTTTAGAATAATTCTAAATGACTTAGAATTGTTCTAAAGCCATCTAGGGTGAGCCATTGATCTATGTCAAGCGCCTGTGCGTTGGGCAACATGGATCGGCACCGAAAACCGGCTCTGAGCAGCCATAAGGGGACAATATGCCTGAAGTTATTTTTACCGGTCCGGCGGGACGTTTGGAAGGCCGATACCATCCGGCCAAGCAAAAGGGCGCGCCGATTGCCATCATCCTGCATCCGCACCCGCAATTTGGCGGCACGATGAACAATCAGATCGTGTATAATATGTATTATGCCTTTGCCGAGCGTGGCTTTTCGGTGCTGCGCTTCAATTTTCGGGGAGTTGGCCGCAGTCAGGGCGCATTTGACCACGGCACAGGCGAGCTTTCCGATGCAGCCTCGGCGCTGGATTGGGCACAGGCGATCAGCCCGGATGCGCGCTCCTGCTGGATTGCCGGCGTGTCCTTCGGTTCGTGGATCGGAATGCAGCTGCTGATGCGCCGCCCCGAAATCGAGGGGTTCATTTCTGTGGCCCCGCCCGCCAACCGTTTTGACTTTTCCTTTCTTGCGCCCTGCCCGTCCTCCGGCCTGTTTATTCATGGCGATCAGGATCGGGTTGCGCCCTTGAAAGAAGTGACCGGCCTGATTGAAAAGCTGAAAACCCAAAAAGGCATTGTGATTGAACATGCCGTTATTCCCGGGGCCAACCATTTCTTTGAAAATTGCGTTGATCCGCTGATTGCTGAGGTGGGCACCTATCTCGACAAGCGCCTCGGCCAGCCGACGAAACAGTCGATCGGGTCCAGAAAGCGGTAAACGTCCTTTATCCCAGAGCACACTCCCTTACCCTCGCGGCCTCACCAGCACCCCGCCGCTCATCGGCGCGGGGCAGCCGGTTGTTGTGGGGAAGGTCAGCACTTTCCCCTTTTTCGCCCGCACAGCCAGATAAGCAAAGGCCTGCGCCTCCAGCGCATCGCCGGACCAGCCATAGAATTCGGCTGTTTTTACAGGGCATTGCAGGTCTTTTTCAAGAAACTGAATCAAAGTGGGGTTGCGCGCACCGCCCCCGCAGACCACAAGTTCAGACATTGAGTCAGGAAGCTGGCGTAAAAGCTGTTTTACAGCAGCCGATGTAAAGGCCGTTAAAGTGGCCGCAGCATCCGAGAGGGCAAGCCCTGCAACGGCGTGTCTTGAAAATCTGTTTCTGTCCAGTGACTTGGGCGGCATAAGCTCAAAGAATGAATCATCCAGAAGCTGCGCCAGCGCCGCCGCATTCACCTGCCCCCGCGCCGCTGTTGCGCCGTCCCTGTCCATGGGCTCGCCGGTCTGCTCCAGCATGAGGTCATCAAGAAGCGCATTGCCGGGGCCAGTGTCACAGGCCAGCGGTTCGGCCTCGGCACTGGGCAGATAGGTGAGATTGGCCACGCCGCCAATATTCAAAATTCCAACCGGAAAGCGTAAGCCTGCCGCCCGCGCCAGCGCGCGATGATAGACCGGCACCAGCGGCGCACCCTGCCCGCCCGCCGCCACATCCGCCGCGCGCATGTCGAACAGAACCGGACAGTCCAGCGCGTCCGCCAGCACCTGCCCACGGCCAATCTGCACGGTCAGGCGCGCCTCTGGCCGATGCAGAATGGTCTGGCCGTGATAGCCGATCAGCTCGATCTCCAACGCCGGATAGGCCGCGCGGAAGGCCTCAACCGCTTCAATATGGCGCTGGTCGATCAGCGCCTCGGCGCGGGCAATCAGCGGCGGGCGTTCATCCCGCTGGGTCAGGTCACGCGCGTGGATGAGAGCCTCGCGCAGCAGGTTCTGGTCTTCAGGCGTATAGGGCAGATGGAGCGAGGGGCCGGTGTTGATATGCCCCTCACCATCGGTTTTTATCCATGCCACATCCACCCCGTCGAGAGAGGTGCCACTCATCAAGCCCAGAGCTGAAATCATCTTGTCCTCACGCCAGCCGCATCACGGCCAAACCGCCCACCACCAAACCGGCGGCAATATAGCGGGAAAACCCAAATTTTTCCTTGAGCAACACCGCCCCCATCACCGCCGCAAACAGGGCGGATGTCTCGCGCGTGGCGGACACCAAACCAATGGGCGCATGGCTCATCGCCCAGATCACAATGCCATAGGCCAGTGTCGAGGCCGCGCCGCCGATCAGCGCAAAGCGCCATTCGTAGCGCAGATGTCGCACAAAGACGGGGCCACGATAATAAAGCGCGACCGGCAAAAAGGCCAGGCCCACACAGACAATCGCCCATAATGTATAGGCCACCGGCTGGCCGGATTGCCGCCCGCCCTGCCCGTCCGCCAGCGAATATCCGGCAATCACCAGCGCATTCGTGGCCACAGCCATCAGCGTCGGGCGGTCCAGCCCGCCCGCTTTGATGCCGCTGCGCGCCAGCCAGACAATGCCGCTTAAAATCAGCACAGCGCCGCCAATGCTCAGCACTTTGGGTGCCTCGCCCAGCAGCAGAAAGGCCAGCAGCATGGTGACCAGCGGCGCCGAACCGCGCATCAGCGGATAGGCCATGGACAGGTCTGCCGTGCGATAGGCGCGGTGCAGCAGGAGATAATAAGCCACCTGAAACAACGTCGAGACCGCAATAAACGGATAGGCCGCAGCATCTATGGAAGGCAGCACCAGCGCAAAGGGCAGCGAGACCACCGCCGCACCAAAACAGATCAGACAGACGGCCAGAAACTTATCCGGCACCGCCTTGACGGATGTGTTCCAGGCCGCATTCAAAAATGCCGCACACAGAACGGCCAGCATCACACCAAGGCTCATGAGGAGACTCATAGGTTAAAACGCTGACTTTAGGGCTTTTCACACAGGAGGAAAGCCCTGCGGCTTTTGAACCCCCACCTTGCCCTCTTGGCTCTGATGTTTTAAAGCTCAGCCAACGTTAAGAGGCACCATGACCAGCGAATTTACACCCAAATCCGACTTTTTGCGCATTCTCACCGAGCGGGGCTTTGTCCATCAATGTTCGGACTATGAAGGGCTGGACCAAAAGGCGCTGAATGGCGAGCTGGTGGCTTATATCGGCTTTGACTGCACCGCCGCCTCACTGCATGTGGGGTCGCTTCTGCCCATTATGATGCTGCATTGGTTGCAGCAGTCCGGCGGCAAGGTGATCGCGCTGATGGGTGGCGGCACCACCCGCGTCGGCGACCCAAGCGGCAAGGATGCCAGCCGCCAGCTTCTCACCGTGGAGCAGATTGAAGCCAATAAGGACGGCATAAAAAGCGTCTTTTCCAAATTTCTGACCTTTGGCACCAGCAAAACCGACGCTATCATGGTGGATAATGCCGAATGGCTGGCCAAGCTCAATTATATCGACTTTCTGCGCGAGGTCGGGCGGCACTTTTCGGTCAATCGCATGTTGTCGATGGATTCGGTCAAAATGCGGCTGGAGCGCGATCAGGAACTCTCCTTCCTCGAATTCAACTATATGTGCCTGCAGGCCTATGATTTTGTTGAGCTCAACCGCCGCTATGGCTGTATTTTGCAAATGGGTGGCTCGGACCAGTGGGGCAATATTGTCACCGGCACCGACCTGGGCCGGCGGCTTGGCACCGGACAGCTTTATGCGCTGACCTCGCCGCTGCTCACCACCGCCTCCGGCGCAAAAATGGGCAAAACCGCTTCCGGCGCGGTCTGGCTCAATGCTGACATGCTGTCCGCCTATGACTATTGGCAATATTGGCGCAACACCGAAGACCGCGATGTCGGGCGTTTTTTAAAGCTGTTCACCACCCTGCCGATGGACGAGATTGCGAAGCTCGAAGCCATGCAGGGCGCAGAGATTAATGAGGCCAAAAAGGTGCTGGCCAATGAGGCCACCGCCCTGCTGCATGGCCGCGACGCGGCCCTGGCCGCCGCCGAAACCGCGCGCAAAACCTTTGAGGAAGGCGCATTGGCCACCAGCCTGCCAACGATCGACATCAGTTCGGCTGAACTGGCACAGGGCATTGCCAATACTCATGCCTTTGTTTTAGCGGGTCTTGTGGCCTCCAATGGCGAGGCCAAACGCCAAATTAAAGGCGGCGGCCTGCGCATCAATGATGAGGTGGTGAGCGATGAGCTTGGCAAAATAACGCCCGCCAATCTCACAGCGGAAGGGGTGATCAAACTGTCCTTCGGCAAGAAGAAACATGTGCTGCTCAAGCCTCTGTGAGGCCTTGGATAGCGGCCAACCACTTTGCAAGCCTGTTTTGAAAAGCACCCATGCTTCGAGACGCCGCTGCGCGGCCCTCAGCATGAGGTATAGATAAGGCGCGGCCCTCAGCATGAGGGGGGCTAGGCAGCCCTCGGCATTCACTTTGCCATGTGCCCTCGCCCGCACACCTTCACTGCGGGGGCGCGCGCAAATCCAGCGGCGGCGTCAGGGGCAGGTCGGTGACACCGGGCGTTGAGGCTGGGGCGCGGTTTGGCGCGAGATTGTTCGGATTGTTCTGGGTTCCGTCGGCCACACCCATGATTTTACGCAAAATGCCCGGCGCAATGGCTGAAAGCGGGTCCACCCGCAAAAGCGGCGCACTGACCTTGCCGGTGATGCGGTAATTGATGGCGAATAACCCCTCATTCTTGCCGCCCCCCAGCAATGGCCCGAACAAAGGAATTTTGGCAAACAGATTGTTGAGCTGATAGGCCGGAATCAGATTTCCGGCCAGATCCACCGTGTCGCGGCCATAATCCATCACGCCCTGCATGGTTGCGCCCAGTTGCGGCCCCCACATTGCGGCATCATTAATATCTATGCGCCCGTCACTGCGGTCAAAATTGCCCTGAAGCCGGGAAAAGTGAACTTTATCCGCGCCATCATTGCCTGCACCCAGCGCATTCTGGTTGAGCAAAGGCCGGATCGCCGGCTCGCCATTCAGAACAAAGTTACGAATCTGCACATTGCCGGTAATGCGCTCAAGACCGGGCTGGAACACAACACTCATGGTGCCGCCGTCCATATGGCGATACATATCCAGAAAATTCAACACGGCACCGGCATTGTCCGCCGTCAGCGTCAACTGGGGCTGATCGCCCGAGTCTTCAGTTGTGATTTTGAACGGTTGCGCACCCAGCTTGCCAGAGGCGACAGATTTCTGAATCACCGAGCCATGCCGCTTAAGTTTAAGCTCCAGACCATCAATATGCTCTTTGTTGAAGCCGGTCAGTGTGGCCGTTTTCAGATCAAGATCATAATCAAGCGCATCCGCGGATTTTGCCCGCGAATGGGCCAGCAAATCGCTGATGAAGGGCCGCGCATCAATGGTTCCCGCCCGGCCTGTCAGCTTGAGCACAGGCCCATCTTTGACAATATCCAGTTTCAGGTCATCCTGCGGCGACAGTTTGAACGACGAAAACTTAGCCGAATCGAACTCCATATCAGGGCCCAGCACCACAGAGCCACGGAAGCTGGCATTGCCGGCATCCAGCTGGAACGAGTCCAGCCGCACGCCGCTGGCTGATTGAATAAAGGTGAAGGCGGTGTGTGCGGGGCGTCCGGCCAGTTTTGTCCAGCCCGGCAGCAATCCGTCAATGCTGGTCTTGCTCAGGTCAATGTCAATCTGCGCCCGCATCTCAGCCGTTGCAGGGTCTGTTTTGGGCCGGTCGCCATCCGTAAGCTGCGTGACAGCGCGGATCAGCATGGGGCCACTAAACCCCGCGCCGAAATCAAACCCGCGCTTGAGGCGGGTGGCGTCGTCTATGGTGAAATTCAGAGTGGCGTCGGTGGGTGCATTGCCGGTTTTTTTGAGTTCAAGCGAGACCGGTGCGCCGAACATCCGGCCCTCGCCTTTGACAGACATCAGGGCCTTGGAGGTCGCAATCACAAGACTTGCCGATTCCAGCCGCTCATTGTCCAACACTTTTTCCACAGACAGATTGGAGGTGGTCAGATTGGTTTTCACCGCAATATCATCGGGCGTGGCTGTTTTACCCAGTTTCATGGCAATTTCGAGCGTGCCGTCCAGCTGGCCTTTATATTGTGACGGATCTCCGGGAATATTGTTGTAACGGCGCAGCGTATCACGCTGTAAAATATCCACGGCTGAATCCACATTGCCCTGCACATGGGCTGTCAGGCTGGCGGGATTGAGCTTTTGCGGACGGGTATCCGGAACTGTGAATTTTGCATCGGTGAAATTCAATTTATGATTGGCAGCCTCGATGACTGCTTTGGAAGCCGAAAGCTGAAACGAAGTTCCGGTGAGATGCAGCGCCCCCTCAATGCCGGTCAGCGGCGGAACGCCGGGCAAAATCGACATGCTCCCCCCCGTGAGAGCAACATCCCCGGTGACAGCGTCATCATCAATCGCCTCTTTGCGTTTGGAGGCGGCCAGATTGCGCGCGTCCAAATCCAGCGTGAACAGAGCCTTGTCAATCTGCCCGCCAATGACATGCTCACTCATCCATTTGAGCACATCAATCGCCAGAAAATTGGGCCAGAGCCGCAATATGGCGCGATATTTTGTTTTAAGGGCGGTGATGCTGCCGGATAATGCGGGGCCATCCGGCGTGTTGAGAAAATTCATGGACAGGGCGGCGTCAATTTCCGGCCCTTTGAGCGCAAAACTGTCGAGATGCACAGACTGCTTGTCCGCCGGCACAGTGGCGGCAATGGTGACATTATCGATAAGAATTGGTTTTTCAGAACTACGTTCGGGCGAAAGCACCGCATCCTTACCGGAAAGCGCCAGATGATAGCCCTGCCCGGATGAATCCTGCACAATCTGCCCATCCACGGCAAAATGCGTTATTCCGCTCAGATAGTCCATATTCTGCAGCATGAGCTGGCGGGTTGAGGGGTCAAAATTGAACCGGCCTGAAATTTTATCAACAGCAAAAGGGCTGGCATCGGAATCGTCAAACTCCAGATAACCAGATTGAAGCGCGAAATTCCCGCCCAGTTGGGCCAGATGTCCATCCGCCTGAAAGGCTGCATTCAGCTTGGCCGAAAGCGGCATGGCAATGGTCAGAGGTTGCTGGCCAACCCCCGCCGCGACGAGCACCTTGTGCACAGGAATGTTTTTGGCTTCGATCTCCATGCCATACAAGCCATTTGCAGGCTTGGTGACAGAGGGCAGAAGCAGCATGGGCCCGCTCAGATTATGGGCCAGAACCTCGATAGAAAACGGCCCCGCCTCGCCGGTTGCGCCGGCCAGCAGGTGAACACCGCCAAAACTCAGCCTGTCAACAGATAGATTGAGACGCTTGAAACTGATTGTTGTGCCGGTGCGGCGGTCCTCAACATCCAGCTGGCCATTGCTCAGGCCAATATGCTGCATATCCCCCAGCCACGGGGCATCCTGCCCGGCAACAACAAAAACAGCGGCAATAATATCCGCAGGATCAAGCGGGCCGGTGGCTGTGCCGGAGGGAAGAAGAATCGCATCTTCCTGTCCCGCCGAAAATGCCCGCGTTCCGTCCTGCAGAACAGCGAGTTTGACATCCAGACCGGAAAATTCAAGGCCGGAGATGGCCAGTCGTCCGGTCATCAGCGCAAAAGGCGCCATGCTGATATCCGCGCCCGGCGCCCGCACCAAAGGGCGGTTCTGGTTGTCATTCAATACAAAATTTTCGATCCGCAGCGTCGGTCCATGCTGGCCATGGGCCAGAAATATCCGGCCAATGGACACATGACCACGCTCGGCAAACTGACTCTGCAAGGTCGCGCTGATGCGCTCACGCAGGCCCGGCACCTCGATCGGCCCCCGGGACAACAGCAATATTGTCACCGTCAAAGCCGCTATGGCCAGCACCAGACAGCCGCCGATAATGCTGGAAAGAAGAATGGATATGCGCCGCAAATGCAGATATTTTGCCGATCTGCGCGGCTTGGGCCGGGCATGTGCAGGCACGGGGGGGCGCCGCCTGAAAAAGCGTGCATATCCCGCCCGTAAACGGGCCGATAATGTTTTATGCACGTTCAAGAAATGTCTTCCCTCGTGGATTTTTTATCGCTTTGACCAAAATTCAGACTACCCAAGCACGAAAACGGCACCATTTAGGGACGTAAGTCGATATTATAAAATATGACATCATTATAGGACGTTCGGTAAGTTTACCTGATTCACCCTGTCTTAACATTCTATAATACAGAAAAGGCAAGAAAATGACGATTCTCAATCCAGGCGATAAAGCTCCCGATTTTACCCTGCCCAAAGATGACGGCAGCACGCTCTCACTTCAGAGCCTGTCAGGCCAGAAAATCGTTCTCTATTTCTATCCCAAGGACGATACCTCCGGCTGCACGCAGGAAGCCATTGAGTTCAATCAGTTGAAAAGCGAATTTGCAGCCCTCAACACGGTTGTTATTGGTGTGTCGCCTGATCCGGTGAAAAGCCACGCCAAATTCAAAACAAAGCACGGACTGGATCTGACCCTTATTTCTGATGAGTCAAAATCCATGCTGGAGGCCTATGGGGTCTGGGCAGAAAAATCCATGTATGGGCGCAAATATATGGGGGTTGAACGGACAACATTCCTGATTAACGAACAAGGTTTCATTCAAAAAATATGGCCTAAAGTTAAAGTTCCCGGCCATGCTGCTGAAATTTTAACCTTAATTCAACGTTAAGGGCTCAAATTTAATCTTCCTTTAGACATAATGATCTCTTATGCGCTAGAGATTGTTTACGTTGAGGAATGATTATTCACATGGATTATCCAAGAGACAAATATGAACAAAACACTGCGCATATGCAGCATATTTGCCTCTCCATGCCTGCTCAAAACAGCGTAAAACAGATTTCAATCCGAAAAATATATTTCTACACCGCTCTATGCTTTTGGCCGCTTTTGGGACTGGCCGGTGTGGGCTGGGGCCTGATGCAAACATGGGCCCCGCCTTCCATTGTCACACTGCGGGCGACCTATTCCGAGGACGCCTCGGAGAACCGCAACACAATCACCACTCTGGAGGATGCGCTGCGGCAGGCCCAAAGCCAGAACCTCATTGCCAAATCAGCAACTGAACAGAAAATTGCTGATCTTTTGGCCCGGCAAAACCGCCTTGAGGCGCATCAGGCGCTTGTCACCTCTCTGGCGGCAATGGCCCTGCCTGATAAAACCGGCGCAGACAGAACCGCGCGCCTATCCGCCGATCCATCCGACGCAAACCCGCTGATGAATGATCGGTTCAACAGTCACAAGCCCTTCGAGACCCTGCCCGACAGTGTCACTTCCTATATGCCCGCAAACCATCCTGTTCCCATGCCTGAGTCTGACACCCCGGCCAAAGCCGCTGTAACAGACGAACAGGGCGAACTGGATACAGCTCCCCTCACCTCATTTGCGCAGACCAATCCGAATGCACCCGGTCTTGCGCCAGAAAATTCGTCCAGCCTGTTGGGCATGATCGAAACCCATATTGACCAAAGTGAGAAGAAGCAGTTTGCGGTTCTGGACACCCTGACCAATGTCTCGGATAGAGCCTTGATCCGGAATAAACAGGCCCTGATCAATGCGGGCCTGCAACCCAACCAGCTCACACTGCCTTCCGACGGCAAAGCGGCAACCGGGGGGCCATTCGTGCCGGTGAAGCTGGATCAGAACGCCACCCCGTTCGATAAGGCGGTTTTGCGCGCCAAAACCAATATCACACAGGCCATCCGCTTGCGCCAGCTTATGCCCTATATTCCGCTGCGCCGCCCCCTGACCGACGATGCGGAAATCACCTCGGGATTTGGCGAGCGTGTTGACCCCTTCAACGGGCAGATGGCGCTGCATACCGGTGTGGATTTCCGGCTTGATTATGGTTCAGCCGTGCATCCAACCGCTGCCGGCACCGTTGTGGCCGCCGATATCAACGGCGGATATGGCAAAATGGTGGATGTGGATCATGGCAATGGCCTTGTCACACGGTATGGCCATCTTTCAGCCATTCTGGTGAAGGAGGGGGATAAGGTCACCCCCTCAAGCATCATCGGCAGGCTTGGCTCCACCGGTCGCTCAACAGGCCCGCATCTGCATTATGAGGTGCGCATCAATGACGAACCCGTCAATCCCATGCGGTTTATCAAAGCGGGCGAAGCCATTTATCCGATCAATTAGGCCGCAGGCTCACAAGAGACCTATTGCGCGCCCATGCCCCGGACGGGAAATTCAACCTCAACCCGGCCCGCATTCTTAAAAGTGAGGCTGCCTTTGACGACATCCCCTTCGCGGACCGGCGCTTTCAGATCCATCAGCATCAGATGGAAAGAGCCTGGCTCAAGCACCACAGTCTGATGGGCGGGGATGGCCAGACCATCGGGCAATTCGGCCATTTTCATGACGGCACCGTCCATTTTCATTTCATGAATCATGGTCATGCCGGCAACCTCGACATTGGCTGAGATCAGACGATCGGGATGGTGGGCGTTATTGGTGATTTTGACATAGGCCCCTGCCACTTTGGCCCCTTTGGGTGTCGCGCGGATATAGGGATCCGAGAGGACAATCTCTCCGACTTTATAGTCTCTGGCTGTTTCGGCAGCTCTCGCAGAAACAGTTGGCAAGGCAGAGAAGGACACAACACAACCAAGGATAAGAGACGCGGTCAGGCGCGAAAAGAACGAATTTTTCATGGATTTTCTCACTGTAAGATGAAGGATGATGAATAAAATCAGCCACTATGCGGCGGTCCGCGGGCCTGAAACCCCATAAGCGGTGTGGCACGAGACGTCATATCCTGACGCCGCACCACCTGCCGGAACATATTGGCATCGGGAAATGGAAACATCTCCGGCGTCGGCGGGGCCGCAACCATCAGAGATTGCGTGCAGAGCCCAAGGCAATCGGCAGTGTGGGGACTGAAATCAGATGTATCGCCGGATTGTGTATTTGTGCTGGCGCAAATTTCACCAAAAACAGCCCGGTTCCAACCGGCATGGAGACGCTCAACAAGAACACCCTGCAAGGTCAGCCCATAGAGCAGCGCGGCGGTGACAACCAACCGCAGCAACTTGAGCCCATGTTCAGAATGCAGAGACTTCATGCGTTCAAACACCAGAACGCGGCGGCTTCGTCAAGCGGCAGATGACAAAGCGGCGATCACCGCCTCCGGATTACGACCAATCACCACCAGATAGGCACGCGCTGCGGCGTCTGGCTCTTTACGGCCCTGCTCCCAGTCCCGCAGAGTGCCGAGCGGAATGTGAAAACGGGCCGAAAACTCTTCCTGCGACAGGCCCATCACGCGGCGCATGATTTTGGTGCGCGCAGTCTGCCGCATCCCGGCCAGCCGCTCCGGTGTGAGCGGCAAAGCGTCCGGATCAGACAGCGCAGCGGCTTCTATATCCGCCTCGCTCATGGCATCGGCTTTTGTCCAGTCATGCTTTGTTGGCTTCATGATATTGTCTCCGTTCAACGGGCGTGGCCAACCGAGCCGAAATGAGACGAATACGCTCGTCTCTCATGGTGTAGACAACAAACAGCAATCGCCCTTCTACAAGGCCAAGAGTGACGTAACGTGTTTCGTTCTGCGCATCGTCAACCCAATCAAGCGCGAATATATCTTCAAATACATCACGCGCCATTTCAAAGCTCACGCCATGTTTGGCGAAATTGCTGGATGCTTTGACATCATCCCATTCGAACCAATCATCTCTCATATACTGCTAAGCCGTAGTCAGGTCAAGGATATTGAAATTATAGTATTTACTCACATTTATAAATATATAAATATTAATAAAAATTGATTTGAGGAAAATATGACAGATACAGATCAAGTGATGTGTAAAAACTGCATCTGCAAAAATAATACATTGCCACGCAGTTGTATTGAATGGATTTGGGCATATCGAGAACAATTAAAATTGCTTGATAGTTTTGATGCAGAGGCTATTCATGGCATTTCACAAAACAATAATTGGATCGATCCTAAATCGACCCAATGGAATAAATTTCTTACATATTATAATTTAACTCGCGGCTATCAGAGGAGTTTGCGAGGCAAAAGTTTTGACGTGTTTCAAAACGTCCAGCCGATTCTATCAACGCCACTCAGTTGCCATGCTTCAAAAATCAACTGCCTGAATACAAAGTGGGGAGATAGTGTGGAGGCGATAGGAAGATTGTCGAAGCAGACGAAAAATCACGTTTCTCCAAAATATTGGTCATTAACATCAAAATTGATGTGGTTTTATTATCCGAACGATATGACCATGTATGATAGAGATGCCGCCAAGGGATTAGCAAAAATTTTAAAAAGCAAATATAAAAAAATAACCCACAAAAAATACTTGGAAAAATTCGAAGAGCTTTTCAAAGACAAGCAACACTGCATTACGCAAGCCGCAAAATTCAGCGACAGGGAATATCCTTACCCAAGGCGTGTGCTGGATAAATGGCTCTGGTTACAAGGTCGTGCGAATAAAAATGAAATCATCTGCCGCTTTATGCACGCACTGAAAATGTCGCCAATAAAAGTAATTTCAAAAGTTGATTAGCAGGCACCACCCGCTCATCCGCCTCCTCAATCAATAAACATTGACTCCCCCCTATTTAAAGCATATACATTTAATCACATGACCATCACCTATGATCCGGCCAAACGACAGGCAACGCTTGAAACGCGCGGATTGGATTTTAAGGATGCGGCGCTGATATTGCAGGGCGAAACCTATCGTTTTGAGGATATTCGCTTCAATTATGGCGAAAAGCGAATGATCTGTTATGGATTTTTACACAACAGGCTGATTGCGCTGGTTTATGTCCAACGCGGCGACACCACACATATTATTTCGATGAGGAAAGCCAATGACCGCGAACAGAAAAAATTCAAGCGTCAGGAGTGATCTGGCCAAAGTGGAGGCGCATCAACTCCAACCGCAAGACTATGATGACATTCCCGAACTGACAGACGCCGATCTGGCGCGCGGCACATGGATGAAAAACGGCGCGCCCATAACGGCAGAGGAAGGCCAGGCGGCATTTACGCGCCGCCTGCGTGGCAGACCAAACGTGGCGAAGCCAAAGAAAACCATCTCCATCCGGCTTTCGGACGATGTACTCACCGCCCTCAAAGCCACAGGCAAAGGCTGGCAGACCTATATTGAAGCAACATTGCGCCGATCATTAGGGCTAAAGCCCTAATCCACATCCTCAATCGATTCATTGGCCTTGCCGCTGATGCGATGGGCGAGCGAGGCTTCAATGAAATCATCAATATCACCATCCAGCACATCGGACGGGCTTTGTGAGACATGGCCGGTGCGTAAATCTTTCACCATCTGATAGGGCTGCAACACATAAGAGCGGATCTGGTGGCCCCAGCCGATGTCGGTTTTGGACGAGGCTTCGGCATTGGCCTTTTCCTCACGCTTTTTCAGCTCCTGCTCATAGAGGCGGGCGCGCAGCATGTCCCACGCCATGGCTTTATTTTGGTGCTGCGAGCGGCCATTCTGACAGGCCACAACAATGCCCGAAGGCACATGGGTGATACGCACAGCTGAATCGGTGGTGTTGACATGCTGCCCACCTGCGCCACTTGAGCGATAGGTATCAATACGGCAATCGGATTCCTTCACATCGATGACAATGCGGTCATCAATCACCGGATAGACCCAGACCGAGGCAAAGCTGGTGTGGCGGCGCGCATTGGAGTCAAACGGCGAAATCCGCACCAGACGATGCACGCCGGATTCGGTTTTCAGCCAGCCATAGGCATTATGCCCCTTCACGAGAAGGGTTGCGCCCTTGATGCCGGCCTCGTCACCGGCGGTCTCCTCGACAATCTCCACTTTGAACTTGCGGCGCTCGCCCCAGCGGCCATACATGCGGAACAACATGCGGGCCCAGTCACAGCTTTCGGTGCCGCCCGCGCCCGAATGCACCTCAACATAGGTGTCATTGGCATCGGCCTCGCCTGACAGCATCGCCTCCACCTGACGCCGCTCGGCCTCGGCCCTGATCATGCGCAGATGGGCAACGCCTTCATCCTCGGTGGCTGAATCGCCTTCCAGTTCGCCCAGTTCGATCAGCGTGAGGGCATCCTCGAGATCGCCTTCCAGCTTTTTGAGCGCGGAAAGACCGGCTTCAAGCTGGTCGCGTTCACGCATCAGAATTTGCGCGGCGGCGGCATCATTCCAGAATTCAGGGGCTTCGGATTTGGCATTCAGTTCGGCTAAACGGCGGGTGGCGACATCCACGTCAAAGATGCCTCCTCAGCAGCCCTATGGACTGCTTGATCTGCTCATTCAGCGCTTCGGCTTCGGCGCGCATAAAAATTTCCTTTGAATCACGAGACAGGATACCTACACAGGCAGCGGGCGGATGTAAACCTAATAGACGCCGCCAGTGCCGGTGCCCACCGTCTGGTCTGTATTGGCATTTCCAGCTTCGGGTGGCGGGCAATCCGTCTGGCAGGCCACATAGTCCGGCGGGGCGGTGCCGGGCTTGAAGGCTTCCAGAATGGACCCCGGCGCATTGGAGCGCAGGCCGGTTTTCGGATCCACCGAGATCAGCTTGATGTTGGCTGGCACGCGGAAGGGCACATCCGGCTTGTCCTTGAGGGCCATCATCATGAAATCGCGGAAGATTGGCGCGGTATAGGTGGCGGCCTGCGCCGAATCGCCCAATGAGCTGGGCAGGTCATAGCCCATGAACACGCCCACGGTGAGGTCGGGCGAATAGCCGACAAACCAGAGGTCTTTCGCATCATTGGTTGTGCCGGTTTTGCCCGCCAGATGCTTGCCCACGGCCTTGATCGAGACGCCGGTGCCGCGTTGGATCACGCCTTCCATGATGGAGGTGATCTGATAGGCGGTGAGCGGATCCAGCACCTGCTCGCGCTTGTCGATCAGCAGAGGCTCGTTCTGATTGTCCCATTTGGGTGCATCGCAGCCCTCACAAACGCGCTCGTCATGCTTGTAAATATTCTTGCCCCAACGATCCTGAATACGGTCGATCAGCGTCGGTTTGATTCGCCGCCCGCCATTGGCCAGCATGGAATAGGCTGTGGTCATGCGCATCAGCGTGGTTTCCCCCGCGCCCAGCGACATCGACAAAACCGGCAGCATGTCATCATAAATGCCAAAGCGCTTGGCATATTCAACAATCAGCGGCATGCCTATGTCTTTGGCAAGGCGCACCGTCATCTGGTTGATGGAATGTTCCACACCATAGCGCAGCGTATGCAAGCCGCCCGACTTGCCTTCGAAGTTTTCAGGACGCCAGATGCCCAGCCCGCCGCCCTGATCAATCTCGATCGGCGCGTCCAAAATCTGGCTGGAGGGCGTGTAGCCATTGTCCAGTGCTGTGGCGTAAACAAAAGGCTTGAAGGATGAGCCCGGCTGACGCAAGGCCTGCGTGGCGCGGTTGAATTCCGACTGATCAAAAGAGAAGCCGCCCACCATGGCAAATACGCGGCCCGTGAACGGATCCATGGCCACAATCGCGCCGGACACGCTCGGAATTTGCCGCAGACGATATTGCCCGTCCTTGCCCTCAACCGGTTCAGCATAGACCACATCGCCGGGGCTCAGCAGAGATTTCATCGATTTTTTGGCCCATTTGGCCCCGTCGAGACCAATGGAGCCAGTCTGACGCACCGGATCAATCGAGCCCGCACGATCTTTTGCCGGCTGGAGACCAATGCGGGCTGTCGTATCGGTGACATCCAGCACAATGCTCAGGCGCCAGGGGCGGATGTCATTATAAGATGTGACCTCGGCCAGCGCGACGCCCCAGTCGGCGCCAAAATCAATATGCTTGACCACACCATGCCAGCCATGCGCCTCGTCATAACGCACGAGACCATCGGTCAGCGCCTTGCGGGCCATCAGCTGCATTTTGGGATCAAGGGTGGTGCGCACAGACAGACCGCCCTCATAGAGCTTTTTCTCGCCATACCGGTCCTGCAACTCGCGGCGCACCTCCTCGGCAAAAAAACCAGCCGCATAGGTTGGCGGTGTGGTCGCTTTCGGGCTTACGCCCAGCGGAGCAGCCTTGGCCTTGTCACCATCGGCCCGGCTGACGAAGCCGTCCGCCACCAGACGGTCAATGACATAATTACGGCGCAGAATCGCACGGTCGCGCTTGAGGAACGGCTGATAATTGTTCGGGCCCTTAGGCAATCCGGCGAGATAGGCCACTTCCGGCAGGGTCAGTTCATTGACCGATTTGCCAAAATAGTTCAGCGCGGCGGCGGCAATGCCATAATTGCCAAGACCAAGATAAATTTCGTTGAGATAAAGCTCCAGAATCCGCTCTTTGGAGTAGTTTTTTTCAATCCGCAGCGCCAGCAAAGCCTCACGCGCCTTGCGGTTCAGCGATTTTTCATTGCCAAGCAAAAAGTTCTTGGCCACCTGCTGGGTGATGGTGGACGCGCCCTGCCGGTTGCCGGACAGATTGGCCAGAATCGCCCGCACAATACCTTCGACATCAATGCCGTTATGCGAGTAAAAATTTTTATCCTCAGCCGAAATAAAGGCCTGCTTGACCAGCGGCGGAATGGCCGAGCTTGGCAGATAAAGCCGCCGTTCATGGCTGTATTCGCCCAGCAGCGAGCCGTCGCCCGCATGAACACGGGTCATCACCGGTGGTTCATAATTGCGCAGCGCCGCGTCGTCAGGCAGGTCTTTCTGGAAATACCAGATTCCCCCCACAGCCACAGCCGCACCTATGGCGAACAGAATTGCCCCTGTCGCAAAGATAAATCCCATAAAACGGGCAATAAATCGCATTCAAACGTCCATGTGTTTCAGACGTAACCCCATATGCTACAATATCGCCATTCCAGCAGATGGGGCCACTTTAATGTCCAATTCAGTTCTGATCACGGATTTAAAAGACTCTGTTTATGGTCTTTGTGAGGCGTTGCGGCCAGCCGCACAACCAAACTCCGGATAAGTAAAAATTAACCAAGCTGTCTTTACAGCCGATCCGGATGATTCACAAGGTTGTCCGCAAGGTTTCGTCCCACAGCCCTGCAACGCCCTTGCAATCCGCCGTCATAAATGCGATATTGAGGATGTCATATATGATTATGTGGAAGAGATTGCTGAGGTAATTGCTCAGCAACGCCGACGGAGCAACCCCCCAGGAAACTCTCAGGCACAAAGGACCTCATAATCAGACACTCTGGAGAGAGATGCGGGCTTTGCCTCTGGCAAAGGTCTGGCATCCACCGAAGGGGAAGCCCAGAACGGTATGTTTTGGGGCAAGCTCTCAGGTACAGCGACAGATGGGGACAAGCGGGCTGAAAGGTCCATATGTTCCATCGCGCTTCGGAGGGTTTCTCATGCGCCACATTGCTGTTATCGGCGCCGGAATTACCGGCGTTACCACTGCCTATGCACTTATTCGCCGCGGCTACAGGGTCACGGTTATTGACCGCAACCGTTATCCCGCCTCGGAAACATCCTTCGCCAATGGTGGTCAGCTTTCCGCCTCGAATGCCGAGGTCTGGAACAGCTGGTCCACCATCATCAAGGGCATTGGCTGGATGTTCAAGCGGGATGCGCCGCTGCTGATGAACCCTACCCCGAGCTGGCACAAATATTCATGGATGGGCGAATTTGTCAGCCAGATCGGCCATTACAAGCAGAACACCATTGAAACCACACGCCTCGCCATTGCCGCGCGCAAACATCTCTTTGCCATTGCCGAGCGCGAGAACATTCAGTTCGATCTCGAAAAACGCGGCATTCTGCATGTTTATTATGACCAGAAGAGCTTTGATACGGCTGCAAAGGTCAATACTCTGCTCAAAGAAGGCGGGCTGGACCGCCGCGCTGTGACACCTGCCGAAATGCGTGCAATCGAGCCGACCTTGCAGGGCAAGTTCTTCGGCGGTTTTTTCACGCCGTCCGATTCCACCGGCGACATCATGAAATTCACCCGCGGTCTGGCTCAGGCCTGCATCCGGCAGGGCGGCACCTTCCTGTTCGATGCCAATGTGGAGGCCATCCGGCATGAGGGCGACAAGATCACGATTTCATGGAGGCCGGTGTCAACCGATGGCGAAGCCAGCCCCCCTGCCTCAAGCCTGAATGTGGATGCCGTTGTGGTTTGCGCCGGTGTGGCCAGCCGCAAATTTGCTCATATGCTGGGCGACCGGGTTAATATTTATCCGGTCAAGGGTTATTCCATCAGCGTATCTCTCGATACGCAGGCCAGCCAGAGCGCGGCGCCCTGGGTCAGCCTGCTGGATGACCGCGCCAAGATCGTCACCTCGCGTCTGGGTGCCGACCGGTTCCGCGTGGCGGGCACAGCCGAATTCAATGGCGAAAACCGTGATATTCGTGCCGACCGCATCCAGCCGCTGGTCAACTGGACGCGGCAGCTGTTTCCGAATGTCAGCACCGAACGTGTGGTGCCCTGGGCCGGCCTGCGCCCGATGATGCCGAACATGTTGCCGCGCGTGGGCAAGGGAAGCCGTCCGGGGGTGTTTTACAACACCGGTCACGGCCATCTGGGCTGGACCCTCAGCGCCGCCACCGCAGAGAGTGTGGCCGAAAATATTGCCGCAACATGGCCCCTGCCCCCCGTGGTCAAGCCTCTGGCGGCATAAGCCCAACGCGCGCTTTGCAAAGGCCGCGTATGGAGACGAAAATATCCATCAACATGCCCTCTCTTTTCAGGAGAGGGCAGTGTGAACACACTTACGGCCCATGCGCCTGCGCAAAAAACACATCCACAGCATGAACAACTGACGCTGTGGCCTTATCCCGCCAGTCGGGCGAGACGAGATCTTTCTCATCCTTCGGGCTGGATAAATAGCCAAGCTCCAGCAGAACGGAGGGCACATCCGGCGCTTTGAGCACGACAAATCCGGCTGAGCGCTGCGGATTTTTGTTCAGCGACAAAAAGGGGCCGGATTTCCATGCCGCGATCAGCGATTGTGAAAACACATGCGCATAGGCACGGGTTTCGCGGCGCGTGAGGTCAAACAAAATATCGGCTACTTCGGCGGGCTGTTCGGCCGCAGCCAATCCCCCTGCCATATCCGCCTGATTTTCATGCGCGGCCACGCGGGCAGCCTCGGCATCCGAGGCTTTATCCGACACCGTATACACCGTTGCGCCGCTCACAGCGCCCGTATCCGACAAAGTGTCGGCATGAATGGACAAAAACAGATTGGCACTGGCGGCCCGCGCCATACGGGTGCGCTCCTCCAGCGGCACAAAAACATCCTGATTGCGCGTCATCTGCACCCTGTAGCGGCCTGTGGCCTCAAGACGGGCCTTCAACACGCTGGCAAAGCTGAAGACGACATCTTTTTCTTCTACACCGTCCTCCCCCATGGCGCCGGAATCCGGCCCGCCATGTCCGGGATCAAGCATAATCAGCGGTCGTTTGTCCTCTGCCGTTCGGAGCGCAGGCTGGGCGGGGGCAGTGTCAGCGGCGGGCAGCGTGGTGCGCATTCCGGCCTGCGGCGCGGCGCTTTGCTGGGCTTGGCTTCTGGCCGCCTCCCCGGCAACGGCGGCATGAAATGTCGCCTCATCGGTTGCAGCCATATCCACCATCAGCCGCGCCGACTTCAGCCCGCCCAGATCCGGCACCACGCGCGCATCCACAATGCGGACAGGGCCGGAGACATCCATCACAATCCGCGATTGCCCGGCGGCAAACAGACCATAACGAAAGGCAGTGATCAGCGCCTCGCGCCCGCGAAAATGCGGCGTTTTGGCTTTAAAACTCATTTCTGGCAGGTCAATAATCAGCCGCCGGGGATTTTCAACCAGAAATGCGTGCACAGGCACCGCTTCAGAGAGATTCAGATCAAAATGCATCGCCATTTTGGACTGATTGAGATGCAAGGCTGAAATCACGGGAAGATCAGGCTGATCCTGCGCCTGCACAGGACAAGGCAAAAGGCTCAGGCACAGCCCGCACAGGGCCAGAAACCGCTCTATCCCGGCAAAAGACATACGGAATTGCGGTTTTTTTCGTAAAATAATCTGCATGTGTCTCAGCTAAATCGAAATTACGGCAAATGATCGTCATAAACAGACATAGTTTGCCCTATTGAGGGTTAACGGCCTGTGAAAACCCGTTGCCTTGGCCCCGCCGCACCCTATTGGCTGATCATTGCCTTCAGGGGAATGAGATACATAAAAGCATAACTTGCCAAATCAGCCCGAGGGAAGCTATACTTAGAAAATTATCGTCTGAAACATGTTTTGCCAAGGCTGCGCGTTTGTTGTGCGGCCAGATGCAAAGAGTTGATTTCTGCCGCTGCTCAAGGATCCCCGCTACTCTCATGGCGAGGCCCGCGGGAGCCGCCTCCCTGATGCAAAGGGGTTTGCGGCATACGGAAGTGGCATGAAAAGAAGATAATTATGGGTTTTGACCAAAAAACGCCCGATTGGTGCGGCATATCGTCAAAAATCCCGCTTATGTGAATTCAATGGCCGCTGCATCCGCGCAAGGCCGAAAGGTGACAGGTCTATGTTTCGCCCGATGAACGCATCGAGCACTGAAAAATCTGACAACGCCCGCAAGGCGAAGGTTTTTCATTGCGCTGTCCGTTATCGGCCGGTTCAAAATCCTCTTTCCCGAATTTTTATACCTCATTCCCATTCCAACAATACCGACACGCATGTCTGCAAAGGACACCGCAAGTTGCTGAATGCTTCACAGAAGCGACCAGCCATGCGGCTCTTCTGCGCTGTGTCGACAGCAAGAGTGTATCATGGCCAACAAAATGTTAATCGATTCATCCCATCCGGAAGAAACCCGGGTGGTGGTTCTGCGCGGCAACAGAGTTGAGGAATTCGACTTTGAATCTGCCAGCAAAAAGCAGCTGCGCGGCAATATCTATCTCGCCAAAGTCACCCGTGTAGAGCCGTCGCTTCAGGCGGCCTTCGTTGAATATGGCGGCAACCGTCATGGGTTTCTGGCCTTTTCAGAAATCCACCCGGATTATTATCTGATTCCGGTGGCGGATCGTCAGGCTCTGCTGGCTGAGGAAGCCCTTCATCATGAGGATGATGAGGAGGAAACACGCGAGAACAGCCGCCGTTCGCGCCGCAACAAGCGCCCTGATTCGCGTGCGGCCCGCACCAATGACGGCGAAAGCGTGATTGCCGAAGCCCTTGAGGAGGGCGAGGGCAACACAGCCCCCGAAGCCTCAGGCGAAACCGACCAGCCAGGCGAAGCGCGCGATGATCATCATGATGATGAGCATCATGGCGGCATTGTCACGCTGGGCGGCAATGGCAGCGACGATTCGGATGAAAATGGCGGTCATCGCCGCCCGCGCGTGTCAGGCGAGGGCCACGAAGCTCCGCCTGCGGTCGAGCATATCGGCGGTGACGCGATGGAAGAACTGCCGCGCCGCATATCGCGCTCGCGCAAGCAGTATAAAATTCAGGAGGTCATCAAGCGCCGCCAGATTCTGCTGATTCAGGTTGTCAAGGAAGAGCGCGGCAATAAGGGTGCGGCGCTCACCACCTATCTGTCTCTGGCGGGCCGTTATTCGGTTCTTATGCCCAATACCGCGCGCGGCGGCGGCATTTCCCGCAAGATTACGCAGGCCACCGATCGTCAGCGGCTGAAGTCGGTTGTGCAGGAGCTGGAAGTGCCGGAGGGCATGGGCGTGATTTTGCGCACTGCCGGTGCCTCGCGCACCAAGGCCGAAATCAAGCGCGACTTTGAATATCTGATGCGCATGTGGGAAAATGTGCGCGAGCTGACCCTGCAATCCACCGCGCCCTGCCTTGTCTATGAGGAAGGCTCACTCATCAAGCGCGCCATTCGTGACCTTTACAATAAGGACATTGACGATGTGCTGGTGGCCGGCGAAAACGGTTACCGCGAGGCCAAGGAATTCATGCGGTTGCTGATGCCCAGCCACGCCAAAAACGTCAAGCCTTACCGCGATGTGCAGCCGCTGTTTGCCCGCTCGGGCGTGGAATCGCAGCTGGATGCCATGTTCTCCAATCAGGTGACGCTGAAATCCGGCGGTTATATCGTCATCAACCAGACCGAAGCGCTGGTGGCGATTGACGTCAATTCGGGCCGCTCCACCCGTGAACATAATATTGAAGACACGGCTCTGCGCACCAACTTGGAGGCGGCGGATGAAGTGGCGCGCCAGTTGCGCCTGCGCGATCTTGCCGGACTGATTGTTGTCGATTTTATCGACATGGAGGAAACGCGCAACAATCGTGCCGTTGAGCGCCGCATGAAAGAAGCGCTGAAAAATGACCGCGCCCGCATTCAGGTCGGCCATATTTCGCATTTCGGCCTGCTGGAAATGTCGCGTCAGCGGATGCGCACCGGTGTTCTTGAAGGCTCAACCGTCATTTGCCCGCATTGCGCGGGGGCCGGTATGGTGCGCTCCACCTCCTCCATCGCGCTGCACGTGCTGCGCGCACTGGAAGATGCGCTGATCAAGAGCGCCCAGTACAATATGATTGTGCGCACCCGCACCGAGGTCGCGCTGTATATTCTCAACCAGAAGCGCCCGCACCTCCTGGAACTGGAACAGCGCTTCGGCATTGCCATTACGGTTATGGCGGATGAGAGCATGGCGGGTTCGCTGTATCATTCGATCGAGCGGGGCGAAATGGTGGAAAATCCGCTGCCTTCGCCCTTGCCGGCCGCAACACAGCGCATTGAAATTGCCCCGACCCCCGAAGACGAAGCCGACGAATTCATTGAAGATGAGGTCGAGGCCGAGGACAATGCCGAGCAGCCCGCACAAGGGCGCACGCCGCACCAGCCCAAGCGGGAGGCTGCACAGGCCGAAGGCGAGGCGGGTGACAGCGATGCCGTGCGGCGTAAGCGTCGGCGTCGGCGTCGGCGTGGGCGCGGCGGGGATCGGGAGTCCTCCGGCATCAATGCCAATGCGCCGCAGCCTTCCGATGAAGGCATGGCGGATATAGCGGATATTGCACAGGCCGAGTCAGAGCGCATTGCTATTGACGACAGAAGCCCGTCTGAACTGGCAGAGACAGCCGAAGGTGAGATCGCTACGGCCAAGCCCAAGGTTCGCCGTTCACGCCGCAATGCCCGCCCTGTCCAGGACGAAACATTGTCCGCCGGAGACAGTGCGGAGGCCGTGAGCGCAGAACCTCCCGTGGCCGAGGCAGAGGCTGCGCCCAAGCCCGTGCGCAAACGCGCCCCTGCACGCTCCCGCGAGACGAAAGCAGCGGTGATGGCAACGGTCACAGAACCAACTGCCGAGGCTCCGGCAGCGGAACCCGCGCCAGCCATGCAGGCAGAGCCTGTTGTGGTGCAGCAGGCGCCGGTGTTCGTCGCTGCGGCTGAAGCCGAACCGGCCCCCATGCCCAAGCCCTCACCTGTGGTCGAATCCACAGCGGTTGATCCGAACCGGCCAAAGCGGGGCGGCTGGTGGCAGCGGGCCAAAGACACGCTGACCGGCGGCAACTCGTAATCCAAACACAGGCCGGATCATCTCCGGCCTGTGTTTTAGGTGCGCCGTGGCGATAAATGATCTGCGACCCGTTGCATTGACGTGAGAGCGCGGATCATCTCCCGTTTGCACAGAGCGCAAAGCCCGCGCAATCCATATGCCGCCGCAATAGCCTTGGCCCGGACATAATCTGGCCCTATCCTAAAGCATGTTGTTTTGAGGTGGAAACTTGCTGTGAGCGTTCCTTCTCCCCGCCATCGCGGGGCGAGGGAGACGTTTCCGTTTAAAAGCAACAGACTCTAAATCTTTGCGGAGATTCAGGCATGGTTTTTCGGTATGTTTTCAATTTATGGATCGGCCTTGGGCTGGCGGGTCTGGCGGTGTGCGCACTGCCGCCACAGGCACAGGCGCAGGGCGTTTCGATCATCCGTGATGCGGAAACCGAGCAGCTCCTGCGTGAATATGTCACTCCTATTTTTAAGGCCGCAGGCATTCGCAATGATGCGGTGAAAATCATTCTGGTCGGGGACAAGAGTTTCAATGCCTTTGTTGCCGACGGACAAAAGATTTTTGTCAATGTCGGCGCTTTGATGGAAGCCAAAACCCCGAACGAGATTATCGGCGTGCTGGCGCATGAGTCCGGCCATATTGCCGGCGGGCATCTGGTGCAAATGCATCAGGAACTGGCGCGTGCGCAGGTGATGTCCGTTGCCGGCATGTTGATGAGCGCCGGTGCTGTTTATGGCTCGTCCCATTCCTCCAGCGTGGGGGCAGATGGCGCCGGAACCATGGGCATGATGCTGGGGCCGCAGGAGTTGGTGCGCCGCTCGCTGCTCTCCTATCAGCGCATTCAAGAGCAAGCAGCAGACCGCGCGGCTGTCACCTATCTCGACAGCGCCCATGAATCTGCCGCCGGATTGCTCTCCACCCTGCAACGCTTCCAGAATGAGGCGCTGTTTCGCTCCGCTGCACTGGACCCCTATCTTCTGACTCACCCGCTGCCCGCCGAACGCCTGTCCAATCTGGAGACAATCGCCCATCAGAGTCCGAATTTTAATGTGAAGGACAGCCCCGCGCTGCAAAGCCGTCATGATCTGATGCGCGCCAAGCTCACCGCCTTTTTAAGCGATACGAGCGAAATTGCCCGCCGCTATCCGGTGAGCGACACATCTCTGGCGGCGCGTTATGCCCGCGCCATCACCGCCTATCGGTTTGGCCGCGTAGAGGATGCTTTGCACCAGATTGACGCCCTGATTCAGGCGCAGCCGCAAAATCCCTATTTTCATGAGCTGAAAGGTCAGGCCTTGCTGGAGGCCGGACGGGCCAGAGAGGCCATTCCCCAGCTTGAACAGGCCGTGGCCGGTGCGCCCAATGGCACACCGATCCGCGTGATGCTGGGCCATGCGCTTGTCGCCGAAGGTCATAATATGGATGCGGCCATCAAGCAGCTTGAAAATGCCACCCAGCATGACAGCGATTCGGCTGAGGCCTTTGAATATCTGGCCATGGCCTATGCACAGAAGGGCAACCTTGCCGGTGCGCAACTGGCCTCGGCGCAGCGCTTTTTTGCCACCGGCGACTATGTCGAGGCCCGCACTCAGGCCACGCGGGCACAGGCCAGATTCAAAACCGGCTCTCCCGGCTGGCTGAAGGCCGACGACATTCTCAATTATCGCCCGCCGAAACTCGATTAGACCTGATCCGGTTTTGTGGTAGACATACATATAGAGTCTGGAGCTTTTTATGAAATTCAAATTCTTTATCTCTCTGCTGGCTGGCGCGCTGCTCTGGCAATTCGGGCTGGCAAATCTCCAGCCTGCTGCAGCCAGTGAATTTTCGCCTAAGCAGAAAGATGAGATTGACCTGATGGTGCATGACTATCTGCTGCAGCATCCGGAGGTGTTGCGCGAAGCCCTGACCGCTATGGCCAGCCAGGAAAAAGCCGACGAACAGGCCGCGCAGGATCGTTTCACACAGGATATGAACGGCGCGCTCTATCAATCGAAACATCAGGCTGTTGTGGGAAATCCCGACGGAAAAACGGTTCTGGTTGAGTTTTTCGACTATAATTGTGGCTATTGCAAACGAACCATTGATGATATTGCCACGCTGATGAAACAAAATCCGCAGCTGAAAGTTGTGTTGAAGGATTTTCCGGTTCTGGGGCCGGGCTCGATCGAAGCCAGCAAAATTGCCTCGGCTGTGCGCAACCAACTGACAGGCGACAAATTCTGGGATTTTCACCGCACCCTTTTGCTCAGTCATGGCCCTGTTGGCAAGGCGCAGGCGCTGGAAGTGGCACGGGCCAAAGGCGTTGACATGAACAGGCTGGCCGCCGATCTCGCCAGTCCGGACATTAATGAAGGCATTTCCGAAGTTATGACCATGGGCGACAAACTCGGCCTCACCGGCACGCCCAGTTTTGTTGTGGGGGGCGAGGTTGTGGTCGGGGCTGTGGGTTATGACCAGCTCAACCAGAAAATCACCAATACGCAAAGCTGCGGCCACGCACAATGTTGAATGATCCACAGTCGAGATGGCCATATTCGGCAGGAGAGGCAAATTGAACCTTTCCTCCTGCCCCTTCACCCGCTATGACTAAGTGTGGAGATGGCGTCTTTTTGAGGCGCATAATCCTCCGGCGTATAAAATGCAGATCAAAATGACAGGAACGAGTGTAGCTTTATGACATCTGTCTATGTGCTGAATGGTCCGAACCTCAATTTGCTTGGCACGCGGGAGCCCGTAACCTATGGTGCCGCGAGCCTTGCCGATGTGGAACAAACCCTGCGCAGCCAGACCGACGCCGCCGGTGTGGAGCTTGTGTTCCGCCAGTCCAATTATGAGGGAGATCTCGTAACCTGGATTCAGGAGGCCGGAGCAAAAGCCATTCCTGTCATTTTAAATGCCGGTGCCTATACGCATACGTCTATTGCCATCCATGATGCGATTCGCGGTTCCGATGCCCATGTGATTGAAGTGCACATCAGCAATGTCCATGCGCGTGAGAACTTTCGTCATCATTCCACCATTTCCCCTGTTGCCAAGGGGATTATCATCGGATTTGGCACGGCTGTTTATGAAATGGCCCTCCAAAACCTTTTGTCCACTCTCAAAAAGAGCTGATCGCCCATGAAACGACCCAGCGTCGCGGAAGCGAAACCCGCCGCCACCTATGAAATCGACCCCAACCTTGTCCGCGCTCTGGCGGAGCTTCTGACAGAAACAGACCTGTCGGAGATCGAGGTGGAAAAAGGCGACCTGCACATTCGTGTGGCGCGCCACAGTTCGGTGGCAGCCCCTGCCCCCGTATTCCATCATGTTCCCGCGAGCACGCCGGCTCCTGCTGCCGCAGCTGCGGTTGCCGCCCCTGCCGCGCCAAGCGCCAAGGCCGCTGATCCGGACTCCATTCTCAAGTCACCGATGGTGGGCACAGCCTTCCGCCGTCCGAACCCGGATGCCAAAGCCTTTGTTGATGTCGGCTCTGTGGTGAAGGCCGGAGACCGTGTGCTGCTGGTGGAAGCCATGAAAACCTTTAATGAAATTGTCGCGCACCGTTCCGGAACAGTGACGAGCATTCTCATCGAAGACGGCCAGCCGGTGGAATATGGCCAGACCCTGATGACGATTGAATAAGCCTGTGCGAGTGACCCATGTTCGATAAAATTCTGATCGCCAATCGCGGTGAAATTGCGCTGCGCGTGCTGCGTGCCGCCAAGGAACTTGGGATCGCCACAGTCGCGGTCTATTCCACCGCGGACAAAGACGCCATGCATGTCAAGCTGGCTGACGAAAGCGTATGTATCGGCCCGCCGCTGGCGCGGGATTCATATCTCAACATTCCGGCGCTGATTGCCGCCTGCGAAATCACCGGCGCCGATGCCATTCACCCCGGCTATGGGTTTTTGTCGGAAAATGCCCGCTTTGCCGATATTCTGGCTGAGCATAACATCACCTTTATCGGGCCCAAGGCCGACCATATCCGCATTATGGGGGACAAGATCGAGGCCAAGCGCACGGCCAAGCGTCTGGGCATTCCCTGCGTGCCCGGCTCTGAAGGGGGCATAACCGACGACGCCGAAGCGCTGCGCGTGGGCGACGAGATCGGCTATCCGGTGCTGGTGAAAGCCGCTGCGGGCGGCGGCGGGCGCGGCATGAAGGTGGCCCGCTCGCGCGAGGAACTGTCCACAGCCCTGTCGGATGCCCGCACCGAGGCCAAAGCCGCCTTTGGCGATGATGCGGTTTATCTGGAAAAATATCTGGAAAAGCCCCGTCATATTGAAATTCAGGTTCTGGGCGATGGTCAGGGCAATGCCATTCACTTGGGCGAGCGTGACTGCTCGCTGCAACGCCGCCACCAGAAAGTGTTTGAGGAAAGCCCCTCTCCCGCCCTCAACGACCAACAGCGCGCTGAAATTGGCGAGATTGTCGCCAAAGCCATGCGTGAACTGAGCTATATGGGGGTCGGCACCGTCGAATTTCTCTATGAGGACGGTAAATTCTATTTCATTGAAATGAACACCCGCATTCAGGTGGAACATCCGGTCACCGAAATGATCACCGGCATTGATCTTGTCAATGAACAGATCAAAATTGCCGCAGGTTCGCCGCTCACCATCCGGCAGGAGGATGTGCGCTTCGAGGGTCATGCGATTGAATGCCGCGTCAATGCCGAAAATGCGGCCACCTTCCGCCCCAGCCCGGGCAAAATCACCTATTATCATCCGCCCGGCGGGCTTGGTGTGCGGGTGGACAGCGCTGTGTATCAGGGCTATGCGATTCCGCCCCATTATGACAGTCTGGTCGGCAAACTGATTGTTCATGGCCGCACGCGCAACGAGGCGTTGCTGCGTCTGCGCCGGGCTTTGGATGAATTCATCGTCGATGGTGTGGAAACAACTCTGCCGCTGTTTCGCGCATTGGTGCGCAACACCGACATCCAGAATGGTTTATATGATATTCACTGGCTGGAGCAGTTTCTGGAACAGGGCGGCATGGAGGGCAAGGCCTGATCAGATATCCGCCTTAATCCGGACATAATCTGTTCATCATGCACTCAGCCCGCTCGGGTTAATCTGTTCATCATCAGGCCAACATGCAGGAACGGCACCTATGAAATCTCTCCTCCTCACATTATCCGCAGGACTGGCATTGGCGCTGTCCGTTTGTGTGTATTTGCCCGCGACCCCCGCGGCAGCTCAGGATTATTATTGCCGCGACGGTTTTGATGGCTATGGTCGCCACTGCCGTGAAGGCTGGCACCGGCACCGGGGCGGCGAAATCATCATTGAACAGCCTGCGCCTGTTTATGTGGAACCGCCACGCTGGGTCAACTGTGCGCGTGAAAACGGCTTCTGCCGCATCCCCTTCCCGACCCGCGTGCGTTATGGCGCAGAAGGTTATTTTACCTTCCGTGAAGTCGAGGGGCGCGGCATTCCCTGCAACAATGGCGTGTTTGGCGATCCGGCCCGCGGAATGCGTAAAGCCTGCTGGTTCCTGAGCCGATAAAGCCTTAAGCTCAGGCGCAAAGTTTCAAGTCTGGGCTTTTTCATGAAAAGCACTCCAAAACAATATGGGCTGACGCCGGACATATTATTAAAGGCCTATTCCATAGGCCTTTTTCCTATGGCGGAAAGCGCGGATAATCCGGAAATTTACTGGGTTCATCCTGAACAGCGTGGTATTTTCCCGCTGGATGGACTGAAGATTTCGCATAGTGTCGCCAAAAAAATGCGGCAAAACCTGTTTCAGGTCACGATTAATCAGGCGTTTGAACAGGTGATTTCATGCTGTGCTGCCCCCCGCACGCCGGACGGCGGGACATGGATCAACGAAAACATCAAGGCGGCTTACACGCAGTTGCACGAGGCAGGCCACGCACATTCCGTCGAGGTCTGGCAGGAGGGTGTGTTGGTAGGCGGGCTTTATGGCGTCAGTCTGGCAGCGGCCTTTTGTGGCGAGAGCATGTTTCACCATGTGACCGACGCGTCAAAAATTGCATTGGTGCATCTGGTGGCGCAGTTGCGCCTGGATGGCTTTACCCTGCTCGACACACAATATATCACGCCGCATCTGGCCAGTCTGGGCGCTATAGAGATCAGCCGGGCCGATTATCAGGCGCGACTGAAGCAGGCGCTGGAAAAGCCTGCTGTGTTTGCGCAACAGCCTGTCAGATCAAGCCGTGCAGCCCTGCATCTAGCCCTTACTGGATCGTATCCAGATCAGGGGCTTTTGAATCCGCAAACGGATCGACAGGGATAATCTTGCGCGGCGGCTTGTTGCGGGTGCCATTGGGAATATCCGCAGGGGGCAGCAGGCCGTCATCCTCCGGTTGGGGTTTTGAGCGGGCGGGCTGAGCCGGCGTTGCCGGCAGTGTGATCACAGTATTGCTGGGAAGGCGCGCACCGGGCGCAGGGCCGACATTAATCGGCGCATTGGTCATTCCTGCACTATTCGCCGCAGGCAGGCTGGTGGCCGGAAGTGTTGAAATCTCCGCAGGGTTTTGGCCTTCCGGCTTTTTCTTTTTCGTTGCAGCGCTAGCGCTGGTGGGGGCGGAAGGCACTGCATTGACATTGGGCACTGGCAGTTGCGGGTCGGCTGGCGTCAGCGCGGCATCGGTCGGCGTTACAATCACATCCTTGCCGCCCTTGCAATCAGTCAGCCAGACATCATAAACCGCATGTTCAACGCCATGCAGGCCGGGGCTTGCGGCATACATCCAGCCTGAAAACAATTTATTATACTCTTTTGTGGAGGTCAGCTCCACAACCTCGACAAAGGCATCGGTTTGTGGCGCTTCTGTCGGCGGGCGCGTATAGCACACTTTGGGGGTGACTTGCAGCGTGCCAAACTGCACAGTCTCATCAATCGCCACCTCAAAGGAGATAATACGGCCCGTGATTTTATCGAGACCGGCAAAAACTGCGGTTGGATTTTTAATACGGTCTGCCAGAGCCGGGCCAGCACTCCCGAGCATCACCGCAGCCAGTCCGGCGCCACCGATTGATTTCAGCATTTTTTGACGAAGACTCACGCGGCAATCCAATCCGGCGCGGAAACACGCGCGCGCCCCGCGAAGATATGGCTTAAAACCGTGGCAATTCCAAGTCATAACCACAGCAGCCCAGAATTATTGCGCGAAGGCCGGGCATTTCTCATCAACAGCATCGCTTAAAACACGCATTTTGTCATGAAACTGCGCAGCCTGCGCCTCGGTCATCGCATTGATGGCGGCCACATAATCGGCTTTTTTATCCAGAGCCCGCGCGGTGATGGCGGCCAGTTCAGAGGCATTCAATGTTGATTCGGCCAGTTTTTCCTGACAGGTGCAGGTTGTTTCCGCCAGAGCCGATCCGGCATTGGCCATACAGGCCTCCTTGAACGCGCCAGCTTGCGCCGCAGATGCGGCCGAGAGCACCAGTATCATCAAAAAGAGCGAGCATTTCATCAGGAATTGGGCGTCCAGGGCTGATAATCGCCGGTCGCAGCCGGACGCTTGCCCCCCTTGGCCAGCGCACCTTGCGGGCGGTAAGCCTGCGGCGTTCCGGTCATATTGGCCTTGTGCGGCATCTGCCATGCCTTTGGCACATAGGTTTCTTTGGAGGGCGGCACATCCACAGTGTGATGCAGCCAGCCATTCCAGCCGGGGGGAATGGTCGAGGCTTCCATCAGACCATTGTAAATGACCCAGCGCCGCTGAAATCCCAGCGCCTTGTCAATTTTACCGCCCTTTGTCTGGTAATAAATATTGCCGAACTCATCCCTGCCCACTTCCTCCCCATGCAGACGGGTCCAGAACATCGTGCTGAATGTCGCACTGTTCCACCAGGTAAAAATCGAGAGGAGAAGCTGTTTCATAAGTGATTTCCGAGTCCGTAAAACCAGAATTTAACTGGCGCGACTATGGCGAAGGCCTGCAAAAAAGGCAAGCGGAAGATGCTCCCGCTGCACATTCATGCCGGAAATCGCCGTGACATATCTGTCTATTTCTGCCCCGGCCTGTCGCGGTCAAGTCCCTTTTCTGCCAGCGCCGTGAGGTAGGCCTGCCAGACCGACACCTGCTCAGCACCCAATTTATACAGCGCATCCCATGTATAAATACCCGTGTCATGGCCATCATCAAAAACGAGCCTGACCGCATAATTGCCGACGGGCTCAATCCGCAGAATTTTAACATGACGCTTTCCGCCCACGGTTTTGCGCTCAGCCGGAGAATGGCCGCGCACCTCGGCGCTGGGGCTTTCCACCCGCACATATTCTGCGGGCAGCTCGAATGTCGCGTTATCCTCAAAAGTGACAACCAGAACCTGCCCTTGCGCGGTGAGGCGCAGTTCACGGGGCCAGACGGAACCTGACATATATATATCCCTTTCTATTGGACGAAAATACTCTAGGCAAAGTCCCATTTAAGCCCTATCTCTTATCGCATGAATACGCATGTCACAAATATTCAGGCGCACAGCCAGCCCCCGCTGATCGACCCGTTTGGCCGGCAGATTTCCTATGTTCGGGTGTCGGTGACAGACCGTTGTGATTTTCGCTGTGTCTATTGCATGTCCGAGGATATGCACTTTCTGCCCAAGCAGGATTTGCTGTCTCTGGAGGAGCTTGACCGGCTCTGCAGCGCCTTTATTGCGCGCGGAACAAAGCAAATCCGTATCACGGGGGGCGAACCGCTGGTGCGACGCGACATTATGAAGCTGTTCCGCTCGCTCTCCCGCCATCTGGTGAGCGGCGACCTGCGTGAGCTGACCGTCACCACCAATGGGTCGCAACTGTCCAAATATGCGCAGGAGCTGGCAGATTGCGGCGTCAAACGGGTAAATGTTTCGCTTGACACGCTGGATGCCGATAAATTCCGCGCCGTCACCCGCTGGGGGGATCTTGCCAAGGTGCTGGAGGGAATCAAAGCGGCGCAAAAGGCTGGTCTTGCTGTCAAAATCAATGCTGTGGCCCTGCAAGGTGTCAATGATCGCGAATTTGAACATCTGATCCGCTGGGCGCATGGGGACGGCATGGACATCACCTTCATCGAGGTGATGCCACTGGGCGAGGTAGAGGGCCAGCGCGCCGATCAATATATACCATTGTCAAAAGTGCGGGCAGATTTGCTGGACCATTTCACCCTGACGGACATTGCCTATAAAACCGGCGGCCCGGCCCGCTATGTCGAGGTGAAGGAAACCGGCGGACGCTTGGGCTTCATCACGCCGCTCACTCATAATTTTTGCGAAAGCTGCAACCGCGTGCGCGTCACCTGCACCGGCACGCTATATATGTGCTTAGGTCAGGAAGATGCTGCCGATCTGCGCCGACCCTTACGCGCCAGCACAACCGACGAGGCCTTGTTTGCTGCGATGGATGCGGCCATTGCCCGCAAACCGAAGGGTCATGATTTCATCATTGACCGCACAACCAAAAACCCCGCCGTTGGCCGCCATATGAGCGTGACGGGGGGGTAATTGAAGAGCTCCCGCTTACACCCCTGCACCCCTTCTAAAACATTTCATTTTCTATAGATTTTAAAAAATTCCCTCTCCCGTCATCCTGAGGAGGCCGCAGGCCGTTGAGAGGGATGGGATAGGCTTGATAATATAAATGCAACGGGCCTATTCCCGCCATTTTTTCAGCAGCATCAATATGCCGCCAGCCAGCAAGCCCCAGAATGCCCCGCCTATCCCAAAAAAGGTTAATCCGGAGGCGGTCACCAGAAAGGTCAGCGCCGCCGCCTCCCGATGTCTGATTTCGGTAAATGCCGCCACCATTGAGCCGGAAAATGTGCCCAGCAAGGCGAGACCCGCCACAGATTCAATCAGCAATGGCGGCGCAACAGACACAAATGCCGTGATGGCGCCTGCGAAAAATCCAAAGACCACATAGGCAAGACCGGCAATCACCGCTGTCCAGTAGCGCTTTGCCGGATCAGGATGCGCTTCATCGCCCGCGCACATGGCCGCCGTTATGGCCGCCAGATTGAGCGCCGAGCCGCCAAACAGCGCAGCCAGACCGGAAAACAAGCCTGTACTGATGAATAACGGGCCAGCCTCCGGCTCAAACCCGTTGATTTTAAGCACCGCCAGCCCCGGAATATTCTGCGAGGCCATGGTCACAATAAACAAAGGCAGGCCGATCCCTACCATTGCGGCCAAGTTGAATTCAGGCCGCACAAACTCCAGATGCGGCGCGAGCGGGCCAAATTCCGGCGCTTTCATATGCAATGTGATGAGCACCGCCGCCACCAGCACCGCGGAGGGCACCGCCATCAGCCGGTTCAGCCGCGCGACAACCGCCCAAACCGCCAGAATAAGCACACCCTCCAAGGGCAATTCGGCAATGGCCTGCACTGGCGCAAGGCAAAGATGCAGCATAATGCCGCCCAGCATGGCATTGGCCAGCGGCGAGGGAATGGCCACAACAAAGCGGCCCAGCGGTTTCCACAGGCCGCACAATATGATCAGCCCCGCACAGAACACAAAGGCCCCCACCGCCACCGGAAATCCGCCCGCCAGCGCCGGAGAGGCCGCCAGCAGCGCCCCGCCCGGCGTGGACCAGACAACCGAAATCGGCTGACGTGTGAGAAAGCTCATGAGAATGCCGCACAAGCCCATGCCGATGGATAGCACCATCAGGCCGGAGGCCGCCTGCGCCGGAGTGGCCCCCACCGCATTCAGCCCTTTGAGAATCACCGCAAAGGAACTGGCAAAGCCGACAAAGGCCGCCAGCACGCCGATGGGAATATTACGCGGTGAAAATTCACGCCAGACCGACATTATTCAATCACAATGCGCGGTGCGGCGCGCAAAGTCCCCTGTCCCAGCGCGGCGCGCACCTGCTCGGCTATGCGCATATAGGCTTGCGCATGGGCCCCCTGCGGCGCGGTGGCCACCAGCGGCCTGCCCGAATCCGACGTTTCGCGGATCGCCATTTCCAGCGGCACCTCGCCCAAAAACGGCACATTCAGCCGCTCGGCCTCATGCCGCGCACCGCCATGCGCGAAAATATCCGAGCGCGTGCCGCAGTGCGGACAGACGAAATAGCTCATATTCTCAACAAGCCCCAGAATCGGCACATCCACCCGCTTGAACATGGCAATGCCGCGCCGCGCATCCAGCAGCGCCAGGTCCTGCGGTGTGGAGACAATCACCGCGCCGGATAGAGGCACGGCCTGCGCCATTGTGAGCTGCGCGTCGCCGGTGCCGGGCGGCATATCCACCACCAGTACATCCAAATCGCCCCATGCCACCTCACGCAGCATCTGCGTAATGGCGGACATCACCATCGGCCCGCGCCAGATCATCGGGGTTTCCTCCTCCACCAGAAAACCGATGGACATAATTTTCAGGCCGAAGGCCTCATGCGGCTTCATAATGCGGCCCTCCAGCACCTCCGGCTTGCCGGAAAGACCAAACAGGCGCGGCATCGAGGGGCCATAAATATCAGCATCCAGCACCCCCACGCTCAAACCTAAAGCCTGCAGCCCCAGCGCCAGATTGGCCGCCGTGGTGGATTTGCCCACCCCGCCCTTGCCGGAGGCCACAGCAATAATCTGTTTGACGCCGGGAATGGCCGCACCCGCCTTGGCGGCTGCCGCGCGCGGGCCGGGCGCGTGCGAATGGGAATGTGCAGCAGGCGCCGCCGCCCCGCCTTTGGCCTCGGCGGTCAGGGTCACATAGACAGCACCCACACCGGCAATGGATTTGATGGCCCCTTCTGCCGAGCGGCGCAGAGGCTCAAACTTGGCCGCCTGAGCCGGGTCCACCGCAATGGTGACATAGACCTTGTCCTCGCTGATGGTGATACCGCCCAGCGCGGAGGATTGTGAAAGGGGCCTCTGGTCCGGCCCGAGAACACGCGCCAGCGCCTGCAAAACATCTTGTTGGGAAATCACGGTCAACCTCGGCTTCAATCTGTGATATGGCTGTGCCATCTTTATAAAAGGCTATGGTTCGGACGTTAATCGCGGAACACAGGCGCGACAATGGCAGAGTTGCATTTTGACACAAATTCCTGCACAGACAGGCATATGAAACGACGAGGCTGCATAGATTTTGTCTGTTAGATCGCATTTCAGCCGCATCATGCTGGCCCTGATTTTGGGTCTCGGGCAAATTCATGGCGCGCCCGCGCGGGAATTCACCCAGCTGCGCATTGCCACAGAGGGTGCGCGCCCGCCCTTCAATTATATTGACAATAACGAAGCCGCCGGTTTCGAGTTTGATCTGGGCATGGAAATCTGCCGCAGGCTGAAGGCCAAGTGTGAATTTGTCATTCAGGACTGGGATCATCTCATTCCCGGGCTGCTGCTCGGCCACTATGACATGATCATGTCAGCGCTGGACATGACGGATCAGCGGCGTGAAAAAATCGATTTTTCCGATGCTTATGTCAATATGCCCTCGGCCTTTCTGGCCCAGAGGGAAGCGGCCATTCCCGACACAAGCCCCGAGGCGCTGGCAGGCAAACGCATTGGCGCGGAAGCGGGCGGCGCACATGAGGCCTATCTGACCGATGTCTATAAGCAATCGGAATTCCACCCCTATGCCACATTGGAGGAGGCCATTCTGGATCTCGGCAGCAACAGGATCGACCTTGTGCTGGGCGACCGCGATGCCATTGGCGATTTTCTAAAAACCCGCAAAGAAGGCGATTGCTGCCGCATTGTTGGCAGTGCGGGCCATGATCCGGCCTATTTCGGCGGGGGAATAGGTGTTGGCCTGCGCAAAACCGACCCCGATCTGAAAGAAGCGGTCAATGGAGCCTTGCAGCAAATTCATAATGACGGCACATTCGCCCGCATCCGGGCAAAATATTTCGATTTTGAAATAGAATAGGGTGAACAATGGCAAAAGTTGCATTTTTAGGTCTTGGCGTTATGGGCTATCCGATGGCTGGACATCTGGCCAAGGCAGGGCATGAGGTGACGGTGTATAACCGCACCACGGCCAAGGCCGAAAGCTGGGTGGCCGAGCATGGCGGCGCATTTAAAACCAGCCCGAAACTGGCCGCCGAGGGGCAGGATTTTGTCTTTGCCTGTGTCGGCAATGATGATGACCTGCGTGCCGTGACCATAGGCGCGGAGGGGGCCTTTGCCGGCATGGCTTCCGGCGCGATCTTCATTGACCACACCACCGCTTCGGCAGGGGTTGCGCGCGAGCTTTATGTTGAGGCGCAGAGCAAAGGCCTGCATTTTATTGATGCACCGGTCTCCGGCGGGCAGGCGGGCGCGCAAAATGGCGTGCTGACCGTGATGTGCGGCGGGGATGAGGCCGCCTATGCCAAGGCTGAACCGCAGATCAAGGCTTTTGCCCGTGCCTGCCGGTTGATGGGGCCGTCTGGTGCCGGACAGCTGACGAAAATGGTCAACCAGATCTGCATTGCCGGTCTGGTGCAGGGGCTTGCCGAAGGCGTGCATTTTGCCATGCAGGCCGGGCTGGATGCCGAGGCGGTGATCGAGGTGATTTCCAAGGGTGCGGCACAAAGCTGGCAGATGGAAAACCGTTACAAGACCATGATTGCCGGTAAATATGATTTCGGCTTTGCTGTGGACTGGATGCGCAAAGACCTCGGCATTTGTCTGGATGAGGCGCGAAACAATGGCGCACGCCTGCCCGTGGCCGCTCTTGTTGATCAGTTTTATGCGGACGTACAGAACATGGGCGGGCAGCGCTGGGATACATCCAGCCTGCTGGCCCGCCTGAATAAATAGGCGCTTCCCACACTTTAAAAAAAAGCCCCGGATTGCTCCGGGGCTTTTTGCATTATGGGCAGGGCGGCAGGCCGGGCCCACCACATTTGCGGCGTTCCGGTGCCTGATGCTGCGGCGGCTGCCCGCGCGGCTGGAACTGCGGCTGCGGCTGATGCTGGAACTGCGGTTGCTGATGCTGCAGCTGATAATGCTGCTGTATCTGCGGTGCAGGCGGCTGAAACACCGGCACATGCTGATGCACAGGCGCAGGCTGCACATGATGCAGCGGCTGGTATTGCGGCTGTGGCTGGATATGCGGTGTTTGCGGCACCGGCGGTTTGATCTGCGGGTTGACAGGCGCAACAACCGCCGGTTTGCCTATGCCTTGCAGATTGTTATGCACCGGCGGCGGCACCAGTGGCGCCTGTGCCGGAGGCAAACCATGCGGCTGACCATTGACGGGCGGCGGCATATGCCGCGCCGCTGCGGGTGGCAGAATCACATTGTTCAGCAAAATTGCCCCCGCAGCCGCGCCTGCGGCCACACCTGCCGCCGCGCCGAAATGCGGTGCTTCAACATTATGCGGACGGTGCGCAAACCGTGGCTCGTGATGAAAAATCGGGAAGGGCAGGAAAAACGGCCCGGGAGGTGGAGGCGGCGGGGCGTAATCCTCATAATCCTCATCAAAAATAACATAAACGGGCGGCGGAGGCGGCGCAAAATCATAATAAGGATCGTCAAAGACAATATAGGGACGATCAATATAGACAATCTCGTCGCTGGGCGGCGGCGCAATGTCATAGGCATAATCATCATAAACAGCCGGTGGCTCCAGGGCGGCTGTCAGCTCGGCCAGACGGCGGCGCGCATCCGCCACATGCGGCCCATGCGGATAGCGCTTCAGATAAGACCAATAGGCATTGGGACGATCGGCACGACGGGTTTTGCCCCATGTGATCGCCTCACGCCGTGCGGCGGCCAGAACAAGCACCCGCTTGGCCAGCGGATCATGCGGATAAGCGGCCAGAAATTCCTCATAACCGGCCAGCGTGTCGCGGCGCAGGGCAAATTCATAGGCCATGGCCGGAGGCATTTCACTGAATGGCCGGGTGGCTTCAGCCACGGCCTCTGGCGAATCCCCTTTCAGGGGCGGCGCATCTGCAGCACGCTCCATGAAAACGAAGGGCGAGCGAATTTTCGACAGGTGCCATGGCACCTGCCCGCCTTTGGTCAGACTGTTCACGCGCAATCGCACCTGCGCGAATAAATCATCCGGTTGCAGGCCACCTTCACGGATCGCCTCGGACAAAGCCTTGGCGTAAGGCCCATAGGCATCGTGGCTCTCGGGTGCGATGGTGCCGGGCGCCGCATTGAAGGCAACCAGCATACCGGCCTCGGGTTCGACATAGGCCAGACCACCGGCGAGCGGGCTGCCTTTGGCAAAGGGGCTGTTATGCGCCGTATCCAGAACCACAAAGCGTGATTTCACCGGCGCTGCGGCCAGAGCCCGCATGAAATCGCTCAACCGCACCGCCTCAATGGCGATATCCGTATCACGGGCAATGTTTGCATCGACAGGCACAAAGTAATTGTCGCCTTCAAGTTGCAGGCCATAACCGGCCAGATAGACAAAAGCGACCGTATCGGGCCCGGAGGCACTCACCTTGCCCAGAAAATCCCGCAAGGTGCTGCGCAGCACATCCTGATCAAGATCCCGCGCGCCCATCACCTCGAAACCGGCCAGTTGCAGGCTCTGCGCCAGCAGCCCCGCGTCATTGGCAGCACCCGGCAATGCCCCGGCCTTATAGCTGGAATTGCCGATCACCAGCGCCAGCCGGTGTTCGGTCTGATCTTGCGCCAGCACCGGAGATAAGCTTGAAACAAGGGCGGCGTATGCTGCCAATCCGGCAAAAAACATGATAAATAATTTTAAAAATCTGGACATAACGTCCTCCAAACATCATTTGGCACTTAAAAATTGGCATCTTTACAAGAGATCATTCCGGCTGAACGGGTCGTGAATACTCCATGGCAAAACTATGGTGATGAATCAGTTTTGAACACACTCAACTCTTATCGAGAATAGACCTTATTTTAAGCCGGAGCACGGGTAAAAGTTCATGCTCAAACCACGGATTGAGTTTCAACCAGCCATTGTTACGCCAGGACGGATGCGGCAGCACAAATAAGGGCACTTGGGCCTTCTGCAAAACCGCCCGCCAGTTGGCAACCGTATCGGTCAGGCGGGGGGCGCGCAAGCTGGTCAGGCCCAGACGGGCGAAATGATAATCCACCGCATATTGCCCGATACATACAATCAATTCCGGCGTGGGCAACTGCGCGAACAGCGCGTCATGCCAGAGCCTGCGACACTCCGGGCGCGGCGGCTTGTCACTTCCCCGTGAGTCAAGCCCGGGAAAACAAAAGCCCATCGGAACAATGCCGACACTATGTTCATCATAAAATTCGGCGCTGTCCAGCCCAAGCCATGCACGCAACCTGTCGCCGGAGGGATCGGTGAAGGGCCTGCCACTGGCATGAACGCGCGTGCCCGGCGCCTGTCCGGCCAGAATCATGCGCGGCGGCGACACAGATGACAGTTGCAATACCGGACGCGGCTCATGCGGCAAGGCTGTCTCTCCGCCAATATCGCGGCAATAGCGGCAGGCCCGCACCTGCGCCAGAAGCTCCGCCAGATTTCGAGCGCCGGACATCGGCCCTCCCCTTCAGGCTGCAGCGCTCGGGCGCGCTTTCAGCCGCTGATGCCAGGCCAGCACATTGGTAAATTCCGGCGCAATCTCCAGCTTCGCCGGTTTCATAAAGTCCAGCGTTACCAGACCGGTAATATCGGCAATGGTCAATTCATCGCCGCATATAAAGGGCCGGTTCTGCAAGGCCTTGTCAATAACAGCCAGCGCTTCGGTCACGCGCGGACGGTTGGCTTCGGCAAAGGCGGGAATCTGCGGTTTTTCCATATTCGCCATGGCCGGATGCAGATGACGGAACACATGCGCCACCGGCCCGAACAGATTGAGCTCAATGCGGCGCTGCCACATTTCCACCTGCGCTTTTTCCAGCGGATTGCGCCCCATCAATGGCGGATCAGGGTAAAGTTCCTCAAAATAACGGCAGATGGCCACAGATTCGGCAATGCAGGTTCCATCGTCCAGTTGCAGCACGGGTGTGCGCTGCATGGGGTTCAGACCGGCAAATTCCTGCGTTTTATGTTCCATCTGGTTGATGTCGATAAACACAAGGGGGACAGAAATGCCTTTTTCGGCCAGAAAAATACGCACACGGCGCGGATTGGGCGCCCGGCCCCCGTCATATAACTTCATGCGAACCTCCTGAACCTTATTAAGCACTTGTAAAATAAGTGATGATGTACTGCCAATGCAGATTTATGCCCATTCTAAACCGGATATGAGGGGCTCGTTAATATTTTTCTGCTCAGGTAGAGAGCATTATTGTGAGTGAGTAGCGCGTAAATTATGGAACAAGTCACCGCCGAAATGATTGAACGTGGCCGCGGCGCGCAACCTACCCGCGGCCTCAGCCGCCGTAAAATGCAATTTCAAGTCAGCGCCACACGCGACAAGCTGGCCTCGCACAATGGCGAAAGCCTTGCTTATGACATTGAAATGCTCAGGATTTTTTCAACAAGCCAGATAAAGGTGCTGCCGGCTATCGCCACCTTTGTCATTGTTGTGGCCTTATCCACCTACCCGACCCTTTCACCCGTGGTCATTGGAGCCTGGTGCCTGTTCCAGCTTGCCAGCATTGGCCTCATCTATGGCTTTGCCTATGTGTTTCAGCGCAGTTGTGACAAGCTGACCAGTGTCAGCCACTGGCAAAACCGGTTTCTGCTGGCGGAAACCGTTCAGGGCGTGGCCTGGTCAATATTAATCTGGCAACTGCTGGCACTCAACCAGCCTTCCAGCACTGTTTTTGTGTTGCTGGTGACGATCACCGTGGCGGCCATCACGGGCATGACCTCGGCCAGTCTGCCCTTCAGTGTTTTTGCGACCTTCATGCCGATGATTGCCGCGATCATGGTTTTCCGGCCACCGGACGAAAGCCTGCGCGCGCTTGTGCAGCCGACGCTGGCCGTGGCGGGGCTGGTGTATTTTGTGTTCGTGGCAAGGCGCCTTCACGCCACAACGCTCAATACCGTGGCCTTCCGCGCCGAAAAAGATGCTCTGATTGCCGAACTTGAGCAGGCCAAGGCCAATTCCGACGAGGCACGCCGACGCTCCGAGGAGGCCAATCTGGCGAAATCGCGGTTTCTGGCCACAATGAGCCATGAATTGCGCACGCCGCTCAACGCCATCCTCGGCTTTTCCGAAGTGATGAAAAACGAGATGATGGGGCCGCATACGGTCAAGGCCTACCGCGAATATTCTGCCGATGTTCATGCCTCCGGTCATCATCTGCTGATGTTGATCAACGAGATTCTCGATCTCTCAAGAGTTGAGGCGGGCCGCTATGACCTGCATGAGGAATCCGTCTCTCTTCCCTTTGTGGTGGAGGAATGCCGCCATCTGCTGGCCCTGCGCGCCAAGAACAAGGGCCTGACGGTGATTGATGTGATTGAGGACACCTTGCCGAAAATCTGGGCGGATGAGCGGGCATTGCGTCAGATCACGCTGAATCTTCTGTCAAACGCCATTAAATTCACGCCAAAAAGTGGTCAGATTACAATAAAAGTCGGCTGGACGGCCTCCGGCGGACAATATCTGTCAATAAAGGACACTGGCCCCGGCATACCCGAGGACGAAATTCCGATCGTGATGTCGTCGTTTGGACGCGGCTCTCTGGCGCAAAAACACGCTGAGGAAGGCACAGGGCTTGGTTTGCCGATTGTCAAAGGGCTTGTTGAGCTGCATGGCGGCGTGTTCACGCTGAAATCCGTTATCCGCGAAGGCACGGAAGTGCGGGTCATTTTTCCGGCGGAACGGGTGATGGACACCCTGCCCCCGATCCGGGAGGAGGACAGGAAAGCCAAAACCCGCTATCCTGTCTATGGTGCCGCCTGAGCCGGAGGACTCAAAGCATTACAGATTTACGGAAAAGCCGGTGTGCGCGTCCCCTCTCCCCATTTTAATGGGGAGAGGGAGCCAAATCCGTTTTAACGGGACTGACTTTAGTCTTCCTTGCCGGCCACACCGGCTTCGGCAAAGGTGGCCATACCCATATGGCAGGCCAGCGCCGCGCGGATGATGCCGATAGCCATGGCCCCACCGGAGCCTTCGCCAAGGCGCATACCAAGATCAAGCAGCGGTGCCTTGCCCAGCTTGTGCAGAACCACGCGATGCGCCCCCTCCGCCGACACATGACCGGCGATGCAATGGTCTATACAGGCCGGGTCCAGCGCATGAAGAATGGCAGCGGCGGAACAGACCACAAATCCGTCCAGCACCACCGGCACACGCTGCAAGCGGGCCGCCAGAATAGCGCCGGCCATGGCCGCAATCTCGCGCCCACCCAAACGGCGCAGCACCTCCAGCGGGTCCTGCAGGTGGTCTTTATGCAAAGCCACGGCGCGGGCCACCGCATCGGCCTTGCGCTTGAGGCCCGCATCATCCACACCGGTGCCACGGCCCACCCAGTCACTGGCCGCGCCGCCATAAAGCGCATGATAAATCGCCGCCGCCACGGTTGTATTGCCAATGCCCATTTCGCCAAGGCAAAGCACATCTGTGCCGCCCGCCAGCGCCTCCATGCCAAAGGCCATGGTTGCGGCGCAGGATTTTTCATCCATAGCGGCATCCTGAGTGATGTCCTGAGTGGGAATATCCAGCGCAAGGTCAAACACTTTGAGGCCAATGTCATAAGTGGCGCAAATCTGGTTGATGGCGGCGCCGCCATTTTTGAAATTGGCCATCATGGCGGCTGTCACCGATTGTGGAAAGGGCGAAACCCCCTGCGCCACCACGCCGTGATTGGCCGCAAACACCGCCACCAGCGGGCGCTGAAGTGTAGGCTTGGCTTTGGCCTGCCATGCGGCCAGCCATTCAACAATGTCTTCCAGACGGCCAAGCGCACCCGGCGGCTTGGTGAGCTGCGCATCGCGCTCACGCACAGCGGCCACAGAAGCGGTATCCGCCTCCGGCATCAAGGGCAGAAGGGCACGAATATCATCAAAAGGCAGACCATTGTCAGGCATAGAAAGCTCCAGTGTTGGAGCGTTCTTAATGGCTCCGGACATATTTGGGAAGACTAAAGGTTAAATGGTTTGCGACTGTAAAACCCACCCGCACTCAATAGCTCTTATCTTCCATACTGGCTTTTTTACGCTCAACAAAGTCGCGCAGGGCTTCATCTGTGCCCGGATCAATCATGGGTGCCTCATAATCGGCAAGGGCTTTTTTCCAGGCCTTATTGGCGCGCTGGGCGGCATCCAGCGAGCCTTCGGCCTGCCATTGCTCCACCGAATTGTTGTCGGCCAGTGAAGAGCGATAGAAGGCATTTTCAAAATTGGCCTGCGTATGGGCGCAGCCCAGAAAATGCCCGCCCGGCTCAACCTGCGTGAAGGCCTCCATCGCCTGACCATTTTCGGACATATCAATGCCCTTGGCCAGAACATGCATGGCGCCCAGTTGGTCAAAATCCAGCATGAATTTTTCATAGGATGCGGACAGGCCGCCTTCCATCCAGCCTGCGGCATGAAGCACAAAATTGGTTCCCGCCATGAGGGTGGGCGTTAAGGTCTGCGCGCTTTCATAGGCCGCCTGCGCATCCGGCAGCTTGGAGGCACAGAGCGAGCCGCCGGAGCGGAATGGCATGTTCATGCGCCGCGCCAGCTGCGCCGCGCCATAAATCGCCAGCGAAGCCTCCGGTGTGCCGAATGTCGGCGCGCCGGACTGCATGGAGAGTGTGGAGACGAATGTGCCGAAAATTACCGGCGCACCGGGGCGCACCAGCTGGCAGAAGGCCGTGCCCGCCAGCACCTCGGCCAGAACCTGTGTCAGCGTGCCAGCCACAGTGACAGGGCTCATCGCGCCCGCCAGAATGAATGGCGTGATGATACAGGCCTGATTGTTCGAGGCATAAACATCCGCTGCGCCCAGCATGGTATTGTCCCAGATCAGCGGCGAATTGGCATTGATCAGGCTGGTGCAGACAGTGTTCTGCTGGATAAATTCCTTGCCGAACAGAATTTCGCACATATCGACGGTGTCCTGCGCCCGCTCCGGCGCGGTGACAGAGCCCATGAACGGCTTGTCGGACAGGCGCATATGGGCATAAACCATCTCCAGATGGCGCTTGTTGACCGGCAGATCCACCGGCTCACACACCGTGCCGCCGGAATGGTGAATATAGGGCGAAGAATAGGCCAGTTTCACAAAATTCTGGAAATCCTCGATCGTGCCATAGCGGCGGCCCTTGTCGATGTCATGCACGAAAGGTGAGCCATAATTGGGCGCAAAGACCGTGGCATTGCCGCCGATCTGCACATTGCGCTCCGGATTGCGGGCGTGCTGAATATATTGCGACGGCGCAGTTGAGGCGAGTTTCTTGGCCAATCCGCGCGGGAAGCGCACGCGCTCGCCCTTAACATCAGCACCGGCAGCGCGAAACAGCGCCAGAGCGCGCGGATAGTCACGAAACTCAAGCCCCACCTGCTCCAGCAGGGTTTCGGCATTATGCTCGATAATGGCAAGGGACTCTTCAGAGAGAATGTTCACCGGCGCGAGCGCACGCGAAATATAAGGAATGGACAGGCCGGAGCGGGCAGAACGGGCTGAACGGCGGGCGTCGCGGCCACGTCTTGGCTCGGCACTGCGTGTCTCAGTGGGCGTATGTGCAATATCCTCGGTCATCGCGGCCTCGTAAATGTTGATATGCTCTTTGGATAGCATTCCGCACCCCGCCCGTCTGACGTAGACGGACAGATCAATGTCGTTTTATGTTGTGTGATGTCGCAAGTCAGGTGCAATCATAATGGTGTTTTCATGAGGGTGGATCGCAAATGAAGAGTCAGGCGCGCGTAGTCATAATCGGGGGTGGTGTCGTTGGTGTTTCGACACTGTATCATCTGGCCAAGAAGGGCTGGAGCGATGTTGTATTGGTGGAGCGCAAGGAACTGACCTCCGGCTCGACATGGCACGCGGCCGGTCTGCTGCCGCTGTTCAACCTCTCTTATTCGGTGGGCCAAATTCATAAATATTCGGTGGCTTTGTATAAAACGCTGGAAGCGGAAACCGGCCAATCCGTTGGTTTGAAAACGGTTTCCAACATTCGTCTCGCCCGCACCAAGGACCGCTGGGACGAATATATGTATTATAAGGGCGTGGCTGAAACCATTGGCGTCAAGGTCAATGTGCTGACCCCGGATCAGGTGAAAGAGATCTGGCCGCTGTGCAATACCGAGGGTTTGTTGGGCGCAATCCAGCATGAGGAGGATGGCTATATTCAGCCCGCCGACCTGACGCAGGCGCTGGCCAAAGGCGCCCGTTCCATGGGCGCTGAGATTTACCGCAACACCACAGTCACCGCGATAGAGCGCGTGGGCAATAGCTGGGTGGTGAAAACCGACAAGGGCGACATCACCTGCGAACATGTCGTTTCCTGCACAGGCAACTTCGCCCGCAAGACCGGCGCAATGGTCGGGCTGGACATTCCGGTCATTCCGGTCGAGCATCAATATATTGTCACCGAACCGCATCCGGAGATCGTGGCGCGCAAGGCTGCCGGTCTGCCGGAAATGGGTGTGCTGCGCGAATCGGACTCAAGCTGGTATATGCGCGAGGAAAATGGCGGTCTGCTGCTCGGCCCCTATGAAAAGGGCGCACCGGCCTGCTATGTCGATGGCCCCAGCGACCAGTCGGAATATGAGCTGTTTCAGGAAGATCTGGACCGTCTCGCCCCCCATATTGAAACCGCCATGGTGCGGGTGCCCGCCTTTGGCGAGGTCGGCATCAAGAAGGTTTATAATGGCGCCATTGCCTATACGCCGGATGGCTCGCCCATTATTGGCCCGGCATGGGACGTGCCGAATTTCTGGCTGAATGAAGGCCATAGCTTTGGCATCACCGCTGCAGGCGGCGCGGGCTGGCAACTGGCCGAATGGATTGTCGAGGGCGAACCCTCCGTTGATATGATGGGCGTTGATCCGCGCCGGTTCGGCCCCTATGCCACACGCGGCTACCTCAAGGAAAAGAATGAGGAGGCCTATGATTCGGTCTTCACCATTCATTATCCCGATGAGGAGCGCGGGGCCTGCCGCCCGCTGAAAACCGCCCCCTGCTATGAGCGCATGAAGGCGCTGGGCGCAGTCTTTGGCTCGGTTTATGGCTGGGAGCGCCCGAACTGGTTCGCCCCCCAAGGCTATGCCCTCACCGAGGAACAACTCGACAAGCCGGATGTGCTGCTCAATGAAAATCACCAGAAAGTGAAGGACGGCGAGCCGATCCGCGAGAAATACAGCTTCCGCCGTTCGAATTATTTTGAGCATGTCGGCAATGAGGTGAAGCACACCCATGCCCATGTCGGATTGCAGGATATGTCGGCCTTTGCCAAATATCAGGTCTCTGGCGCCGGTGCGGAGGGCTGGCTGGAGAGCATTCTGGCCAATAAAATGCCGAAACAGGGCCGCATTGCGCTGTGCCATCTGCTGACCAAATTCGGCGGGGTGCGGGCGGAATTCACCGTTTACCGCATGGGCGCACAGTCGTTCTATCTGGTGGGTGCGGGTGCATTCGAGCGTCATGACTGGGACTATCTGCAAAAGCTCGCCCCCAAGGACGGCTCGGTGCAGGTGCAGCGCGTCACGCAAATGTATGGCGTGCTGGTGATCGCGGGGCCGCAGTCGCGCGCGCTGTTGCAAAAACTCACCGATACCGACCTCTCCCATGCCGCCTTCCCCTGGTTGTCGGGCAAAAACATCTCCGTTGGTGCAGCTTCGGCCCTGTGCCTGCGGGTGAATTTTGTCGGCGAACTGGGCTTTGAGTTGCATCATCCCATTGAAATGCAGAATAAAATTTTCGACCTGATTATGGATGCGGGCAAAGAGTTCGGCATCAAGCCCTATGGTATCCGCGCCATGATGTCGATGGCGCTGGAAAAGTCCTATCGTCTGGTTGGCCGTGAAATGTCGATCGAATATAGCGCCTTTGAATCCGGTCTTGACCGCTTTGTGCATCCGAACAAGGGGGATTTTTTAGGCCGTGATGCGCTGGTGGCGCGCCGCGCTAAGGGCGAGCCCAACCGTTTTGTCACCATGGAACTGCATGGCATCGAGGATGTGGATTGCCGAGGCTCGGAGCCCATTCTGCATCAGGGCAAGGCGGTGGGCCGTGTCACATCGGGTGGCTTTGGCTGGCGGGTGAATAAGTCTCTGGCGCTGGGCATGGTGCGGCCTGACCTTGGCGAACTCGGCCAGAGCCTTGATATTACCATTCTGGGCAAAACCTATAAGGCCAGCGTGATTGCGGAGTCGCCCTTTGATGCGGCCAATGCGGTGCTGCGCTCTTAAAAGGCATATAAAGATTTCTTTATATGAAGATTGTTTAAAGAGAATGATGATGCTAATGAGTGTTGAGCGAAAATAGGGTGAAGCCGTCATTGCGAGGAAGCGAAGCGGACGCGGCATTCCAAAAAACTAAAATGGATTGCTTCGCTGCGCTCGCAATGACGAGTTTGCGTGCTTTTTATGTTTCTCAGCACTTCGAGAAGAGTAAACATTTAATTCAAAATCTCTATCGCAAAAGGCGATAGGTCTATCGCCAATTCACGCACGAAATTATATTTCTGCGTGCTAGTTTAGGTCAAAGCGCAAGGTGCGCCCAACATAGGAGCTTCAGCAGATGGCTGATGATGAACTGGATCTGAATTCCCTGTCTGACGAGGATCTTGTCGCGCAGATGCACGATGACCTTTACGACGGCCTCAAGGAAGAAATCGAGGATGCTGTCAATATTCTCCTGAAGCGCAACTGGACACCCTATGACATTCTGACTCAGGCCCTGGTTGAGGGTATGCGCATTGTGGGTGTCGACTTCCGCGATGGCATTTTGTTTGTGCCGGAAGTGCTGATGTCCGCCAATGCGATGAAGGCCGGCATGTTCATTCTGCGTCCGCTGCTGGCGGAGACCGGCGCACCCAAAATCGGCAAAATGGTGATTGGCACCGTCAAGGGCGACATTCACGACATTGGCAAAAACCTTGTCTGCATGATGATGGAAGGCGCCGGTTTTGAGGTGATCGACCTTGGCATCAACAATCCGGTCGAGAAATATCTTGAGGCCATCGACGAGCATCAGCCGGAAATTCTGGGCATGTCCGCCCTTCTCACCACCACCATGCCTTATATGAAGGTGGTGATTGATACGATGAAGGAAAAAGGCATGCGCAATGACCATATTGTGCTGGTGGGCGGCGCGCCGCTCAACGAAAGCTTTGCCAATGCCGTGGGTGCCGACGCCTATTGCCGCGACGCCGCTGTGACTGTGGAAATTGCCAAGTCGCTGCTGGCCAAGCGTCAGGGGTCTGTCCACGCGGGCTAGAATGACTTTTGATATTACCCTCACCCTAACCCTCTCCCAGAGGGAGAGGGGATAAGCTGCAAACTTCCCTCTCCCTCTGGGAGAGGGTTAGGGTGAGGGCTTAAAAGAAAAAAGGACATATATGAACAGCATCCCCGACATCAACGAGAGCCTTGAGGCGGCAGACAATGCCAGCGCCTCAACCCTCGTGATTGCCTGCGGGGCGCTGGCGCGGGAGCTGCTGGCAGTAATCCGGCTGAACAACTGGAGCCATATGGCGGTGACCTGCCTGCCGGCCATATTGCACAATCGTCCTGAAAAAATCACCGAGGCGGTGCGGGCCAAAATCCGCGCCAACAGAGGCAAATATGCCAAAATTCTTTGTCTTTATGGCGATTGCGGTACGGGTGGTGCTTTGGACGAGATGCTGCGCGAGGAGCAGGTTGAGCGGATAGAGGGCACCCATTGCTATGCCTTCTATGCCGGTCTGCCGGAATTTGACGCGATGATGGATGAGGAAATCGGCTCATTTTTCCTCACGGATTATCTTGCCCGCTTCTTTGACCGGCTGATTATGGCTGGCCTTGGCCTCGACAAGCATCCCGAATTGCGCGACATGGTGTTCGGCCATTACAAGCGCGTCGTCTATCTGGCGCAAACCGATGATGCCGAATTGCGCGCCGCAGCGCAGGCAGCGGCGGACAAACTGGGACTGGAGTTGATCATCCGCCCCACCGGCTATGGTCTCATTCCCTCATTTTTAAATAAGGCGGCCTGACATGGCGACACTGACGGTTCTGTACTGGCGCGATATTCCCGCGCAGGTGGTGGTCAAAGCTGGCCGCACCAATGCAAAGCGCGAACTTTCCGCCCGTTTTCAGGAGGCTATTGACATGGCCGCCATGCGCGGCGGCGCGGCAGGCACGGATGATTATCTGGCCGAATGGCGGCGCGGCGAGCCGCAAGCCTGCGGCGATGATCTCGAAGCCGAAGCCCTTGCGGCTGTCGAAAAACTGGAAGCCGACTACCCCAAAGAGCGCCTCGTGGCTCTGGCCAAAGCGGGCGGCAAAGAGGCTTGATCGTCCAAAATTGTTAAACTCCAAGGTGTCCCCATGCGCGTTCCAGCTGCTTTTGAACCTCCCGGCAAGCCGCCCAAGCGGCGCGGCACATTTGCTCTGCGCTTCTGGAGCGTGCGCCATGCGCGTTTTATGGAAAGCGCCTATGCTGTGCTGGAAAAAACACTGATCGCCGCCGCGCCCTTTTTAGAAAAAATCGGCTTTGAGCGGCTGGAAAAGCCCTTCGCCGCCGTGGAAAGCGTGGTGAAAGGCGCATTGTTTGACTGCCGCATGTGCGGACAATGCGCGCTCTCCTCCACCGGCATGTCCTGCCCAATGAATTGCCCCAAAAGCCTGCGCAACGGCCCCTGCGGCGGTGTACGCGAAAATGGCAACTGCGAGGTTTATGCCGACATGCCCTGCGTCTGGGTCAAAGCCTTTGAGGGCAGCCGCCTGATGCGTCAGGGCGATGCCATTGCCACCGAACTGCCGCCCATCGACAACCGTCTGAAAGGCCGCTCAACCTGGCTGGCGGTGGCCAAGGACAGCCGCACGGGAGCCAAATCATGAGCCTGCTGCATCCCGATGATATCGGCCCCACGCCTGAAGCGCCCTTACGCGAATTGCCCGGCCATTCCTCGCGCGGACGGTTGGAGCGGGTGTTGCGGCGCGGCGAATTTGCCATCACCGCCGAGCTGAACCCGCCGGACTCCGCCGACCCGATGGATGTGCATGACCGCGTTGCCCCCTTTGAGGGCTGGGTGGATGCCATCAATGCCACGGACGGGTCGGGCGCGCATTGCCACATGTCCAGCGTCGCCATCTGCGCCCTGCTGACCCGCATGGGCTTTTCGCCGGTGTTGCAGATTTCCTGCCGTGATTACAACCGCATCGCCATTCAGGGCAATGTGCTGGGTGCTGCCGCTTTGGGTGTGGCCAATGTCTTGTGCCTGACCGGAGACGGCGTGCAATGCGGCGACCACCCGCAGGCTAAGCCGGTGTTTGACCTTGATTCCACCTCGCTGCTGGAAACCATCCGCACCATGCGTGATGAGAAACAATTTTTGTCCGGGCGCAAAATCACCACGCCGCCCGCGATGTTTCTGGGCGCGGCGGAAAACCCCTTCGTGCCGCCGCAGGAATTTCGCGCCACGCGCCTTGCCAAAAAAATCGCCTCCGGCGCGCAGTTCATCCAGACGCAATATTGCTTTGACCTGCCCATGCTGAAAACCTTCATGTCTCAGGTGCGGGACATGGGGCTGGATCAAAAATGCTTTATCATGGTGGGCGTTGGCCCGCTCGCCTCGGCCAAAACCGCCAAATGGATGCGCGCCAATGTGGCCGGTGTGCATATTCCCGACAGTGTGATTGCCCGTCTTGAGGGCGCGCAGAACCAGAAACTTGAGGGCAAAAACATCTGCATCGAGATGATGCAGCAGCTCAAAGAGGTGAAAGGCGTTGCCGGTGTGCATGTGATGGCCTATCGGCAGGAAGAACTGGTGGCTGATATTGTCCATTCCTCCGGCGTGCTCAAAGGGCGCACGCCCTGGCGGCGTGACCTTGTGCCCGCAACCCAATCCATTGAACATATAGAACAGGCAGGAGCTTAAAGCATGGTCGATACCATCATTACATCCGACAAACAAAAAGTGGTGATCGGCTATGAGCGCCGCTTTGTCATGATCGGCGAGCGCATCAACCCCACGGGGCGCAAGATCATGGCTGAGGAAATGGCGCGCGGCGATTATACCCGCGTTTTGTCTGATGCCTTGGCGCAGGTAGCCGCTGGTGCGCAGATGCTGGATGTCAATGCCGGCATTCCGCTGGCGGATGAGCCGCGCATTCTGGCCGAATGCATCAAGCTGGTGCAGGACAATGTGGATGTGCCGCTTTCGATTGACTCCTCCATCGTTGAGGCGCTGGAGGCGGGCATTGCCGCCTATAAGGGCAAGCCTTTGCTCAATTCCGTTACCGGCGAGGAGGAGCGTCTTGAGCGTGTGCTGCCGCTGGTGAAGAAATATAATTGCGCCGTTGTTGCCATTTCCAATGACGAAACTGGCATTTCGGAAGATCCGGATGTGCGCTTTGCCGTGGCCAAGAAGATTGTCGAGCGCGCCTCCGACTATGGCATTCCGCGTGAGGATATTGTGGTGGACCCGTTGGTGATGCCGGTGGGCGCGCTGAACGATGCTGGTCGCCAGTTGATCCGCCTGCTGCGCCGCCTGCGCGAGGAACTGCATGTGAACACCACTTGCGGCGCGTCGAATTTCTCCTTCGGTCTGCCCAACCGCCGCGGCCTGAACGCAGCCTTCCTGCCGATGATGATCGGCGCGGGCATGACCTCCGCCATTATGAACCCGCTGCATCCGGAAGATATGGCCGCCATTCTGGGCGCGGATGTGGTGATGGGCAATGACCCCAACTGCGGCGCATGGATCAAAAAGTTCCGCGAACCCGCAGCCGAAGGCTCGGCTGAAGCTGAGGGACGTGGCCGCCGCGAGGGGCGCCGCCGTTCGAGAGAGTGAGGAATACTCTTACCCTCTCCCCTCCTTCGAGACGCGCTTCGCGCTCCTCAGGATGACGGGGAGAGGAAATAGCTCGAACTGTCCCCTCTCCCTCATCCTGAGGCTCTCGAAGGAGGGGAGAGGGTGAGAGCAACATAGTCAACCAACATAAGCGAGATTGAATTGACAAATACCCATGCTGTCTTCTTCGCCCCTTCTGGCAAGCGCGCTCATGTTGCCGACGGCACATCCGTGCTTGAGGCCGCGCGCAGCTTAGGCGTTGATCTGGATTCGGTGTGTGGCGGGCGCGGCATTTGTGGCCGCTGCCAGATTTCAATCGTCGATGGTGTCAATTCCAAGCTCGATATTGCCTCGTCCAACAGCCATGTCTCGGCCTGGGGGCCAGTTGAGGAGCGCTACACCTCCAAGCGCGGCGCGCTGGCGGAGGGGCGGCGGCTGGGCTGTCAGGCCAAAATCTGCGGTGATGTGCTGATCGATGTGCCCGCCGACAGTCAGGTGCACCGGCAGGTGGTGCGCAAGCGCGCCGAAGCCCACCCCATATCCATTGACCCCGTAGTGCGGCTGTATCTTGTGGATGTGGCGGAGCCGGATATGCACGACCCCTCCTCCGATTTTCGCCGGATGCTGGAGGCGCTGGAGCGGCAATGGCACCTCACGGGCCTGACCGCACCTGTGCATGTGCTGGGAAGCCTGCAAAAAGTGCTGCGCGCGGGCCAATGGCAGGTGACTGTGGCCGTGCGCGGCCATGATATTGTGGGCGTTTATCCCGGATATAAAGAAAAAGCCTATGGCGTGGCGGTGGATATTGGCTCCACCACCATCGCCGCGCATTTATGCGACCTTGCCAATGGCGATGTGCTGGCCTCCAGCGGCCTGATGAACCCGCAAATTCGCTTTGGCGAAGACCTGATGAGCCGCGTCTCCTATGTGATGATGAATCCGGGTGGCGAAAAAGACCTCACCAGCGCGGTGCGTGAGGCCTTGCAGAGCCTGCTGGCGGAGGTCGCACGCGAAGCGCAAGTCGAACTTACCGATATTGTCGAGCTGACACTGGCGGGCAATCCGATCATGCACCATCTCGCCCTTGGCCTTGACCCGACCGAGCTGGGCGGCGCCCCCTTCGCGCTGACCATTGACGCGGGCTATGATGTGCCTGCGCGCGACATTGGCCTGAGCATTGCACCCGGCGGCTTTGCTTACTTTTTACCCTGCATCGCCGGCCATGTGGGGGCGGATACGGCGGGCGTTGTGCTCTCCGAAGGGCCATACCTCTCGGATGAAATTCGCCTGATTGTCGATGTCGGCACCAATGCTGAAATTGTGCTGGGCAATAAGGCGCGGCTGCTGGCCTGTTCCTCGCCCACCGGCCCGGCCTTTGAGGGCGCGCAGATTTCCGGTGGGCAACGCGCTGCGCCGGGCGCGATTGAGCGTGTGCGCATTGACCGCGAGACCCTGGAGCCGAAATTCAAGATCATCGGCTGTGATCTCTGGTCGAATGAGGCGGGCTTTGCTGAGGCGAGCGCCGCCACCGGCGTCACCGGCATTTGCGGCTCAGGCATTATCGAGGCTGTGGCCGAACTGGTGATTGCGGGCCTCGTGCGCCCCGATGGTATTGTCGATGGTAATATGACAAGCCGCACCCCGCGCATGATCAGCGATGGCCGCACCTTCTCTTATGTGATTCAGGAGGCAGAGCCGCGCATTGTGGTGTCGCAGGCAGATATCCGCGCCATTCAGCTGGCCAAGGCCGCGCTTTATGCCGGTATCAAGCTGCTGATGGATCATTATGGCACCACAAGCGTCGATCGTATCACGCTGGCGGGCGCATTCGGCAGCCATATTGATGTGAAATATGCCATTGCGCTGGGGCTTCTGCCCGATTGTGACCTTAAAAAGGTGACGTCTGCGGGCAATGCGGCGGGCACGGGCGCGCGTATCGCGCTGCTCAATGCCGCTTCGCGCCGCGAGATCGGCGAGGTTGTCCGCAAAATCGAAAAGATCGAAACCGCGCTGGAACCGGCCTTTCAGGCGCATTTTGTCGAGGCAATGGCCATTCCGCATCGCTCAGATTCATTCGCGCATCTTGAGGCGGCGCTGGGCCATGTGTTTTCGCGCGAGATTACCGCGGGCGCGCAAGAGGGTGGGCGCGGACGACGCGGCGCAGCACGGCGGGCGGGGGGTTAAGCCCCCTCACCGCCTGATCGCAATGCCCCTGCCCGCTTCTTTCGGGCGCAGAAGGTCTGTTTGGGCTTGCGCCAAAGCCGCGATTTTCGTTGCGACATCCGGCGGAAACGCTGTGGATTTCGGCACCTCGCCGCTTTGATCCACACAAACCAGCAGCTGCTCGCTCATGGCAATTAGCTCGCCCTCACGGCGCATCTCCAGCCAGATATGCAGCTTTTTGGCGTCAAAATCGAGAAGATGCAGGCCAATATTGAGCTTTTGCCCCAGCTTTGCTTCGTCTTTATAATGAATCAGCATGGTCAGGGTGTAGATGGTCAGCTTGGTGCGGGCGCGAAACGCCGCATCCATACCCAATTCATCCATATAGGCGTCAAATGACCGGCTGAACACCAGCGCATAGGCCGCGTCATTCATATGGCCGTTATAATCCACCCATTCAGGCGCGACTTCAGCTTTAAAAATAGGATGCAGCTTGCTCATATATGCGCCTCGGTCAGTCGTAAGCGTTCGGCTTCATGTTTTGCGCCATAATAAGCCATTAAAACCACCGCAAAGAGGATAATGCTGCCGCCTGTCAGCGTATTCAGGCTCGGGCGCTCATTCAGCAGCAGCCAGACCCAGATCGGCCCAGCCAGTGTCTCTGTTTGCGCCAGCAGGGTCTGGCTCACCGCCGGAATGCGCGGTGCACCGCGCTGAAACAGATAAAACCCCAGCCCCATGGTCACAAAGCCATTGGCAAAGGCGGCGCTCACCTCTTTAACGGAGGGAAAAACAGCGCTGCCATTGAGAAGCATCATCGGAAAGGCCACAAGCACCACCAGCAGCGCGAAACCATTAACTATGGCTGAAAAGTCCTGTTTTGGCCGCAGACGCAGCAAAACCGAATAAGAGGCAAAGCACAAAGGCGGGCACATGGCGATCAAATTTCCGAACAGATTGCCGCCGCCAATCGCACCCCTGACCATCACACCCAGACCGGCAATGCCGATGACCACGGCAACAGCCATGCCGCGATTCAACCGCTCGCCCAGCACCAGAAAACCGATCAGTGCCGACAGGATCGGCGCAAGCGACGAAATAAACAGCGCATTGGCGACCGTTGTATTCATCAGAGCGAAAATATAAGTGATGAAGGCCAGAGCCATCAGCACCGCCGCCAGCGTGCCCGGCCAGCCCAGCCGCATAAGGCGCGGAAGCAACGGCGGGCGCTTGTTGGTGTGGTCCAGCACCGCAAAGGCCAGCGCCAGCCCCAGCGAGCGATAGGCCAGAAATTGCCAGGGATCAAGATTGGGGGCGCTGCGCACAAGAAGCCCGGAAAAACTCCAGCTTAACCCCGCACACAGAACAAGAAGCGAACCTGTCCATGCACGTTTGCGCTGATCGGTGACGGCATGGGACAAATCGGGCATAACACTCTCTGAATCTGACATAATGCCTGAAGATATAACATGATACCGGCAAAAATTGTCGGCAGGCGACAATTTTTCGGTTAAAATACATTGTTTTTCAAGTTTCCGGCCTTCAGCGCCGCCGCACAAAACCGCGGCTGAACAGGCTGTAACCCACATTAACACACACAAAACCGAGAAAGGCGCCGCTCAGATTGCCAAATATGGTACCGGCCAGCTGAATCAACGAAACAGGAAGGCCGATTTCTGACACGAATAGCCTGCAGGCCAGAGGGATAAGGCTGTTTATCGTTGCGTAAATGGCACAAATATAAAAAATATCCAGCGCGTCAATCGCACTGGCCAGAGGCGCGGGCCCAAGAAAATTTCTGATATTTTTGTTGGTGCGCACGCTGATATAAAGCGCCGCAGCGCCAGCCAGCGCCGGAACAAGCGACATGCCCAATAGCTGATAAAATCCAACAGGCTGAAACGTAACGATATTGCTGACACACATGCCCAAAAACACCCCGAACAGGGCGCGATAGGAAAAAATCAGCATCGACAAGACAACAACCATTGCCGGTACATAAAAAAGGCACAACTGATCTATCGTTACAAAGTCATTGATCCAGATGACCTGTACGGCAGCTACGAATATCGTAAAGATAAAGACAGTAAGTGTGTCCAACAAAATCACAATCATAATTCCTAATATCAACCATGATATTAAAAACAATGGTTATTATTATAAAACTTCAAAAATATATTTTAATTTAAAAAAAATAAATTTATGTGAATTTATTTTTATATCTTATAATTTAAAAAGATAGATTTTATTCTAAAAATTAATAAATTAATAAAATCATTTTAAATCAAAATTGATTTCCTAAAAGGTTGAGTGAAATCCGAATCAACACTTTTGCAACTTTATGTGTAAATTTCAAACTCTTAGCATTTGTATAAGCCCCCTGACGGGCGCGGCGGGCGCGCACATGATACCGCCGCAGTTCGGATCGTGAGATTCAGCTGTGAATTCCGGTTGCCTTTACAAGAGTTTCAACTAAACCCTTTTCTTAATGACCAAGCCAGAACGGCACGGGCCCGAAGGCCCTGTCCATCGGAACATGAAATGACCGGAGCCAAAACCACAACAGGCATTGAAAATATTCGCTTTTCTGTCGCACCCATGATGGATTGGACAGATAAGCATTGCCGTGCCTTTCACCGCCTTTTGTCACGCCGCGCCCGGCTTTATACCGAGATGGTGACCACCGGTGCGCTGATCCACGGCCCGCGCGCCCGCCTGCTGGATTATAATGCGCAGGAACACCCCGTAGCCTTGCAGCTTGGCGGCTCAAATCCGGCGGATCTGGCCTTTTGTGCCAGACTGGCGGAAGATATGGGCTATGACGAGGTCAATCTGAATTGCGGCTGCCCGTCCGACAGGGTGCAGAATGGTGCTTTTGGCGCCTGCCTGATGGCCGAACCCGCCTTGGTGGGCGCATGCGTGGCCGCAATGAAAGCCGCGGTGAAGATTCCTGTCACCGTTAAATGCCGTATTGGCATCGACGAACAAGATCCCGAAATCGCATTGCGGGCTTTTGTGGCCGCGTCGCTAGAGGCGGGAGCGGATTTTCTGATCATCCATGCCCGCAAGGCCTGGCTCAAAGGCCTGAGCCCGAAGGAAAACCGCGATATTCCGCCGCTCGACTATGCACTTGTGCATCAGATCAAGGGTGAAAATCCGCATATTCCGATTATCCTCAATGGTGGCCTGACCACGCTGGCGCAAAGCCTGCCGCATTTGGCGCAGCTTGACGGCGTCATGCTGGGGCGGGCCGCCTATCATAATCCTGAATTGCTGCTGGAGGTTGACCCGCTGTTTTATGGGGAAGCCGCACCCCATAGCGATGCCTTTTCGGCATTGGAAGCCTATGAGCCCTATATTGCGGCTGAGCTGGCCAAAGGCGTGCGCCTGCATGACATCACCCGTCATCTGCTGGGCCTGTTTACCGGCAGGCCGGGGGCACGCGCCTTCCGGCGGCATCTGGCTGTGGAAGCACCCCGGCACGGAGCGGGGCTTGATGTGCTGCGCGAGGCTGTTGACTTGGTGAAAACCGCGGGCGAATTCATGGCCCGCGACACCACAGCCGCCGCTTAAGCCGATTTCGAATCGCGCAGTTTACGGCGTTGCGAGGGAAGAAAGCGGCCAGACTCCCGCACGGACATCTGCTTCAGACGGGCGGGCAAGGTCGCCATAATGTCCAGCCGCTCAGGCTCTGTGAGGCCTGACCACTGGCTGATTTCATCTATTGAGCGGCCACAGCCAATGCACAGGCGCAGGCTTGGCTCAATGACGCAAAGTTTAATGCAGGGCGTGGAGATGCTCATACCCAGCCTTATGCCACCAGCAAGGCCACAAGAAAAGCCATTTCAGCGACTTGCTGCGTTGCGCCCGCCACATCGCCGGTTTGCCCGCCAATCTGCGCCTGTGACAGGCGTGTCAGGCCAAAACTGGCAACCGTCGCACAGGCCAGCGCCAGAAACGCATGACCAAACCCAAATGGCCCCAGTCCGGTAAAAAGAAGGGTCAGTCCCAATATATAAAGCGCAATCCAAACCTGTGTGGACGCCAGCGGACGGGCAGCCGAGGCTGCCGCGCCATCCACACGCGCAGGTGCCAGCAGGCACAGCGGCATAAGACATAACCCGCGTGACAGACTTGCCGCAGCAATAACCGCGCCCATCGCCGGATATATGCCAAAATCAGCCAGAAACGCCGACACGGCCACCACACGAATCAAAACAGAGAACACCAGCGCCAGCACACCATAAGAACCAAGCCGGCTGTCCTTCATGATCTCCAGTTTGCGCGCAAGGGTGCGCCCGCCGCCAAAGCCGTCGGCAATATCTGCAAGGCCATCCTCATGCAATCCGCCGGTCATCAGCGCCAGCGCAGCATACATAATGGCCCCGTTGATCAGCGGCGGCAGATGCAGCGCATGGCCGACCAGCACAATCAGCGCACCCGCCATGCCCACCACCATACCGGCGAAAGGCAGCATCCGCACCGCGATTTTAAAATCGAGCATGGCATGAATATCCCTCTCGAAAGGGAGGGCCGGCAGCGGCAACCGCGTGAAAAATCGCAGGCACGCCATGAGATCACAAATGGACTGTTTCAGAATGCCCGCCAATGGATGCCCCTCAGGTTGATAGTGACATGAACACGAAAACTCTCAGCCTGTCCTAATCGACTTTTGCGGCCAAGCAAGCCATAATGCGCACAAAGACAGTTCTGGGTGGACAATGGCAACCGATATAGCGACGCGCGTTTATGATCATACTTTTCGCATTGATCCGATTGTGCGCACCTTGCTGGATACGGATTTTTACAAATTGCTGATGCTCCAGATGATCTGGAAAATGCACGGCGACAAGCGTGTGACCTATCAGGTCATCAACCGCTCCACCCATGTCCGGCTGGCCGATATTATCGACGAAGCCGAACTGATTGACCAGCTTGACCATGCCCGCACCCTGCGCTTTGCCAAAAATGAGCTGATCTGGCTGGCGGGCAACACATTTTATGGCACCAAACAGATTTTTGAACCCGCTTTTATGGAATGGCTGGCGCAATTCAGCCTGCCTGAATATGAGCTGCACAAGCGTGATGGCCAGTATGAGCTGCGCTTTGAAGGCTCATGGGCCGCCTCGACCATGTGGGAAATTCCGGCGCTGTCCATTTTCAACGAGTTGCGCGCGCGAGCTGCCCTGCGCCACATGAGCCGCTTTGAGCTGGATGTGCTCTATGCCCGCGCCAAGGCCAAGCTCTGGCTTAAAGTGGAACGCCTGCGCGCGCTCAAAAAGGAGGGGCCGCTGCGCCTCTCCGACTTTGGCACCCGCCGCCGTCATGGCTTTTTATGGCAGCGCTGGTGCGTGGAGGCGATGCAGGAGGGGCTGGGCGACAGTTTTCTGGGCACATCCAATGTCAAATTTGCTATGGACCTCGGCCTTGAGGCCATAGGCACCAATGGCCATGAATTGCCGATGGTTTATGCCGCCTGCGCCCCCGATGATGAGGCGCTGCGTCAGGCACCCTATGCGGTGCTGCGCGACTGGGCCAAAATGTATGGCGGGAATCTGCTCGTCATTCTGCCGGATGCCTTTGGCACAACATCCTTTCTCGCCAGCGCTCCCGACTGGGTGGCCGACTGGAAAGGCGCAAGACCTGATTCAAAACCACCGATCGAGGGCGCCGAGGAAATTTTGCGCTGGTGGCGCGCGCGTGGCCGCGACCCTAAAGACAAGCTGATCGTGCTCTCCGACGGCATGGACATTGATTCCATCGAAACCTCGGTACGCCGTTTCCGTGATGAGGTGAACCTGTCCATCGGCTGGGGCACAAACCTCACCAATGATTTCAAAGGCTGTGTGCCCAATGGTGCGGATGACGCCCTGAAGGCCATTTCACTGGTGTGCAAAGTGGTGGATGCCAATGGCCGCCCGGCTGTCAAACTCTCGGACAATCCGGCCAAAATCACCGGCCCGGAGGCGGATGTGGCGCATTACCGCCGCGTATTCGGCACAAGAGGAATGCAGGAAATGCCGGTTGAGGTGTGAGAACAGATACCCACACCTCTGAATTTGACCTCACTCTGTTCAAAGGGTGAGGCGCAAAGTCGAGACGAACAGGCCCGCTTGCGGCTAGCGCCGTTTGCCGTCGCGCCGCGCGCGGCCACCACCTTCAGGGCTTGGCTCTGACGGCGGCGAAGTCAGGGGCCCAAGCTTTTCAATAATCTGCGCAAGGCTGGGGCGTTCATGCTTGTGGTAAGCATCCAGCGCTGCGCGCATGGCGGCCAGATGCTTGGGCGAATTGCCGCAACAGCCGCCGACGATCCGCGCGCCGCTGTCCAGCGCCAGCGCCGCATAATCGGCCATCAGCTCCGGCGTGCCGGAGTAGTGAATATGGCTGCCATGCCATTGCGGAATGCCGGCATTGGCCTTGGCAATCACATTCAGGCCGGGCTGGGCTGCGGTCATGGCGCTGATCGAAGCCACGAGATCGCTGGCCCCTACCCCGCAATTCGCCCCCACTGCTACAGGCGGCGGCGACAATTCAGCGACAAAATTGGCCAGCTGATCGGGCAGAATGCCCATCATGGTGCGGCCTGCCGTGTCAAAACTGGCGGTGATTGTATAGGGAATGCCCACAGCAATGGCAGCGCGGGCGGCAGCGCGGATTTCTTCCAGCGAGGACATGGTTTCAATCCATGCCACATCGGCGCCGCCCTCTTTTAATCCGCGCATCTGCTCGGCAAAAATGGCCACGGCCTCGTCTTCGGTCAAAGGCCCCAGCGGCGCAAGCAAATCGCCCGTCGGGCCAACTGAGCCCGCCACAACAACGGGACGACCGGCCCTGTCAGCCACTTCGCGGGCAAGGCGTGCACCGGCAACATTCAGCTCATGCACACGCCCTTCGGCCTTATGCAGCATCAGACGGCGGGCATTGCAGCCAAAAGTGTTGGTGAGGATGATGTCCGCGCCCGCATCGACAAAATCCTGATGCAGGCCCTGAATTTTCGCAGGCTGGTCAACATTCCACAATTCCGGCGCATCGCCCGATTGCAGGCCACGCTCGAACAGATTGGTGCCGGTGGCACCATCGGCGAGCAGGAAGGGCTTTTCATTGAGGAGTTTTTGCAGCACGACATAAACCTTTCTTTATATGGAATTACAAAGCGAGGCTTGGGCGCAAAAGTCAAGGGTGATGTAAAAAACCCTTGCTATTTCTCAGGCCGATTTTTGCGCTGAAATCACAAAAGGGCGAAAGCTGCCGAAACTCACGGCTGATAAAATCATGTCCTTGATCGGATTTACAACCAGTTTCACATTGGCAAATCCAAGATCTGCGAGCCTGGCCTGATAGGCCTCTCTGAATTCAATGTCGGCCAAGATAATTTGACCATCGGGGCGCAAAACTCTCGCCATTTCTTCCAATGCGGTGGTTCGTTCACTTTCTTTTTCAAGGTTATGAACAACCCAATGGGACAGAACCACATCAAAGCTTTGGTCGGCAAAAGGCAGTTTGCGCATATCTGCCGTTAAAACGTCGACAAGGTCAGACACATGCTCCAGTTTTGCATTTTGCAAAGGCGCTTCGCGCGTGTTGGAGGATTGATCTTTGGCCTCCCAAATATCAATGCCTGTGGCTTTGCCCGTAGTTAAGCGGCGAGCCGCGGCAACAAGCATCAGCCCGCGCCCGCAACCCACATCCAGAACCTGCTCGTCCCCGCGCCAGTGTATGAAATCGAGATAGACCTCGCGTTGACGAATTTTTTCAATTTTGCTGCCGTAAAGCATATAACTGCCCATGCCGAGCAGATAGACCGAGGCCAGAGCCAATATACATATAAGCTAGGACACAGGCCAAAACACAATCGTCAGCACGAAAAGCGCAAGGGCAATAAACCCCGATGTGAGGAAGAAGCGCACAAGCCCCGGGGCGTCAATTCCATAATCAGGCTTTATGGTGGCTGTGCGCATATATGGCATACCTTTGTGTTCTGTTTTCTTTATTAGGTAAAACAGCCAAACACAGAATCAAGACATGCGCGTGAATTACCATTGCTCAAGTTTTTCGGCATCGTCGAAAAGCTCATAAAAATCGGACTTGTCAGCCACAAATATATGCAGCTCTGTTTTCAGGCCCGTGGGCGGGTCAAGCGTGCCGGCCATGATGCTGATGGTGTCGCCCTCCAGCCGCCGCCAGAACAGATTGCCGCCGCAGGTGCTGCAAAAACCACGCTCAGCCACATCGGAAGAGCGATACCATGTGAGGGTGGCTTGGCATTCAAATGTGAGATCATCCTTGGCGACACGGGTGGCGGCAACAAAATTGCCGGAGGTTTTGCGGCACTGGCGGCAATGGCAGGCGTGAACATCGCGCATCGGGCCGGTGATCGTATATTTTATGCCGCCGCAAAGGCAGGAACCGGTTTTGAGCATGGCGACCTCCTTCTATTTCATAATACTCACCCGAAGGGAAATCATTGCGAGGCGGCGAAGCCAACGAACGCAATCCATAGACTTGAATGGATTGCTTCACTTCGTTCGCAATGACATTTTACCCTCACCCTAACGCTCGGACAGTGGAAAAGTATTAGGGTAAGGACAGATCCCTTAGAAATCCGTCGCCACACCGCCCTGTGCCTTGCGCTTAGCGACAAATTCGGCCAGTGCCTCGCGCGCGGCAGCGTCCATGGGTGGTTCATGATAATGGGCCAGCCGCTCCTTATACAAGCGGTTGGTGGTGTCATAGGCGTTGGGGCTGCCCGCCTCCTCCCAGCTTTCATAATTGCGCCAGTCGGACACCATCGGCGCGAAAAAGGCGTTGCGATAGCGCGCTTTGGTGTGTTCGGCGCCAAAATAATGACCGCCGGGGCCAACTTCGCGCATGGCATCCAGCGCGAGCGAGCCTGTATCGACCTTTAAAGGCATCAGGAATTCCGCCACCATGCCGAGCAGATCGGCATCCAGCACCATTTTTTCAAAGGAGGCGTGCAGGCCGCCCTCCATCCAGCCCGCGCCGTGCATCAGCAGGTTGACGCCGCCCATAATCGCGCCCCAAAGCGAGAACACGCTTTCATAGGCCGCCTGCGCGTCCAGCGTATTGGCCGCACAGGTGTTGCTGGAGCGATAAGGCAGGCCATAACGCCGCGCCAACTGGCCACCCAACAGCGCGGACTTCATATATTCCGGCGTGCCAAAGGCGGGCGCGCCGGTTTTCATATCCACGTTGGAGGTGAAGCCGCCATAAACGAAGGGAGCCCCCTTGCGCACGGTCTGGTGAAACACCAGACCCGCCAGCGCCTCGGCATTTTGTTGTGTTACCGCCCCCACCACAGTCACGGGTGCCATAGCCCCCGCCAGTGTGAAGGGCGTGAGCACCACCGGCTGATTGCGCCGCGCCATCTGGATTATGCCTTCCAGCATGGGGGTGTCGAGCCGCAGCGGCGAGGAGGAATTGATAATGGTGAACACGGAAGGTTCGCGATCCAGCGTTTCATTATCAATTCCGCGCGCCAATTTGACCATTTCCAGCGCATCGAGATTGCGGTCTTTGCCCAGCGAATAGGCATGGATCGGCTTGTCGGACAGGGTGAGCATATCCTGCAGCGCGTCGAGATGACGGATCGAGGCGTGAATATCGGCGGGCTCCACCGGATAACCGCCCCAGAAATGCACCGCATCAAGGCTTTGGCCCAGACGCAGAAAATTCTTGTAATCCTCATGATTGCCGGGGCGGCGGCCATGATCACGGTCTGCTGAATTGGGCGCGCTGGCCACCGAGCCAAAGGCCACGGCATTGCCGCCAATCTGCAGATTACGCGCCGGATTGCGCGAATGCAGCGTGAACTGGCTGGGCGCAAGGCCGATCATGCTCTCGACAAAGGCTTTGTCAAAGCGCACGCGGTCCGAATTGGGGTCGACATCGGCCCCAGCAGCTTTGAGCATGGCCTTGGCCTCGTCATGCAGAAAATCCATGCCGATTTCCTGCAAAACTGTCAGCGAGGCCTGATGAATGGACTCAAGCTCATCCTCGGAGACAGCCGGAACCGGCTTGAACGGGCGGGCGGGCTGGGGTCGCGCACCAGCAATATGGCTGGCGGCCTCACTGGCGGCTGCGCGCTCGGCACGGCCCTTGCGGCCACGACGCCCCTCGGGGCCAGTTTCATTCAGTTCGGGCTGGATATCGCTCACGTTTATTCTCCCCTTGATGATGCAACCCTATAGCGCGCACGCACGCACGCCAAGCGCCACGCCTTATCCGTTTTTCGGGCAGTGTATCGAATTTGTTGATGCAAGCGGCGGAGAGGACTTATTATTTTCAACATATGACACCATACGCCGCCGCATGTCGCCCTGTTGAAGCGAATCATGAAAATTCTGTATGAATGGCTGTATGAATGCTTCACGCTGGCTTTTTATTCCCATTCTTGCTGCGGCCTATTTTCTGGTCACGGGCAATGGAATTCTGGCTGTTCTCATTCCCTATCGTGCCCATGCCGAAGGCATCAGCGCGCAGCATATTGCACAGTTTGGCTCCGGCTATTTTGCCGGAATGCTGGGGGGCGCCTTTATCATACCGCTGCTGATTCACCGCTTCGGTGCCATGCGGGCCTTTGCCTTTGCGGTGTCGCTGGGGGCGCTGGCCGCCTTCTGCCTGCCGCTGATGATTGCGCCGCTGCCATGGATTTTATGCCGCACCATCATTGGCTTTTCGTTGGCCTCGCTCTATTCGGTGCTGGAAAGCTGGCTCAATGCCTCGGCAGCTGGTGGCAGCCGCGCCAAAATGCTGGCCATGGGCAGCACGGTGCAATATGCGGCATGGGCTTCAGGCAGCCAGATTTTCGCGCATGGCAACCCCGCCACCCCTTGGCTGTTCTGGCTGGCGGCGGGCTTGATTTTTCTGGCGGCCATGACCGTTTTTGCCAACCGTCTGGATGAGCCCCCGCGCCCCAGCGCCCCCAAGCTCGATCTTTTGTGGTTTTTGAAAGCCGCACCGCTGGCGTTCTGCTGCGCGGCGCTGATCGGCCTGTCCAGCGGCGCCTTCTGGTCGCTCAATCCGGTTTATGGATCACAGATTCATCTTGATGCCGAAAGCATAGGCAATATCGGCACGGCGGTGACATTGGGCGCGGCGCTGGCACAGGTGCCGGTCGGGCATTGGAGCGATTCAGGCGACCGGCGCAAGGTTTTGCTCACGCTGGCGCTGATGGCGGCGCTGGGCAATGCTGTGCTGGCCTATTTCGGGCCTGATACTGCCCCTGTGCTGCTTTATCTGCATTATTTTCTGCTCGGTGCGATTATGATGCCGCTCTATTATGTGGTTTCGGCCTATTCGGTGGATCATTGCGGCACAGGCCATGCGGTGATGGTGACAGCGGCCATTCTGTTTCTCTATTGCATTGGTGCAATCATTGGCCCGATGGCCGCCTCCGCACTGATGGGGCTGTTCGGCCCGGGCGCGCTTTATATCTGGGTGACAGGCGCGCATCTCATCATCAGCGGACTGACCCTTCGCGATTTCGTGCACAACAAATCCATCGCGGCCATTGGCCTGTCCCGATCCACGGGGAATCTTTAGCGCCCGCGCCGTTTTTTGGTGCGCCGCTCGGCAATGGCCACCGCCAGCGCCATAGCCAGACTAAAGGTTGCTGCCATTGAACGGAAGGCCCCGAAATCGCTCTCGACCACCTCGAACCAGAGATTGGCCACCGAGGTCAGCGGCGAAAAGGCACTGTCTGTCACCGCCACCACAGGCACATGGCGCGCTGCCAGTTCCTGCGCCGATTCAATGGTAAAACCGGTATAGGGCTTGAAGCTGATGGCCAGTAGCGCGTCTTTGGGGCCGGCAAAGCGCATCTGCTCCGGCCCCAGATTGGCCAGATTGTCAATCATCACCACCCGCACATCCAGCTTGCCAAAGGCATAGGCCAGATAGGCTGTCACCGGAAAGGCGCGGCGCTGGCCCAGCAGATAGATGGTTTCAGCATTGGCCAGAATTTTAACCGCCTCGTTGAGTGTTTCACCGGACATGGTCTCACGCAGCCGCGCCAGCGAGCTTTGTGCCGAATCAATAAAGCCGTCCAGCAGGCTCTGCGGCTGGTTGGCATTGGCATTGGTGCGGTGAATGGCCTGAAGCCGGTCCGGATAATCCGGCCAGCGGTCTCTCAAACGCGAGCGGAACACATCCTGAAGGTCAGAAAAGCCCGAATAGCCAATGGCCTGCGCCAGACGCACCAAGGTTGAGGGCTGCACCTCGGCCCGCTCGGCAATGCTGGCGGCAGAGCCAAACGCCATTTCATCCGGATGATCGACGGCAAAAGCCGCCGCCTGCCGCAGGCGCTTGGGCAGGCGCTCCTGCTCGGCAATCAGCAGGTTTTTCAGACCTTCAAAATCCCGCGGGACAGCCTGCGGCGGATGCGGCTGACGTGAAACCGGCTCTGGCAATAGGTCCTCAGCGGACATGGGTGTTCCCTTTTGGAATTTTCAAATCATCTTCCGGGATAATACAGAATAAATGTTCCATTGAAAATGGAGAATAGAACAGGCCCGGACAATGCGCAAACCCCGCTCAAGACGGAAGGGGGAAATAATTTTCGCCCTGCCTGACTTTCAGGCACAGAGGGCAAAAAGCCAGGCTTGACAAAAGGTCGCACTCATGCGGAACTTGACCAAATGGTCAGGATAAAATCGAGGTGTGCCATGCAGGACAACGGGATCAGATCAGGACGTCTTTCGGCCGAGGCTTATGCCAGCGGCTTTGCGGATATTCACCCGCCGCTTGACCGGCATGAGGCCTTTGTTGAGGCTGACCGCTGTTATTTTTGCTTTGATGCGCCCTGCCAGAAGGCCTGCCCCACCTCCATCGACATTCCGCTGTTCATCCGCCAGATTTCCACCGGCAATGATCTGGGCGCGGCACAGACCATTCTTGAATCCAACATTCTGGGCGGCATGTGCGCCCGCGTCTGCCCCACCGAAACCCTGTGCGAGGAGGCCTGCGTGCGTGAGGCGGCTGAAGGCAAGCCGGTCAAAATCGGCCTGCTCCAGCGCCATGCCACCGATGTGGCCTTGCAAAAGGCCGAAGAAACACAAACTCACCCCTTCACCCGCGCGCCCGCAACCGGCAAGACCATTGCGGTGGTGGGTGCCGGCCCGGCGGGCCTTTCTGCCGCGCATCGGCTGAGCCTGCTGGGTCACAATGTTGACCTTTACGATGCGCATGACAAGCTCGGCGGGCTGAATGAGTTCGGCATTGCCGCCTACAAGGCCACCGATCATTTTGCCCAGCGCGAGGTGAATTTTGTGCTCGGTATTGGCGGCATCACGCCCAAACCCGGGCAGAAGCTGGGCGAGACCCTCAAGCTGAAGGCCCTGCGCAAGCACTATGACGCCGTTTTTCTGGGCATTGGCCTTGCCTCGGTCAATAAGCTGGGGCTCAGCGGGGAAAACCGCCTGAAAGGTGTGGAGGATGCGATTGAATTCATCGCGCGGCTGCGGCAGGCACAAGACCTGTCCAGCGTGCCGGTGGGCAAGCGCGTGGTGGTGATTGGCGGCGGCATGACCGCGATTGACGCCGCCGTGCAGGCCAAGCGGCTGGGCGCAATGGAAGTGACGCTGGTTTACCGGCGCGGCGCGGAGGCGATGAAAGCCTCAAAATATGAGCAGGATTTGGCCAAAATCAGCGGTGTCACCATCCGCCATTGGGCACAGCCCGCCAAATTGCACAGCAAGGACGGCACGGTCACCGGCATCAGCTTTGATGAGACCACACTGGTCAAGGGGAAGCTGGAGCCAAGCGGCGAGTGCTTCAAACTTGCTGCCGATATGGTGCTGACCGCCATTGGTCAGGTGCTGGTGGAAGATGATTTTGGCGGCGCGGAGGTTCTGGCGCTCAAAAATGGCAAGATCAGTGTTGATGAGACCCGCGCCACATCGCTCAAAGGCGTGTGGGCAGGCGGCGATTGCGCCGCCACCGGCGAAGACCTGACCGTTGCTGCTGTCGAGGATGGCAAGCAGGCAGCCCTGTCGATTGACCAATTTTTGCGGGCGTAAAACCAACTCTTTTTCAGGGAGATTATCATGGCTGACCTTCGCAGCACATTTATCGGCATCAGATCACCCAATCCGTTCTGGCTGGCCTCCGCCCCGCCCACCGACCGCGAGGTCAATGTGGTGCGCGCCTTCAAAGCCGGCTGGGGCGGCGTGGTGTGGAAAACGCTGGGCGAGGAAGGCCTGCCAGTGGTCAATGTTTCGGGCCCGCGCTATGGCGCCATTCATTCGGGCGACCGCCGCCTGATCGGCCTCAACAATATTGAGCTGATCACCGACAGGCCGCTGGAGATCAACCTTCAGGAGATTAAAAAGGTCAAGCGCGAGTGGAGGGACCGCGCTCTTGTTGTCTCGCTAATGGTCCCCTGCGAGGAGGAGGCCTGGAAGAAAATTCTCAAACGGGTTGAGGACACCGAGTGCGATGGCATCGAACTGAATTTCGGCTGTCCGCATGGCATGTCCGAGCGCGGCATGGGCGCGGCGGTGGGTCAGGTGCCGGAATATGTGGAAATGGTGGCGCGCTGGTGCAAGCAGCATTCACGTATGCCGCTGATTGTGAAGCTCACGCCCAATATCACCGACATCCGCCATGCGGCGCGCGCGGCCAAACGCGGCGGCGCGGATGCGGTCTCGCTGATCAACACCATCAATTCGATTGTGGCGGTGGATCTCGACAGCATGACCCCCTCGCCGCATATTGATGGCAAGGGCACGCATGGCGGCTATTGCGGCCCTGCGGTCAAGCCCATCGCCCTGCATATGGTGACGGAAATTGCCCGTGACCCGCAAACCGCAGGCCTGCCGATTTCGGCCATTGGCGGCATCACCACATGGCGAGACGCTGCCGAATTCATGGCCATGTCGGCGGGCACGGCGCAGGTCTGCACCGCCGCTATGACCTATGGCTTTAAAATTGTCGAGGAGATGAAAACCGGCCTGAGCGACTGGATGGATTCAAAGGGCTATGCCACGATCGAGGACTTCCGCGGCAAGGCGGTGGGCAATGCCACGGACTGGCAATATCTCAACCTGAATTATGTGGTCAAAGCCAAGATTGATCAGGATTTGTGCATCAAATGCGGGCGCTGCCATATTGTCTGTGAGGACACGTCGCATCAGGCGATCACCAGCCTTGTCGATGGCGCGCGCAAATTCGAGGTGATTGATGAGGAATGCGTGGGCTGCAACCTCTGCGCCAATGTCTGCCCGATTCAGAACTGCATCACCATGGTGCCGCAGACATCAGGCACTGACCCGCGCACCGGCTTTGACTATGGCCGTCCCTATGCCAACTGGACAACCCACCCCAACAACCCCAGCGTTAAGGCTGCGGAGTGAGGGCATTGGCTGCTTTGGCAGCACCGGTAAGAACAGTTTTTGAACATGCGCGGATCACATCCGCGCATTCTGGTTTTTGCATTCTTTCCAGCGTTTAAAAATACCCCTGTCATTTGGATGGAACAGAGTTAAATAATCTATATTGAAAAAAATTCAGTATAGGCTGAACAAATCGGGGGAAACACAGATGCTGCGTCGCTTTTTAACTCTTTTCACCTTGACCACATGTCTTGCCGCCGTGCTGCCTGCATGGGCAGAAGACCGGATGCCGCCAATCCCGGCAGACAAACTGACCGATGCACAGAAAAAGGCAGCAGCCGAGTTTGAAACGGCCCGCAAGGTGCCGGTATTCGGGCCGTTCGTGCCGCTGGAGCGCAGCCCGGACCTCATGCTGGCCGCCAGCAATATGGGGCTCTATCTGCGCTATCACACATCCGTGCCCCTCAAACTCAATGAATTAATCATCCTGATGATTGCGCGGGAATGGAGCCAGCAGGTGGAATGGGAAATTCATTATCCCGCCGCCTTGAAAGCAGGGCTGGATGAGAAAATCGCCAAGGCGATTGGAGAAGGTCGCCGTCCCGATGGCATGAACGAAGATGAACTCATCGCCTATGACCTGACATCCGAACTTCTGCACAGCAAAAATGTCAGTGCCGCCACTTATGCGCGGGCAATCGCCGGATTTGGCGAGCAAGGCGCTATATATGGCCGGAAACGCTGGCTATTATACGTTTCTGGCCATGGAAATGAATATGGCGCGCACGGCTGGCGCGCCAGATGCGAAATTTGTACTGCCCAAGCTAGACCAGTAACACCCAATATAAACTGCAACCTGCTGCGTAACGCTCAGTGACGCAGCAGGGTGGCAGCAACCCCGCCCAGCGCCATGAGCCACAACACGCCGGTTGCCGTGGCCTGAATCATAAATCCCGGTGTGCGCTTATTGGCGGCTTCCAGATAGGTTTTGGCGTAAAGGATACGTCCGGCAATCCACACCAGCCCCAAGAGTGCGGCAAAGACATCACTTGTCCAATAGGCCGCCAGCCAGAGCGAGGGCAACACAATCGGCGCAAATTCCACCGCATTGGCCTGCACCCGCAGCGCGCGTTCCAACTCAGGATGACCGGACATCAGCGGTGCGGAAATACCCAGCTTCTGACGGGTTTTGCCCACCATAAGCCCGACATAGAGATAATAGGCCGCCATCAAGAGTGTAACAAAGCTGGTATAAATCAACATATCGACCTCATGGTTTCCACAAGCGGCTTAAGCCTGCGCGTTTGACTGGTTTTTGACAATACCACGCAGAATAATGTCCGTAACCTGCGTTTTGACCGTTTCAAATTCATCGTCCGACAAAGGCTGCCCGCCATTCAGCGTGGCGATCTGCGAGGCAAAATCAGCATAATGCTGGGTGGTGGCCCAGATCATGAAAAACAATGTGCGGGGCAGGACTGGGTAAACTTTGCCTTCATCAATCCAGCGCTGCACCACAAGTTCATGTGCGGCCACCCAATCGGCAAGGGTGGTTTCCAGAAAATCCTGAATGACCGGCGCACCGCGCATAATTTCCGAAGCCCAGATCTGGCTGCTTAAAGGCATGGTGCGGGACAAATCCATTTTCGCGCCAATATAGCGGGCCAGCGCCACATCCGGCTCATCATTATGGTCAAGCGAATCAGCCGCATTGAGCCATGTGGTCAGCACCCGCGCCAGCACAACACGGTAAAGCGCTTCCTTGGTGGAGAAGTAATAATGCAGATTGGCCTTGGGCACGCGCGCGCGGCGGGCAATTTCGGCTGTTGTTGCGCCTTTAAAGCCGAATTCAGCAAATACAGCCTCAGCCGCCGCAAGAATCGTCGCTTCATTGTCAGAACGGATATTGGTCTTGGAATTTTGAGAGGGCAATGAATGAACTTTCAGCACAGCAGGACCGCACACGCGGGATCGAACAAATTTTATGCGCTTTGCATATCTCTAATCCAGAATAAAATCTTTTTTTTCAGCAAAAACGAGAATTGACCAAATGGTCAAGTCATCATAGCGTCATGATGTCAAACTGCGGAGGATGAGAATGTCGGACCTTTCCAATATGCGCATTGATGGCCAGAGGCTCTGGGACACGCTGATGGAAATGGCCAAAATCGGCGGCACGCCCAAGGGCGGCTGCAAGCGTCTGACCCTCACCGACCTCGACAAACAGGGCCGTGAACTCTTCACACAATGGTGCGAGGCCGCTGGCTGCACCATGAGTGTGGATGAAATGGGCAATATGTTTGCCCGCCGCGCCGGCACGGACGACAGCCTTCCCCCTGTGATGATGGGCAGTCATCTTGATACCCAGCCGACAGGTGGCAAATTTGACGGCGTATTGGGCGTGCTGGGGGCGCTGGAGGTGGTGCGCTCGCTCAATGACCTGAACATCAAAACCAAGCACCCGATTGAGGTGGCCAACTGGACCAATGAGGAAGGCTCGCGCTTTGCCCCGGCCATGGTGTCCTCCGGTGTTTTTGCAGGCGCTTACACCAAAGAATTTGCTTATTCCCGGCTGGATGTGGAGGGCAAAAGCCTTGGCGACGAGCTGGAGCGCATCGGCTATAAGGGCAAGGTGCCGGTGGGAGGGCGGCCCATACATGCGTTTTTCGAGCTGCATATTGAGCAAGGGCCGATATTGGAGGCCGAGCACAAGGATATTGGCGTGGTTACCCATGGGCAGGGCCAGCGCTGGTATGAGGTGAAGCTCACCGGTTTTGAAAGCCATGCGGGATCAACCCCCATGCCGCGCCGCCGCGATGCCTTGCTGGGCGCCGCGCGCATTGTTGAATTGGTCAATAAAATCGGCCTGAAACACGCGCCCAATGCCGTGGCCACGGTCGGCATGTTGACGCCCTACCCCGGCTCTCGCAATGTGATCCCCGGCGAGGTGTTCATGACGGTTGATTTCCGCCATCCGGATGATGCGGTTCTGAAAAAGATGGATCAGGCGCTGAAGCGCGGCATCACCAAAGTCTGCACGCAGATCGGCCTCGAACAGGAGGTGAAACAAGTGTTTTATTACAAGCCCGTGGCCTTCCATCCCGACTGCGTGGCCGCTGTGCGCCGTGCCGCCGACCATTTTGGCTATTCGCACCGCGATATTGTGTCAGGTGCCGGGCATGACGCCTGTTATCTGGCGCGTGTTGCGCCAACCTCGATGATTTTTACACCCTGCGTCGATGGCATAAGCCATAATGAGGCCGAGGATATTTCTGTGGAATGGGCCACGGCGGGGGCCAATGTGCTGCTTCATGCCGTGCTGGAAAAAGCTGAAGTGATTTAAAATATGTCGCATCCCAGGGAAAATAGTTGTGCGCGTCCCCTCTCCCCATTTTAATGGGGAGAGGGGACGATTGAATGTCCGTTTAAAAAGCTCTCATAAGTAAATAAGGGGTCTGCCATGTCGATTGTTATCAAAGGTGGCACGATTGTCACCGCAACCCACAGCTATAAGGCCGATGTGCGCATAGATGGCGAGGTGATCACCGCCATCGGCGAAAATTTGAGCGGCGACACAGTTCTCGACGTCACCGGCACATATATCATGCCCGGCGGCATTGACCCCCATACGCATTTGGAAATGCCCTTTATGGGCACCACAACCGCCGATAATTTTGAAACCGGCACGCGCGCCGCCCTCTCCGGCGGCACGACAATGGTGGTGGATTTTTGTATTCCCGGCCACGGCCAGAAACTGCTCGATGCCTGGGCGGACTGGGATCGCCGCTCGAAAAACGCCCTGACAGATTATGCCTATCATATGTGCATCACCTATTGGGATGCCTCAACCCCCGCACAAATGGCCGAAGTGGTGGACAAAGGTGTCACCACCTTCAAGCATTTCATGGCCTATAAGGGCGCGCTGATGGTCAATGACGAGGAAATGTTTGCCTCGTTCCAGACCTGCGCCAGGCTCGGCGCGCTGCCCCTCGTTCACGCCGAAAATGGCGATGTGGTCGCCACCATGCAGGCCAAACTGCTTAAAGAGGGCATTACCGGCCCGGAGGGCCATGCCTATTCCCGCCCGCCGGAGGTGGAAGGCGAGGCCACCAACCGCGCCATTATGCTGGCGGATATGGCCGGTGTGCCGGTCTATATTGTCCATACCAGCTCGATTGCCGCGCATGAGGCCATCCGCCGCGCCCGCGCGCTCGGCCAGCGTGTTTACGGTGAGCCGCTGATCCAGCACCTCACGCTGGATGAATCCGAATATCACAACAAAGACTGGAACCATGCCGCGCGGCGGGTGATGTCGCCGCCCTTCCGCGATAAAAAGCATCAGGATGATCTGTGGAACGGGCTGCGCGCCGGCTCCTTGCAGGTGGTGGCGACCGACCATTGCGCCTTCACCACCGCGCAAAAACAGTTCGGCCTCAATGATTTCACCAAAATTCCCAATGGCACCGGCGGTCTGGAAGACCGTATGCCCGTGCTCTGGACCTATGGGGTGGGCACAGGCCGCATGACCATGAATGAATTTGTCGCCGTCACCTCCACCAATATCGCGCAAATTCTCAATCTTTATCCGAAAAAAGGGTCTGTTTCGGTGGGTGCGGATGCCGATCTGGTGATATGGGACCCGAAAGCCACTAAAACCATTTCTGCCGCCACGCAATTTTCCGCCATTGATTACAATGTGTTTGAGGGCTTTAATCTTACCGGCCTGCCCGTGGTGACACTCTCGCGCGGCGAAATTGTCTGGCAGAATGGCAAAATCACCGCCGCGCCGGGACGTGGCAAATTTGTGCCGCGCGCGCCCTTCCCCGCGCCGGCTGAGGCGCTGGCCACCTACAAGAAGCACACCGCCCCGAAGAAGATTGCGCGTTGATGGAAAACGTCATTCATATCAACAATCTGTCGCTTGTCTATGAAACAAGCGACGGGCCGGTGAATGCTCTTTCCAATATCAATCTCGATATTACGCGCGGAGAGTTTGTCTCGCTGATCGGGCCTTCGGGCTGCGGCAAGACCACGCTGCTGCGCGCCATTGCCGATCTGGAAAGCGCCACGGCGGGCACTTTAAAGGTCAATGGCATGAGCGCGGCAGAAGCGCGCATGAAGCGCGCCTATGGCTATGTGTTTCAGGCGGCGGCGCTTTATCCGTGGCGCACCATCGGCGGCAATATCAGTCTGCCATTGGAGATTATGGGCATAGACAAGGCCGAGCGGCAGAGGCGCATTGCGCAGGGGTTGGAGCTTGTCGGGCTGACCGGCTTCGAGCGCAAATTTCCATGGGCTTTGTCTGGCGGGATGCAGCAGCGGGCCTCCATTGCCCGCGCGCTCTCCTTTGACCCCGACCTGCTGCTGATGGACGAACCCTTCGGCGCACTGGACGAAATCGTGCGCGACAAACTGAACGAACAGCTTTTGCGCCTGTGGGAGCGCACCCAAAAAACTGTGGTGTTTGTCACCCATTCCATTCCCGAGGCGGTGTTTCTCTCGACCAAAATTGTGGTGATGTCGCCGCGCCCGGGCCGGATTCACGATGTGATCGACTGCAACTTCCCTGCCGACCGCACCTTGGACATCCGCGAAACGCCGGAATTCATTGCAGTGGCCAACCGGGTGCGCCACGGCCTGCGCGAGGGGCACTCCTATGATTGAAGAGCTCTCCAACTCGCAAGGCGTCATGCGCGGGCTTGACCCGCGTATCCACGCTGGAAACGCGAGAGGAACGTGGATGGCCGGATCAAGTCCGGCCATGACGGCTCACAAAGCGGTGAATGGGTGCATAGTGCCATGACCCCCAAATCCAGCCTTGTTGCCATCCTCACTGTTCTCGCCGCACTGCTGGTCATCTGGTATGTGGGGGCGGTGTTTATGAATATGGATTTGCAACGCAGTCTGTTTCAGAATGCCAATAATGACCAGTATTCCACTGCGGATCTGATTTCCGGCACGCTCAATCAGGAGCGGCCACGCCTGCCAGCGCCGCACCAGATTGTCGCAGAACTGAACAAAAGCATCCTGCATACCGCGCCCGACTCCAAGCGCAGCCTTGTTTATCACGCCACCATCACGCTGGAAGCCACCCTGCTCGGCTTTGCCATTGGCTCGGCGCTGGGCGTTTTTCTGAGTGTGCTGATTGTGCATCTCAAAAGCCTTGATCAAAGCCTGATGCCGTGGATTGTCGCCAGCCAGACCATACCCATTATCGCGCTGGCCCCGATGATCGTGGTGATTTTGAACCAGTTTGACATTACCGGCATTGTGCCCAAAGCCGTCATTGCCGCCTATCTGTCGTTTTTTCCGGTTACGGTGGGCATGGTCAAGGGGCTGCGCTCGCCAGACCCGTTGCAGATGGACCTGATGCGCACCTATTCCGCCTCTCAATGGCAAACATTTTTCAAATTGCGGCTGCCGGCCTCGGTGCCCTTTTTGTTTGCCAGCTTTAAGGTGGCGATTGCCGCAGCGCTGATTGGCGCGGTGGTGGCGGAAATCACCAAATCGGAAGATGGCGGCTTGGGCGCACGCCTGCTGGCGGGCTCCTATTATGGCCAGACCATACAGATCTGGGCCGCCTTGCTCACAGCGGCCTCGGTGGCGGCGGTGCTGGTGATTATTGTCGGACTGCTGGAACGCTCCACCGGCAAACTCATGGGGGCGCGCCCATGAATCCAATTTTTGCAACACTGGCGATATGGGCGATAGGCTGGGGCGCGGTGGTGGGCGTTATGCGCATCACGCCCAAGCGCGGCGCGGGCGCAAAAATCGGCCAGATGGCGGTGCCGCTGCTGTTTGGCGCGACACTTCTGGCGCTCTGGCAGCAGATTGTGGTGGGGTTTGGTGTGCCGCAGATTATTTTACCTGCGCCCACCAGCATTATCCACAAGCTGATCACCTCGCTGCCCTTGCTGGGCGCGGATTTCATCCAGACCGCCAAGGGCCTGCTGGCCGGTTATGTGCTGGGCTGCGGCGCGGGCTTCATCGTGGCGCTGCTGATTGACCGCAGCCCGTTTTTGCAGCGCGGGCTTTTGCCCTTCGGCAATTTTGTCTCGGCTTTGCCGATCGTTGGCATTGCGCCGATTATGGTGATGTGGTTCGGCTTCGACTGGCCGTCAAAAGCTGCGGTTGTGGTGATTATGACATTCTTCCCGATGCTGGTGAACACCAATGCGGGCCTGTCGGCTGCGGGCCGGATGGAACGCGACCTGATGAAAACCTATGGCGCCAATGAGGCGCAAACCTTGCTGAAATTGCGCCTGCCCGCCAGCCTGCCCTTTATTTTTAATGGATTGAAAATCAATGCGACACTGGCACTGATCGGTGCCATTGTGGCTGAATTTTTTGGCACACCGATTGTCGGCATGGGCTTTCGCATCAATACGGAGGTGGGCCGGATGAATATTGATATGGTCTGGGCAACCATTGTGGTGGCTGCCCTCACCGGCTCGGCTTTTTATGGAATCATTGCGCTGATTGAGCGCCGTGTAACGTTCTGGCACTCATCTTATCGCCAGAGAAATTAAACCGGAGGGAGTAGCGATGAAGAAGTTTCTGTTAGGAATGGTCGCATTAACCGCGCTGACAGCCGCCAGCGCCCATGCTGCCGAAAAGGTGACACTCCAGCTCAAATGGGTGACACAGGCGCAGTTTGCGGGCTATTATGTCGCCAAGGACAAGGGCTTTTATAAGGATGCCGGTCTCGACGTCACCATTAAGCCCGGCGGCCCTGACGTTGCCCCGCCGCAGGTGATTGCGGGCGGCGGCGCCGATGTGGTGGTGGACTGGATGCCCTCCGCCCTCGCCACCCGCGAAAAGGGCGTGCCGCTGGTCAATATTGCGCAGCCGTTCAAGCGCTCCGGCCTGCTGCTGACCTGCCGCGCCGATTCGGGCATTAAAACCCCGGCAGATTTCAAGGGTCATACGCTCGGCGTGTGGTTTGGCGGCAATGAATATCCGTTCCTGTCCTGGATGTCGAAGCTCGGCATTAAAACGGATGGTTCTGCCGATGGCGTGAAGGTGCTCAAGCAGGGCTTCAACGTTGACCCCTTGCTGCAAAAGCAAGCTGATTGCGTCTCCACCATGAGCTATAATGAATATTGGCAGGTGATTGATGGCGGCATTACACCGGACAAACTGGTGGTGTTCAATTATACCGACCTTGGCGTCGCCACGCTGGAAGACGGCCTCTATGTGATGGAAGACAAGCTGAAAGACCCGGCTTTCGTTGATAAAATGGCGAAATTCGTCAAGGCTTCGATGAAGGGCTGGGAATGGTCGCGCGAGCACCCGAAAGATGCCGCCAAAATCGTGCTCGACAATGATGCCTCCGGTGCGCAAACCGAAAAGCACCAGATTCGCATGATGGAGGAAATCAACAAGCTCACTGCGGGTTCCACCGGAAAGCTGGACAAGGCCGATTACGAGCACACTGTGAAAACCCTGCTCAGCGGCGGCTCCGATCCTGTTATCACCAAAGAGCCGGTTGGCGCTTATTCCTATGCGGTGATCGACAAGGCCATGTAAACTCGGCATTTTGTTTTATCCCCGCTCCGGCGGGGATATTTTTTTAGATGAAGGGAGCCCATCGTGAATATCGCTGTATTGGGTCTGGCGGCGTTGGCCCTGTTTGTGGGGATGATCCTGCCGGTTCAGTTTTCCATCAACAGCCAGCTTGCGCGGGTATTTGGCAGCGCTTTGCCTGCGGCTTCCATCTCGTTTCTGGTGGGCTCGGTGCTTCTGCTGATTTTGACAGTGCTGACCCAGCGTGAATGGCCGAATTTTGCTGTTCTCAAAGCCACACCAGCCTATATTTTTATCGCGGGCGGGGTGATCGGGGCCACATTTGTGGCCTGCAGCGTGATTATTACGCCGCGCCTTGGCGCAGCGGTGACCTTTTGCTTTATCATTGCCGGTCAGTTGCTGTCGGCCACGCTGATTGATCATTTCGGGGCGTTCAATGTTACGGCTCAGGCGATAACACCGGGGCGCATTTTTGGCATTGCTCTGGTGGCTGCGGGTGCCATTATGGTGCGGCTTATGTAAAGGGAATAACAGATGTATCTCGGAATTGATCTTGGCACATCCGCCGTCAAGGCTGTCCTGACAGATGAAAACTCGACTGTGGTGGCCGAAGCCAGTGAGCCCCTCGCCATTTCTCGGCCCAGACCCTTGTGGTCCGAACAGAACGCGCCTGATTTCTGGACGGCGGTCTGCGCGGTGCTCGACAGGTTCAAACGCGACCAGGGCGCGGCATTGGCCAAGGTGCAAGGCATTGGCCTCTCCGGCCAGATGCACGGCGCGGTGCTGCTGGACGAGGCTGACGCCCCCGTCCGTCCGGTGATTTTGTGGAATGACGGGCGCTCTGGCTCCGAATGCGCCGCACTCGCGCGGGACTTTCCGCATTTGCCGGAGCTGACCGGTGTTGTGGCCATGCCGGGGTTTACGGGGCCCAAATTGCTCTGGCTGAAGACGCATGAGCCCGAGATCTTTGCCAGAGTGCGCACTGTTTTGCTGCCGAAAGACTATCTCAGGCTGAAACTTACCGGCGTCAAAGCCACGGAAATGTCCGATGCCGCTGGCACATGGTGGCTGGACGAGGCCAGACGCACTTGGTCAGACGCCGCATTGGCTGCCACCGGCGTGACAGTGGCGCATATGCCCGCCCTGCTGGAAGGCAATGCCCTGTCCGGCACGCTTTTGCCCGAACTGGCGGCGCGCTGGGGCATGGGCAAGGTGCATGTGGCGGGCGGCGCGGGCGATGCAGCGGCGGGGGCGATCGGCCTTGGCGCAATTTCGGACGGAGACGCCTTCCTATCGCTCGGCACATCGGGGCAGTTGTTTGTCGCCACCAACAGTTACAGGCCCGCGCCAAGCACGCTGATCCATGCTTTTGCCCATGCCGTGCCGGGCACATGGCTGCAAATGGCGGCCATGCTCAATGGCGCAAGCCCGCTGGCATGGGGCGCGAACCTGATGGGCACCGATCCGCAAACATTGGTGGATGAGGCACAGGCGCAGTTTACGGCTCCGGCCCATGAGATTTTTCTGCCCTATCTGTCGGGTGAGCGCACGCCGCACAATAATCCCGACGCCAAAGGCGTGTTTTTTGGCATGACCGGCGACACCAGCCGCGCCCGTCTGGGACAGGCTATTCTGGAGGGGGTTGCCTATTCCTTTGCCGATGCGCAAGCCGCCGTGCTGGCCGCAGGCACCACGATCACTGAGGCAGGTGTCATCGGCGGCGGAGCAAAATCAGGCTTCTGGATGCAAATTCTGAGTAATGTGCTGGATATTCCCCTGATCCGCTATGTCGGGGCGGATAAAGGGCCGGCCTTTGGCGCAGCGCGCCTCGCCCGTCTGGCGGTGACCGGCGAGGCTCCGGCCGACGTGTGCGTGAGGCCGGATATTCTCGATGTCACCACGCCGCAACCGGCCCTTGTGGAGGCCTATAGGCCGAAGATTGCCCAATTCCGGCGACTCTATGCGGCGTTAAAAACGGAATTTTCAGCGGGATAGGGGGGCTTTAAATTGAGGCGGAGGACGTTGTTCGCTTAAATCCATAGCCGCCAGTTCCCCGTCATCCTGAGGAGCCTTGGAACAAGGCGTCTCGAAGGATGAGGTGGAGAGGAGACGCACATGACGGCTTCAGGATGGAGCCACTGTGCGTAAAGGCTCATAAAATATCCGTATAATGATGCTTCTGCCCGCGATAATCCTCCACCATCTGCCCTGATTCATCCTCGCTCAAATAATTGGGGCCAATGGGAGATTTGCCATGCCCGCCGGGAATATCAAGAATATAGCTCGGCTGGCACAGGCCGGAGAGCCGCCCGCGCAAGGCGCGCATCAGCGCCTGCCCTTGTGCGATGGAAAGTCGGAAATGTGATGTGCCGGGCGCAAGATCACCATGATTGATGGTATAGGGCTTGACCCGCGCCTCGACAAAGGCCCGCATCAAGGCCTCAAGCACCTCAACACTGTCATTGATGCCTTTGAGCAGCACCGACTGGCTCACCAGCATCACACCGCCCTCCACCAGCCGCGCACAGGCGGCGCGCGCCGCCTCTGTCATCTCGCGCGGATGATTGGCGTGCAGCGCCACATAAACCGCCTTGCCGCTGGCCCGCATGGCCGCGACCAGCGCGGGCGTGATCATAGCGGGTGAGACCACCGGCACGCGGCTGTGAAAGCGCACAATTTTCACATGCGGAATGGCTTTCAGCGCCAGCATCAGGCTTTTAATGCGCCGCGCCGACAAAGCCAGCGGGTCGCCGCCGGTCAGGATCACCTCCCATATCTGCGAATGAGCGGCAATATAGGCCAGCGCGGCGTCAATATCGGCTGTGGACAGTGCATCGGATTTGCCCGGCCCGACCATCTCGCGGCGAAAACAAAACCGGCAATAGACCGGACATATATGGGTGATTTTTAGCAAAACGCGGTCCGGATAACGATGCACCAGCCCTTTCACGGGTGAAAAGGCCGCATCGCCAATCGGGTCCGGCAATTCTTGCGGCAGAATATTGAGTTCCTGCACCTGCGGCACAAATTGCAAGGCAATCGGGTCCGCCGGATCAGATGTATCAATCAATTCGGCCATGGAAGGCGACAAAGCCAGAGCATAATGCGCGGCAACAGCCGCCAGCGCCTCGGCCTGCCCAGACTCCACAAGGCCGGCATCGACAAAATCAGCGACCGAACGCAGTGTTTTATCTGTCATGGCATGGGTGTCCACAGCACATCTTCAATTTTTGTCGCGCCCACCAGCAACATGATCAGCCGATCCAGCCCCAGCGCAATGCCACTTGCGGGCGGCATAAGCCGCAAAGCAGCCAGAAAATCCTCGTCCAGCGGGTAAGTCTCGCCATAAATGCGCTGTTTTTCTTGCATTTCGATCTCAAAACGACGGCGCTGCTCATCCGCATCATTCAATTCGCCAAAGGCATTGGCCAGTTCCACGCCGCAGGCATAAAGCTCGAAGCGCTCCGACACGCGCGGATCATGCGCAGAGGTGCGCGCCAGCGCCGCCTCGCAGGCCGGATATTCATCGAGAAGGGTCAAAGCCCCCTGCCCCAGATGCGGCTCAATTTTTTCAGACAGAATACGGCTGAAAATATCCGACCATGTATCATCATCCGCCAGCCGTATCCCGATACTTTGCGCGGCCTTTGCCAGTGCCGCCCCATCCGGTTCGGGAGTCAATGTCGCCATAAGATCAATGCTCGCATAGGCCTTGAAGGCCTCGGCAACGCTGAGCCGCTGAAACGACGCAAAAGGGTCGCAAGTTTTGCCGCGCCAGTGCATATGCGTACAGCCCGCCACTTCAGCCGCCCGCACGATAAGATCGGCACAATCGTGCATCAGAACCGTATAATCTTCCCCCGCGCGATACCATTCCAGCATGGTAAATTCGGGATGATGCAGAGCGCCGCGCTCCAGATTGCGAAAAGCCCGCGCAAAAGTGAAGATACGCGACTCACCGGCGCTCAACAATTTCTTGCAGGCAAATTCCGGCGAAGTATGCAGATATAGAGGTTGAGGATTTGTGCCCGGTAGCGTCAGACTGGTGACAAAAGCGTGCAGATGCGCCTCATTGCCGGGAGAAACCTGCAAAATTCCGGTTTCAACCTCGGCAAAGTCATGGTTTTCAAAAAACTCGCGCAAGGCTGCAATGATCTTGCCCCGCAAAATAAGGCGCGGGCGGCGGTCCTGATGGCGGGATTTATCCCAGAAGGGAGAAAAATTCGTCATAAAAATTCCATTCTCCCTGTGAAGCCCCTCACAAGGTGGCTGGTCAAACGCCAAAAAATCTTTATGTTGCGGCCAAAATCTAACATCAAGAGGTTGTTCCAGTGAAGGTTATCGCCAGTTCCATCCGCAAAGGCAATATCATCGAGCGCGATGATGGTCAGCTCTATGTTGTGCTGAAAGCCGAAAGTTTTCATCCCGGCAAAGGCACGCCAACAACACAAATCGATATGCGCCGCATTTCGGACGGCGTAAAGACCGCCGACCGGTATAAAACAACCGAACAGGTTGAGCGCGCCTTTGTCGAGGATTCGGATTATAATTATCTTTATGACGATGGCGATGCCTTTGTTTTCATGAATCCTGACAATTTCGAACAGATGCCTGTCTCGCGCGATGTGGTTGGCGATATGGCGCCGTTCCTGCAAGAAAACATGAAATGCGTCTTGTCGGTGTTTAACGGCGTCTGCGTGGCCATTCAGCTGCCAGCCAAGGTGATTCTGGAAATCACGGAAACAGAACCCACCATGAAGGGCCAGACGGCTTCATCCTCGTTCAAACCGGCAATGCTCTCCAACGGCGTGCGCACACTCGTGCCCGGCCATATCACGGCAGGCACAAAGGTGGTGATCATGACCGAGGACAGCTCCTATGTGGAACGCGCAAAATAATCTGCCGATTGTTATGCGCCCTTAGGCCATTCATCTGTTTATGTACAACTCGCGCCCCTTCCCTCCTTTTGGAGTGAAGGGGCGTTTTATTTAAAAACAGCCAAATATAAACTCAAATTTGATATTTATTTTATCGTTAATGGAATATTAAATAAAAACAACCTATAGTTGCATTCTCAAAGGAGAGTCCTCATGAGCATGTCAATTTCAGGAAGCAGCCCGTATCAGACCTCGCAAATCATGCAGGTGCGGCCACGCCATAGCCATAGCCATGGCAACACAAACGGCGATACATCAGCGACCGCATCAACTTCCGGCTCTTCCGCGTCCAATTCAACGACGACGGCTCAACTGTCCGACAGCCTGGCCGCATTCCTGTCCCAACTGGGACAAGCTCTGTCCGGATCGGCGCAGGACGCAAACGGACAATCTGGCCAGCCCCAGACCGCCGGCAGCCAAACAGGCCCGAGCAGTTCGGTGCAAGGACCGCCACCTCCACCACCGCCGCACCAGAACGCACAAAATAACACTTCAAGGACAACCTCAACCGCATCCACAGACAGCACCACCACGGGAACCGCGCTGGACAAGTTTGCTGCGGCATTGCAGGCCTATCTGAGCAACAGCCTGTCATCCGGCACCGCGTCAAACACACACGCAAGCTGAATTGTGAACAGGTTTACCGGTGTCCAACCCGGCCTGCAAAGCGCAGGGTTTGTGCGGGCAGGCGGTCTCAGGGGTTGGGACGTTACGCTGAACCCAGCCCCCGGCGCAGCGACGGCCCGGCCTCGACCAGAATCACTCCCGTTAAAATCAGGGCACAGCCAAACAGAGCCGGAACAGTAAGCTGCTCATGCAGCATAAGAGCACCGGCAATGGCCGCAAACACACTTTCTAATGACAGAATCAGTGCCGCCTCAGCCGCAGGCGCATATTTCTGGCCAATGATCTGCATAGTATAGGCCAGACTACCCGAAATCAGGGCGGAATATAAGAGTGTGGGCCAAACGGACAGAGCCGCAGCCAAATTCTGCCCTTCAAACATCATCCCGCCGGTAAGGGCCAGCGCGCCGGTGATGCTGAATTGCAGAAAGCTCAGAAAATAAGGCCGGTGGGTGCGGTTTAAAAAGATCGGCACAAGCGCGATGCCCAGCGCCCATGCCAGATCTGCCAGCAGCACCAGCGCATCGCCGACAGCCCAGCTTTGAGCGACGCCATGACCCGCCAGCAGCCAGGCCCCAAGCACAGAAACCAGACAGGCCAGCACCACAAGCCGTTTTGGCCGCTCCCGTGTTATGCACCACACCACAAACGGCACGAAGACAACATAGAGTGCTGTCAAAAATCCGGCATTGGTGGCTGTTGTGGTCAACATGCCGATTTGCTGGAGCAGCGCACCGCTGAACAGACACAGCCCGATAACCCATGCAATCAGCCAGTCCTTGCGATGCAACACGCTGGTCAGGCGCCTCGACTCACCCCACATGAATGGCAGCATGGCCACCGCCGACAGCAAAAACCGCACGCCGACAAAGGTAGCGGGGCCCATAGCCTCATTGGCAATTTTCTGTGCGACAAATGCCGTTCCCCAGATGAATGCCGTCAGCAGCAATAATATATCGGCCCGCAATCGGGTCATTTCGCCTCACAAATGCAAGAAATGGGAAAACAGACCTACCACACGCCACTATTGGGCATGGATATCCATGGTTCCTGCGGAGGTAAGGCCTCACCCTCCTGCAACAGCTCAATGGAAATATGATCCGGCGAACGCACAAAGGCCATGTGGCCATCACGCGGCGGACGGTTGATGACAACACCGCCATTTTGCAAGCGGGTGCAAAGCTCGTAAATATTGGCGACACGATAGGCCAGATGGCCGAAATTGCGCCCGCCGGTGTAATGTTCAGGATCCCAGTTGTAGGTCAGCTCAACCATCGGCGCCTGATTGAGCCGGGCCTGCTCAAGGTCCTGCGGCGCACTCAGAAAAATAAGTGTAAAACGCCCCTGTTCCGAGACATGCCGACGCACTTCAACAAGACCGAGCAGATCGCAATAAAAGTGCAAGCTTTCTTCGATATTTGTTATGCGGACCATAGTGTGCAAATAACGCATGGGCGACCTCCCTGAATGGACGGGAAGGATCAACGGATTTTCAAATTGGTCAAGGAATTTATATGAGCGCCGCAAACGAACTCAAAGAAAAAGCCGCGCTGGCCTCTATCTTTGCCAGTGCAGCTCTGACCTTGGCCAAATTCATTGCTGGTCTACTCTCGGGATCTTTGGGGCTTATGTCGGAAGCGGGACATGGGCTGCTGGACACGGGCGCCACCACACTCACCTATTTTGCTGTGCGCGCCGCCGCCAAGCCTGCCGATGACGACCACCCCTATGGCCATGGCAAGATTGAAGCCGTGGCCGCGCTGGCCGAAACCGGCCTGCTGATGGTGCTGGCGGCCGGTGTGCTGATGTTTGCAGCCCGCGAGCTTTACACGGCCTCCGCCCATGTCGAAACCAGTTGGCTGACCTTTGCAGTGCTGATGATCTCGATAGGTGTGGATACCGCGCGCTGGCGTGGCCTGAGCAAAATTGCCCGGGAAACTGGCAGTGAAGCACTGAGCGCGGATGCGCTGCATTTTTCCAGCGATCTGATGTCGTCGGCTCTGGTGCTGGTCGGGTTAATCTTCAGCCGCTATGGCTTTGTGCAGGGGGATGCTGTTGCCGCCATCGGCGTGGCTTTGTTTATTGCCATTGCCGGTGTGCGCCTTGGCCGCCGCACCATAGACACGCTGGTGGATACAGCACCCAAAGGCATAGCCGCACAGATCAGCGCCATAGCGGCGCAGGTGCAGGGCGTTGCCAGCGTGGAAACGGTCAAACTGCGCCCCACGGGTGGCCAGATTATTGGTGAAATTGGCATTACTGTGCCGCGCACCCTGCCGCTTGAGCGGGTCTATCAGGTCAAAAGCCATGTGGAACAGGCGATTGCGGGGCAATTTCCACAGGCCCGCTTCACCATTACTGCCAATCCGATCGTTCTGGACAGTGAGACCATTCTGGAACGCATTTTGCTGATTTCGGCCATGCGCCGTCTGCCGGTGCATCATATCACCGTGCAAAGACTGGGAGACATTACCTCTGTCAGTCTGGATATTGAACTGGACGGGCGGATGAGTCTGGGCACCGCCCATGACAAAGCCTCAAAATTAGAAAGTGCCATCAAGCACGAGCTTGGCCCTGATGTTGAGGTTGAAACCCATATCGAGCCGCTGGATGCGCAGGAGCTGGACAGCAATGATGCAGAGCCTGCACTTTATGAAGCCGTGAAAACCTGCCTTATGAGCATCGCGCAGGACGACCAGATCATCAGGGATGTGCATTCCCTGCGTGTGCGCTCAACCGAGCAGGGCATTGTGGTCAATTACCATTGCCGCTGTCGGCCTGACCTGAGCGTGGCGGATGTGCACAAGGCTGTCGACAGGCTTGATCGGGGCGCAAAAATCGCCCTGCCGCAAATAACCCGTATTGTCGGCCATTGTGAACCCCTGCGCCCCGCACGACCCTAAGGTGACCCAAGTGACTCATCTTTTACTGACACGTCGTTTCGCGCCCTTATTCTGGAGTCCGTTTTTTTTTCGGCCTTCAACGACAATTATGTCCGGCAGATGCTGGGAATGCTAATTCTGTTCCGTCTGGGCGCAGGCCCTTCTCGCGCGAACAACGGCATCATATAGCCTGAAGACTGGAATTATGCCCGTTTCGGCCTATGTGAGGGAATTATAACCACAGCGGCAGCACCATGTTTTTTTCTGTTATCATCCCGACAAAAAACCGAACCCATCTTTTGCAGCGGGCGCTTATGTCTGTGAGCGCGCAAACCTTCACCGATTTCGAGCTGATCGTGGTGGATGATGGTGACGGCAGCGGCATCCGTCTGGCGGAGAGTGTTGGTCACCCCCATCTTAAAACCTTATCCAGCCGGAGTGCGGGGCAGGTTCCGGCGCGCAATCTCGCCATAGCGGCGGCCCAAGGCACATATATTGCCTGGCTGGATGATGATGACTGGTTTGCCCCCTCGCATCTTGCCGATCTGGCCCAGATTCTGAGCGCGGCACCGGTTGTAGCCTATGCCTCCGGCTGGATCGCCTATGAGGATGAGCAGGGCCAGCGGCTCTCCACCCTGCCCTTCAACGCCTATGCCGATGCACTGTCTTTGCGCGAAAACAACACATTATTATTGCCCGGCCTTGCCTATCCACGCCATTTTCATGAGATTTACGGGTTGTTTGATGCCAGCATGGCCTATTATTGGGACTGGGATTATTATCTGCGGCTGGCTGAGAACAAAGTGGCTTTTGTCGGCGCAGCCCAGCCTTCAGTGTGGATTTCCGCGCGCGGCACCAGTGTTTCCGCCGACCAGAATGCACAGGCGCGGCGCGCCGAACTGGACCAGCTGGAGGCCAAGCATCATCTGGGAAAAATTGCGCTTAAAAATCACGCGGGCATAGCAGAGGAACAGGCCAAAGCACCCCCGCGTTCTGATCGCCAGTGACAAGGCGCGTCAATTCCGAATAATCCGCATTTGCGATAAAATACACTTCACATTGCACCTTTGAAACAGTTAGAATCATATATTCATAACATCAGGATTAATATGCGCACCGACACCGCCCGCCCCGTTCGCCTGAAAGATTATCGCCCGTCGGATTATCTGATTGAGAAGGTCGATCTGGATGTCGCGCTGGATGATCACGCGACAAAAGTTGTGGCGCAGCTGCATCTGCGCCCCAACCCACAAGGACAAAGCCACACACCGCTGCATCTGGATGGTGACGGGCTGACATTGATCGCGCTGCATCTGGACGGCGCGCCGCTGGTCAATGGCTATGTAGCCACGCCAGACCGGCTGACGCTGAACACTCCGCCGCAGCGCCCCTTTGTCCTGACCATCGAAACCCGTATTGACGCCAGGGCCAATACGCAGCTGATGGGGCTTTACCGCTCCGGCTCGGCCTTTTGCACCCAATGCGAGGCGGAAGGGTTTCGCCGCATCACCTATTTCCTCGACCGGCCTGATGTGCTCTCGGTGTATAGCACCCGCATTGAGGCCGATAAGGCCAGCGCCCCCGTGCTGCTTGGCAATGGCAACCTTATAGACGCTGGCGACCTGCCCGGCGGGCGGCATTTTGCGCTTTGGCACGACCCCTTCCCCAAGCCCTGCTATCTCTTTGCACTGGTGGGCGGCAATCTGGGCTCGATCCATGATGAATTTGTCACCATGTCAGGCCGCAAGGTGGCGCTTGGCATTTATACCGAGCCGGGCAAGGAGACTCGCGCCGCCTATGCCATGGACGCGCTCAAACGCTCCATGCGCTGGGATGAACAGGTGTTTGGCCGCGAATATGACCTCGATATATTCAATATTGTGGCCGTATCCGACTTCAACATGGGCGCAATGGAAAATAAGGGGCTGAATGTTTTTAACGACAAATATGTGCTTGCCTCTTCCGAAACCGCAACCGATATGGATTACGCCCATATTGAGGCTGTGATTGCGCATGAATATTTCCACAACTGGACCGGCAACCGCATCACCTGCCGCGACTGGTTTCAGCTTTGCCTGAAAGAGGGGCTGACCGTATTCCGTGATCAGGAATTTTCCAGTGATCAGCGCTCCCGTCCGGTCAAGCGCATTGCCGATGTGAAAAACCTGCGCGCCACACAATTTGTCGAGGATGCCGGCCCGCTGGCACATAATGTGCGCCCCGAATCCTATATGGAAATCAATAATTTCTATACATCCACCATTTATGAAAAAGGCTCCGAAGTTATCCGGATGCTGAAAACACTGATCGGCGATGCGGCTTTCGATAGGGGCATGACACTCTATTTCGATCAGTTTGACGGCACAGCCGCCACGATGGAAGACTTCATCTCCTGCTTTGCAGCAAGCTCAGGGCGTGACCTGTCGCAATTCATGCGCTGGTATGGGCAGGCTGGCACGCCGCGCGTGACTGTCACCACAGATTATGACGCACAGGCGCAGCGTTTCACAGTCAATCTTGCCCAGTCCACCGCGCCCACGCCGGGCCAGCAGGTCAAGCTGCCCTTTGTTATTCCGATCAAGCTCGGTCTGATTGATGCCCATGGCGAGGTGGAGCCGCTCACCTCGCATATGGCCGCAGCCCACGAACTCGCAACCAAAACCTTTGAACTGACGCAGGACAGCCGCAGAATTATCTTTGAAAACATCAAACAAAAGCCGGTTCTCTCGGTGTTTCGCGGATTTTCGGCACCCGTGCGCGTGGACATGGCGCAATCGGATGACGATCTGCTCACTCTGGCGCAGCAGGACACAGATGAATTCAACAGGTGGCAATCTTTACAGACCTGCACCACCCGCCTGCTGATCCGCGCCGCAACGACGGGCGCGAGCATCACGCATGAGCACCTGCTGACCACATTTGGCCGCGTGATCGAACGTGCCCCCGCCGACCATGCCTTTGCCGCGCTGGCGCTCAGCCTGCCCTCGGAAGCGGATATTGGCCGCGAAATCGGCACCAATGTCGATCCGGACGCGATACGCCATGTACGGGAAGCCCTGAAAACCACACTGGGCCAGCATCTGTTTGCGCCGCTGCACAGGCTTTATAGTGAACTGACGCAACCGATAGGCTTTGTGCCGGACGCACAAGGTGCCGGACGCCGGTCGCTGAAAGCCGTTGTTCTTGACCTTCTGGTGGCCAGCCAGAAGCCGGAGGCTCAGGCCCTTGCAAAAACAGCCTATACAGATGCCGACAATATGACCGACCGCCTCGCGGCCCTGTCCGCACTGTCCCAAATTGCGGGAATGACACGCGAGGGCGCCTTGGCTGACTTCTATTCGCGCTATAAACATGAGCCGCTGGTCATCGATAAATGGTTCACACTTCAGGCCACAATCGGCGAGGAGACAACCCTGGCGCGTATTGAAACGCTGATGGAGCATGAGGCTTTTTCGCTCGCCAACCCCAACAGAATCCGTGCCTTGATTGGTGCTTTTGCCCTGAGCAATACGACCCAGTTCAACCGCCGCGACGGCGCAGGCTATCAGTTTTTGGCCAGAATCGTTCTTGATCTTGACACAAGAAACCCGCAAGTGGCCGCTCGCCTGCTTTCAGCCTTCCGGACATGGCGTTCTTTTGAACCCATACGGCAGAATCATGCCGAAGCCGCGCTGGCCGCCATTGCAGCCTCGCCGCAATTATCAGCCGATGTGCGCGACATTGTAACGCGGTCTCTGGCCAGAAATGACTCGTAATACGGACAGCCAGACACAAGGATACAGCTTATAAGTGTATTTTATAAATATATTTTATTAACGATTCGTTAGACTCTGGACAAATGATTCGCATCGGATTCAGATGGCTGGTGATTCGTAGATGTATTTACGTTGCGTCATACCAACCCGAGTAAAACCCACTCACTTATCCGAAGGACAACCGCATGGCGCGTGCAGGCGCAGCCAGAAATGATTCGCGTGAGGCTTATGTTCAGCACAAAGAACACAGCCTGCCGCAATCCTTTACCGCCGACCTTGACAGGCCCTGGCGTCAGCCTGCCCGCAACTTTGTAAGCCGGATCGAACCCTGGCTCATCCGTCTTGTTCCGGTGTTCATTGTGCTGTTTCTGCTGGTGCTGGCGCTGGTGTCGGCCCTGCAAGCCTATGCCGAGCGTGACCGCCTTCTGACAGCGGCCCAAAGTGAACTGAATTTTACATTCAGACTCATGGCCGCACAGCTGGATCAGATGGCCGGTGGTGAGGATGAACATCAATTTCCCGATCAGTTTGCACAATGGCTGAACGGCAGCGGCCTGAGCCATGGCAGGCACATTTACCTCACCGACGCGAATGGCGCCATTATGGCCGCACAGGGTGAGCCGGAGGCTCTGAACCGGCATATTGAGGATATCCTTGGTTATAACCAGCCCGTAACCACATTTGCCGAGCTTGCGGGTGTGATCCCGCTCACGTTGAATGACGGACGCCGCGCTTTTGTTGCGGCACAGAATTTACCCAACAGACATCAGCAGCTGGTGCTCATTGCGCCATTTGACACAATTTTAGGGGCATGGCAGCGCGGGGCAAACCGGCAAAGCCTGCTTTTGCTGTCTGTGGCCATTATGCTGCTGATTACCGCCACGGCTTATTTCTGGCAGGCCACCCGCGCCGGAGAAGCGGAGATTGTCTGCGGTGAAATCCGCTCCCGCATTGATACAGCGCTCAATCGTGGCAAATGCGGTCTGTGGGATTGGGATATTGCCCGCGGCCGCATTTATTGGTCCGCCAGCATGTTTGAAATTCTTGGGCTTGATCCACGCCAATATTCCCTTTCCTTTGGCGAATTGAGCCAGATGGTGCACCCCGGTGATGCAAATCTGCTTAAAATTGCCGAAAGCATCGCAGCCGAGGAAAACAAAACGATTGATCAGATTTTCCGTATGCGTAACGCCTCTGGCCACTGGGTCTGGCTGCGAATGCGCGCGGAAGTGGTCAAAACCAGCCAGCTGCGCCAGCAACATCATATTGTCGGCATAGCCATGGACATTTCCGAGGAGAAAAATCATCGGGATTCGTCGCATATTGCTGATCTGCGGCTGCGAGACGCCATAGATTCGATTTCGGAAGCCTTCGTCCTCTGGGATGCAAATAATTGTCTGGCCATGTGCAATGCCAAATTCCGCGAATTGCACCAAATTCCGGCGGAAGAACCGTGCATTGGCCTTTCCTATCATGAGTTTCTGGCCCTGAGCACACCGCCCACAGCCCAGTCACCGATCAATTTCGATTCACAGAAGTCGCAGTCATCCCGCACCTATGAGGCGCATCTGACTGACGGGCGCTGGTTGCAAATCAACGAGCGGCGCACCCGCGACGGCGGATATGTGTCCGTGGGGACAGATATTACCAAGCTCAAGCAGCATGAAGAACAGCTGCTGGACTCGGAGCGGCGTCTCATGGGCACAATCGCTTATCAACGCCGTTCACGGCAGGTGTTGGAAACACAGGCCCAACAGCTTGCTGATCTGGCAGAACGCTACCTCGAACAAAAAGCACAGGCCGAGCGCGCCAACCAGACAAAAGCCCGTTTCCTCGCCAATATGAGCCATGAATTGCGCACGCCGCTTAATGCGATTCTCGGTTTCTCGGAAATGATGAAATTTGAAACCTTCGGCCCGCTTGGGCATGAAAAATATATGAATTACGCTGCCCATATCAATGAAAGCGGCACCTATCTCTCCTCCGTGATTTCCGACGTGCTGGAAATGTCACGGCTGGAAACGGGCGACGTGCTGATTGAGCGGTCGCTTTTCAACATTGAAACCCTGTTTGACCGGCTGATGGACACATATAATGGTCAGGCCAAGCGGAAAAATATTCATCTGGCTTTTGACAAAACGGGCAATAACCTGCCGCTTTCGGAACAGATCTATGCAGATGCAGAGGCCCTTGAGAAAATTCTGCAACCGCTGATCAACAATGCTATCAAATTCACCCCCGACGGCGGCAAGGTTTCAGTGGCCTCGCGCATGGACAATGACGGCACCCTGAACATAACAATAGAGGATAATGGTGTGGGCATAGCCCCTGAAGCACTGGACACCATCGGCAAACCCTTTGAGCAGGCGGATGTCACGCTTGAAAACGGCATGAAGGGATCAGGACTGGGGCTGGCTATTGCCCGCTCGCTGGTGGAACTGCATGGCGGCGAGCTGCACATACATTCGCAACTGCGCCGCGGCACCCGCATTGAGGTGAGCATACCGCGCTGCCTTAAACTTGATCGCTCAAAAGCAGCGATGCAGGCCTGAGCCCAGCCTATAAGTCCGGCCCCTGCGAGTGGCGCAGATTAAAGCGATGTATTTTTTCGCTGTCGATCGTGCCGGTTTTATCGACATCCACCTCGGCAAACCATTTGGCCCGATCCGCAAGAAACTCTTCGCGCGAGACTTTATTGTGCTTTTTAACGTCCATATCGGCCCAGCGTCTGGCCATACGCTCTTTCAGCCAGGCGATTTGCAGGTCAACATAGGCCGCCCATTCGGCCTGATCAATGTAACCATCATGGTTGGCATCGAGCCTGTCAAACTGACGCGCGCCGCTTTTTAGCACACGATCAAGATTTGTTCCATTGCTGGGCGCGCTTTGTGCGTAAACAGCGGAATTTACGCATAGAAAAGACATAAGTCCCAAACCTAAAACAATGATTTTCTTCATGAGACGCTCCTGATTCTCATGAAAGTCTAATCATTTTAAAATTTATGTCTTAGGATATTGCAATATATCCACGAATATCTTGCGGACATTACGCTGAGTTTCAATGAGACTACGCTCCAGCGTACGAAAATCTGGCAATTCAGCCACTCTGGCCATGCGCTGAAGAATACCTTTTGGGGTTTGCGCAGGCTTGAACGGCCCTTCAAGCGCCAGACGCATGGCTTGCATCATGGCGCTGTAAAACCCGAAGGCATCGATCAGCACCGTGGCCTTGGCCGGAGATAAAATGCCTTTGTCCCGGGCGGCAATCAGCACAGCGTCTGTCGATGTGCGCAAAAGGTCGGGATGGGTGGAGGCATGAACAAGCACAAGATATTGGGCAATAAATTCAATATCCATCAGGGCGCCACGGGCGAGCTTGAGGTCAAAGGGGTCAGAATCGCCCTTTTCTTGCGCAATAAGCTGGCGCATATCCAACACGGCCTTGCGGATGGTCATATCATCGCGCTTTTGCGACAAAACGGACCTTATAGCCTGCGCCGCCACGCTGTGCAGATGGTCATCGCCGGCAATCACCCGCGCGCGGGTCAGCGCCATATGCTCCCATATTTCGGCATCTGTCATCTGATAGGAGATAAAACCTTTGATCTGCGTCGCCAGTGGCCCCTTTTTACCCGAGGGGCGCAGCCGCATATCCACATCATAGAGCGGGCCGCGCTTGGTGCGAACGGTGAGGGCAGAGACGAGGCGCTGGGTCAGGCGGGTATAATATTGCACCGCATGGAGACTGCGCGGGCCATTTGACTCCGGATGATCCTCATCAAAATCATAGAGCAAAACGAGATCAAGATCCGAGGCTGCGGTCATTTCAGCAGAACCGAGTTTGCCAAAGGCCACAATCACACAAGAGCCGCCCTGTATATCGCCATATTCAAGTGCAAAATCAGCCCTGACGCGCGCCAAAGTTGCCTGAACCAGACTTTCCGCCAGTTCTGAATAGGATGCTGCCGTATGGCGCGCATCCGCAGACCCCGCAAGAAAGCGCAAGCTGATCAGAAAGCTCTCCTCCAGCGCAATGTCGCGGGCGCGATCCAGAAAATCCTCAATCAGCAGGCCAGAATCAAGGATCTCACCAATCCGGTGCTGTAACCGGTGTTCACCGATCGGCGCAAAGGAAGCGGGGTCAATGGCGGCGTCCAGCACATGGGGGCGGGTGGCAATCACCTGCGCAAGGCGCGGCGCGCTGCCCAGAATATCGGCAAACAGATCGCGGATACGGTCATTGGATCTGAGAATGGAGAACAGCTCCACAGCTGCGGGCATCCGCCCCAGCGCCTGATCAAAAGCCAGCAGGGCTGCATCGGGGTCTCCGGCCCCACCAAAGGCCTTTAAGAGAGCCGGTATAAGTTCGGTGAGAACCTCGCGCGCACGGGGGGACTGCACAGCGCTGCGACGGCCAAAGTGCCAGCCGCGAATGGTTTCAGCCACGGCTTTCGGGTCTGAAAATCCGAGGCGGGACAGGGTTTCCAGCGTGGCCGGATCATCTGTTGTGCCGGTAAACACAAGGCTGCCCTCATGGGCATCCAGCCCCGGAGCATCCTCAAACAGGCGGGCATAATGAAACTGAACCCGCGCCAGCTGCGCCGTCAGGGCCTTGCCAAAAGCGGAGATGCTGGCATAGCCGCAAAAGCGGGCAAAGTGCAGCAAAGCCTCCGGCTCGGCGGGCAAACGCTGGGTCTGCTCATCGGCAATCATTTGCAGCCGGTGTTCAAGCGTGCGTAAAAAGCGATAGGCATTGGCCATTTCGCCTGCGGCAGAGGTGTTGATCCAGCCGCCGCTGAGAAGTTCCTGCAACATATCGAGAGTTCTGCGGCCACGCAGATCAGGCCGCCGCCCGCCATAAATCAACTGTTGCGTCTGCACGAAAAACTCGATCTCGCGAATTCCGCCGCGACCCAGTTTAATATCATGTCCGGCCACCGCAATTTCGGCATGACCGCGAACAGTGTGAATCTGCCGTTTCATGGCGTGAATATCGGCAATGGCGGCATAATCAAAATATTTGCGCCAGATGAAGGGCGTCAGGTCTTTTAAAAACTCGACGCCTATGGCCAATTCGCCCGCAACTGGCCGCGCCTTGATAAAAGCTGCACGCTCCCAGTTCTGCCCCAGCATTTCATAATAGGCATAGGCTGCGGGCAGGCTCACCGCCACATGGGTTGAGCCGGGGTCTGGCCGCAGACGATAATCAACACGCAGCACATAGCCATCGCCCGTGCGCTCCTGCAACAGGCGCGCCAGCTCGCGGGTGATGCGCACATAAAGCTGCGACGGCTCCTGCCCGGCCGGAACCGCAGCCGAATTCGGATCATAAAACACCACAAGATCAACATCGCTGGAATAATTCAGCTCGCGCGCGCCATGTTTGCCCAGAGCCAGCACCACCAGCCCGCACGCCGCAGAAGGCGTGTCGCCGTGGCCCGCATTCAGCCGCCCCGCCTGTATGGCCAGTTTCAAAGCATAATTAAGGGCGCAAGCCACCGCCGCATCGGCAAAATCAGAAAGGGCGCGCGTCACCTGCTCCACAGTCCAGAGCTGCCCCAGATCAGCGAGTGCAATCAGCAGGGCGCTAGTCTGTTTGGCGCGGCGCAATTCGCGCAGGATATCCGCCTCACGCTCCGCAACCTGCCAAAGCTGACCAACGGAATGCAAAAGATTGAACATCCCCTCTTGCGCCGACAGGCTGAGCAGATTGCACAACCGTTGCGGATCAAGGCTTATCAGCCGCCAGAGATAAGGCGAATGGTCGGCAATGCCCTCCAGCAGGCGCGCAAGGTGAGGCGCAGTGGCAACCAGCGCCGCCAGATCCGCAGATTTTTCCAGCAGATCCACCAGTTTGGCGCGCGCTTTTTTGGGTGCAGACAGTTTTATGCGGCTGGTAAGACTGTCTTTAAGGGGCGGGAAATGTGAAAAATCTGTCATTCATTCCGCCGCGGTCAAAACATCATGCGCCACAGAGGATGGCCAGGACAAGCACACAACCAACCCCGGAGCATTATCCTGCAGGCTTAATGCACCGTGATGCATATGTGCAACAGCATTGCACAGAGCCAGCCCCAAGCCAAATCCGGGGCGCGAACGCGAGTCCTCCAGACGCACAAACCGCGTCACCACCCGATCCCTGTCCGCCTGAGGAATACCGGCGCCGTGATCAGCCACACGCAGCTCAACGTGCCCCGGCTGCGCCACAACACTGACAACCACATCCGAATTGCCATATTTCAAAGCATTGTCGAGCAAATTGGCCAAAGCCTGACCAATCAGCTCCCGATTGCCAAACACCGGACATTGCTCAGGCGCGGAAACGGCAATGGTCTGGCCCGCCTCCTCGGCAATGGGTTCATACAATTCAGCCACGCCGCGCGCCACCTCGGCAAGATCAAAATTGGCCATGGAGCCGCGCGCATCGCCCGCCTCGGCGCGGGCAATCATCAGCAGGGCATTGAAAACGCGGATCAGCCCGTCAGACTCTTCAATGACCTTCTCCAGCGCGGCATTGAGTTCAGCGGGCGACTGCGACCCGCGCAACGCCTCCTCGGCATTGTTGCGCAGGCGCGTGAGCGGTGTGCGCAGATCATGGGCAATATTATCCGACACCTCGCGCAAACCGGTCATCAACTCGCCGATCCGGTCGAGCATGGCATTCAGGCTTTGCGCCAGTCGATCCAGTTCATCGCCCGTGCCGGCCACGGGCAGGCGCTCACCCAATTCACCATTCATAATGGTCAGGGCGGTGGCATTGATCGCATCCACACGCACCAGCACGCGGCGCGCCACAAACAGCCCGCCCAGCGTGCCTATGGCCGCAAGCAGCCCCAGCGAGGTATAAAGCGCATGGCCCAGCACATGGCCCAGACGCTCACGCTCATCCAGATCACGCCCGACCAGCAGACGAAACCCGCCGGGAATCACAACGATGCGGGCAAGGGCAGGATGGCGCGCTTCCGGCTCGTCATTGCGCTGGTAGGGTGTTTGCACCACGCCCGGCTCATCCAGCACGCCAAGCGGCAAAGTGGCCACATTTCCGGCCAGCTTGTCACCGGCAAATGTTGTCACCAGATAAAGCGAGGCACCGGGCCGGGCCGCACGCCGCTCCACCACATGCACGAGGCGCTCAAGCCCGCCGCTGTTATATTGTTCGGCAAGTCCGGTAATTTCAGACTCGATGATGGAGGCGTTTTCCTCATCCAGAAGCTGGCGGACATTATGCCCGACGAAGGCCAGCACTCCCACCGCACCCACGGCAAACATCAGAAAATAGCCCAGAGTGAGCTTGAAGGCTGTGGTGCGGACGAGTTTACCGAGCGCCGTCACGGATCATATATCCTGCGCCGCGAATGGTATGAAGGAGAGGCACGTTGAATCCCTTATCTATTTTTGCCCGCAGCCGTGAAATATGCACATCAATGACATTGGTTTGCGGATCAAAATGATAATCCCAGACATGCTCCAGCAGCATGGTGCGGGTCACCACCTGTCCGGCATTTTTCATCAGATATTCCAGCAAGCGATATTCACGCGGCTGAAGGTCAATCTCCACACCGCCGCGCATAACCTTGTGCGACAGGCGGTCAATTTCGAGATCGGCTATTTTATAGCCTGTTTCCTCACCGATATGGGCGGTACGCCGCCGCATCAACACCTCGGCACGGGCCAGCAATTCGGAAAACGCATAGGGCTTGGAGAGATAATCGTCGCCACCCGCGCGCAAACCCTTCACGCGATCATCCACCTGCCCCAAAGCAGACAGAATGAGCACCGGTGTCTGGACTCCTTGCTCACGCAGGGCGCCGATCAGCGTGAGGCCATCCATTTTCGGCAACATCCGGTCCACAATCAGCACCTGATATTGCCCTTCCTGCGCCATGGCATAGCCGTCAAGACCATTGGCCGCATGGTCAGCCACATGGCCGCTTTCGGCAAAAGCCTTGACGAGATATTTTGCCGCTTCGGCGTCATCTTCGATGATAAGAATTCTCATAATATTATTATACATGATTTTTACGAAAAGGCAGACCCTGTTCGGGCCTGCCCAGCTTCGCTCCCCTTTTATTTTGAATTTTAAGAGGTTGGCTGTGTCGCCAAAGCGACAAAATGCAGATTTTCACCTGATTTAACCCGCAGAAGCAACGCTTTCCGGCCATCTTTTTTCGCCTGATCGAAGGCTGCCACCAGATCTGCCGGACGGGACAGCGGCTTGCCTGCGGCCTCCAATATGACATCACCGGTGTGGATACCCTTTTGCGCGGCGGCACCCTCCGCATCCACATCCGCAACCACAAGGCCCGCCTGCCCTGCCCTCTCAACAGAAGCCGCCGGTGCCACTTTCAACCCGAAAGCCGAAAGCGAAGTATGGGCGGATTCAGGCTGCTCAAGACTGGCCTGTTGCGGGTCTGTCGGCATGGGTGCGAGTTTGATGGAGACTGTTTTTGTGGCACCGTCACGGATATAACCGATGTCGACTGTATGATCCGGCGCAAGGGCGGAAATCTTGCGGGCCAGTTCACGCGGGCCCTCCACCGGTTCGGCATTGACGGAGACGATCACATCGCCGGATTTAAGACCCGCAGCGGCGGCCGGGCCATCCTTTTGCGGCTCGGACACCAAAGCGCCCTTGGTGGATTTCAGCCCCAAACTTTCGGCAATCTCATCGCTGACCGGCTGAATCTGCACGCCAATCCAGCTGCGCGCGACAACGCCCTTGTCGCGCAGGGCCGAAACCACATCTTTCACCGTATCTGCCGGAATGGCAAAGCCAATGCCGACACTGCCGCCCGACGGCGAGAAAATCGCCGTATTGACACCCACGACCTCACCCTCGGTGTTGAAGGTCGGGCCGCCGGAATTGCCGCGATTGACCGGCGCATCGATCTGGAGAAAATCGTCATAAGGACCAGCGCCGATGTCACGGCCACGGGCCGAGACAATACCTGCCGTGACTGTACCGCCCAGACCGAACGGATTGCCCACCGCCAGCACCCAGTCACCGATACGCGGCGCATGAGACGAAAAGGAAACAAAGGGGAAGTTGCCGCCAGCCTTGACTTTAAGCAAGGCGAGGTCGGTCTTTTTGTCCACGCCAATCACTTTGGCGTCATAGGACTTACCGTCATCTGTGGTGACGGAGACAGTTTTGGCATTTTCGACCACATGATTGTTGGTCACAATATAGCCATCTGCCGAGATAAAAAATCCGGAGCCAAGCGCCTGACTGGCATGAGGCTTGGCCGGACCATTCTGCTCGTTGAACTGACGGAACAGGCGCTCCATCGGGCTGCCCTTGGGAAAGGGAAGGTCAGGCACAGCACCGTCCTCAGTTTCGGCGGTGTCGATCACATTGACTTTTACAGAAACAACGGCGCCCTTCACCCGGTCAACCACATCGGCAAAAGACACCGGCCCGCTGGTTTGCTGCGTGGCCGCATGGGCCGGGCCGGGAACGAGATTGGCATCAACAATAATGCCGCCAATGGCCGCCAACGCGACACAGCCCAGCAGGGCAAAACGGACTCGACTTCTGGAAGGCTGGAGTTCAAAGCCGGACGGAATTTTTTCAGGATAAATAGACATATGAACATACTCCGCTCATCGGGGAAACGTCGGATAAACCGCATTTCGATGGGTGGAGAATGACAGATATCAAATTACGCGAAGGTGGACGAAAAATGAAACTTCAGCAATAATCACTCGGGGCTGTTCGGGTCCAGAATATGCCGGAGGCGCGCCTCATCCTCGGGGCTCATCGGCTCCAAAGCCACAGCGGCACCTGACCGGCGGGACGCCAGCACCACAAGCCCCCCCGCCACAAGGCAAATCACGGGAAACAGCCACAACAAATAAGTTTCAAGAGTAAAGGGCGGTTGCAGCAGAATAAATGCGCCATAACGCTTGACCAGATAGGCCTTCACAGCCTCGTCGGAATCACCGGCCACAAGCCGCTCGCGCACCAGAATACGCAGATCACGCGCCAGTGGCGCGTCAGAGTCATCAATCGACTGGTTCTGACAGACCAGACAGCGCAACTGCGCCGACAATTCCCGGGCGCGATGCTCCAGCGCCGGATTGGGCAGAAGCTCATCCACCTGCACCGCATGCAGAGCAAAAGGCTGAATGAACAGCATGAACATGAGTATAAGACGCAGCCGCATGGTCATTCTGCCGGTTGTGCGAGGGGTATTTTACTGCGCGCGGCCTTGACCGGCAGGCCAAGACGCAGGCGCCGGTCCAGCACTGACAGCAAACCACCCAAAGCCATGACAACAGCCCCCAGCCAGATCAATGTGACCAGCGGCTTCCAGTAGAGCCGCATATTGACTGAGCCGTCGGCATTGGCATCGGCCATGCTGACATAAATCTGGCCCAGATTGAGCGTGACAATGCCCGCCTTGCTGGTGCCCATCTGCCGCGCGGCATAATTGCGCTTTGAAGGTTCGATCCGGGCGACAATAACGCCGCCACTGCGCACAGACATTTGCGCGGCGGCTTCTTCATAATTGGGGCCATGTCGCGAGATAAGCCCGTCCAGCACCAGCTCATAAGGCCCGAGGGCAACCGGCTGATTGGGCTTTATGGCGACAATATGTTCAATCCCCCACCCTGTCGCGGACAGTCCGAGAAGCACAACCCCCACACCGGCATGGGCAACCGCCGTGCCAAAAGCGGAGAGTGGCAGCCCGGCAAGGCGGCTCCATAAGGCGTGCAGCCCTTCGGATTTTCGCCAGATCCGTGAGATGATTTCCGCAAAGGCGCCACATATAATATATACGGCCAGCCCCATGCCAAATGGGGCCAGCACTGGCCCACCCGAGCGAAAGGCCACAATCAGCACCAGAACCAGCAAGCCGCAGACAAAAGCAAAAAACAGGCGCTGTGCCGCGCCATAAAGGTCGCCCCGCTTCCAGCTCAGCGACTGGCCAACAGGCACAAGCACAAGCAAGGGCCAGATCAGAATAGCCGCGCAGAGATTGAAATAGGGCCCGCCCACCGAGATTTTCTCACCGGTCAAAGACTCCAGCGCCAGCGGATAAAGTGTGCCCACCAGAATGGTGGCGCAGCTCACAGTCAACAGCAAATTATTGACAACCAGCGCCCCCTCGCGCGAGACAGGCGAAAACAACCCGCCCGCCTGCAAGCGCGAGGCCCGCCAAGCATAAAGCGCCAGTGAACCGCCGATAAAAATAACCAGAATTGCCAGAATAAAAACACCCCGGCGCGGGTCACTGGCAAAGGCGTGCACCGAGGTCAAAACCCCCGAACGCACCAGAAATGTGCCGAGCAAAGAGAGGGAAAAAGCCACAATCGCTAAAAATATGGTCCATATTTTCAAGGCATTGCGCTTTTCCATCACCAGCGCCGAATGCAAAAGGGCCGTGCCCGCCAGCCAGGGCATCAGCGAGGCATTTTCCACCGGATCCCAGAACCAGAACCCGCCCCAGCCCAGCGTATAATAGGCCCAATATGAACCCATAGCGATGCCAAGGGTGAGGAATATCCATGCCGTTAAAATCCACGGCCTTGCCCAGCGCGCCCAGGCCGCATCAATCCGGCCCTCAATCAGCGCCGCTGCCGCAAAAGAGAAAGACAACGAAAATCCGACATAGCCCAGATAAAGAAGTGGCGGATGAATCGCCAGCCCGGGGTCCTGCAACACCGGATTGAGATCCCTGCCCTCTGCCGGAACAGGAAAAAGACGCGCAAAAGGATTGGAGGTGAACAGAATAAAGGCCAGAAAGGCCAGAGACACCAGCGCCTGAACGCCCAGCACATTGGCCTTCAACACCGCTGGCATAGTGCGGGCCAGCAGTGCAAGCAAAGCGCCAAACAGCGACAAAATCAACACCCACAGCAGCATGGAACCTTCATGATTGCCCCAGACACCGGAAATTTTATAAACGAGTGGTTTCAGACTGTGGGAATTTTCAAACACATTCAGAACAGAAAAATCATCCGTGATATGCGCATAGGTCAAGAGGCCATAGGCCAGCGCGATAAAAGCAAACTGGCCGACAGCCAGCCATGAGGCCAGCCGCATCAAATGCGCATCGCGCCGGTACGCTCCCCAGAACGGCACAAGGCCCTGAATTAAAGCCAGAACAAACGCCAGAATCAGCGCAAAAAGACCAATTTCAACACTCACGGCGCACCTGCTTTATCGGACTGCCACAGGCCTTTGGCTTTAAGAGACTCTGCAACCTCACGCGGCATATAACGCTCATCATGCTTGGCTAAAACCGAGTCTGCATGAAACGTGATCTGCGCAGCATCTTCACCTCCCGCATAAGGCCCCTCAACAATCACCCCCTGCCCTTCGCGGAACAAATCCGGCAACAGGCCCGTATAATCGACAGCAAGATCACCCCGGCCATCCGTAATCACAAAACGAACCTTCTGGCCGGACTGTTTGTCCAGACTACCGGGCTTGACCAACCCGCCGATCCGCAAACGCGCCCCTGCCTTGATGGTTTTTGTGGCCAGTTCTGAAGGGGTAAAGAAAAACACTACCGTATCGCGCAAGGCAAACAGCATAAGTCCGGCGGCAAGTCCCAAAAGGGCGAGCGCACCAAAAATCAGGGTCAATCGGCGTTGTTTGCGGGTCAAATCAATCTCCAAGCCCTTGTTCTACAGCAAGGTCCTTCAGGCGCTGCATCTGTTGCGGCTGAGCAACAAATTGAGCCTGCGCCTGTTTTAAAGCCTGCTTTGCCTCATCGGTTTGGTGAAGAACAGAATAGGAGCGGATCAGCCGCAGCCAGCCTTCAAAATCGTCCGGATTTTGTTTGAGCTTTTCCGCCAGCCCCGCCACCATAGTTTTAACCATGGGCAGAGCGCTGTCGGGTATGTCGCCAGACACTGCGGCTTGGCCAGTGTTTTGCAATTTATTTAAATATCGCTCGACACTCAAACGCCAGGGCGCATCAGGCGGCGCATTTTTCAGTAGATTTGACAATAAATCACGAGCTTTGTCAGGCGCTCCATCCTGCTCCGCCACAAAAGCCTGATAATATACAGCCACAGGCAGATCAGGCTTGAGCTCAACAGCCCGCGCAACCGCCTGACGCGCCGCATCAGTCACGTGCCCATCAGCCGCAAAAATCAATGTTTCGGCCAGCACGGCCTGACGCTCGGCGGTTTCCCCCAGCAGTTCCATCGCTTTTTGCGCAGCATGAACCGCATCCTCGCGGCGACCGAGACGGTTATAAGCCGCCACCAGAACCTCATAGCCCTTGCCGTCATCCGGAGAAGTCTTGAGATGAGCCTCAATTTTTTCGACAGCAGCGAACAGAGGATTTTGTGACGCAGCATTCGGCTGCACCACCTGCGGCGAACCATCAGCCCCGAAACGGGCGTCGCCCAGTTTGGCATAAAGGCCAAAGGCTATGGCAGGTATGAGCACAACACAAGCAAGCGCAATCCATTTGCGGCGCGCAAGACTGGCGGATGCTGTATCGTTTGGGGAAAGTTCGGGAGATTTGGTCTGGAGGAGCAAACGCGCAGCCATAAGGCGGGTTTCTTCGGCTTCCTCAGGGCGCAATAATTGGCGCTGGACATCCCTGTCAATGCGGGCTGTCTGTGTATAAAAAAAATCAATATCCGGGTCAGCAGGGGTTGCCACTGAACCTCCCAGCGGCCACAGCACAACCATGACCGCCACAACAACAAGAATGAGCAAAACAATCCACATCATCTGCGTTTCTATATACTCAGCATCACATAAACACCAGAGTACATAGTGGCACAGGGGCTTTGCGTAAAAATCAGCTTACAATACGCCAATGGCCGTCCGGCTCACGGCAGGCCAACCCATGACCTGTCGAGGGGCGACCATCAATATAGATGGTCTGGGTATATTCACGGCAATAACCTTCCTCACGATAGCTTTCCGGGCCGGGATCGACATAGCCATATGCGCCATGAGGACCACGCCAACTGCGGCGCTCACCCTCGGATACGGCATCATATTGTGCATCATAAGCCGCACGACGATCGGCTTCATCAAGGCGCGCACCAATGCCGCCACCGATAACACCGCCAATCACGGCACCAGCCACTGTATTGATCGCTCGGTTATTGCCATGACCAATCGAATTGCCAATAAGCCCACCGGCCAAAGCGCCGATCATGCTGCCGGAAACCTGATTGGAACCCGGCTGTGAACAGCCCGCCGTCGTCAGAAGAGATACGACCACAAGACCGGATGTCATCAATTTTTTCATGAGCTGCCCTTCGCCCCGCATGTAAATTTATAGTGTCAAGACCAATAATTTAGGTCAATTTTGTGACCCTAGCACAATATATTCATGTTTTCACGCATTAAGCAGCGCCATACACTAAAAAACCGGCAGCCTCACGGTCGCGCGCAAACCCCCTGAAGCATTCCGGCCCAGCGTCAATGCGCCGCCATAGGCAGCGGCCAGTTCAACAACGATGGACAGTCCCAGCCCGCTTCCGGGAACAGTTTCATCCAGCCGCCTGCCGCGCTTGGTCGCCTCCAGACATTGTTGCGGTGTCAGGCCAACACCGTCATCGTCTATATGAATGAGAAAAAAACGACGACCCGTCACTGCATTCACCGGCTCACTCTCAACGCGGATATTCACCTGCCGGCTGGCCCATTTGCCCGCATTATCAAGCAGATTTCCCAATATTTCATCCAGATCCTGCTTTTCTCCGCGAAAGCACAGATCGGTAGCCACATGCGTGGCCAGCGCAAAGCGCTTTGCCGGATATATTTTGGAAAAGGTGCGGATCAGAGCGTCCAGAGCGGGTTTAACATGGGCAGATGCGCCAAACATGTTTGCACGTGTGACTGCCCGCGCCCGTTCAAGATAAAGATCAACCTGCATTTTCATGACAGTGGCTTGCTCTTCAATTTTTCGGGCCAAAGGCGAGGCATCCGCACGCACTTCGTTGAACACAACACTCAGCGGCGTTTTAAGGGCATGGGCAAGATTACCGACCTGGGTTCGCCCGCGTTCAATAATATCACGATTGGACAAGAGCAGCAGATTCAGCTCGGCCGCAAGCGGAGCCAGATCAGGCGAGCGGATACCCTCGATTGTTTCTGCCTGCCCCTGCCGGATCATGGCAACACCGTCCTGCAACACACGCAGGGGGCGCAATGCGAAGCGCAACTGCACTGCAACAGACCCGACAAGCGCAGAGACCAGCAGAAAAAAAGCCACCCCAAGGCGAAGTTCAAACAAATGAACATCGGCATTCAGTTCTTCGGCATTACCGGCAACCTGCACCAGATAGACACCATGATCGCCCGTATCGATTGTCTGCTCAACCATGCGCAGATGACGTTTGTCAGGGCCCGTGAAATATCCGCTGCTCAGGCCACCAACCTCGCCAGAAATGCCCAAATCAGCCAATTTTGGCAATTTACTGGCCGAGAGCGAACGCGAACTGCGCAAGTCCTCTGCTGTGCCATCAACACGGGTAATTTGCCAGTACCAGCCTGAAAACGGAATCAGAAACAAGGGATCACCCAACTGTCCGATTTCATTATGGCCCGTTTCATCAGATGATGCGACATCGGCGATCAAAGCCCGGGCATAGATATTAAGTCTGCGGTCAAATGCCACTTCACTGTCATGAACATAGAGCGTTGTTAAAATAACAGCCGCAACGAGCAAAATGGCACTGCTCCAGAAGGCCGCAGATATAAATAAACGAAACGCCAGTGACTGGCGCATGAGCCAGGAAACAACCATTCAGTCCGAGCGCTCCGTTGCCTGTGGAGGGGAGGGTTTTTGTTCTGAGGCCCGGATCACATATCCCAAACCGCGAATGGTTTCGATGAGATCAATACCCAGTTTCTTGCGCAGCCGACCGACAAAAACTTCAATAGTGTTTGAGTCGCGGTCAAAATCCTGATCATACAAATGTTCCACAAGTTCGGTGCGTGATACGATACGATCCATGTGATGCATAAGATAGGAGAGCAACCGATATTCATGCGAGGTGAGTTTGATCAGTTGACCATCCACAAAGACGCGGCTTGTGCGCGCGTCCAGAATAAGCGGCCCGCAGATGAATTCGTCCGTGGCATGACCGGCGGTGCGGCGCAACAAAGCCCGCAGACGCGCCAGAACTTCCTCTAAATGGAAGGGTTTTGAGACATAATCATCCGCGCCGGCATCAAAGCCCTCCACTTTGTCGCTCCATTGGTCACGCGCGGTCAATATCAGCACCGGCATTGTCCTGCCGGATTTTCGCCAGGCTTTCAGCACGGAAAGCCCGTCTTTTTTGGGAAGACCCATATCCAGAATCACAGCATCATAGGGCTCTGTCTCGCCCAGAAAATGCCCTTCCTCGCCGTCTAGAGCCCGATCCACCGCATAACCGGCTTGCTCCAAAGCAAGGCATAACTGGCGATTCAGGTCACGGTCATCCTCGACAACAAGCAAACGCACGTCCAGCTCCTGATTTTATTTGGGGTTCACAGTTTTTCCGGTAAAGGCATCCACATAAATCCGAAGCAGGCGCCCGTCATGATGCAATAAGTCAACTTCATAAGTCAGACTTTCGCCTAAACGACAAAGCCGTATATTCAGCGGTTCAGCACGGGCCAGTGTGCTCATGGAATTCATAACTTCAAAAGGCGGAAGAACATGACGTTGGGCAACAATCTCACGCGCCTCACGCGCTGACATGCAAAGTTCAGCGCTGGCTGCAAAAGCCGGATGTGCGACGACAACGGCCAGTATAAAAAGGGATACCGATCCAAACCATTTCATGGATTGATCATGTCAGCATGGTTCTGAATATCGGGTGAATAAGATGTAATTTTTTCAAGCCCCTGAATGTAAGTGCTCAAAGCCGCCTGCTTTTGCGCACAATCGAACAAGGATATCCGATCCCGGCTCCATAGTCTCACAATGGCACGGGTCGAAATATCCTTATCCTGTATCAGATGCGGCTGATCACAGCCGCGCAGAAGAGGGTCGGGTGGCGGGATCAGGACGGGCGGGGCTTCGACCAATCCGGTTGAGGGCGTGCACGATCCGAGCATCAAAGCAAGAAGTGGCACCAAGACGTGAACGCTGCGCGACAGCAATCGCATGATCAAGTTGGGCCTGAACATGAGCGCGTTCCTCTTCCATATGTGTCAATTTAACGGAAGCCTGCTGAGCCAGGTTTGCGGCCGCAGCCTGTTCCGCATGAATGGTCTGCTGAACCTGAGCCTGAACTTCGGCCCGCCCGTCGCTCTGTCCATGAATATAGGCATTATCCAAAGCTGATTTGCAGCTGTAGACAATCCCCGCCCCCGCCGAGATCAATGCGATGACAAAACCAGAAAAAAGGTAAAGTCTGAGCATTGCGGCCTAGCGGATCGGCGTTGTGGCTTTGAACCGCCCGACAATCGCATTCAATCCACCCAATAAACTGGTGATGGCCGCCCCAAAGGCACCCATATCCCCACCGCGCCAGGCCAGAACAGCTGCGCCAGCCGAGGCACCAATGACCGCGATGGACGACCAGATGGTTTGTGAAGCCCAGAACGGTTTGCTCAGATCAAGAGAGGTCATATTTGCAGGTAAACTATCCATAAGAAGGTCCTTTCAGTTTGAATTTTGATGTGAAGAAACGGCATGGGCTGATGTGGCTATCCGCATGGCCTCTGTCTCGACAGACCTGACCCGCGTTGTCCAACCGGCACCAAACCAGCGAAATGTGCTCAGGCGTTTCAAAAAATTGAGTCTCTGGTCTGATATGCCCCTGATGAGTTCAGAATATGAGGCATGAACCAGCGCGGCGCGCGTAGTGGGGCCTAAAATTCCATCGACAGGCAGATTGAGAACCGCCTGAACTGTGCGCACGGCTGCTGGATGTCCTGAATTGACAGCGTAATCAAACAGAACAACATCGACACCCGCTGGTAAATCATCCGCATCTAACGGATACCAATATATCTGATGATAAATCTCCGCAGCCTCGCTGCGCGTTAAGTACCTGAGATCCGCCGAGGAAACCGGTTTATTCCGATATGAAGCCAAACTGTTCAGCGTGATCCCCATATTGGTTTCCCCGCCGGGGTCATGGATATTGTCCACCCATCCACCTTCAAATTTCAGGGTCAGATTGAGTGCTGTCTGAAAATTTGTGTGCATATTATCTCCCGGAATTACGCGCGCCGACCAAAATTCTGCATAGCAAGTTCACTGAAAAAGCATGATGGCGGGCGAATATGGCTATGCCGAAATCCTTGACAGCAGGGTTAAGGTCACATCTCCGCGGACAATAGGAGGTAAGTTGCTGTTCCTGTCGTGCTGGACGACACACCGACATTGGCAGCCGTTGCTGCTATTTGCACAGACAAGCTGGAAACACCCGCATTGAAAACGGTTGAGGCCACATTCACATTCGCCCAGGACCCTGTTTGCAAGACTGAAGGGTTCGCCCGCATTGTAACTGGGTAAGCAAGTGTTTGGACAACATAAAAGCCAGAAGGTGAATATCCTGATATGAAGATATCACCCGCGACGGACCCACCAAGTTTCAGGCAATATCTCTGTGCAAGCCCCAACTCGAAGCTATAAGGACGCAGTTCAAAAGCTGTGCTGGCTGTGCCCGCCTCAAACTGTGGACGCGACAAGGTTCCGGTTCCAAACTCGATCGTGGTATTATTTCCCCCTGTAAGGGTGAATATATTACCGCTGGCACCGTAAGAGGTTCCATTGACACGCCCCTGAGCCGTGCCCTGCCATGACAAAATATAACTGGCAGAGTCAATATTATTGCCTTCAATCACTTGCTGCAAAGAGCCCGCAGTGATTGTCAAAGTGGTTATATTGTTGACTGTGGTAAAACTATAGGTGCAGCCAGAGGCACCCGCTTTCCATCGGTCATGGCCATATGCCCCTGCGGCCAGAGTCACAGTGCCGGAAACACCGCGCTGATTGATCAAAAACGTGCCGTTGATCAGCTTGTTGCGGAATCCCGCAAGCGTGCTGCCGCCCGATATGCCGGTTAATTTTGATCCGTCAACCGCCGGCAATTTGCCGTTTGAATCGAGAGCAACCAAGCCGCTGGCCGCATTGGTGGCATTTCCGAGTGCCGTAGATACGCCCGAGCCAAGCGATGACAATCCCGTACCGCCATTTGACACGCCAAGCGTGCCGCCAATGGTCAAGGTGCCCGACGAGGTGATCGGCCCGCCCGTTACAGTCAAACCCGTTGTGCCCGCAGAAAGCGCAACGCTGGTCACGGTTCCGCTCCCAGAGCCAGATGCGCCCTGAGGAATGCCAAGGTTAAGTGTATATGCGCCCAATGCACCGCTTATTGTCGCCGTTGCCGCCGCGCCCGCCGATAAAGTGCTGACACTGCCTATGGCCAGTGTGGGCGCTGGTCCTGTTGCACCTGTTGCGCCAGCAGGCCCAGTCGAACCTGTTGCGCCCGTAGCCCCAGTTGCGCCTGCAGGAATACCAAGACTGAGCGTATAGCTACCATTTGAACCTGAAATCGTCGCCGTAGGCGTAGACCCCGCACTCAAGCCGGTAACTGTGCCCATAGCAAGAGTTGGAGCGGGTCCTGTTGCGCCTGTTGTACCCGTAGGAATTCCAAGATTAAGTGTATAGGCTCCATTTGATCCTGTTATGGTGGCCGTTGGTGTTGCGCCCGCTATGAGTTTTGTCACTGTGCCAATGGTTAAAGTCGGCGCAGGACCTGTGGCCCCCGTGGCTCCGGCAGCGCCAGCCGCACCAGTTGCACCCGCAGGGATCCCCAGATTAAGCGTATAGGTTCCGCCTGAACCGGTAATGCTCGCTGTCGGCGTTGTGCCCGCCAAAAGGCTGGTTACGGTACCAATGGTTAATGTCGGCGCAGGACCCGTGGCCCCTGTGGCTCCGGCAGCGCCTGCCACACCAGCAGCGCCTGTTGCGCCTGTTGCGCCAGCAGGAATCCCCAGATTAAGCGTATAGGTTCCGTTTGAGCCGGTAATGCTTGCTGTTGGCGTTGCCCCCGCTGCAAGAGCCGTCACAGTGCCAATGGTCAAAGAGGCGGATGCCCCGCTCGAACCCGCGGGAAAGCTGACGATACCCGTTGCCGGATCAATATTGATCGCCTCGTGCCAGTTGGAGCCGTCCGGCGAAACTTTGATATGAAAATGATCATCGCCGGTCAGGCCTGTTTCGGCGCGTCCCGACCAATTATTTTGATAAAGCTGCGACACTGTATTCGACAACGAACTTTTATTTAATGTGAAGCGCAAATCACCAGTTCCCCCCTCACTGGTCGATTTAGCCGCAAATAAAGCTGAATTCAGCTTGGCAGAGAGCAGATTGACGGCATCCGCTGTTGTGCCAATGCCACAATGCGTGAGGTTATCCAATGTTTTGATCAGCCAGCTCAGATCATGCCAGCTTGTGCCATCAAAAATCAGAAATACGGATTCAGCCTCAACAAACAATCGCCAACCCGCCTGCGGCGTGGCAAATGTCCAGGCAGCATCAATATATGAGGCGATGCAGCCGTCATATCCGGCAAAAGCACCGGTTGCGCCGGTACCAATCAAATAGCGCGGGTCTGCGGGCAGGGTTGCGGGCGGCGTTAAAATATTCCGTGCCGCTACAGACAGTTGCACAACCGTGTCCAGTGTTTGCAGCGCGAGGTTATGCGTGACATGTTTTTGCGATTGCGCCGCATCAATATACGGCAACCCAAGATGAGTTGTGGAGGTCATGACGATCTTTCTGTAAGGTTAATGCACGAAAACAGTTGCAATAAGCGGAAATCCACGCCCGACAGCGGCACTTAACTGGTAGATGCGCAGGCTTAAATGGCTTTGCGGACTGCCAAAATCGCTTAGTTCATCCGCACTGGCATAAAGAAATTGCGATGTCGTCGCCGAAAGCGTGCGCACAATCGCAGACCCTGAATAGACATCCATTGAATAGGCTTCACTATCCTCACCCAACGGAATATCCACGGGCTCCCAGGCATCCGAGTCCAGCCGGCCATGGCGCAGAAAGCTGATAAGAACCCCCGCCGATTGACGACTGGCCGTGAGTGAAACCGGCGAATAAGGCATCAGGGCCTTGCCCGTCACTGTTGTTGTGACATCCACATAGGACGCATCCGTATAGGCCCGTTTGCTCGGGCCAATCTTATAAGTGGAGGTTACACCATAGCTGGAGACACCCGTTGCAATGGTGATAATCGCATCGTCCAGAATAACAAACGGAGCACCTGCTGCAACGCTGCGCTCGGCCAGCGCCTCTTCTCCTCCCAGCCCGCGCAGCAGACGCGATAGCCGATAGGTATTGCTGGCAATCAGCTCGGCATTGGCAAACTGAACAATCTCCCAGGCCCCATCCGCGCCTTGCACTGCCGCCAAATTCTGACCTGCAAAGACTTCATCATCGCTGAGCGAAGACAAAGTGCCGTTGGCCATTACCACATCCAGCCTATTGGCCAGATCAAACCGCCCGACGACACCGGCATTCAAAACACTTGCGGTATTTCCAAGTTTTGCCGGATAATCAGCCTGCGCCACCATTTTATAGGTGCTGGCGCCAATGGCCTTATAAATCGCCAGTGACCCGGGCCAGGGGTCAGCAAACACCGCCAAGCGCTGCAATGTCACAGTGCTTGAGGATGTTTGCGCCAGATCCAGCACATGAACACGCGCGGGGCCCGGAAATTTTGGGCTGGGTTTTGCTGCCGGAATAGGTGTCTGGCAGGTGCGGTCATAAATTGTGGGCTCGATGGACAGCGCCGTAATCGTACGCTCGGCACCATCTGTGATGTCCTGCACGCGAAACGGTCTTGAGCCGCCAGCCACCGGCAGATAGAGCACATCGCCAATGTCAATATCCAGCCGTGACGGGTTCAACGCAAATTGCGCCTGTTCACGCCCTGCCCAAATTTCCTGCAACAAAATATCGCATAGATTTTGTGCAGTGCTGGCCGGCATGATCACAGCCGACTCACTGCGCGACACACGGCTTGAATAGCCCTCGATACGCCGCGAACTGACAGTCATCACATGAAATTGATTTTCCGAATTGCTGAATGAAATGGAAATTTCATGCGGCAGTTCGGTTTCCTGCTTGCGCGTCATCTGAATGAGATTGCCATCCTTTGCCGGCACAAGGTCATCCGTGGTGATATTGACACTCACCCCGCTTGTGCGCCCGCTGAAGCCAATTTCCCCGGCGCTGATACGGCCATCAAAGCCCAGTACATCCGACAAAGGCTGCAAGGCACTGCGCAGAGACGATTGATTGTCTATGACATAGCCATCAACAAATCCGTCAATCTTGGGCAGGCTCTGCGGCATGGAAGCCATGGGGATCACACCGCTATCGCTCAACATCTCCATCACCAGCCGGTCGAGGGGTGCACTCTCCAGCCGTCCGGTCAGCCAGTGCCCAAGATACCAGTTTGCCGCATCTGCCCAGACATCGGCAAATTGCGGAAATGCCGGATAAGGCCGCGCATCCCACGCCCAGAGGTGGATATGCGCCGGATCCACCATCGTCCCGCCATAAACGGTTGAGGTTGGATTCCAAGCCGTCTGAAAACCGGCATTGGCCGGATCAAACCGCGTAAGACAAGCCTCTATCGCGCGGGCCTGAATGAGATCGTCCCGATTTCCGCGTGAAAAATGCGGCACAGCTGATTCCGAAGATTTCGGATCGACAAACACATTCGGCTCATTTGAACCGCGATCAATCGCCGGAACACCAAATTCTGTCAGCCATATCGGTTTGGATTGCGGCACCCAGGCCGTTGCACCGGCCAGCTGAACGCCGCCCACCCGCTCGATATGCGCATTGGCCCACCAGTTGACGATGTCCTTGGCGCGGTAAATCCACGGCTTATTATAGGCACCATCCGTAATCGCGCTGCGGGTCTGGCTCAGGCGGTCCGCATCGGAAGCATAATAAAAGTCATAATCCTCGCCTGCGCCAAACCGACTGATCAGATAGTCCCGATCATAGACCGAGGCCGCCAGCGCTGCATCCAAATGAGCAGAGCCATCCCGCCAGTCCGACAATGGAAAATATGTGTCTATACCGATAAAATTAATGGCATTGCAGGCCCACAGCGGATCAAGCGGAAAGCGCACCTCCGCACCGCCACTCAGCACATGCGCACCATATTCTGTCCAGTCCGCACCATAACCAATTTGACATGACGCACCCACAATCGCCCGCACATCCTGCGCCAGCGCCTGCAAGGCGCTCACAGCCGGATAGACACCCGAAGCCGAACGTGAGCGCGTCAGCCCGATCAGTTCCGAGCCAATCAAAAAGCCCTCCACCCCGCCCGCAGAACTGGCAAGTGCCGCATAATGCAGCACCATCCGGCGATAAGACCATTCCGTATCTGAACCAAAAAACGCCGAAATTTGCGCGGCAACAGCGCTTGTGCCATCCGGAGAACCCGCCTGCCCCGGTGCGGGGTCACAGGTAATCCGCCCCCGCCAGGGATAGGCCGGCTGGTTGGCGTTGCCGCTCCATGGGTCTTTCAGGCCATTATTGGCCGGAATATCCATCATCACAAAAGGATAGAGTGTCACTTTCAGGCCGCGACTGTGCAAATCCTGAATCGCCGCAACAATCGTATCGTCGGAAGGCGTGCCGCCATAGGCGGGTGCACCGTCCACCTGCGAAACAACACGCGCATTCCCCTCGCCTAAGCCCGCAACAGACCAGGCCGCGCCCATGGCGCCCGTATCACCCGACTCAACACGCGGCGCAATGGTGCATTGTTGCGCCCGTAAATCATCACCAAACCACGCCGTTACCAGCGATACATTCTGCACATTCGGGCAAATGGCCTGCAACGCATCCATAGAGGCGGTCCAGTCGGAGCTGGCCGCAAACTGATGCCGGTTGGCATTCACCGAAACACCATCGCTGGCCTGCGTTGTCACAGTGGCCATGGAATAGACAAATTCACCCGCGCCGGGAATAATGTTAATGGCCTTGACCATCTGTGCCAGGCCAGCAACCGGCTTGATCACCTCAAATGTGACCTGAGGAATGCGATTGCCAAAATCAGCGATCGGCATCTGTTCAAACACCACATAGGCAAGGCCGCGATAGGCGGGCGCATAATCCGCACCTTCCTTCGCCACAATCAGCGGATCCGCCGTCTGAGTTTCCGAGCCAGCATAAACGCGCATGGTCAGGGTGGTGAGGTCAATTTCTTTGCCATCCGCCCAGACACGGCGGATACAGGCAATCTCGCCCTCACAAATGCCCACTGCAAAATTGGCATAATAATTATAGGTTGTTGTGGTGGGGCCACCCTTGCCGCCGCTGGATTGTGTTGAGGTTTCGAGATAGCGGGTGGCCCAGATCATCTGCCCCCCCAGCCGCGCTTTGCCATAAAGGCGGGGAATATTCGCGCCCTCATTCGAGGTCAGCGATGGCATGGAGTTGAGTCTGGGCCCCTGTGTATTCTTGCCAAACAATTTGGCATCAATCAGTGATCCGGCGGCCGAGCCAATCATTTTGCCCAAGAGAAGCCCGACAGGCCCACCCAACACGCCGCCAATAGCCCCTCCGGCAGCGCCTAAAAGCATTGTAGCCATGCGAAATCTCTCTTATGTTTAGTTTATACGGATACGCTCAAGCGGAAATTCAAAAGCATAGGCCAACCGTCGCCGCCACCAGTCGGCAATGGCAACTTCAGCCACCTGCGCGCCGTCATGCGCGTGAATCATGGTTGCAGGTGAAGTCGCAATGGCCGCATGTTTGGCTGGAAGATCGTCACGCCAGCGAAAGAGCAGCACATCTCCAGCCGCAAATTCTGGCAAAGGCACCGGCTTAAAATAGCGAAATCCCGCTCCCGCCAGCCGCTCCTCACGAGTGGCTTCCGCCCAGTCCGGCGAATAAGCCGCCACTTTCTCGGGTTCAGGGCCTATACAGCTGCGCCAGACACCGCGCACCAGTCCAAGGCAATCACAGCCAACACCAAACAGTGACGCCTGATGCTGATACGGTGTGCCAATCCAGCGCCGGGCCTCGGCAACAATATAATCGCGCGCCACTTGCGTCATGATTCACCTATATTCATGCTGCCCCCGTCCAGATTGGTATCGCTGGAGGACACATAGGAAAAAACGAGATCATTGCCGGGCATATGCGGAAAACCGCGAAAATTGGTCACATTGGCAAATTGCGTCCGGCAGGTATCAAAGGTTTTGTCGCATCCGGCCACCACGCTAAGAGCATCCCCAACGGCCAGTGGCGCCGCCAGCGGCATCCAGAGTTCGATTGTGTGGACACCATTGGCCAGAGTGTCGGATTTTATGGTGACCGTGCTGCCCGCATTGGCACCTGATGTGAATGTCAGCTTGCCGTTGGAAAACCACCCGCTGCTATATGCGGCCAGACTGGTGGTCAGAAGGGTTGCGCCATCCGTCGTCAGAATCGTGTCACTGGCCGTATAGGTTGCGCCCGCAAGCGATACGCCACATTTGGCATCCCCAAAATTAGCCGAGCAGGTCTTTTGAAAAATACGTCCGGTTTCCTGATCAAAAAGATGTGCAAGGCCGCGCATTTCCGCCATAAAAGCATATTCACCACGCTTGATCTGCCCAACAGACCCCAGATCCAGCAAAAGTGTTTGCGTAACATCGGCCCAGTTCACCAGCCAATATTCAATGGTGGCATTATCATATTTGCCATTGATCAGGTCATCGGCCAAAAGGCCGTCAGCCGTCAGCGCGCCATTAACCTCCATACCTCCGACAGACAAGCCAAGCGCATGGTCAATTTTGGTGCCGTCCAGCCCCGTATTGGCCAGATAGGTCACCCCGTTCACCATCAGGTCACAATCATGGTCGGTAAATCCCATAATCGTGCCATCCTGACGGATCACTTTCCAGCAATGGCAAAGGGTTGTTGCTCCGCCCGCAAAATGTGCGGCCAGATTGCTTGCAATTTTGCGCATGAAAGCTCCTTACGGCACGATTTCAATGATCGGAATTTTCGGAATTTGTCCGGCCTGAAATGTCGAATAATCGACATCGAGAAAATCGGTCTCGAACCGCACCGGCACGTCAAACATAAATCCGGCTGTTATGGCCGCGCCCGCAACCGGCGGAGACATAAAACTCACAAGGCCGGTCGCCATATCGCAGGTAAAATCCGTGCCGCTGATCTTTTCAACACCACTCACCGCCACCCGCACTGTGCCATCCACCGGCTTGGAAATTATCCTCAGATAGGGATTAAAACTCTGTCCATAGATTTTTGTCAGCTGGAACAGGCTGGTTGTGCCATCACCTGTGCCAATCGCCTGATCCAGTGGAGAAACAGTTTGGCTTGGAGCGCAGGACTTATAATCGAGCTGGTCACGCCAGCGAAAACCATAAAGTTGCCCGCGCCTTTCCTCAAAAAAGCTCAGCACCACACTCAGGGCATCAAAAGTTTTAACACCATAGCCAGCCTCAAATTTGCGGCGCGAATTGACCCAGCGGGCATTTCTGACCTCACGATTGGAGCCCAGCGTCACAATATCCGTGCGACGCTCCGGCCCGCCCGAGGATTGCAACGAAATATCCAGCGGAAAACGGATTTCATGAAAAGCTGCCATCATTTCCTCCTCACAGGCTGCGCTGGCCGCGGTTGACCGCGCGCGCCAGAGTGGAACTCAGTTGCTGGTCAGACCGGCGGAAACTTTCGGCATCCGGCGTGGAAATATTCACAACAACATTGGCCCCGCCCGTTTGGCGGCTGGTGGCGAGCCCCAATGTGCCGTCGGGGCCGCGTGCGAGAGGCATAATCGCCTCGGCACCGCGCTCACCCATAACACCCAACCCACCCCCAGAGCCGAAAAAGGTGGGGGAGGAGACAATCCCGCCATCGGCATAAAGCGTAAACGGACTGAATGAAGAATCCGCCGATTGTGTTGAGGTTGGTGCCGATAGTCCTGAGAAAGCCTGAGAGAAAAAGGACTGTAAACTGTTGCCCGCCTGTTTTGCCACAGGCTTGAGCGCCACAGCCGCCATTTTACTCACCAGAGATGTCAAAACCTGATCAAAACTCTTCGCGCTGGACGAAGCTGATGAAAATGCGGAATTAAGCGCCGTTGATACACTTTGTGCAGAAAGATCAAGCGCGCTAAGAGTCGTCGTCATTGAGGCAACATCACTGGATAACCCAGACCCCGTGGTTGCTGTGATGGATGTGGTCGGAGAATGAAAATGGCTGGCCATGTAAAGTCCTTTAATCAGGGAAAGCAGAAATAAGCGTCTCAAGATCCGTTCTGGACAAATGACGACGAGTTTTGCCATACACGCCGTCACGCGCGGCAATCAGCTCACGCGGTGTCATCGCCCAAAACTCACGCGGGGGCAGCCGCAGAATGCCCAAGCCAAACGCCAGCGCTTCATCCCAAGGAAAAGGATTTCGGCTGATCGTTGTTAATGGCTTCAGGCGTTCTGCGGCACCGAGGGGTTTTGCAATTCATCCTTGGGCTTATCGCCGCCGAATGTTGCGGCCAGCAGGCTGGCAGCAATACGAATGAACCCTGGCACCCCATCGGGAACGGACATTTCAGCCACCTGATGATCGCTGATTGACACTCCGGCACCACGCAATCCTGCCCCCAGCAACCGGATAAGATCACGCGCCGACAATTCTGAAGTTTCGAAGCGCCGCACCAGCGCCACCAGATCATCCGCTTGAAACGCCTGTTCGAGCTCGGCAAGCGCGCCAAGCGTCAGGCACAGCGTATAGGTCGCACCGCTCAGTTCCGCACATATTTCACCGCGTCTTGCATTGGCCATAGGTCACCTCACAATGCGGTAAAGGTCAGCGCGCCAGCCGATTCCAGCGTAATTTCAAAGGTCAGCTCGGCATTGTAATCGCCGCGATAATCCAGCGCCGAAATCTGATACAACCCCTGAATCGTGCCAAAACCGGGGATGATAATCTGCCAGTTTTCCACCGTTCCATTGAAAAAGGCCTGCCTAATCAAAGCATCAGAAATCTGATCCTTGAACAGACCGCCCCCTGTCAGGCTGGAGCGGCGCACGCCGCCGCCCGCAAGCAGTTCGCGCCATTGCCCGATGGAATCGGCATCCGTGGCGTCAATGGTCTGGGCGTTCAGCGCCAGACGGCGGGTGCGAATTCCGGCCACAGTCACAAAATTGCCGGTGCCATCATCCAGCTTCAAAAGCATGTCTTTGCCACGCTGTGCAGTCATTTCAATCTCCTATGATGTGGGTTCGGTCACAGCGCGAAAGCGCAGAGAGGTGCGCAGCCAGCGGCCTGAGTCCTCATATTTTGAGTCAATATTGGTCAGATGCAGCGTGATCAGATTGTGCCCTGTCAGCGTCAGATGTGCGTCTTGTAAGAGGGCATTAATTCTATCCGCCACATTCAGCGTGCTGCGCATGAATGTCTGCTTGGACCAGATGTTGAGGGTGAGCACCTGCTCAACGCCCGTCTCGGTCGAAGTGGACCAATCCTTGGCCGAAATATCGCCGAAGGTCACAAAGGGTGACACAGCTGTTCGCGGCACATCCTCATAAATCTGCGGGCCGCCCAGCAGGCTCGTTAGTGTGGCATCCGCCCGAAGGCAGGCCACAATCGCCGCCCGCAGCGCAATAATAGGTCCGATCATGGTTTAAACTCCCAACAGTCCAGATTAAGAAAACGGCCCGTTTCATCGGGATCAAAGGCCGCGCGAATTTCAAAAATGCGGGCTCCCAGCACGAGCTGCATGTCACCGCTGATGTCTGTGCGGTAGGCAATGGTGATGCGGTGCGAAATTTCCTGCCCGTTTTGCTGCGATTGCCAGATTTTTGTGCCCGATAGGGGCTCGATCGCCGCCCAGACATTGGCAAAAGCCACATAAACCCGCGTTACACCGCCTATGCCGTCATCCGTATCCTGCGGCGCCTGCACAGTCAGATAATGGCGCATATCGCCAAGCATTATCTGTTTCATGCGCGCACCTTCAGCCGCCGGAAAGGGGCAATCAGCGCCTGAACACTCACCGGCACAGGCGCTGTCACGTCACCGCGATTGAGATAAAAATGCGCCAGCAACAGACGTATCGCTTGGCGCAAGGGCTCTGGCACGCTCGCCGCCGTATCACCAAAGCCATTGACCAGCACTATCTCAATTCCCTGTGCAACACGCTGCGGCGCAGGCGGCACCGATGAGAAGATCAGCCTCGGATTGGCCTGAGATTTATCCAGCCGGTATGTCGCCGGATTGATGATGGTGGGCACATCATAGTCATCATAAAGCGTGATGGAGGCAAGGCTCTGCACCGGCGACAAGGGCAAATCCACAATGCGTCCGCGCCATTGGCGCTGGCATGGCCATTGATCTACCACGAGTTTCCAGCTTTGAGTCAGCAACAACAGGCGGGTTGCCTGTTCGATATGGATGCGTGCCGCCATAATCAGCGCCAAAATCAGCGTGTCGTCGGCTGTGCTGTCCACTTTAAGCCAGTCCTTGGCCTCGGCAAGCGACAGTGGCTCTAACGCAGGCGCAGTGATACAGATGGGAGTCATAAAACACCTCAGAGATAGTGATGCGGAAAGTAGGTTCATGTCTGGCTCTGGCCTTGGGCCTCACCACACAGGCGCTGGCAATGGTTGGTCCGGCCACGCCCGCGCCAGAATTGGCGACACAGGTGCTCATGGTGCTCACCCGCACCCCTTCAGGTGCCGGTTTTTGCAGCGGCACTGTGCTCAGCCGAACCAAAATTCTCACTGCCGCGCATTGCGTTGGCGCGCCAGAGTCAATGCGGATATATGATCGGGATGCGCAGAACGCGCCCGTGCTGCTGGAGGTGAAAAGCGTTGCTATTCATCCTGATTTTCACGCCGCAGCGCCCAAAACCCGCGAAAAATCGATTGATCTGGCGATTGTCACAGTCAAAAATACGCTGCCAGAGCGCTTTCAACCCGCAAATTTAACCCAGCCGCAGCCTATTGAATTGGGTGATACGCTCACTCTGGCGGGTTTTGGCGTAACACAGGAAAATGAAGGCGCAAGCTCCGGCACTCTTTTGCAAGGCGATGTCCTATTACGGGCACCAAAATCCGATGTTTTATTCTGGCTGGACACCCCAAGCGGCCTTGGTGCCTGCACAGGCGACTCCGGCGGCCCGGTATTTTACAAAGGTGCACTGGTGGGAGTCATCGCATGGTCGGAGGGCATCCCGCCTCACCACTGCGGCAAGCTCACTCAAGCCATCCGCCTGAACGGCCAGATGGATTGGGTGCGCGCGCAAATGGCACAACCTTAACGCCCCCATGCCTCACAGCTTTGGCCAGAAATTATCATGCACGTCCGGTGTTGAAGTGCAGATAAGGTGTTGGTCGCCTTGTTTCATCACTGCCCTTCGGTCAATCCATGGCGCAGTCAAAACGCATTCTTTCATATCAGGGGTTAGTTCAAAGCTACTCACCTCCTCTAATCTCTTTTCAGAATAGCTGTGAACACAATTCGCGATCAGTTTTCTCCATCCGGCGCACCATACTCGCCCGAAAATTGGTGCAAAATCGAAACACTGTTTTCATCCTGGCCAAGGTAAATGCCGGTATGGCTTTCCCCGCTCACACCCCCTAGCTTTTCGGGCGGGCCATAGCCATTGGTGCCTGCCTGTCCATAGAAATTAAATGTCGCGATCGGTGTGCCGGGCGGAATATCCATATTGCCCTGCCAAGATCTCCCCTGCGCCATGCGGAGGCTGGCGGCAACTGCGGCGCAAAATCATGCATCGGTGACGCATATTGACAATCGCCGCACCAAGTCCGAAAATTTTAACCTAAATATTCTCAGGATCAATCATGATACGCTGTCCGCTCATCGCCGCGCTCTGGATGCTGACCATCTTTCTCGCAACAGCGCCTATCCATGCGG
>Ga0007834_1000008_pt1 | contig 180719 bp, 172 predicted proteins | sample CryBogCBE06Nov07_FD_71233 | JGI IMG/M metagenome (GOLD analysis project Ga0007834, IMG submission 71233) | Freshwater microbial communities from Crystal Bog, Wisconsin, USA - CBE06Nov07 | ecosystem: Environmental > Aquatic > Freshwater > Lake | place: Crystal Bog, Wisconsin, USA | collected...
TGCCACCGGTGATGACCATGTCCGCCATAGACGCCGCCCCAGCCAAAGCCATAATAAGGCCCCCAGTCATAAAAGGGGGCGGAATAAATCACCGGCGGCACAGGCTCGTCCAGCGCAACAACAGCACTGGCTGGCACATATCCAAAGACATTGCGCCAGGACACATAGCACCAGACAACGCCACAATCGTTGAGATCAATTTCAGCATTGGCCGGAATCATCTGTACAATCGGGGCTTTTGCACGCGGAGCAGTGCGCATGGGCGTTGCGCGGATGGTTTCGGCAGGACCTGCACTGGCGCTGCCGGAAGCTGACAGAAAAACAGCACAGGCCAGAACGGCCATGGCGGGAAAAATGAGACAGCGACGCATGATAATCGCCTCCATATTATAAAATGTGAAAGATAATGAAAGAACAGGTCAAATCTATGGTGAACATGCGGTATAATCCATGATTTCCATCAAAAACATTCATAAATTTCCAAATTTTAGCCGAAACCCGCAACCCCTATTCTTATAAATAAAATGTCATTTCCTGAAGAATCCATGTTCAGCGGCACTGGTGTTAACACTTTTTTAACGCTATCATAACGCCTCAAAGTTCAAGAGAACGATGTCGTGAGTAAGGCAATGTTTTCAACAGCAGTTATTTATATTATTCGCATGATGGCGGTTTTGGCCGGAGTGATGGCCATGACCGCAATGGCCAAAGCCGGAACCATCCGTGCCAGCTATGCCGAGGCCGGCGGCCCGACCTCCATACCCTATGGCTGGATTGATTTTTGTGGCCGCCATCCGGAGGAATGCACCAACACTCCCTTACCCGCCATGAATGTCAATTTAACGGCCAGCGTCCTGCGCACGCTGAACCAGATCAACAGCAAGGTGAACGCCTTTATCCAGCCGGTGAGCAATATGGATCACTGGGGCACCAATCTGGATCACTGGGACTATCCCAATGACGGCAAAGGTGACTGCAAGGTCTATGCGCTCTACAAGCGCAAACTGCTGCTGAAAGCGGGTTTTCCGCGTCAGGCGCTGCTGATGACGATTGTGCGTGATCTCAATGGCAATGGCCACACCATTTTGATGGTGAGAACCAATCAGGGCGACCTCATCCTTGACAATCTTGTTGGCAATATCCGGCTATGGGATGAAACGGGCTATAGATTTTTAAAGCGACAGGCGCAGGAAGATCCCAATATATGGCTCTCCCTGGGCGATGTTGTGGGCGCGCGGATGACTGAGGCCAGAAACTAGGCCTCACGCCACGCGCACAATGGCTGTTAAACCAGCAGAAGGCCTATTTGGCCGCATCAGCCGCCAGATGAACAACATCCTGAACAAAGTGGTCCATCTTTTCGCCGACAACAAAGGTCATGCGTTGATCCAGCCAGACCTCAACCAGGCTGCCATTGTCTTTCAGTGCGTTCAGCTTGCGATAAACCGACGCCCGCGACACAGGCGCAACAGCAATAATATCCTCGGCTGTCGAGCTTTTGCCAGCGATTGCGCGCTCAACAACAATGTTCAGAATGGCCCGCGATGACGGGTCAAGTCCGGCAATGTCATGCTTGCGCTCCAAAATGGAAAGGAGGTTCAAAAACCTTAAAGTTACGTCCATAATCATGATTCCATACAAAAATTGTTGAAAATTAGCACCAAATTCAAAAGTTCATGCCAGTTTCTGACATATACGCGGTATATTATCAATATGGCTTACAAAAGTCGATTGAACATACAAAATTTATAGACTAAAAAAATCCGTTTTCAAACAGCTATATCGGCATTAATCTCAGATCAGCAACAATCAGTTTAAAAAATAATAGGAAGATAAATGCTGAAGACATTTTTTCGGGTGCTGCTGGTCACATGTCTCATGACCCTGACTTTTATGTTTCAAAGCAAATATCTTGGTTTCCTGAGCATCAATGACCGCGTCTCGATTTTTTATATTCCTGCGGCTGTCATTACGATTTCATCGCTAAGTCTGGGCTATATGGCGGCACCAGGTATTTTTCTGGGCGCATTGATTATTAATTTCAGTCTTTATCCGACAATGGATGCTTATGCGAATATTTTGATTTCATGTGTTCCGGCCCTTGTCAGTGCCCTGACCATAGCGGTCATGACCATAGGCAATACCAAAATCAGAGACTTTCTGCGCCCGGGAATGGGCTATACGCAGATTGACGCCATTGATATATTGTATTTTTGTATACTTCATTCCATCCTCAACACCTCCATACATCAGTTGCTTTTTTTCTTTAAGGCTGAATATGGCGTTCAGTTTGACATGTTCAGCCTCATGAGCATGATGCTCGGCGACCTGAGCGGATCTTTTCTGATCTTTATTCTACTCAATATCGGTTTTACAGCCATCGGCAGACTAATATACAGTGAAAATACATAAATAGTGATCAAGTCTGTTGATGTATATATTAAGCGCTACAACTGCGGCAAAATGATGTCGCAGATTTAAAACACTTGTCCTCGCCTAGCGCATGGTCGCAAATTCTGCCGATAGATCTGAGACCGCAAATAAAATCCAGCCGCGTTTGACACAGGGTTTGCCGCAAGCCAATGCCTGCCTATGCCATCTGCGCGTTCTGATGACTGACCACAGCCCCGTCGGTGCGGCGCAAACCGGCAAAAACCAGTGTCGAGAGCAATGTTAGCCCGCCAACAGCCACGAAAGCCTGATGAATCCCATGAATCAGCTCCGGCGCCTGACTGTGAAAGCGGTCAGGTATAAAAAATGCGGCGGTGAGTGAGGCCGTAGCCACGCCAAAACTCATCGACATCTGCTGGGTTGTGCTGGCAATGGTGCTGGCCTTGCTGGCGTCGGCATCGGCAATATCAGCATAAACCAGCGTATTCATGCTGCTATATTGCAAGGACGAGCAAAATCCGAACATGAAGGCCTGCACCAGAATCATCCAGACCGGCGTTTCCAGCCCCACGGTTGAAAACAAAATGATCAGACTGCCCATCATCACCGTATTGATGGCCAGCACATTCCTGTAGCCAAGCCGCCCCAGAATCAACGGAACACACATTTTCAAGCTCATGGCGGCCAGCGGTTGCGGCACAATCAGCAAGGCCGACTGAACCGGCGAATATCCCAGCCCGACCTGATACAGCAGCGGCAGCAGAAAAGGCACCCCGCCCGCCCCCAGCCGCGTCACAAGGCTGCCGATAACACTGACCCGAAATGTTCGGGTGCGGAACAAGGCCAGTTTGAGCAAAGGCCGCGCAACCCGTGCGGAATGACGCCCGTAAAGACCAAGCAGCGCCACAGAAACTGCCAGACACAGCAAAATCATCTCATTGTCCAGAGAATGCTCGCCAAACACCTCCAGAACATAAGACAAAAGCGCAATGCCGGAACTGAACAAAATCAGCCCCGGCCAATCCAGCGGCGGGCTGTCCGGCGTGCGATAATCTGGCAGATGCCGGAACACCATATAAAGACCGGTCAGCCCTATCGGCAAATTGACGAAAAAAATCATACGCCAATGCAGATAATGCACGAGAAATCCGCCCAGAACCGGCCCAAGCATCGGGCCGATTAATGCTGGAATAGCAACAAAACTCATCGCCCGCACCAGTTCCGCCTTGGGAAAGGTGCGCACAATGGTCAGTCGCCCCACCGGCACCATCATGGCGCCGCCCAGCCCCTGCAGCACACGGCACGCGACCAGAATATGAATATTGCCCGACAGGCCACAGAGCAAAGACCCCAGAACAAAAATGCCAATCGCCGCCGAAAAAACATGGCGCGTGCCGAACCGATCCGCAAGCCAGCCGCTGACCGGCACAAACACCGCTACACTGAGCGTATAGGAGCTCAAGACGGATTTTATGCTCAGGGGCACGACATGCAATGAATCGGCAATGGCGGGCACAGCCGTGTTCAGAATGGTAGTATCCAGCGACTCCATGAAAAAGGCCACGGCCACAAGCCATGGCAACAGGCGCTTGACCGCCAGAACATCCGGCGCGTGCGAAGTTGCAATTTCAGTCATCGGGTGTCCATATCCAGCATAAAATTTAATTTCTATCTTGGGCCCCGCGCAAAAGCGAGGTAGATTTTTTAGAAAGGCTCATCAAGGCCCAATCATTGCGCACAGAACAGGCGAGGCTAGTTGAATGGCACTGACACATATAGACCCGCAGGCCGCACTGGTGGTGATCGATATGCAGAAGGGCATCGTGGCCCTGCCCACGGTTCACCCTGCATCTGAAATCACCCGCCGTATTGCCGAACTTGCACAGGCCTTCCGGTCTCAGAGCCTGCCGGTTATTCTTGTCAATGTGGCTGGGCGCGCGCCGGGGCGCACGGATACGCGGCTCAATTTCACCCCGCCGGCGGACTGGGCGGAACTGGTGCCGGAACTTCGCCCCCAGGCCGGAGATTATACCGTCACCAAACTTCAGCCCGGTGCCTTCTGCGGCACAGCCCTTGAGCAAATCCTGCGGCGCTGCGGCGTGACCCAGATATTTCTGGCCGGTATTGCAACAAGCATCGGCGTGGAGTCCACCGCCCGCGCCGCCTTCGATCTTGGCTATCATGTTGTGACCATAAAAGATGCCATGACCGATCTTGATGCAGCCGCCCACCAGCACAGCATTGAAAAAATCTTCCCCCGCCTCAGCGAGGTAACAGAATGTAAGGATGTTCTGGCGCAACTCTCGCAGCGGGCGTGAAAGCAACCTTCTTTCAGCGCGAGACATGGGGCAGAGACACTCTGCCCCACTGATGCATTAAACGGACGGCGCATCCAGAACAGGCGCCACCCGTGCAGGCTCAGAGTGCGGCATAAAATAATGGCGCACCCTGTCCAGATAAATATAAATCACCGGTGTGGTGTAGAGAGTCAGAATCTGGCTGACAATCAGACCGCCAACCATGGCATAGCCGAGCGGCTGCCGGATTTCCGCGCCGGTGCCGGTGCCCAGCATCAGCGGCAAGCCGCCCAGCAAAGCGGCCATGGTGGTCATCATAATCGGGCGGAAGCGCATGAGCGCCGCTTTGCGAATGGCGGCCTCAGCCGACAGGCCTTCATCACGCTCCACAACAATGGCAAAATCCACCAACATGATGCCGTTTTTCTTGACGATACCAATCAGCAGCACAATGCCAATCAGCGCAATCAGGCTGAAATCAAAGCCGAATGTGATCAAAATGGCCAGCGCGCCCACACCGGCAGACGGCAAGGTCGAGAGAATGGTCAGCGGATGAATGAAGCTCTCGTAAAGAATGCCCAAAATCAGATAAACCACAAACAATGCGGCCAAAATCAGCATGGGGACAGTGCTCAGCGACTGCTGGAACGCCTGCGCCGTGCCCTGGAATGTGCCGATCAGCGTCAGGGGCGCATGCATTTGCGCCATGGCATTCTGAACCGCCTGCGTGGCCTGCCCCAGCGCAACGCCAGTGGCCAGATTGAAGCTGATAGTGGTGGCCGGAAACTGCCCCTGATGGCTGATCGACAAAGGCTTGACCGGAACCGTCGTCCAATGCGCGATTGAGGACAGCGGCACCAGATTGCCATTGCTGGAATGCAGATAAATTTTGCCCAGAGTTTCAAGATCGCCCTGCATTTTCGGGTCAACCTCAAGAATGACATGATAGGAATTGAGCTGGGTGAAATATTGGGTCACCTGCCGCTGGCCGAATGCGTCATACAGCGTGTCATCCACCACCTGCGGCGTCAGCCCCAGACGCGAGGCCTGATCGCGGTCAATGGTCAGGGCCAGCGTGGTGCCGGAGGTCTGCTGGTCACTGGCCACGTCGCGCAGTTCCGGCAAAACCTTCATTTTATCAAGAATTTGCGGTGCCCATGAATTCAATTCGTCAATATTGGCGTCCTGAAGGGTAAATTCAAACTGCGTGCGGGAGGGACGCCCCCCCAGACGCACATCCTGCGCCGCCTGAAGAAACAGGCGCGCACCCTGCACCTTTTCAAGCTGCGGCCGCAGGCGGGAAATAATCTGCTGGGCAGTGGCTGTGCGTTCATCACGCGGCTTCAATGTGATGAACATACGGCCGGAATTGGACGGCGAACCGGTGCCACCTACAAGCATAGCGATTGTCGCCACATCCGGATCACTGGTGACAATCTTGCCCAGCTGCTGCTGCAACTGCTTCATCTGGGTGAAGGACACGTCCTGTCCGGCTTCCGACACGCCGGTGATCAGGCCATTGTCCTGCTGCGGAAAAAAGCCCTTTGGAATAATCACAAAGAGATAACCGGAAAGGCAGACGGTGGCCACAAACACACAAAATGTGATGAAGCGATGGCGCAGAACAATATCCAGCGTATGGGCATAGCCGCGCAACAGGGCATCAAAGCCCCGCTCGCTCCATTGGTAAATCTTGCCATGATGTTCCTCGCCATGCGGCTTTAAAAAGCGCGAGGACATCATCGGCACAAGAGTCAGGGACACGACGAAGGACACAAAAATCGTCATGGCCAAAGTCACCGAAAACTCGCGGAACAAACGACCGATAATGCCGCTCATCAGCAGCAGCGGGATCAAAACCGCCACAAGCGACAGCGAGATCGAGAAAATTGTAAAGCCGATCTCACCCGCGCCCATAAAGGCCGCTTCCATCGGCGATTTGCCCTCCTCAATATGGCGGGAAATATTTTCCAGCATGACAATGGCATCATCCACAACAAAGCCCACCGAAATGGTCAGCGACATCAAGGAGAGGTTGTCCAGACTGTAGCCCACCCCCCACATCAGCGCACAGGCGCCCAGCAAAGCCAGCGGCACTGTCACACTGGGGATAATGGTGGCCCAGACACTGCGCAAAAAGATGAAAATCACCAAAACCACCAGCACGATGGACAGCGCCAGTGTGAACTGCACATCCTTGACCGCCGCACGGATGGTCTGGGTGCGGTCTGACAGAACATAAACCTTGATGGCCGGCGGCAGCGCCGCCACAAGATGCGGCAGGGTGGCCTTGATCTTGTCCACAGTGTCAATGACATTGGCACCCGGCTGCTTGAAAATCACCAGAAATATGCCGGGCTTGCCATCAGCCCATGCGGCCTGATGCATATCCTCCGGCCCGTCAACGGCCGCGCCAATGTCTCTGACCCGCAGCGGCGCATTGTTGTGATAGGACAAGATCACATCATTCCAGTCTTTTGCCGCCAGCAACTGGTCATTGGAGTAAATCGTATAGCTGCGGCTGGCCGTATCCACCGAGCCCTTCGGACTGTCGGTTGTTGCCGTACTGATCTGTGCTCTTATGTCCTCAAGTGACAGGCCTTTGGCCACCAGCTTGCCGGGGTCCACCTGCACGCGCACCGCAGGCTTCTGCTGCCCGCCGATAATCACCTGCCCCACACCGGCAATCTGGCTGATCTGCTGCGCAAGTTTAATATCGGCCTGATCATTGACTTCGGTGAGCGGCATGGTTTCCGAGGTGATCGCCAGCAGGAAGATCGGCGAATCCGCCGGATTCACTTTTCGGTATGTGGGCGGGCCGGGCAAGGTTTTCGGCAACTGGCCGCTGGCCGCATTGATCGCGGCCTGAATATCATTGGCCGCCGCGTCAATGTTACGGTCGAGGTCGAACTGCACAGTCACCTGACTTGAGCCGAGCGAACTTGTCGATGTCACCTGCGCCACGCCGGGCACCTGCGCAAACTGCCGCTCCAGCGGCTGCGCCACAGAGGCCGCCATGGTTTCAGGGCTGCCGCCCGGCAGGGATGCCGACACCTGAATGGTTGGAAAATCCACCTGCGGCAGCGCGGCCACAGGCAACAGCGGATAGGCCACAACGCCCACACACAACAACCCGATCATCAGGAGTGTTGTTGCAACCGGATGCCGGATGAAGGGGGCGGACATATTCATGTGAAATTACTTTCTGCCAGATGCTGTTCAGAGGGCATTCAGAAATTATTGCGACTGCGCAAGTCCGGAGGGCGGAACATAATCCGCAGGGGCGATTTTAACGCCATTCTGCAATCTGTATTGCCCGTCAACAACCACCGTCTGCCCCTCTGTCAGCCCTTTCGTCACCACAGTATATCCGGCATTTGCAGGCCCGATGTCCACCGGCTGCACCTGAACCTTATTCTGGTCGTCAACCTGATAGACAAACAGGCCGGCAGGCCCATGCTGAATGGCATTTGTCGGCACAATGAGCACATTTTTAAGCGTTTTCAGCAGCAGGCGCGTCGACACGGACATGCCGGGCCAGAGCTTGAGGTCCTGATTGTCAAAGGTCGCCTTCAGATGAATGGTGCCGGTGCTTGTGTCCACAAGATTGTCGACAAAGCTGAGTTTGCCCGTGGAAATCAGAGATTTTCCGTCTGAACTCAAGGCATCCACCGGCTGCGGATTGCTGGCCAGTCCGGCATTGATCTCGTGAATATAGGCTTCGGACTGGGTAAAAATCACCGAAATGGGCCGCATCTGCTCAATCACCACCAAACCATTGGTATTGGCGGCATTGACAATATTGCCCTCATCCACCAGCTTGAACCCGGCGCGGCCCGAAATCGGTGTTTTGATGGTGGCATAATCCAGCTGGGTCTGGGCAAGGTCAATCGCCGCATCATCCGCCGCAAGCTGGGCGGTAAGCTGACTGACGGTTGCGCGCTGCGTATCCAGCTGCTGGCGGGCGGCAAATTCACCCAGTTTCAGATAGCGCTCAAGATCAAGTTTGGCATTTTCGAGATTGACCTCATCCTGCGTTTTCTTGGCATTGGCCTGTTCCAGCGCGGCGCGATAGGGGCGCGGATCAATCTGGGCAATGAGATCATCCTTTTTGACAAATTGCCCTTCGCTAAAATAGGCTTTCAGCAGCTCGCCGTCGATGCGGCTGCGCACGGTCACCGTAGCATAGGCCTGCACCGTGCCCAGACTGGTGACATAAACATCAAAATCAGAAATTTTGGCTTTAGTCACGGTTGCGGGCACACCGGCCTGCGCGCTGGCGGCAGGACCTGCGCCCGCCGCAACCGGCGCGGTATTATGGCCGCTCTGCCAATAATAGACGCTGACGGCAATCAGGCCCACACCCAGATAGATCCATAATTTTGATCTTGGCGGCATATCGGCTCCCGGAGTCTGACTGGCTTTCATTCTGTGCAAACTTTCATAAATTATTTACCAACAACCGATGTGTCCACGGGCACACAATCGCGCCGGCCACTGGCCAGACAATTATCTATCGCATTCTGATGTGAAATCCAGCGCACAAGATAGATAGCGCCGGCAGCAAGAAGCACAACAACAACAAGGGCAGCCATATTGGCGCGCGCTTTGTGATCCATCGGACCACGGCCTTGTGACGATGGAGGGGTTTTGTCCGGATCGGAAGCCACGTAATCTCTGCCCATAGATTTCAGCTTGCAGGCCAGCTTGAACGGCAACGGACAAGACCGCAGACACCCCCTGTAATGCAAGCCATAAACTCATCTTAATCTATTGCATAGATAGAAGTCACATCGGACAATACAAATTAAATTTTGGTTAGATTTCACCCTGCCCCGACGGCCCTATTTTTACACAGAACCTAAACTTAATCATCGGGAGATCCGCAGTTTTTGCAACAGCAGCGGCATGGTCAAGCCCTGAACACTGACAGAAAACACCACATTGACAAAGGTGAATGCTAAAATTTCATCCCTAAACGGAAAAGACGGCGGCAAGGCCAGCGCCAGAGCCAAGCCGAGCGCCCCTCTCAACCCGCCCCACACCAGCACATGCTGCATTTTGAGCGGCACGGCCCAGCGCGATTGCCGGAACACCATGCAGAGCGGATAAACGGTGAGCGCACGGGCGGCCAGCACCAGAATCACCGACACAGCCACGTCTCCCAGGCTGATCCTGTGAAAAGGTATGGACGCCACGCGCAAGCCAATAAGCAGGAAAATCAGGGAATTGGCCAGAAAGGCCGCAAATTCCCAGAAAGAAATGACAAAAGCCCGCGCCGCCTGAGACAGAAGATTGCTTTGGACATTCTCCCGCAGCACACCCAGATTGCCCATCACCAAGCCCGCGGCCACAGTGGCCATCACACCCGACACATGAAACCGCTCCGCCAGTAAAAATGAGCCATAGGCCGCAATCACGGTCAGCGTGGTTTCGATCAGCGCATCCGACACGCGCCCGGCCAGCGCAATCGCCCCGCCGCCGCACAGCAGCCCGAGAGCCGCCCCGCCCACAGCCACCCGCATCACAGAAGCCACGGCCGCAAAACCGGTGATGCCCGAGTCACCGGAGGCCTGTGCCCAGACCAGCACAAGCCCGAAAAGCACAGCGGCAACCCCGTCATTGAACAGGCTTTCGCTTTCCAGCAGCAACCGCAGACGCCCTTTGATGCCCGCATCCTTGAACATGGCCAGCACGGCAATCGGGTCAGTCGCGGCAATCAGAACCGCAAAGCCAATGGCGGGCACAACGGGCCAGTGCAGCAAGCCGGTCATGCCTGCGGCCACAGCCAGAGCCGAAACCGCCACGCCCGCCACAGACAACACCATAATCGGCAGCGCATCGCGCTTCAGCTCGTGCCAGTGAATGCTGAATGCCGCCTCGAACAACAGGGGCGGCAAAATAATATAAAATATAAAATCATGGGTAAGGACAGCGCCCGTCTCAACACCGGCAAGCGAAAAACCACCCCCCGCAAGCACCAAACCCACCGTATAGGGCAAGCTCAGGCGGCGGGCGATCATAGCAATCAGCATCGCTATGATCAGATAACCGGTGATCTGGATGAGAATCTGATCCATAATGCCACTTACAGAGAATAGAAGCGGGTTTATCCCGCCCCAACCCGCCTTACACCGAACGGGTCAGGCCGCCATCGACACGGATATTCTGGCCTGTGATATAGCCTGCCCCATCCGAGGCCAGAAAGGCAATGGTCGCGGCAATTTCCGCGCTGGTGCCATAGCGTTTCATCGGCACACCCTGACGGCGCTCGTCCAGCTGCGGCAGAGAATCAATCCAGCCGGGCAGGACATTGTTCATGCGCACATTGTCTGCGGCATATTGATCGGCAAAAATTTTCGTATAAGCGGTCAGACCGGCACGAAACACCGCCGAAGTGGGAAACATCGCGCTGGGCTCGAAGGTCCATGCGGTCGAAATATTGACAATGGCGCCCGCCTTTTGCGCCTGCATAATGGGCGCAACAATCCGCACGGCGCGGATGACATTCATGAGATAAATATCAAGGCCGGTGTGCCATTGCTCATCGGTAATATCGAGAAGCGGCGCCCTTGGGCCATGCCCGGCGCTGTTGACCAGCACATCAATCCGCCCCCAGCGCTGCATGGCCATATCCGCAAGACGCTGAAGATCTTCAACGGATTGATTTGAGCCGGTCACACCCAGCCCGCCCAGCTCAGCGGCCAGAGCCTCGCCCTTGCCGGAGGAGGACAGAATGCCGACATGAAACCCGTCCGCAGCCAGTCTGCGCGCCGCCTCCGCGCCCATTCCGCTGCCACCGGCTGTGATGAGTGCAACTTTTCCACCTGACATGACTAGCTCCCTGCATGATTAATTGACCGGCCCCATGGGCATAGTCCCCAGATAGCATGGAACAGACGCGAGATCGAACCCTTTCGCCCGCAAAAGAGCAGACAGAATTCTGACGCCGCCTTACAGCCACCATATGGCGGGGCCGGTGATGTTACGGATTGGGCGCGGAGCGAACCCTGGACAGCACTGAGGCCACCACAAACAGCACAATCGACACAGCCAGCAGAATGGTCGCCGCAGCCATGATGGTGGGGTTAATCTGATCACGCATGCCGGAAAACATCTGCACCGGCAAGGTGCGCTGTTCGGCGCCGGTGAGGAACAAGGCCACAACCACCTCATCAAACGAGGTTGCAAAGGCGAATATGGCCCCGGAAATGACGCCGGGCGCTATGAGTGGCAATGTCACATTCATAAAGGCTGAAAAGGGCGAGGCACCGAGACTTTGTGCCGCGCGCGTCAGGTTCATGTCATAGCTGGCGAGGGTAGCCGTCACGGTAATCACCACGAACGGTGTTGCAAGCGCGGTATGCGCCAGCACAAGGCCGATCCGCGTATTGGTCAGGCCCAAGCCGCCAAAAAACAGATAGGACCCCACAGCCACAATCACAACCGGAATGATCATCGGCGAAATCAGCACCGCCATCACCGCTTTGCGATAGGGAAAATCGGCACGGTTCAGGCCCACAGCCGCCAGAGTGCCCAGCGTGGTCGCAAAAACAGTCGTCAGAACCGCCGTGATCGAGCTATTGACAAGGCTGCTGATCCAGCGCCCGTTGCCAAAAAAATCATAATACCAGCGCAGTGAATATTTCGGCACAGGAAAGGTGAAAAACGGATCATCCGAAAAGGACAGCGGCACCACCACAAACAATGGCGCAATCAGAAACAATAAAACAAGTCCGGCAAAGGCCAGAACCAGCCCCCGCGTGAATTTTTCAGGTCCGGTTGCGTAAGATGGCAGCCACATAGCACTCACCCGAGTTTGATTTTATCGGCGCCGGAAAGGCGCAGAAACACAGCATAAATCACCAGTGTGGCCACCAGCAGCACAGCCCCCAGCGCCGAGGCCTGCCCCCAGTTGAGGTCACGGTTGATATAGACAGAGACGAAATTTGAAACCATCTGGTCGGCAGGGCCGCCCACCAGCGCCGGTGTGATATAATAGCCCAGCGACAGAATGAAGGTCATCAGACAGCCTGCCGTCACCCCCGGCAGGGTTTGCGGCGCATAAATGCGCCAGAACCCGCTCAGAGGCGGCGCACCCAGTGAGCGCGCCGCACGCAGTTGCGTGGATGGAATCGCCCGCATGACGCTGTAAATGGGCAGAATGGTGAAAGGAAGCTGAATATGGATCATCGCCACCACGGTGCCGATGCGGGTGAAGATCAGTTGCAGCTTGTGACTGGTCAGGCCCAGCATCAGTAAAATATCATTGATAATGCCATCCGTCTGCAACAGCACCACCCATGCGGTGGTGCGCACCAGCAGGGATGTCCAGAGCGGAAGCAAAACCAGCAGCATCAGCACGCGCGCCACATGGGGCGGCGCAATCGTCAGCACATAGGCAACCGGATAGCCCAGAACCAGCGTGCCCAGTGTCACCATAGCCGCAATCAGCAATGTGCGGGTCAAAACCCCGAGAAAAATGGCCTGATCCGGCTCGACACGCGCCAGAGCGCCCTCCGGCGTCTGCTGCATATCCACGGCGGTGAGCATGTAATAAGGCGTGAAATGATGACCATTGCGCTGAATCACCGCCCAGAGCGCGGGCGTCCCCCATTCCGGATCAGCGGCAAGAAATGCCGGCCGGTAGGGCGGCGCGGCACCGGCGGCGATCATCCGGGCCGCCGAGACAATCCGGCTGCGCATTCCGGGAATTTCATAATTCAGCCTTTTGCCAAGCCCGGCTGCCGTGCGCGCCTCCTGCGCAACTTTCAGGTCAGCCGCCAGAGCGGCAAAAACCGGCTCATCCGGAACGGATTTGCCATCCCAGGACTCAAGCGCAGCGAGCGTTTTGGGAATAACCGCCATGGCTTCGGGATTTTGCACCGCCGTTGTGAGCAGCATCACAATCGGCACGATGAAGGTGAGCACCAGAAACAGCAGCAGGGGCAGCGCCAGCGAAAAGGCAGCGCGGCGCGCAGGGCGGGCAGCCGCGCGCACCTGAAGAAACAGGGAGATTTTTTCCGGAACGGAAACAGAGGGATGAAACGTATCTGTCATGGCACGAGCAACCGGCAATCCTCGGCGCGGCACATCAGCGTGACCGCCTGACCTATGGTGAAATCTGCGGCAATTTTAGGCGAGATGCGGGCCACAAGATCATCCGCGCCCGGCACAGTCACACACAGGCGGATATGATCGCCCAGAAAGAACACCTCTTTCAACATGCCGGTGAATCTGTTGCCGCCTTGCGAGTCTCCGGCCAGAGCCAGATTTTCAGGCCGGACAGAGAGAAAGACGTCCTGCCCCGCCACCGCCGGACGGGAGGCTATGCCGGCCAGTTCCGCGCCAAAGGGCGTTCGGGCCACCGCATATTGTGCCGCATTATGCAGCATCCGGCATGGAATCAGATTGTTCTCGCCAATAAAACCGGCAACAAAGCGGTTTTCCGGCGCATTATACAGGGTTTTCGGGTCCGCCAGCTGCTGAATGCAGCCATCATTGAACACAGCGATGCGGTCGGACATGGTCAGAGCTTCCGACTGGTCATGTGTGACATAAACCATGGTAATGCCCAGAGATTGCTGCAAATGCTTGATCTCGACCTGCATATGCTCTCGCAACTGCTTATCGAGCGCCCCGAGCGGTTCGTCCATCAGCACCAGCGTCGGCTCGAACACCAGCGCGCGCGCCAGCGCCACGCGCTGTTGCTGCCCGCCGGAAAGCTGACCCGGCTTTCTGCCGCCAAAAGCCCCCAGCTGGACACGGTTCAGCGCCTTTTCAACCCGCTCTCTGGCCGCAGCACCCTTGATCCCGCGATATCGCAGCGGAAAAGCCACATTTTCGGCCACGCTCATATGCGGAAACAAGGCATAATTCTGGAAAACGAAGCCGATATTGCGCTGCTCCGGCGGAAGGCGCTCAACAGGCTTGCCGTCCAGCAGAATATGGCCCTTCGTGGGTTGCTCGAAGCCGCCCAGCATCATCAGTGTTGTGGTTTTTCCCGAGCCGGACGGCCCGAGCATGGTGAGGAACTCGCCCCGCTTCACCGATAAATTGAGGTCTTTCACCACAAGATTGAGCCCGTCATAGGATTTTTTGACATGCTCAAACCGGACGAACCCCTCGCTCTGCACATCCTGCCGCACAGCAGCAGAAGAGGTGATGCCGGCGACTGCGCCCGATGAAGAACGATCGGAACTTGATATTGAAAAGGTCTTCACGGGCTCGTCTCCAGCATCACAATCAAAACTCACACTTACTGAGAAATCCAGGTGGTGAACCGCTTGCGGATTTCATCCCCCTTGTCACCCCAGAACGCATTGTCGAGCGTGAGGGCAACTTTCATATTCGCCGGGCTGGTGGGCAAAATGGCCGCATCTTCCGGCGCAACAAAGGGGGCTGCGGTGGTGCGCACCGGCCCGTAAGAAATATATTTTGTCAGGCCCGCCAAAATCTTGGGCTCAACCGCAAATTTGATAAAATCTGTCGAGGCGGCGACATTTTTGGCCCCCTTGGGAATGGCCCAGAAATTTGAGTCGAGAATTTCACTGTCCCAGACAATTTTAAATTGCTTGCCTTCTTTATTGGCGCTGGCAATGCGGCCATTCCAGGCTGTGGTCATGGTCACTTCGCCGGAGGCCAGAAGCTGCGGCGCCTGCGCGCCCGACTCCCACCACACCACATCTTTCTTGATCGTATCCAGCTTTTTGAAGGCACGATCGACGCCGTCCTTGGTGGACAGCACCTTATAGACATCCGCAGGTGCCACACCATCGGCCATCAGCGCAAATTCGAGATTGGTTGCCGGATTTTTCCACAAACCACGCTTGCCGGGAAATTTCTGGGTGTCGAACAAATCCTTGATGGTGGTGGGGCCATTGGCCAGCTTGGCCCCGTCAAAGGCCAGTGTGGTGGCATAAACAATGGTACCCACGCCGCATTCGGAGGTGGTGCCCGAAATCCATTCCGACTTATCGCCGATCTTCGACCAGTCGATCTTTTCATAAATGCCTTCGTCACAGCCCTGAATCAGGGTGGGCGCATCCACATCCACAACGTCGATCGTGGTGTTTCCGGCCTGAATCATCGCCTTGATCTTGGCAATCTCGCCGCCATATTCCTGCTCGACAATTTTGATGCCCTTGGCCGCCGTATAGGGCTCGAACATGGCCTTGTGCTGCGCGGCCTGATAGGCGCCGCCAAAACTCATGATCGAAAGCTGTGTGGTTTGCGCCATGGCCATGCCGGACGCCATAACAACAGCACCAAAGGCAATACCTGTGAGTAGCGATTTTCTGAATATCATTGACTGTTCTCCCGCATCATGGCCCTGAACCTTCAATCTGGATCTGGTCCGAATGTGTCGGATAACCCCCCTGCCCCTGCAAAGGCTGCAACCCTTCTCAAAAAGCTAGACAAACCTGTCATGCAAATGAAATCAATTCTGGCAATGGGTTGATAAGAACTGTCAATGAAGCGGAAGGCACTTTGCCAAAAATTTGAGCGTCCGTACCCTTAAATTCATCATTATGCGGAAAAATAAGACCGCCAAGCTCAAAATACAGCTCAGGGCAGAAAAATCACACTCTGCGCTCTTGGTGCCGCGAGACGTCACGCTGCGGACAGACCCAAGCCCCCGATTAGCGCGGGTGATGAAACCATTTCCAATTCAAATTTCCATTCGTGGCCGCAGCCTGTCACCTTTTGCTCACACCCATGGGCCTGCCTCATGCAATTTTAAATCCGGCTCAACAGAGGAGCAAACCTGATGAACATGATTCCGGCACAAACAACCGAATTGCTGCGCGTGCAGAAAATGCACAATGGTGAAAAAGTTGTGCCCACCTTCAGCCCTGCCGAAATGACACGGCGCCAGACTGCACTGCGCACAAAGCTGGCCGAGATGAAACTCGACGCGGCCCTGCTGACCTCATATCAGAACATCTGCTATTATTCAGACTTTCTCTATTGCTATTTTGGCCGCCGCTATGCCTTCATCGTCACCCCGAACAAGGCGGTTTCTGTTACGGCCGGCATTGACGCGGGCCAGCCCTACCGCCGCACCTTTGGCGACAACATCACCTATACCGACTGGCGCAAGGACAATTATTTCCATGCACTTCAGCTTGAGCTGAAAGGCTGCAAGCGGATCGGCATCGAGTTTGACCATGTCAATCTCGACCTGCAACGCCTGCTGACCGATGCGTTTCCGGGGGTGGAATTTGTGGATATTGGCCAAGCCACAATGTGGATGCGCACCATCAAATCCGCTGAGGAAATCGCCCTGATCAAGGAAGGCGCGCATACAGCCGACCTGGGCGGTGAGGCCATTGTCGCGGCGCTGAAAGAGCATGTGCCGGAATATGAAGTGGCTCTGGCCGGAACACAGGCCATGGTGCGCCATATTGCCAAAACCTATCCGCATTCCGAGCTGATGGACACATGGGTCTGGTTCCAGTCCGGCATCAATACCGATGGCGCGCATAATCCGGTAACATCCCGCAAGGTGCAGAAAGGCGACATTCTTTCGCTCAACTGCTTCCCGATGATTTCCGGCTATTACACCGCACTGGAGCGCACCCTGTTTCTTGACCATGCCAGCGACGCCCATCTCAAAATTTGGGAGGCGAATTGCAAGGTGCATCGTCGCGGTCTGGAACTGATCAAGCCCGGTGCCCGCTGCTGCGACATCGCCACCGAGCTCAACGAAATCTATCGTCAGGAAACCCATCAGAATCACAGCCTGCTGCGCTTCCGCTCCTTCGGCTATGGCCATTCCTTCGGTGTGCTGAGCCATTATTATGGCCGCGAGGCGGGCGTTGAGCTGCGCGAGGACATTGAAACCGTGCTGGTGCCCGGAATGGTGGTGTCGATGGAACCCATGGTCTCCATTCCGGAAGGAATGCCGGGGGCGGGCGGCTACCGCGAGCATGACATTCTGGTGATTGGCGAGAATGGCGCCGAGAATATCACCAAGTTCCCGTTCGGGCCGGAGCATAATATCATAAAAGCCTGATAGAGCTTGAAAGGGGAGATTTCATGCCTGAACCTATGAAAGACTTTCCCCTGAGGCGGACGCCGGGCAAAGCGCACTTGCCCGGCGCTCACTCTCGTGATCTCATGCTGTCTGTTGGCACTTTGCGACAGAAAAGACCCATGAGAAATATTCCTGCGGATTTGCTCCGCACCTTCATCACCATTGTGGATCTGCGCGGCTATACACGCGCGGGCGAACGGCTGGGGCGCTCGCAACCCGCAATCAGCCTGCAAATGAAACGCCTGCAGGAACTGGTTGATGTTCAGCTTTTTGACAAAGACAGCGGCGATGGCCAGCTGACCGAGGCGGGAGAAGTGGTGGCAGGCTATGCCCGCCGTATTCTCAACCTCAATGATGAAATGATGCTGAAACTGGCGCGGCGCGATCTGCGCGGCAAAATCCGCATCGGCATTCCCAATGATTATGCCGACCACTTCCTGCCCGGCCTGCTTGAAAATTTTGCGGAGGAGCATGATCAGGTCAGTTTTGATGTGGTATGTGACGTGTCGCAAAACCTGCTCAAGGATTTTCGCGCCGGACTCTATGACATTGTCGTGGCCATGACACCGGACAGTCCGGCGGAGGGGGCCTTCATGAGCTGGCGGGAACCGCTGACCTGGGTGGGCGAGCCGCATAATGGCCATCTGGCCGATTCGGAAGAGCCGGTGCGTATTGTCTGCTATCCGGAAGGCTGCCTGTACAGACGCAATATGCTTTCGGCGCTGCAAAGGGAGGCCCGCTCCTTTGATATTGTCTACACAAGCCCCAGCCTTGCCGGAATTGAAGCGGCTGTCTCGCGGGGCTTTGGGGTCACCGCTCTGGCCAAGCGCATCACGTCTGGCAAATTGCGGCCCATTCCGCCTGACTATAATTTTCCGGCTTTGTCGGATCTGGTCGTGGGCATTTATCTGCCGGAAGGTGCCGTCTCCGGCGGCGCGCAATCTCTGGCCGCCCGCCTTGCCGATGCCTTTGCCAGCCTGAACACGCGGGATCTGGTCAGCATTCAGCCGCGCAGTGTAAAATAGGCTTTTTCAGGGATAAACACATTTGAAACCCTTTCTGACCTTTCTGGCCGCCTATGTGCTGAGCCAATTCTATCGTTCGTTTCTGGCTGTGATCGCGCCGGAACTGGCGCATGACCTCAGCCTCGGCCCGCAGGCTCTGGCCAATATGCAGGCCTTCTGGATTTTAGGCTTTGTGGTGATGCAATTTCCCGTGGGCTGGGCGCTGGATACGATTGGCCCGCGCTCCACGGTTTCAAGCCTGATGCTTGTGGCTGTTGCGGGGGCGGTTGTGTTCGCATATGCGGATACGGAACAGGGGCTTGATCTGGCCATGGCGCTCATCGGCATTGGCTGTAGCGCGATTTATATGGCGGCTATCTATGTGTTTGGCCGCTCCAACCGGCCTGAGCGCTTCGCATTGTTCTGCTCTGGCCTGCTCGGGCTGGGCGCGGCGGGCAATCTGCTGGCCACATCCCCACTGGCCTGGATGAGTGCGCATATCGGATGGCGCAGCGCCATGATGATGATGGCCTGCGCCACCGCCGCCTCCACCGTCTCGATTTTCATGCTTATTCCAAAGCTGCCGCATATATCCGCCAAAACAAGCGAGGGCTTTCGCAGCGGCATTGTCACAATTCTCAAAACACGAGCAATATGGCCGCTGGTGCCCCTGACACTGGTCAGCTATTCCATCATTCTGGCCGAGCGCGGCCTCTGGGCCGGACCCTATTTTTCGCTGGTGCACGGGCTGGACACGGTGGAGCGCGGCACAGCCCTGCTGGTTATGGCCGCAGCCATGTCCGCCGGTGCGCTGATTTACGGCCCGCTGGACCGTATTTTCGGCACTCATAAATGGGTGGTTGTCACCGGAAGCGCCATAACCACCGCCAGTTTTTTTGCGCTTGCCACATTCAACATGTCTCTGACCGCAGCCCTGCTGGCCCTGGCCATGATCGGTGGTTTTGGCATGACCTACGGGGTGTTGATGGCCCATAGCCGCACCCTTTTTCCGGATCATCTGTTAGGGCGCGGCATTACCTTCATGAATGTGCTGTTTATCGGCGGGGCCGGCCTACTCCAGCCCCTCTCCGGCGCCTATATGAACATGATGAACAACGCCCCGCCCTTCATTGCCTATGCACGGTTGCATCTGGCCTTTGGCCTGTTGTTGCTGGGCGCGCTGGGCATCTATCTTCTGTCCAGCGAAAAACGGAATATGAAAACACATGAGGCCAAGGCGGCGCGCTGAGTTCACATGGCGACGGGCGCTGCGCCCTTATTGCGCCATTTTTCGCTCCAGATAATCCCCCATGACCTGTTTCAGGCGCTGATTGGCGGGCGCAAAATAAGCAATATCGGGATCTGATTGCGCCATAGGATCAAACAGGTTCATTGTGGCATTGGCTTCATAAAACAGCACCCGGCCATCCGGCATGACATCAAAATCCATGCCGAAAATATCCAGCGGGATATTTTTGCGGATGCTCATCAATATCTGCATGACCTTATCTGTGAGAATACTATTCGGAACTGTCAGAATCTGGCGTTCAATATCTATAAAATGCAGATTTTCACGATAAAACTCTTTCCGGCGCATACGTCCGTGAACCATCCAGGCATCATTAAAATCAACGCGGATACAGATGATTTCATCACCCACAAATGCAGCCCTGATTTTACGGAAATACCCCGTGTCATTCAGATTTTTAACAAACTGATGCGCATAAAGCTCGTGTCCGTCGCGCCTCTGCAATTCGCTGACCAGTTCCGCCCTATCCTTGGCGAGAGACATGCCAACACCCCACTGATTGGCTATGGTGCGCACAATCAAGGGGAAACCCAGCGTATCAGCCAGTGACTTCACCTGAAAATCGATCTCCTTGCTGTTGGCGCGGAACCGCACCACTCTGGGAACGAAAACACCGGGCAGATCTTTCAGCTGCCAGGCCAGACGCTGGCGCGTGACAAGCGCCGCCTGTCGCGGATGATTGATCACCGGCACATGAAAATAATCCGCAATCGCACTCACATGGTCCTTAAGCGACCCGCCACCCGCACCGGACAGCACTTCAGCATTGACCTGATTGTTGAGAACAACGTCCGGACGCAGGCCATCAAGGGCCTCCATCGCAGATTCATCGAAAACAGATATGAAATTAAACCGGTCTTGCAGCTCCGAAGCCATCTGGCTTGGAAAATTGCCGTTAAAATGCAAGCCGAACAAGGAGTGTTTTGGCAACCCCGCATAGACAGGATTGATCACCAGCACCGTTTTGCGATCTGCAGAGATATTTTGACCGCGACAGACCGACGCAACACGAAGCAACTTATCATGATCACGCTGAACCTGCGGCTTGTCTCCGGCTTCACCCGCACACCAGAGGCGGGCTGTCAGGGTCCACAGGTCATCGGAAGGTTCCAGCCCTTTCAGAACATCCAGCGCCTGTGTGTGGGCATGGTCTGCCAGTCTGGCAGCGGCCAGAAGTTTCAAAGCCTCTCTGTTGTTCGCAAAATACAGAGCAAGAGAGTCCAGCAGGGCTCTTGCCTTACCCAAAAGATCAACCTTTTGCAGACACAAAGCCAGCGACAGAACCGAATTCATCTGCCGCTCGTCAGGGGCAACGGTCTGTGTCCAGACCGGAATCGTAACCGTTTCCAGCAGCCGCGCCGCCTCCTGAATGCGGCCATTCTCGAACAGTGTGGCCACAAGATTGTTCAGGTTGCGGATATAAACCGCCGGGGAAGACTCGAGCCCAAGGCTCTGAAGCCACAGGCCCTCGGCCTCTTCCTGCCGACCTTGCTGAAACGCCACCATGCCCAGCAAGCCCACAACATCGGCATCACGGCCGTTCGCCAGCCGCAAAGATTCATAAATCGCTTTTGCTTCCTCGATAAAGCCACCACGATGCAATTCCAAAGCGCGGGTAATGGTCATAAAATCTGCCTTAATGAAATCGGTTATGTCTGAAACGGGCTATTCTTCTGCATGGCCACCAACATAGAGGCCAGAGTGTTAAAATCCAAACCCTGTATATATCTCCTGCCCGAACCATGCCAGCCAGATCATGGGCGCAAAAGCCGCTCCGAACGCCACCCGCCTTTGCTGGCGCAAGCTGCGCCCGCGCGCCCTTGCCCTGAGCACAAGCATGACAAGAGCCAGACCCACCGCGCCCTCCACCGCACCGACAAACGGCAGCGGCTCCAGCCAGAGGCCCGCAACAGCCGCAAGTTTCACATCGCCCAGCCCCAGCGCCTCAACACCCCGCCACATCAGCCAGATCGCGCGTAAGCCATAAAACAGACCGGAACACACCAGCGCCATCATCAAAGCCGCAGCCCATTCCCGGCCCCCCAAGCCACAATAGACCAGACCCAGCCCGAAGCTGGCCAGGTTCAAACCATCAGGAATGTGATAGGATCGCCCGTCTGTCCGGCCAATCGCCACCATCAAAAGCGCCAGAGCGGCACCGGTCAGCCCATCCTCCACCGGCAGACAGATCAGCGAGGCCAGACAGGCGGCCAAAGCTGTGCCGGCCCAGATCATATCCGCCTGCCGCAGCGGCGGAACACCCCTCATTGCAGATTGCCCGTAGTGGCAGAAGTGTCCTTTAGTAATTTTGGTGAACCCAACAGGATTTTGGCCCGCAAATCCTCGGCGACGCGCTGGGCATCCATCGGGTCGCGGATCACTTGCGGCTTGATGAAAATCAGCAATTCCGTGCGGTTGCGGGATTTGTCAGTGTTGGAAAACATATCCCCGAGAAACTGGATATTTTCAACAAAGGGAATGCCGGTGCGGCTGTTGTTCTGCTGTTCGCTGATCAGCCCGCCCAGCATCACGGTCTGGCCGTCCGCCACGGAAATCGAGCTTTTGATCTTGCGTTGCGAAACTGTCGGCGTCAGCGTATTGGCGCTGGCCGTATTGGCCACACTGCTGATTTCCTGTTCAATCTCCAGCATGACCATGCCGCTGGCATTGACCCGCGGCACCACCCGCAAAATCACGCCGGTGTTCATATATTCAATCGAATTGACGATGGTCGAGACACCGGAGGCTGGCAGCGCATTGGCGGTCTGGGTTGTGATGGGCACTTCGTCGCCAACCTGCAAAGTGGCCACCTGATTGTCCATCACCTGAAGCGAGGGCGAGGAAATCATTTTGACTGTGGTGACGCTGTTCAGGGCGCTGAGAATGGCCGCCGGATCGGTGCCTGACCCCAGCACAAGGTTGAAGCCGGGCAGAACCCGCGCCAGCGCCCCGTCCGTCAAGGCTGTGGACAGGCCTGCCGAGCCCTGATCCTTGCTTGTGCCCAGCATTTTGCTTTTCAGATACCATTGCACGCCATATTGCAGGTCCTGATTGAGCGAAACCTCGGCAATCGTCGCCTGAATCGAAATTTGCATGGAAGGCCGGTCGATGAGCCGCAACACGCGCTCAACCGCCGCATAATTTTCACCGCGTGCATAAATGAGCAGGCTGTTGTTCGCCAGATTGGGCGTGACATGCACGGCCTCGCTGCCGCCCGCATTGCCGCCCAGCAATGAGGCCAGAGCCGACGCTCCCGCCGCATGGGCCGCGTCCGAACCTCCGGCAGCGGATGTTGCCGCCGTGCGGGTGCTGCCCAAAGCGCCAAAGCCGGAATTATTCCCTGTCTCTGAATTTTGCCCCGGCGTGGTCGGCGCGCTGGCATTCGGATCAATCGGCGTGCTGCGGCTGGCCAGCTTCGAGCCGGTTCCGGGCGCGGTGTCCGAGGAGGTTTCGCCGGATGAGCGGCCCGAAAACGCATCATTGAGCACAGCGGCCAGCTGCTTGGCATCGCCATATTTGACCTGATAGACCTTGACCATCGAAGCGGCCGGATCAGCCCGATCCAGACGGGTGATCCAGGTGGCGGCGCGGGTGAGACCCTCCGGCTTGCGCGCAACCACCAGCACCGCATTCAGTCTGGCGACGGCCTCAAATTTGACCAAACCCTGCGCATTGCCGCCTTCAGCCGTGTCAAACACCTTCTGCAATTCATCAATCAGCACATCCGGACTGACATTATGCACCGGATAGACACCGACAGACTGGTCTTTCATCCAGTCGGCATCAAAGCTGAGCGCCGTATCCATCGCATTCTGGCGTTCAGCACTGCTGCCCTGAAAAATCAAAATATTTCGGGCCGCATCCACCCGCACAGTGCCCGGCTTTGCGGCAAAACCTTCCATCAGCTTGGCAATATTGGCGGCATTGACATAGCGCAGCGGCAAAACGGAAAGGCCATAGCCCGCCTCTGTCCCATGCTCCACCGACACAGCGCCCGCAACATCCGATACAGGCACGAGCCGGTAAAGCGAGCCGGATTTCACCAGCCCGATATCGGACATGCGCAAGGCATTCTCGAAAACATAGAGAATTTCACCTTTCGGCACGGCCCTGCCGCTGGAGAGATTAACAACCCCCTGCACGCGCGGATCAATGGAATAGCTAAGCCCAAGAACATCCCCCAGCACAACTTTGGCCACATCGGCCACCGGCGCATTGTCAAAATTCAGCGCATAACCATCACCATCCGCCACGGCGCCGCCTATAACAGGCGCATCGCTGGCAGCCGCTTTTTCAGCCGGAGCCGCCGCACCGCCAAAGCCAAAAAAGCTGAACGGCTTGCCGGACGGCGCGGCTGCGGGCGAACCCGCGACAGGACGGGGCGTTCTGGCGGAAAGGTCAATGGCGGAAATATCCGAATTCACATCCTCGGGCTTTTGTTTTTCTACCATGTCCATGCAGGATGTCAGCATTACAGCCATCAGAACAGGCAAAATGCTGTTCAGCAGGGATTTTGTCAGGAAAGAGCAAGAGCTTTGTTCTTTAAAATGACCGGCCCGCACATTGGCTCCATAAAATCTGATCATAAAAATAATTTTATCCGCTTAGAGAGCCTCCGAAAACGTGCTATCCAAGCCTAATGTTTTGTCTGTTTTAAGCATATACATTCAATCGCCATCTGCAAAGAATAGTTCACAGATGTTTTCAAGTGAAGGCACATCCCTGTTGAGGACTGCACAAACGCCGCCGCAGGTGATGCCATGAAGTCCTATACCGATTTTTTAAGCTGGTTACGTCAGCAATCCGGCACAATTATGATCGGGCAAGACTCCAGCCCGCAAGAATATCCGTCACTGGAGGAGCTGGCGCTGTCGGGTGCAGGCGCGCCCACCGAACTGGCCGACCAGATTGCACGATTTCTGGGGTTGAAGCGCTTCTCCTTTGCCGAACTGGCCGCCTGCCCACCCCTCACAGCCGGATTTTCAGCGCGGTTTCTGCGTGAAGCCCGGATCTATCCGTTTCTGCTGGACAATCATCCCGCATTGGCCACCGCCGACCCTTGGGACATGGCCAGCGTCAAGGCAGCAGAACTGACACTGGGGCGCCCTCCGCTCTGTGTGCTGGCCACAGCGGATGACATTGCTCTGGCGCTCAGTGAACAGGTCAATAGTGTAACAGCAGACCCTGCCGCCCGCGAGACAACCGGCACAGACATCGAATTGCTGCGTGATCTGGCCAGCGGCGCGCCGGTGGTACGGGCGCTTGATGAATTGTTTGAAACCGCACTGGAGGCCCGCGCCACAGACCTGCATATCGAACCGTTCCGGCATGAACTTGTGGTGCGGATGCGCGTGGACGGTGTGTTGCGCCCGCTGGCTGCGCCGCCCCAATCCATGGCGCAGGCGCTGATCTCACGCATTAAAATTCTCGCAAGCCTGAATATTGCCGAACGCCGCCTGCCGCAGGACGGCAGCGCGAGACTGCGCATCGGCGCGCGCGATATTGACATGCGTATCGCAACCATGCCCACGGCCCATGGTGAATCTGCCGCCATCCGCCTGCTCTCCGGCGACACAAAACTGGTGGACATCACCCGTATCGGCCTTGGCGCGCACGACGAAGCCCAGCTGCGCACGTTTCTGGCCCTGCCCCATGGCATGATTATCATCACCGGCCCCACAGGCAGCGGCAAGACCACCACACTTGCTGCGGCGCTGAGCCTGCTCAACCAGCCCAGCCGCAAAATTCTCACCATCGAAGACCCGATTGAATATGAAATTGCCGGCATCAACCAGTCTCAGGTCAAGCCCGCCATTGGCCTGACTTTCGCGCAGGCGCTGCGTGCCTTTGTGCGGCAAGATCCGGATGTCATCATGATCGGCGAAATCCGCGATCCGGAAACCGCACATATTGCCGTTCATGCGGCGCTGACCGGCCATCTGGTGCTGACAACGCTGCATACGGAAACGGCAGCGGCGGCCATTGCACGCCTTGCTGATATGGGCGTGGAGCCATTCCTGCTGCAATCCACATTGCGCGGTCTGGTGGCGCAAAGGCTGGTCAGAATTTTATGCGAATCCTGTAAAAAGCACACCCAGATTGACGAGGCCCGCCTCCATCGCGAGCCACGCCTGCGTGAAATCGGCCTGAGGCCCCATGACCGCATTTGCGAGCCGGTGGGCTGTATCCGCTGCGGTGGCACGGGCTATAAGGGGCGCACCGGCATTTTTGAAGTGCTCGATGTCAATGCGGACATACGCCGCGCCATACGCGCCAATGCGGACCTTGAACATATAGAAGCTCCGGCGCGCCAGGCGGGCATGACCACCATGAACGAGGATGCGCTGGCCAAATGCAGGGCCGGCATCACCTCCGTCGATGAAATTCTGCGCCTGACGACGGTGCGCTGAGATGAACACCTTCACCTATCGGGCCATGACTCACAGCGGCGAAGAGGTCAGCGGCACCCTATCCGCCGCCAACAGCGACGAGGTGGCCCGCCGGATCGACTATCTCGGCCTCTTGCCCATCGAAATCATTATGGCGGAGAGCGCACCGGCGGACATCTCCGGCGCGGCGCAAAGTTCCGTCTGGGTCAGATTGACCCGCCATAAACCGACGGCGGAGGAATTGAGCAGCTTTTCACGCGATCTGGCCCTTGTGCTGAATGCGGGAGCGCCGATCGACAGAGCCCTCACCCTGCTGCTGAGCGACACTGCGGGCGCGCGCATGGTGCCGGTTTTGCGCGCCATTTTGGCCGCAGTCACATCGGGCGAGAGTTTTGCGGCCGCGTTAAGCCATCACCCCGACCTGTTTCCCGGCATGTATCTGGCGCTGGTCAAAGTGGGCGAGGCCTCCGGCGCCCTGCCACAGGTGCTGGACGCACTGGCACAGGACAGTCGGCGCAACGAAATGCTGCGGCGGAAAATCACCGACGCGCTGCGCTATCCGGCCTTTGTGCTCTGTGCGGCCGGTGCGGTTCTGACGTTTTTTCTCACCTTTGTGCTGCCACAGTTTGGCGCGATTCTGCGGGACTTCAATGCCAAACTGGACCCGCTCGTGGCTGGCCTTCTGACTGTTTCGGATGTTTTGACCACACATGAATATGCCATGCTGGCGCTGGCCAGCCTTGCCCTGCTTCTCCTTATGCTGGGCTGGCGCCATCAAGCGATACGGCAGGCGTTGCGGCGCGGCCTGTTCAGCCTGCCTGTGCTGCGCGGCGCGGCACAATCCTACCACACCGCCCGTTTTTGCCGTGCTTTAAGCCTGCTGCTGCATAATGGCGTGCCGCTCAACCGGGCGCTGAACCTTCTGGACGGCGTCATGGCCGATATAGGCGGCGGGCAACATCTGGGCAAGGCTGAGCAGCAGTTGCGCCAGGGCGAACGCCTGTCCGACGCCCTGCCCGGCACGGGCCTGCCGGCTCTGGCCATAAATATGATACGGCTGGGCGAGGAAACCAGCGAGGTCGCCATGCTGTCGGGCAAGGTGGCCGAACTTTACGAGCTTAAACTTGAACGCCGGCTGGAGCAGATTGTCGGATTCATCGGCCCTGCCGCCATTTTAGGGATCGCCACGCTTGTGGGCGGTCTGATTGTTTCCATTATGACATCTCTGATGTCGATCAACCAGATTGTGCAATAAGGTATTGATATGGCGCTTTTTCATTCCGCTTCACCGGTGGCCGCATCCCGCCGCCGTCATCGTCAGGCCGGTTTCACGCTGGTGGAAATTCTCGTGGTTCTGGCCATTATCGGGCTGGTGATGAGCCTCGTTGGCCCGCGTGTGCTCAATTATTTTTCAGAATCCAAGGTCAAAAGCGCGCAAATCCAGATTCAGGCCTTTTCCGGCGCGCTGGATTTGTTTTACCTTGACACAGGCCGCTACCCGACCACCAGCGAAGGCCTGAAAGCCCTTGTCGTCCGGCCTGAGACCCTGCCAAACTGGAACGGGCCCTATCTGCGCACCGGCACTGTGCCGAACGACCCGTGGGGCACCGCCTATATCTACCACTCCCCCAGTCCGCATGGCCCTTATGACATCATATCTCTAGGCTCTGACCGGCAGGAAGGCGGAACCGGCACCGCCGCCGACATCACCAGCTGGGCAAAATGACCCGTTATATGCCCCAAGGTCTGAGGACAAGGGCCACAGCCAACGCGGCACCCGCCAGCACGCGGGGGTTCACGCTGATTGAAGCTCTGGCGGTCTTTGCCATTTTCGGGCTGGTTGCGGCGCTGGTTCTGCCCCATTGGTCCAGAACAACCACGCGCCCACGGCTGGAGGCCTATGCCCTGCAACTGGCCGCACTGTTGCAGACCGACCACAGCACGGCTATCCTGCGCCACAGCACCATGGCCACCCGCATTGATGTGAACGCGCGGCGGGTGCATTCCGGATCGGGCCAGCGCGACCTGCGCCTGCCTGACGATATCCTGTTTGAAAGCGTACTGGCCCAAGATTGCGTCAAGGCGGTGGGTGCACCGGCCATTGTCTTTTTTGCCAGCGGCATGTCCTGCGGCGGCACGCTGATCCTGAGCCGCCCCGGCATGAGCTATACCGTGCATGTCAACTGGCTTACCGGAGGCACAGACATTGCCGCCCGTTAAAAATGGTCAGGGCCGACGCCTTGCGCGCGGCTTCATGATGTTCGAGGCGCTGGTCACGCTGGCCATTATAGCGGTAACGATTGCGGCCATCTCCGGGCTCTATGCCTCGGCCCTGCGCGGCCTGAAATTTGCACAGGAGCGCAGTGTTCTGCTCAGGGTTCTGACTCTGGCGGCCCATGATCTGCCTGCGCCCGACCATATCGCGCCGGGCCGATACAGCGGCGCCACCAGCATGTATATATGGCAGGCCGATGCGCATATTTTGCCAGAATTTCAAAATATCGGCCCCCTAAACGCGAGTTCGCCGGTGCTGTTTGTCCCGCTTGAAGTGACCATCACCGCAGCCACACCCACAGGGCAAAGTTTACAGCTCACCACGCTCCGTTTTATGCGCAGGAGAGGCACATGAAGGTGGCTTCGCGCGGCTTTACCCTGATTGAGGCCATTGTTGCGCTGGCGCTGGCCGGGCTTGTGGTTCTGGGTCTGGCCACTCTCACCGCGCAATGGTTCAGCCAGTGGAATCATGCTGCTGGCACGCTGCAAACCAGCGAGGCCCTTGCCGCTGGCTTTGACCGTTTCATGGATGATCTTGGCGCAGCCGAGGCCAGCGCGCCGCCCAATTCTGATCAGGCCATTCTGTTCGAGGGCACAGCCACCAGCCTCACCTTCTGGCGCACGCGCCTGTCCGTGCGGCCGGAATTTGGCATGGAACTGGTGCATTATTCACTGGACACAACCTCTGACCACACCACACTGGTGCGCCGCCATGTACATATTGAACCGGGAGAGCCTCTGCGCGGGGTTTATCAATGGCAAGACCCCGTGGAACTGGCGCGTCTGCCCTTCGCACTGACGTTTTCCTATATAGGAGAGGATGGAAAATTCAGCTCAAATTGGCACAATCGGCCCACTTTGCCAGATTCTGTCCTTCTGTCCGCGCTGGATACACAAAGCGCCTTCGTGCCGGTGCAGGCCCGGCTCCATGCCGAGATACCGGCCAGTTGCGCCGCACAAACCGAGATCAGCGGCTGTCTGGCCATTATAAAAGGCGGGCCGGTGACAAAACCACAGGGCCAAACCCCATGAAGCGCCACCCTGCAAAGGCCGGTCGCGGCAGTATGCTGGTGGCAGCCCTCTGGATATTGGCCGCGCTTGCCGGACTGGTCGGCACGATGAGCCTTTATGTGCGTGATACCAATGCCAGCCTGCAGCTTGAAGTTGACCATCTGCGTGCCGCCGCCCTGACAGAAGCCGCCGCCGGACTTGCCGCCAGCCATGTGGCGAATACCGACGAAACACATGCCGCACAGGGACATATCGAAACCGACTTTGGGCAGGGTCATATCGCTTTGGACTATAGCGGTGAAACAGCGCGCATTGACATCAATTTCGCCGCGCAAGACCTGCTTAAAAATCTCTTTTTAACCCTTGGCGCCAAAGACTATGACGCAGCGGACTATGCGGGCTGGATAGTAGACTGGCGCGCGCCAGCCCCCACCACCCAATCCCCCGCTGAGACGAACAGCAACGTGCGGCCCGCCCCCTTTGCCCCGCGCCACCGCCCGTTTGGCGATGTGAGCGAGCTGATCTTCACCGGTGTGCCGGAACACATGGTGCGCAGGGCGGCCCCCTATCTGACAACCTACAGTGGCCGCGCCAGCATTGACCCCAGACTGGCCGCGCCGGAAATTCTGCAAGCGCTGCCCAAAATGACTCCGGAGACATTGAAAGCCCTGCTCGCCCTGCGCCAGAGAGAGCAGGCGAACATCACAACCCTACAGGCGCTGCTGAGCGCGCAGACCGATTTTATCAGTTTTGACCCCGCGCGGGCTCTGCGGGTTGACGTGGCCGCAACGCTTCCAGACGGCTTTACGACTCATGCGCAGATCACTATCATCAGGTTTTTAAACGACAGCCAGCCTTACCGCATTTTAAACTGGCATGACCGCTTGGAAAATAACCGATTGCTTTCGGAACAGCCTGCATGCGCAGGACATTTCAGAGATGGGCCGCGTGAATGATCGACACAATCCGCCGTGCAGCCCGGTTCTATTTTGATCTTCTTGCCACAGGCACCCTCGACCTGACCGAGAGCCTGCAAAGGCGACAAAGCGTGACCTGTGAAGAACAGGCCGATGGCCAGTTTCAGGTCAAAAATCTCCGCTTCAGCCTTGACCATAGCCGGCTTCACAGCACCCATGCCGCCTGGCTGGCGCATCTCCTTCAAGGGGCGGATGTTACTATATTGATCCGTCCGGAGCGGGTTTTGTTTCGAAGAGTCGAATTTCCGGCCAAAGCTGCGCCGTTTCTTGACAAAATGCTGCTGGCGCAAATCGACCGCCTCACCCCATGGACCGCCGAACATTGCGGGTTTGGCTGGTCCGGCGCGGTGATTTCTGGTGACACGCTCTCGGCAACACTGGCCGCAAGTCCACGCCAAGCTCTGGAGGATCTGGCGCGGTGCATCCAAAATCTGGGCGCTCACGCCACGCATATAGCCGTGTGTGCACCGGGCGGCTCACAGATCGGGTTGCTTCATCTCAACGCCCAGCGGCGTGCAAGCCAGAGACTACGTGCCTATTTCGCCGCCGCACTGGCCGCCATAACTGTGCTGGCCTTGGCCAGCAGTCTTTATGCCGGCTGGCGAGGTGCCGAGCTGGATCAGTCGTTGCAATCGGTTCAGAATATGATTGCAGATCTGCGCAGCGGTATGACCCGCCAGCCGACAAACCCCGCCGCTCAGGCGCTTGCCGCTCTGAAACGCCGCAAAACCGAGCAGAGCGCGGCTGTGCTGCGCCTAGAGGAACTCACCCGCCGCCTGCCGGACAACAGCTATCTGACCAGCCTGCAACTTGAGGGCGACACCCTGCGCATGAGCGGCATCAGCACCGACGCACCTGCCCTCGTGACAAATCTGGAGCAATCCCCCCTGTTTAAAAACGCACATTTTTCGGCCCCGACCACCCAGAGCCCCGAAGATCCGCGTGACCATTTCCAGCTGGAACTGAACATACGCGATACAGCCGGAACCGCGCCATGACTGTGCTGGAACGTTTGAACGCCTCAAGACATATTCAGGAATTGCTGGCGCTCTTCAGCTTTCTGGCGCTGATGGCCATTGGCATCCTCGGGATAATGTTCAATATCACAGACCTGAACGAAAAAAGCGCGGCGCTGGCGCTGGCGCAATCCACCTTGTCCAGCCTCGAAACCCGCCATGCTGCTGCGCCCAAGGCGCCGAACTCGCAGCAGCCGGAGCCTGAGGGCTCACCCTTTCTGGAAGGTGAAAGCCTGACCGTTGCCGGCGCGCGCCTGCAATCGCATATCATTGGCCTTATTCTGGCCAATGGCGGATTTGTGACTTTATCCCAATCCGATCTGCAAACCGCGAAGCCGGAGGACACAAGCCTGCGGCTTTCCGTGAATTTTGACATCGCCTATCCGAATATTCAGCCCTTACTCTACCAGATCGAGGCAGGTAAGCCCTATCTTTTTGTCGAAAAGCTGGATCTCGACGCGCCCGAGAGTGAAGGGCCGATGAAGGCCTCTCTGGTGGTCAGCGGCATGTGGCAGCGTCAACAGCCATGAAACATCATGTCCCCGCCCCTGCACTTCTGATCGCGTGTTCACTCCTGTGTGGCTGGCCCAAGGGTGTGAGCGCACAGGCCTTTCCGGGACATCCGCTGTGGGACATTCCTCTCGACACACTCACAGAAACAGTCTCAAGACCGCTGTTTTCACCCACCCGCCGACCACCGGAGCCACCCCCTGAGCCGCCAGCCCCGCCACTATCCGAACCCGAACCGCCGCCGCCGCCACAGGACAAACCGCTGAACCTGACACTCATCGGCACAATTCTTGAGCCGGACGGCACAAACAAGGCTGTTTTGCGGGATATCAACACCCAGACCACCCTCATCATGAAGTCCGGAGACGTGCATGAGGGCTGGACTTTGAGCGAGATTCACGCGCGGGAGGTCATTCTGAAGGCCAAGGGCCAACAGACCCTCATCACCTTCGCCAAGCCCGCACACACCATTTCAGTTGAACAGAAGCCCTTGAAAAATTAGGGCCTGCGCACTCAGGGTGTATATGTAAACAGTCGGAGGCCGGTGCCTGTGCCGCTGGCGGTAATGACAGAAACATTGACCGTGCCGAGGCTGTTCGCAGGTGTCACCGCCGTGATGGTCGTGCCATTGACAACCGTAAAGCTGCGTGCGGCTGTATTGCCAAATTTGACAGCCGTCGCGCCTGTCAGACTGGTGCCGGTGATCGTCACCGAAGTGCCGCCCGCAGTGGGGCCACTGCTGGGTGAAACCAACGTCACCGTGGATGGACTGCCGAAATGATTGACAAGATTGGCGACATTCACAGAGCCCAGACCGGTGGCAAAATTCCAGCCTTTCCCTGCTTTATAAGCCGGTGCATAAGCACTGTTTGAAGAGGACAAAACACCATAAGTGCCAGAAGGACGATAGCAGTTCACGGTTCCTCTGCATGGCGCATCAATATCGCCCGCCGTGACATTGTTGAACACGCAGGTACTGGTGCCTGTGCCACCTATGCTGCTGCTGGTGGGGCATGAAGGGTTGCCGCTGAGCCCGTATTCAGTTGCAGCCAATGTATAATAAACAGGATTTGGATTGCCTTGCGCAGCTCCGGAATGCGCGTTCACCAGCGCCTGAACACCCGCCATGATGGGTGAGGCAAAGGACGTGCCCCCTGCGCCCGACCATGTATTGGGCCGCCCCGTGCAGGCAACACCGCCATTGGCCGTATCGGAATAACAGAACGGATACCAATGGTTCCAGATACCATTGGCAGCAAACATGGATACATCCGGCATATCACGCTTTCCATCCGCAACAATGCCCGCAACGCCGCTCTGCCAGCCCGGTTTTGCATTATAAAGGCTCGGGCCGCCGCTGGCTCCGCTATTGTTGAGCAAGCCATCTCTCTGGGCGGTTCGGGTGTTGCAAAACCCATTGGCGCCATAGGTGACGGAGGAGCCACTCACATAGAGCGCCAATATTGTGCTGGCACAGGAATTGTTCCACGGGATTTCAGGAATATAAGATTTGGCCGAGCCAAATGCAGGCGTATTTGTGCTGTTCCAGTAGGTTGATGTCATGCGAAGTGCCGTATCATAAAAATCTGTCCCGCCGACAGACACATTATACGGGCTTGAACCTATGCCATTCACAGCAATACCATGCGTGACATAAGAAACATCCCCATCACAAACCCCGGCCAGCTGATCGCCTGAAGATACAAAAATTGACCAGCCTTCCGCCGCGCCCTGCTGATAAAGTCTGTCATAGGCCGCAACCGCCGCAGAGCCCATCGACGATTCACATTCACCATAGCTGATGCTCATAATGGCTGACGGGGTTGCGCCGCTGACCAGATTTGAAATGGCGGCATATAATCCGTCTGGTTTATTGGCGCATGTGGCCATGACTATGGCTGCATTGGGGGCCACAGCGCTGGCATATTCCGCGTCCAGAATGGCCTCGCCATCGTCCCCGTTCACGCCCGGATCAGCGCAGCTCATGGTGCCCGTGGGGTGAATGGTGGTCAGCGTTGCTGATGTATATCCCGAAAGGCCGAAGGTGGAGCGGAACTTGGTCCAGTCGGCAGTGGTATATAAATCCGTATCCTCAATGAGGTAGATCGTCTGTCCCTGACCCGTGTTTCCGCCATTGAACACAGGCGTAATATTGTAAATTGTGGCCAGATCCGGCGGCGTAACCAGATATGTGCCGCCACCGGGCGTATATTGGCTGTCTATGGGATTGGCCAGAGGCACTGCATTGACTCTTGGCCGAACCAGGGGCTTCGGTTTGAAATCATGCAGGCCCTGCACACCGGCCATAATGCCGGAAAACGCCGCCGGAACCACAGGATCACTCATATTGGCAATGTGATGAATGCCATTGACCTGAAGATTGTGAATTTGGGTGTGGAAGGCCGCCTCAACCTGACTGGCCGTTCCCGACACGTCGATTGTCATTCCGCTGTCGGCAACACCATTGATGACAAAGCCCTTGCCTTGCAGCCAGGCTTTAACCTGCTCAATATCCTGCTTGTTCGGGCCAAAATGCTGGCCGATCTGCGCCGGGGTGAGCCATTTGTGAAAATTGACCGAGTGGGGATCATATTGGCTGGCAATAAAGGCTGTAAAGGCCGCCTCCACTTCGGGGCTGCGCTTCAGATTGACGATCAGATGCTCAAGTTTCAGATTCGCATCCACCGCGCCGCGGTCATTGTCTGAATTGGCCTCCGCCCGCGTATTTCCGGCCAGACGGGCGGTGACCGATTCGGAGAAAACCTGCTTGATCGTCCGGCTTGCGGGCAAAAGCGCATAGTTTGGAAGATTCTCGATGCTGACCTCTGCGGCAGCCGCCGGAGACAGAAGGAGTGCCTGCATGTCAGGGCTATGGCAAAAAATGCCGAACATAATCAATGCAAACACATTTAAAAATCTAAAATGAGTCACAATAATCCCCAACATAAAATTCATAAAAAATAGGATCGGCACCACATAAACCAGCGGGCGTCTCAATCACAACACCACAATTTTTACACCTGTAACCGCTGCGTTCAGCAATAATCTGATGCGCAAAAAAATTATATCCGCACATTCATCCAACGCTCAATATTCCTAAATCAGGAACATGGGTTTTTAATGGCGGAATATCATGATTCAGACTTATTTTAGTGACCTTAGCCCCCCGCCGACACGCACAGCTTAAAAGGGATCATTCAGGCTTTTTCAGCAGTTCCAACTCTGTTTTGAGCAGCTGTGTCTGTTCGGCCAGCACAATATTTTGCTGATTCAGCACCTGATCCTGTTTCAACAGACCCTGCATGATTTCTTCCTGCCGCTGCAGCATGGCCAGCAGTTCATGGTAAATTTTTTTCTGCTCATCATAGGATTGACTCAGCCGTTTGTGATCGATGCGGGCGCGGGCCTCGGCATCCCGTCCCAGAATATTGGTGCCCACCAATAATAAGGGCAGCGACCAGAGCTGAACCCAGTTGGACCAATAGAGAAACGACTCCTGATAGGGTTGAAACACCGCAAACGCTGGCAGCAGGCCGTAGATCATGAATATATAACAAACAGTCATGGTGCCGAAGGCCTTTGTCAGCCATACAGCGGTGGATTCATTCAGTTGACGGATCTGGCTGAACATAGACATGGCCTCAAAACCCAATATTCCGATCTGGATACCACAAATATGCCGGACAACAATCACATCATAAAGACACCCGCTTGACCAGACACCGGCCATGCACACATAAATGTCGGGCTGCGGACCGTTCTGCGGTAGATTCGAAATTTCAAAACAATTACAAAAATTTAATGATTGTCATTCATCAATTTTAAAATTTATCTATGCCAGAACCTAAGGTGAGCTGAATGGTTTTCACCCCACAGCCCCACCCATAGGCCTATCTATAAGCAACTCGCCTCATATTACGGAGTTCAGCCATGATCTATCCGCATTCGTTTAAAATGATTTCTGCGGGTCTGTTATGCCTTAGCCTCGGTGCCTGCATGACAGCCCCGCCTGCAGGCCCATCCCTGATGGCCATGCCGGGCAAAGGCATCTCCTTTGAAGCCTTCCAGCGCGATGATGCCTATTGCCAGTCGGCAGCGCTGAATTCCGTGGGTGGAAAATCTCCGGCTGAAACCGGCAATGAGGCCGGTGTGGCAGCGGCGGCAACAGGCACGGCAGTGGGTGCCCTTGCCGGTGCCGCTATCGGCTCGGCTTCAGCCCATGCCGGAGCGGGTGCCGCCATAGGGGCCGGGGCGGGCCTGCTTGCGGGCAGCGCTATCGGCGCATCCAATGCCCAGATGTCGGCTTCGGCAGCGCAGGCCGCCTATGACAGAACCTATGCCCAGTGCATGTCGGCCAAGGGTCATTCCATTTCAGCGCCACCGGTCACCTATGTCTATGAGAGTGAACCTGTTTATGTCTATTCACGGCCTTATTATCCATGGCGTCACAGATATTATTATGGCTGGTGATCTGAGGCTCTATTTTCTCGCCTGAGGCTTCCCTCAGTCCGGCCTCATCATAAGGATCTCCTGTGTCCCAGCGCGCAAAGTCTGAATTTTCCGTCTCCGTTCCGCGCGAGACATGGATCGACACCCTGCGCGGTCTGGCGATTCTGATTATGATCCCAGCCAATATGGTGCCCATGCTGGAACAGCCGCATCCGCTGCTGCTGCGGCTGATTTCGAGCCTCGCGGCTCCGATATTTGTCATTCTTTCCGGCATGATGGTGGCTCTGACAGCCAGAAAGCACAGGCTGAGCTATTTTATACAGCGTGGCCTGATTCTTATTCTCTGCGGCGCTTTTGTCGACATGACCGCATGGGGTGCCCTGCCCTTTATTGATGTGGACATACTCTATCTGATCGGCCTGTCGCTGCCGCTGGTCTGCCTTGCCAACCGGCTGTCCTTTCGGCAGATTGCATATCTGAGCCTGTGCATATTCATTCTCACCCCGCTGCTTCAGTTCGGACTGGGCTATTCGGCCTATGTACCCGGCTATGACCTGACCGGCGAGCCAACCACCGATCCGGCTCTGGTGACGACTGGATTTCTGACCCATTATCTCGTGGACGGATATTTTCCGCTTTTTCCCTGGTCAGGCCTGATGCTTCTGGGCCTGTTGCTTGCACGGCTTCATTATTCGCCAGATGCGGCGCAGGCCGAGCGCTGGCGACGCAGCGGGGCCTGGATCAGCGGTGGCCTTCTGTCCATTACCGGAGCGATTTTATGGTGGGCATGGCCCGGGCAGATGCTTGAGCGCGACGATTATTGCGAGATGTTTTACAATCCGACCCTCGGTTTCATCGCCACCAGTGTCGGGATCACTCTGCTTTTATATTGGGTTGCCAATCGCCCGATGCCGCCTTGGCGATTATTGCCCCTCAGCGTGCTGGGACAATCATCGCTGTTTATTTATATGTTTCATTTGGTCTGGATCGGGCAGGTCTATGAAAGCGGCTTCAATTTCAGCGATGTCATGCCGCTTGAATTTATCGGCCTGACTCTCGGCCTGCTGGGCGCGGTCTATCTCGCCGCCTTCGCATTGCGCGCTATCCGCGCGGGCAGCACCCCACTGCCCTCGCTGATAAAAATCATCATCGGCGGATGAACCTGCCCGCCGCAGTCAGGCCATCGGAAACTGGTCCGCCGCAAATACAGTGTGAAAAATCCGGCCATCAAACATCTTAACCAGTTCGGCGGTCTCCATCCGGCTCTGCATCCGCACATCGGAATTCAGCGCCAATTCAATCGCGGCAAGGTCTGGGTAACGTATGGCCAGCACCATTTCATAATGCGGGCCGGGCGTGTCCGACTCGGTCTGGCGCAGCACCCTCACCTCCTGCGCACCGGGAAACTGTGTCCATAAAGGCACCAGCCGGTCATTGACGAAGCGGGTAAAAGCGTCCTCATGGCCGGCGCGCACGCGGCCTTCAAAAAATGCACAACGAATATACACGGGCATATCCTCGATGAAAATGCGTGGCGCAGAATATGCGCCACGCACAGGCCAATGATCAGGCCTTGCCCCAGATTTTCTTATATTCGGTCTGGTAACCATTGCCCGGATCGAACATATTTTTCGGGCCGCCGTCAAACTCGACATTGGCCTTGGTCACCACATGCAATGGCGAAACATAGCCCGACCATGCCACACCGGCGAAGGCGCGGTTCAGCTCGTCAATCAACTGCCAGCCCTGCAAATTGAGCGGTTCAGCCACAGTGGCGGCCTGATACTGACCGGCACGAATGCGCTGATAGGCCGATTCAGAGCCGTCACCCGCCGAAACATTGGTCGGGCGTCCGGTGCCGGAAATGCCCGCGGTTGAAAGCGAAGGCCCCATAAAGTCGAAATAAAGGTCATTGATGGCCAGTGAATGTGTCCACTTGGCACCATGGCGCTGAAGCAGCGAGGTGGTCATCTGCGGCATACGCTGCGAGGTTTCGGCGATGGGCGTATCCACCCATTCGACGGTGGTGCCGCCCAGCTTCTCGATGACTTCCTGCATCTTTTTGGCTTTGGCAATGGCGATGGCATAGGTCGAATCGGTGAAGAACACACAGCCCGGCTTGCCGCCCCCATCCAGAAACGCCCACATGGCCGCAGCGGTTGAAACCTGCATCGGGTCTGTGGTGACATTGGCGAACACGCCCGCTTCCGGCATGGGGCCAATGGTTGCGCCAGCGTGCCAGGACACGAACGGCACCTTGGCCGCCTTGGCCGCAGCCATGGCCGGAGCCTGTTCCACCGCATCAAAACCAACGATGATGATGCCATTGGGGTTAAGCGCCATGGCCTGACCGAAAGCGGCCGTGCGTCCTGCAATGGAGCCCGCGCCGTCAATGGTTTTCAGCGTCCAGCCGATAGCGGCCACCGCCTCCTCAATTCCTTTGGTCACGCCGACATGACCGCCATTTTTCATGTCGCCAACGACGGCCACAATGGTTTTACCGGCCTGAGCCTTCGGGCCTGTAGTTGGCCCGTCCCATTTGTCGACCTTCTTGGCATATTTATCAACGATGGCCTGCGCCTCCGCTGTGCTGTCGGCATAAGCGATTTTGGTGAGCACCGGAATTGACAGGCCCAAAGCTGCGGCCCGAATTAATAATTGTCTGCGATCCATTTTATCCTCCCGTGATGTCCGCCTGATGTATTAATGTGCTGGCGGTTTTGGTTGCGGTGCCGCCTTCAGGGCGGAACTGCGTTTACGTTGCGCGTAACCTGCTATGCCAATGGCTACAAGCAGTGTCACACCATTGAACAGCGGCTCAACCCAGAATGAACCGCCGAATTGCTGAATGCCGGAAATGCCCACGGCCAGAATGATGACGCCGATCAGCGTGCCCCAGACATTGACCCGCCCCGGCTTGATGGTGGTGGAGCCCAGAAACGCCCCCACCAAGGCGGGCAGCAGATATTCCAGCCCGACACTGGCCTGACCGATGCGCAGTTTCGAGGCCAGCAGAATGCCGGTGAGTGCAGTGAGCAGGCCGGACACGATGAACGACCCCATCACATAGCGGCGCACCGGAATTCCGTTCAGCGCCGCCGCCTTCGGGCTAGCGCCTATGGCATAAAGATAACGCCCCACCGGCAGATATTCGAGGGTCAGCCACATGACCAGCGCAATGGCCAGTACATAAAATCCGGTCACCGGCAGGCCGAACACCATGGTGCCGTTCAGCGCATAAAAACTCGCGGAAACCATGCCAACCACCTGCCGGCCGCCCGTATGCCAGAGCGCCAGCGAATAGAGAATGGTGCCGGTGCCAAGCGTGGCGATAAAGGAATCAATTTTGGCCACCTCAACCAGCAGGCCATTGAGCACCCCCATCAGCCCCCCCAGCACCAGCACGATCAGCACCGCCACCGGCCAGGGAATGCCAAACATGGTTTGCAGGCTGATGGCCAGAATATGCCAGAGCACGATGCCATAGCCCACCGTCAGATCAATGCGGCCCGCCGCCATCGGGATCATCGCCCCCAGCGACAAAAGTGCAATGATGGCCTTGTCCGAAATGATGGAGCGCAGGTTCAGCAGGGTTGGAAATGTATCGGGCAGCACCAGCGAAAACAGAATGATCAGCACCAGCGTCAGCACAACCAGCCCATAGGTGGGCAGCAGACGGACACATTTCTGGCCGAAACTGGCATTTCTCAATTCATGGCGTGTGGGCTCAAGGGCATTAGACTGGATGGATTGCATGTCAGGCGGCCTCGGAAGCAGATGCTGCGTGGATAAGGGTTTCTGTGGTCAGCGCTTCGCCCTCAAGCTCGGCAACAATCGCCCCGCGTGAAAACACAAGGGCACGGTGGCAGATATGGGCCACCTCCTCAAAATCGGTGGAGACGATAATCACAGCCAGACCGGAGTCCAGCGCCGCCGCAATCAGACGGTAAATCTCGGATTTGGCGCCAACATCCACGCCCGCTGTCGGGTCTTCCGCGATCAGCAGGCGGCGGCCTGTGGCCAGCCAGCGGCCCACCACAACCTTCTGCTGATTGCCGCCTGAAAGTGATTCCACCGGCACATGCGGGTCATTGGGCCGCAAGGTGATGCGCTCGCCAATGGCCTGCGCCCTGCGCGCCTCTTTGGCGGGCGAGAGCCAGTCCAGCAGCCGCCGACCGCTGGCCGCCGGATTGATGAACATATTTTCCCGCACAGACAGCGACAGCGCCACCGATTCCTCGGTGCGGTCGCGGGCGATGAGCCCAATTCCCGCCGAAAGACCATCCACCGGAGACTCCAGCACCAGTCGTTCGCCTTCGAGGTAAATTGCGCCCTCATAGGGCAGCGCCCCGAATATGCAGCGCCCGACCTGCTCCTGCCCGGCCCCGCGCAAGCCAACAAGGCCAAGAACCTCGCCTTTGCGCGCTTCAAACGAGACAGGCCCGGCATTATGTGTGGTGACAGCGTCAAGTTTCAGGCTGACAGCCCCGTCACGCCGGAGGCCGCGATGATAAAGCTCCGTCACCTCACGCCCGACAATGAGGCTGACCAGCTCCGCCGGAGTGGTTTGAGCGACAGGCTGGTCGCCCACCAGCCGCCCGTCACGCAATACGGCGACGCGATCGGCCAGACGAAAAATCTCATCCAGCCGGTGCGAGACATAAATCATCCCCACGCCGCGCGCCTTCAGCGAGCGCAGCACCGTAAACAGACGCTCAACCTCATCCGCCGGAAGGCTGGCCGAGGGCTCGTCCAGCACCAGCACATCAGCCTCCGCCGCCAGCGCGCGGGCAATGGCCACAAGCGATTTTTCTGTCCGGCTGAGGTCCTGCACGCGGCAGGAGGGATCAAAATCACATCCGACCAATTCCAGTGCCGCCGCAGCCCGTTGTTCAGTGGCGCGCCAGTCGATCATGCCGCCGCTGCGCGAAAACCCCTGCGCCAGACCCACATTTTCGCCCACGCTCATCCATTCGATTAAACCGAGATCTTGATGGATGAAGGACACGCGCTGTTTTTCATGCGGACGGGCGGTGCGATGACGATAGGGCTCGCCCCTGAACAGAATGCGCCCCTGATCCGGCTCGTGTATTCCGGCAAGAGATTTGATCAGCGTGGATTTGCCCGCGCCATTTTCGCCGAGCAAGGCCAAAATCTCGCCTTCGCCAAGCGAAAGCGTCACACCTTTAAGTGCGACAGTTCCGCCGAAACGCTTGACGACATTTTCGAATGCAACAAGTGGCGTTGACATTCAGTCCTCCCCGATGACGCAGCCGCATTCCGGCCCGTGTCGAATTTTGTCAGTGATCTGATGTCACTGTTTTATGTTATCGATAACTTTAAGGGCTCGCATGACCCGAGTCAACTGCCAATGCAGGGGCCGCATTAATTGCCGTCCAGCAGCCGCATCACTTCCGAATTGTCCGCCGGGCCAAGGCCGCGCGCCACCAGCAGGCGCTGGATGTCGGTCACCAGATGCGTGACCGGCAGGGCCAAGGCCGCCTGCAGGGCAAAGGCCTGAACGGAATTGAGGTCCTTGAGCATATTGTTGATGCTGCCGGTGGGCGAAAAATCACGGGCGGCAAATTTGGCCATAAATTCCTGCATGATGCGGCTGTCCGCCCGCCCTCCGGCCAGACAGGCCGGAATTTTCGCCGGATCCACGCCACCCGCCTCGGCCAGTTTCACCGCTTCCGCAACCGCCTGAAACAGCACGCCGCACAAAAGCTGATTGACCAATTTGGTGGTCTGGCCCGCACCGGACGGGCCCATCAACGTGTAATTGGCACAAAGATCCTGCATCACGCTGCGGGCGCGTTCAAAGTCCTCCGGCGCACCGCCAGCCATCACGGTCAAACTGCCGCTCAGCGCGCCCGGCACCCCGCCGGAAAGCGGACAATCAACCCAGTGCATTCCGGTGGTCTGCGCCAATTCACCGGCCATGCGGCGGGTGGCGGCAGGATCAATCGACGACATATCGATCAGCAGTTTCGAGGCATTGGCCTGTTCTGCGATGCCATGAGCAGCAAAAACAGCCTTCTGCACAATATCCGCATGGTTCAGGCTGAGAATGACAAAATCAGCGGCCTGCGCCGCAACCGCTGGCGAGGGGGCAGAATGAACCCCTTTGTCCACCAGCGCGGCAACCTTCGCCGCATCAATATCAAAAACCGTAACGGAGTGCCCGCAGCCCAGCAGGCGGGTGGCAATGGCGCTGCCCATCAGGCCCGCACCAATAACGGCAATCTGCTCAGCCATGTCGTCTCTCCCCCGTGGTGAGCTGTGCCAAGATTTCGGCCAGAATCATCTCCGGCGTCTGTCCGGCATCACATATAAGCGCATTTTCATCCGAATCCGGCACTTCCAGCGTGGCCAACTGACTGGCCAGCAAAGACGGCGGCATGAAATGACCCTTGCGCTGACACAGCCGTTGCGCCAGCAGTGCCTCGCTTCCGGCCAGATAAATAAACAGAACCGGACGCCCTGCCGCATCCATAATGGCCTTGCGATAGGATTTCTTCAAAGCGGAACAGGAGGCAAAACACATCTCTGCCTGCGCCATGGCCTGTCCTACCTCTGCCAGCCAGGGCCAGCGGTCACTGTCCTGCAAGGGAATGGCGTTTGACATTTTCTCCACATTGGCCTGCGGGTGCAACGCATCGCCCTCGACAAAATGCGCCCCGAGTGCATGTGCGAGCCGGCTGCCAATGGTGCTTTTGCCACATCCGCTCACCCCCATGACAACAATGGCGGCCATATCACAACACCGAAGTTATGCCGCCATCTACATAAAGGATGTGGCCATTGACAAAAGATGCCGCATCACTGGCCAGAAAAATCGCAGCGCCGATCAGCTCCTCGACATTGCCCCAGCGCCCGGCAGGGGTGCGCTTTTCGAGCCAACCCGAAAATTCCGGATTGTCCACCAGCGCCTTGTTGAGTTCGGTTTTGAAATATCCGGGGCCAATGGCATTCACCTGAATATTATGTCTGGCCCAGTCCGCACACATGCCCTTGGTCAGCATTTTCATCGCGCCCTTGGTGGCTGTATAAGGCGCGATGGATGGCCGCCCCAGCTCGCTCTGGACAGAGGTTATATTGATAATGCGGCCCGCCTTGCGGGAAATCATGTGGCGGGCCACCGCCTGCCCCACCAGAAACGCACTTTCCACATTCACGCGCATCAGCTCGCGCCATTTGGCCAGCGGAAAATCCTCCAGCGACGTGCGGAACTGCATTCCCGCATTGTTGAACAAAATGTCGATCGCGCCGAACTCCTGTTCGATCCGCTCCACAGCGGCATGAACAGCCTGTTCATCCGTCACGTCAAAAGCCATGGCACGAACATTCAGCCCCTCATCACGCAAAGCCTGTTCCGCCGCGCTCAGGCGCGCCACATCGCGGCCATTGAGAATCACCTCAGCCCCGGCTCCGGCAAGGCCCCGCGCAATGGCCAGACCAATGCCCTGACTTGACCCCGTGACCAGCGCGCGACGATTTTTAAGACTGAAGATGTTGATGGACATATATCCGCCCCTCCGCAAGGCTGAAACTGAAATGCTGCTTGACCCTGAACAATTTTAAAGCATATCTTGTTATCGATAACAACAGCAAGAACACCTGACACATAAATTAAGCCTGATCTGCATTGCCGGAGACAGATATGCGCCCCAAAAGTCTTATACCTGCCCCCTTATTGTGCACCGGACATACAGCTTCAGGCCTTGCCTTGCGCAGCATTTTTGCCAAAATTCCACGCCTCACACGGGTAGCCTGACCATGAAAGCCATTGTCATTCACAAAGCGCTGGATCTGCGCATCGAAGACCGCCCGCTCCAGACGCCCGGCCCCGGACAGGTGAGCATAGCCATCAAACGCGGCGGCATCTGCGGTTCAGACCTGCATTATTATCGTCATGGCGGCATTGGCGCCATTGTTCTGCGCGAACCCATGGTGCTCGGGCATGAGGTGGCCGGAGAAATCACCGCTCTGGGCGCCGGTGTCACCAGCCTTCGCATAGGCCAATGTGTGGCGGTGAGTCCGAGCCTGCCCTGCGGCACCTGTGAATTTTGTCAGCGCGGCCAGCAAAATCACTGTCTGGACATGCGCTTTTATGGCAGCGCCATGCGTATGCCGCATGTGCAAGGCGCATTCCAGCAGCATCTGGTGGCGCAGGCCTCGCAATGCCATGTGATCGGCGAGGGCATAAGTTTGGAAGAAGCGGCTATGGCTGAGCCCTTCGCTGTCACGCTTCATGCCATCATTCGGGCCGGCGCATTGGCAAATAAGCGTGTGGTCGTCACCGGATGCGGCCCGATCGGCGCGCTGGCCATTGTTGCCGCGCGCGCCCATGGCGCAAGAGAGATCATTGCTGTGGACATTGCCGATTTTACTCTGTCGCTGGCTGAACGCCTCGGCGCGGACCGGATTATCAACAGCGCCACCCATCCGGCTGAGCTTGAGGCATTGAAAGCTAATAAAGGCACAGCCGATATTGTCATTGAGGCCTCGGGCAATCAGGCTGCATTGCGCAGCGGGCTTGAAATTCTGCGTCCGCGCGGAACGCTGGTGCAGCTCGGGCTGGGTGGTGATGTCAGCATTCCCCAGAATATGGTTGTTGCCAAAGAGCTTGAAATTCTCGGCTCGTTCCGCTTCCATGAGGAATTCGCGCTGGCGGTTGACCTCATCAACCGCCGCAAAGTGGATCTCAGCCCGCTTCTGACAGCGGTTTTACCCTTTGAACAGGCCGAGGACGCCTTTCGTCTGGCGGGCGACCGCAGCCGCGCCATGAAGGTGCAACTCGCGTTCTAGGGCATACTGTTTTATATGGACATTCTTTGTGAGCGTCCCTTCTCGCCGTCATCCTGAGGAGGCCGCAGGCCGTCTCGAAGGATGGGGAGAAAACTCAAGATAAGGAAAAACCGTCATTTCGAGGCGGCGAAGCCGACGCGGCAATCCATTGATTTAACATATGGATTGCTTCACTTCGTTCGCAATGACTATGGAGCGTGATTCTCTTTTGCCCCTCACCCCACCCTCTCCCCATTTTAATGGGGAGAGGGAGACGCTTCCGTCTCAAGGCAACGGACTCTGGGGGCAGACTCTGAACTGTCCTTCTCCGGCCAAAGGACGGGGAAAGGCATTTTTCGTGTTAAAAAAAGCCAAAAGCCGCATCACCTCAGGCGCTTTCGCGGCCAATCACCTCATATTCGGTGATGATGGTTTCGGCGGGCACCGGCGTGCCGGCGTGATGTCCGTCAATCGAGCGGCGCAGCAAGGCTCCGGCGTGCCGCCCGATTTCATAACTGTGCACCCCCACAGTGGTGATGGACGGATAGGTGCAGCTGGCAATTTCAAAATCACCAAATCCGGCAATGGCAATCCGCTCCGGCACCTTCCAGCCCCGCCGCTGGCACTCCATAATCGCGCCAAAGGCCGAAAGATCAGACACGCACACCGCCGCATCAACCTCGGGCCATTGCTCAACCAGATGCACAACCGCCTCGCCGCCCTGCTTCATGGTAATCGGCGGTGTGCCGAAGGTGATGATCCGGCTTTGCCGCAAGCCAAGTTCGGCAATGGCGGCCTCATAGCCCGCGCGCCGGTCGGCCCCGCGCGTGTCGCGGTTGGTCGTCCCGCCGATGAAGGCAATATTGCGATAACCCTTATTATAGAGATAATGCACCAGCGCCGCAGAGGCCGCCGCATTGGAAAACCCGACGACATGACGAATGGGCCGGGAGGGCAGATCCCATGTCTCAACCACCGGAATGCCGGAATTCTCCAAAAGACGCCGCGCGCGGTCGGTATGGCTGCCCCCTGTCACCACAATACCTTCGGGCCGGCGCCGCAACATGGATTCAATCAGCTCTTCTTCTTTCTGGGTTGAATAATCCGTATAGCCGAGCAACATCTGCAAGCCGGTGCCGGCCAGCGCTTCGGTCAGGCCCCGCGCTGTATCGGCAAAATTGGAATTGTTGATTGTCGGGATCAGCGCGGCGATAAAATGCGTGCGCTTGGAGGACAAAGACCCGGCAGACTGATCCAGCACATAGCCCAGCGCATCAACAGCGCCCATAATCCGCTGGCGCGTGTCCTCGGCAATGGAGGCCCCGCCCCGCAAGGCGCGCGACACCGTCATGGTGGATACGCCCGCCGCAGCCGCCACATCCGCCATGGTCGGCGGATCGCTGCGCATATCGGTTTCAGCCTTGGCCATCAATATTCATTCTCTGCAACACCCTGTTATCGATAACTTAAAGCCTGTTGCACACAACACAAGCTGATCTTGCGGTATAAGGCGCCAATTCCGGAAAAATATTATTCCCCTGTTTCTCTATTCCGAAGTTTTATTCCCGCAGTGTGCCTGTTCACACAATCACAACATCCGCACGGCGCAGGTCTTTCATAGCAGCGCTGAAGCCGACAAGGATGGATATGACGCCCGCTTCCTGCCGCATCTGCAAATCCGCATCGGGAAAGGCAAAGTCTTCGGCCTTCAGCTCAAATTGCACCTCGGACTGTGCCCCTGCCGCAAGCCTGACCTTCTGTGCGGCGCGGCACTCCAGCACAGGGCGCGCAATGCTCGCCACGCGATCATGAATGAACAGAAACACCACGGCTGAAGCCGCCCGCACGCCCGCATTGCTGACCCGCGCCCGCACCTGCAAGGATTCGCCTATTTTGATCTCACCGCTTTGCAGAACAACATCCTCCAGCACAAAGCGCACATAATCAAGACCATGACCAAAGGCATAAAGCGGCTCCACCGCCATATCAAGATAAGAACTGGTCAGCCGGTCGCCCGCTTTATAGGGACGCCCCACCGGCATGTCGCGGTAAGTTATAGGAATCTGGCCTGTGCTGGCGGGCCATGACACGGCAAGCCGCCCGCCGGGCGCGGCGCGTCCGCACAACACATCTGCAATGGCCGTTCCGCCCGCATGGCCGGGAAACCATGCCATCAGGGCGGCATCAACTCTCTCCAGCACCTGCGTCGCCACCAAAGGCCGCCCCGCACACAGCACCAGAACCACAGGCTTGCCCAGTGCCAGAATATCCAGCGCCAGTTTCTGCTGAATTTCGGGCAGTTCCGGCCGCGCGCGGCTGCCGCCCTCGCCGCTCATATCACAGCTTTCGCCCAGACAGAGCACAATCCCATCCGCCCGCGCGGCCAGCGCCAGCGCTGCATCATATTGCGCGCGCGTGCCCTCCAGAATGCCGCAGCCGGCTGCGTGAAGAATCTCGCGTCCGGCAAAAACGCTCTCAATGGATGTCAGAATATCCGCCACCTCATCGGGCCGGCCTTCCGCCGACCATGGCCCCAGAAGATCAGCCTGAGCCTGTGCCAGCGGGCCGATCACCGCCAAAGGCCCGCCGACCAGCGGCAGGGGCAGAATATCCTGATCATTTTTCAAGAGCACGCAGGATTCGACAGCCGCGCGATAGGCCAGCTCCATATGGCGCGGCACGGACGGCGGCGACTCTATTTCCGGCACGGGGGGTGACGCGAACAGTCCGAGCCGCAATTTCAGCCGTAAAACGCGGCGCAGGCTGGCGTCAATATCGGCCATGGTCACCAAGCCCTGCGCCAGCGCGCGTTCAAGGCCTTCGGCATAGGCATGGCCCATCATATCGACATCCACACCGGCGCGCAGCGCGCGCGCGGCTGCTGAGGCAGCGTCTTGCGCCACGCCCTGCGCGACAAGTTCGGCAATGGCGGCATAATCGCTGATAATCACCCCCTCAAAGCCCCACCTGTGCCGCAGCAGCCCTTGCAGGAGGTCATAATGGGCGGTCAGGGGTACTCCGGCCAGATTGTTGAATGCCGGCATAATCGCCGCCACACCGGCCTCCACCGCAGCGCGGAACGGCGGCAGATAGACCTCATGCAGCAGGCGCAAGGACATATCGGCACCGGCATATTCGCGTCCGGCCGCCACAGCGCCATACCCCACAAAATGCTTGGCCGTGGCCGCAATATATGGCGCCGTTATCGACTCGCCACTTTCATCGCCCTGAAAGCCCAAAACCTTGGCACGGGCAAAGGCCGCGCCCAGCCATGGGTCCTCCCCCGGCCCTTCATTAATTCTGCCCCAGCGCGGATCACGACAGATATCGATCATAGGCGCGAAGGTCAGATCAATATCATCCGCCCGCGCCTCCAAAGCCGCCCAGCGGGCGGTCTCCTGCCAGAGGGCGGGGTCAAAGGCACCAGCCTCAGCCAGAGATACGGGAAACACCGTGCGATAGCCATGCACAATATCCAGCCCGAACAGCAGCGGAATGCCAAGGCGGCTCTGCGTGCGCGCGGCGGCGCGCAAAGCGGCAATCTCCTGCCTGTCGGTCACATTCAGCACATGGCCAACCTCACCAGCCGCAACCGCCGACATGAGATGGAACGGCCGACCTTCAGGGCCGGTCAGGCTCGGGCCCATCATCACCAACTGGCCGATTTTTTCGGCGAGGGTCATGCGGCCCATCAGATCATCCATATCCTCCAGCGTCATGGCCATGGGACTCACCTGTTGTTCTGAAACATCGTTGATACGGCGGATCATAGCGCGGATAGGCCAGACCAGACAGAATAAATCCGGTTGATTGTGCTGAATATTTTTTAGGCACAGAGCCCAAACTCAATCCGGAAAATCAAATTGCGGCCACCGGCACGCCGTGTTACCAAGATGAGGATGGTGCCCTTTTTGGGCCTAACAGGGAAGCTGGTGCGAGTGTAAACTCAAAGCCAGCACTGCCCCCGCAACTGTAAACGGGAAGCCGAAGCAATATATCCACTGGCAGTTTGCCTGCCGGGAAGGATGCCAAGGCGACGATCCGCAAGGTGACAACCCGTGAGTCAGGAGACCTGCCATCATCCCTGTAGCTTATCTCGGGAGGAGATATCGCAAATGTTGATTTGTTGTAGCACATCCCATGATCAAGCTTTGTTTGTGCAAGACCATGCGAGGGTGTCATGTCTGGACTTATAAACCGTATATTCAATGACGGCAGCCGCGATATGCGCCGCCGCGTCATCACCATCTATGCCGGCCTTATCATCGCCAATGTGGCGGTGTGGATTTGGGCGCTGCTGGCGCTCAACGACCATCCGCTGCTGCTGGGCTCGGCCTTGCTGGCCTATACATTCGGCCTGCGCCATGCCGTTGATGCCGATCACATTGCCGCCATCGACAATGTGACCCGCAAACTGATGCAACAGGGGCAGCGGCCTCTGGGCGTCGGACTGTTCTTTTCGCTCGGGCATTCGGCAGTGGTGGTTCTGCTGTCCATCGGAGTGGCCTTCGCAACTTCCGAAATTTCCTCGAATTTTGAGACCTTGAAATCCGTAGGAGGCATTATCAGCACCAGCGTTTCCGCATTTTTTCTGTTTGCGCTGGCGCTCGTCAATATTGTTGTGCTGGTGTCGGTTTACCGCACATTCCAGAGGGTCAAAAATGGCGGCAGCTTTGTCGAGGATGACCTTGACATTCTGCTGAACAACCGTGGTTTTCTGGCCCGCATCTTCCGTCCGCTGTTTGGCATGGTCAATACAAGCTGGCAGATGTTTCCGGTGGGCTTTTTGTTTGGTCTTGGCTTTGACACCGCCACCGAAGTGGCACTGTTCGGCATTTCCGCTGCGCAGGCCGCGCAGGGTCTCTCGTTCTGGGCCATTATGGTGTTTCCGGCCCTGTTCACGGCTGGCATGTCGCTGGTGGACACAACCGACGGCGTGCTGATGATCGGCGCCTATGGCTGGGCCTTCAACAAGCCGGTGCGCAAGCTCTATTACAACATGACCATCACGGCTGTATCGGTTCTCGTGGCGATATTGATTGGCGGCATCGAGACCCTCGGGCTGATTGGCGACCAACTCAGCCTGACCGAAGGTGGCGGATTCTGGGGTATGATCGGCACATTGAACGATAATTTTGGGTCTTTGGGCTATGCCATTATCGGCATATTTGCTCTGAGCTGGATTGTGTCTGTCGTGATTTACCGTGTCAAAGGCTATGACAAGCTGGATGTGCGCGCCGGTTCGATATAATTTCTGCGCCTTGCATACCCGATGCCATCGGTGAGCCTTAGAGTCTGTTGCCTTGAGACGGAAACGTCTCCCTCTCCCCATTAAAATGGGGAGAGGGTGGGGTGAGGGGCATTTTTATGATTTATGCCCCTCATCCTGTCCTTCTCCCCGTCCTTCGAGACGGCCTGCGGCCTCCTTAAGGTGACGGGGAGAAGGAACGCTCACAGTGTGTTTCCACCTAAAAACAGCATGCTCTAACCGCCGGGGCATCGGGCTGCGGACTGGGCCGGAGGTATGACCAGAAGATCCACCAGCTGCGCATGACTCATGCCGCCGAAACGGGTCGGAATATAAACTCTGCGCGCCATTGCGTTGCAGGTCACCGGAAAGGCAGCCCGCACGCTCTCTTCCGGATGATCGGGCGTAAGCGCGGCAATGCCTCCGCTGCGCAGGCATTGCGCTATGCTCTCCGGCTTTGCCCAGTAGGGAGAGGCAAAATCCACAACATCGGGCCGCGTCCTCATCCACAGCAATGCAGAGCCGGGAATCATCGGGTCATTGATCACAAGACAGGGCAAATCATGGCCATCATAACCTGCCCAGAGCGCATTGATCTGCTCGGCAAGCACCTGCCCCTTGAGCTGATAAGTTATCACCGGCGATCTGAACTGCTCATGCAGCAGCAAAAACCCAAGAAAAAGACCAAACTGCGCAAGAGACAGGCCCAGAGACAGTATAGGTGTCCGCCAGCTCCATAGGCCCGCGCCGCTCGTAGGCTGTGCCCTGTTCAGCGGCTTTAACACGAGGGCCGTTGCCAGTGCCACATTGGGCATGAACACAAGGCTCCAGCTTTGTTTGGGTGTTTGACCGGTGGCACAAGCCCCGGCAATCAGCAGAATGGTCGGCATGGCAAACATAATCAGGGCAAGCTGAAGATGTTTGCGCTCCAGCCCAAACCGCAGCCCGAAAACCACACGACTTAAGCCCATAAATATCAACGGGCCGATGACAAGAATGCCTTCCCCCACAAGACTATTGCCCACACCCTGCATAAACACCGTAAAACCGGCGGAATATGTATCCGCAACCGGCAGGCGGCGGGCATGTGCGGCATAATCAAGCACCGACCAATGGTCAGAGGCCAGCCAGACCACATGCGGCGTCACCAGCAGACCCGCCAGCCCAAGCCCAAGCCAGAACCCCGGCGCCCTGAACACTGCGCGGCGGCAAGGGCCAGAAAAAGCCACCAGCAGCACAGAAAGCAAAATCAGGATTTCCTGATATTTGACCAGAATGGAAAGACCGGCAACAAAACCGCCCCACAGGCCGGAACGAATATCCTGTTTGATGATAAAGCGCAGGCCGGTATAGAGGGTTGCCGACCAGAATGGCATCAGCAGGGCATTATGATTGAACTGCAGTGCAAAATGATTGGCCTGCGGCGACAGCAGATAGATGATCAGCGCGTAAAGCGCCAGCTGTGCAGAGAGATAAAGCCTGGCACTTTTCCAGATAAAATAAGCCGAGATCCCGACACAAATCTGGCTCAGCACCAGCACATTCGGCAGCGGCAGCGATCCTGCGGGTGTGGCGAGGGCCATAATCCATGTCGCAAGCGGCGGGTGCTTGCCATAGCTTAGCAGCCAGTCCTTGCTCCAGTAGAGAATTTCGATCGTGTCATAATGCAGATTGCTGACAAACAGCAACGACCCGATCAACCAGACCAAACAATGCACAACGGTGAGTGTCAGAGCCGTGATATGTGCAGGGTGCCGCGCGCCGCGCCACACTCTGTTCCTGGGGTTTAAAGTCACGAAAAAAATTCTTTCTGTCAAAAATCTTGCGGCTTGATAAAAATATGATGGCAAATGAATAAACTGACATTCGGTTCAGAGCGCTGAAATCAGGCGCAAAAGCCCATAAGAACCGCCGCCCGAAACCAGCGAAACCAGAGCCGTGTTGCAGCACCTCCTATCGCAGAATGACCTCAAGGCCCTTTTTCATCACCTTTCGGGAGATTATTGAATTGCCAGAAATATAGTCCCGATGTTATGTAGCACCTATTGATTGATGTTTTATACTGAAAGTTTTTTATGTCCAAGCGCGCCTTGATTACCGGCATTACCGGTCAGGATGGAGCCTATCTGTCCGAATATCTTCTGGATAAAGGCTATGAAGTTTTTGGCATTGTGCGCCGCTCCTCGCATTTTGGCGTTGCCGACCACAGGCTGCGCTGGCTGGGCATTGAAAAAGACGTCACATTGCTCGACGGCAATATGAGCGACCTCTCCAGCCTGATCCGCTGTGTTCAGGATGTTCGGCCTGACGAGGTTTATAATCTTGCCGCGCAATCTTTTGTCGCCTCCTCATGGCAGCAGCCCATCATCACAGCCAATATAACGGCGGTGGGTGTAACCCATATGCTTGAAGCCCTGCGGATCGCAAGGCCTGAGGCGCGCTTCTATCAGGCCTCCTCATCCGAAATGTATGGTCTGGTGCAAGACCCTGTGCAAAGCGAGACAACGCCGTTCTATCCGCGCTCACCCTATGCGGTGGCCAAACTTTATGGCCACTGGATCACGGTCAATTACCGCGAGAGCTTCGGAATGCATGCGTCCTCCGGCATTTTGTTCAATCATGAAAGCCCGCTGCGCGGCATAGAATTTGTCACCCGCAAGGTGACGGATACGGTTGCGCGCATAAGGCTGGGCAAGGCCACAGAATTACGCCTCGGCAATATTGACGCAAAACGCGATTGGGGCCATGCAAAGGATTATGTGCGCGCCATGTGGCTGATGTTGCAGCAGGATGTGGCGGCTGACTATGTGGTCGCCACGGGCCGCACCACAACAGTCAGGGAAATGTGCACGCTGGCGTTCAAGCATGTTGGACTGAATATGGACGATCACGTCATAATCGACCCGGCGCTGTTTCGTCCGGCAGAGGTAGACGTTCTCATCGGCAATCCTGACAAAGCCCAGCGCTGCCTCGGCTGGAATGCACAGATTTCATTGGAAGAGATGATTGCGGAAATGGTTGACGCCGATCTGGCCCGCCATGCATCAGGCTGAAGCGTTCCATCGGAGACATGACGTGCAGTTCAAACATATTCTGGTCACGGGCGGAGAAGGGTTTGTCGGAAAATATCTGATTCCGGCCCTTCAGCAGGCAGCGCCAGATTCAATTCTGACGATGACACGGCGCAGTGAGGGGTCTGGCACGACATCCGCCGCACAGGATCGTCACTCCGGCCCATCCACATGGGTCACGCTGGATATAGCCAACCCCGACCCTACGGACCATCTCGTCAAAACAGCTCGGCCCGATCTTGTCATCCACCTCGCCGCACAGTCCGCACTGGAGGCCGGCACCTCTGCGGCGCAGACATGGTCGACCAATGTGGGCGGCACCATGGCACTGGCCACAGCTGTGGCGCGCCATACACCCAATGCCACAGTGCTGAACATCAGCAGCGCCGAGGTTTATGGCCAGAGTTTTGACGAAGGCCCGGCACAAGAAACAACCGCCCTGCACCCAACAAGTGTCTATGGACGCACCAAGGCCGCCGCAGAGGCCGCATTTTCTGACATATTGCCCCTCAGTGCCCGCCTGATCTGCGCACGCCCCTTCAACCATACCGGCGCAGGCCAGAGCGAGCGCTTCATCGTTCCCGCCTTTGCCGCACAAATTGCCCGCATAGAGCGGGGCGAGCAGCAGCCGGTGATAAAGGTGGGCAATCTTTCAAGCCAGCGGGATTTTCTCGATGTCCGTGACGTGGTTGCCGCTTACCTCGCCCTGATCTCACACAGCCCGGCATTGCCGCAACGCTCCATCTTCAATATTGCCTCGGGCAAAGCCATTCAAATGAGTGATATTCTGGCCCGCCTGCTTGCCATGACCACTGTGCCCATTGATGTGGAAACGGACCCCGGCAAATTCCGCAGCTCTGATATTGCCTGCGCGCTGGGCGATGCATCCGCATTGCGCGCGGCGACAGGCTGGGCCCCTCAATCGGATATGGACCTTATTTTGCACCATGTGCTGACGGACAAACGAAAAGAGATGCGTGCATAAGCGGTCAGGAACGCGCCGGGACCCAATATTTCTGCAATTTATCCATCGGCTTCCCATGATCAGACCAAAATTCAATCCGCATCATATTATGCTTAAAGGGGGCAGGCCGGTTGCATCTGTAGGCATCATATCCAAAAATAATTTGCTTTTATAATGGCCATAGATACCGCTAATTCCGGCATTGATGGATGAATAATTGAGCAGCCCCATCAAGCGAAAGGCCTCGACAATCATAATCAACCCATAGCCGCGCTGGCTGGCCAGATTCAGCATTGCGGCAGAGCGGCCATCCTCGATGGTCAGCATCACGCCCAGCCCTGCATTGCGCACAGGATCAACGAGGCGGTAGACATAAAACCAGTCCCGCGGCACATCCGGATTGGCCTTGAAATAAAACCGCACACACTCCTCGCCGTTAAAGGCAAAACCGGCGGGCTTCCATGCGCTGAACTGTTCAATGAACATATCCATATTCGCCATCAGCGGCAGGCGTTCAATCACACCGCCCCTCTTGTTCATAAAACGATGATAGGTCTGGCGTGTCGGAAAATTGGACGTAGAATTGGAACTGATGTCCGACCGCCGGTCAAGAAACGCCTCAAAACCGTGATAATGCAAAAACCAATATGGAAAATAACGGCCAGTATGAGCCATAATGGTCTTGAGCGCACCATCCGTGCTGAATAATGGGGCCGGAGCCGAAATATAGGGGATCGGTTTGGGATGAAACAGGTAACTGTGCGCCGGGGTTTCCAGCAGATAAAGCTCAGGAAAAAAGCGCTCCAGATCCCAGCTGTAATGCCAGGCATTGCCCACGGGTCTCAGGTTCCGGTCTTGAATGCATTTCAGAGCCTCAGTCGCGTTAAGTTTTGACACAACCGACCGGCCGGAACCGCCCTCCGGACTCAAAACCCCATGCTGCGGAATGCCCCTCCTATGCGTGTTCAGGCCCAGAATGTGCCGCAGCCCCGCAAACACGCTGTACAGACTGCGAGGCTTGTCATCCTGTGCATAAAGCGGGCGAAGCTGAGGCACAGAGACAGAGCGCCGCCCCGCAGGCGCGCTGAGTGCTGAGCTGCCCTTGGGCACAATCCGGTCAAGAGACTGTAGGGCCGATATCACGGCCCGGCGCGCCGCAGAGCGGATGGGAAGGCCCTGTGCCCTGCCGACGAGTTCAAAATGCACCAAGGGATTGAGGCCTTTTTCCGCTGGCCCCAGATTCAGGGCCATATAATCACGGGTTGAAAATGCCGGGCCGGGGTCGCGCCCGTCCTGTGCGCCGGCACGAAAATAATGAAGCGCGGCATCCTGCGGCCGGTGCTGGAATTCATGCGGCGGTTTTACATAGGCCTTTGCATCGAAGAGCTTTGACCGGCGGATGATCTGCGCAAAAAACAGGTCTGTCGCGGCGGCCTGTTCGGTGAGAACGGCCAGCACCTGCCCGAGCAGATCCTTATTGACCGGGCGCATGAGCGAGCCGCCAAGCCGTGGATTGATCTCTAAAATCAGCGGCTGACCGTCAACCAGCTTATAGTCAATATTTACCGGGCCGGATAAATTCAGGTCTCCGGCAATGCGTTCGAGCGCCTTCTTCAAAGCTGCGGGCGTATCGATACGCATAATATTGGATTTATCAGTCACATGGGCGTCGCGGATGAAATCTTCCGGAGCAAGATGATATTGAAAGGTCGTGTGCCATATCATCCGGCCCTTGTGAAACACCGCATGGGTTACATATTCGCTGGAGCCGCCAACCCAGGCCTGAACAATGAATCTTTCTCCGGCGCTGAGCGTCGACCGCGCCAAATCATCAAGCTGCGCGCGGTCAACAACCCTGTAAATTCCCTGTCCGCCATTGCGGCGGGTGCATTTGAACACGCAGGGAAAAACAATTTCATCAAGTGAGGTGTAAAGCTTCGGCACCCATGGGGCAAATTTACCCTGGCTCATATAGGCCGCAAACAGGCCTTTATCGGCCAGAATCTCCATCTGTTCCGGCTCAACGCTGAAGCTGGCCATAGTGTTTGGCACCGCGCGGGCATGGGTCTCCATCAGGGGCAGAAGGATCTGATAATAATCTTGGCGGGTCTGGCGCCGGAGGTCTTTTATCTTGCTGCGTGTGTGGACAACATGGCCGATCAAATCTGAACCAGACCAGACAGAGGAATGAGGTGCCAGCGCATCCTGCCAATCGCGGCTATGACGACCGAACACAACCAACTGAATTTTTGACCGCAGTTGCGGCCGGAAATAGTCCAGATGGGACGCGCCATCCGCCATCCTATTAGGAAGTTTTGGCTGCGCCTGCGCCTCTGCCCGCGCCTTTATAGCGGCCGTAAGGTCGGCGACACGCGCCTGACACGCGCTTATATGGGCCTGATACGCAGCGGGATGGTGATATTTTGAACCTTTAAAACGCAACATTAAAATGACTCTGTCAAAAATAATCTGTCAGCACACCATAGGCTTGCCCAATAGCCTGATACTCTGTCCGGACTGTTTGCAAAAGCATTTCTTTGCCTCCGGCTGGTGCTCCGGCGGTAACGGGCCTCAGCCGTGCCCAAGTCCATACAAGACCAATCTTAACATCAAGACGATATTTGAAAAGGCCCGGCCATGATTACGGCAGGCGATTACAGACCATGCTGTGAGCCAACAGGCCCCGCCGTAAGGCCAATATCCTGTTTCGCCTCTGTGAGGATCGCAGATTTGACCTCGGGGGCCACTGCGCCATAGTATAGGTTTTTTAATCCGGTTTCAGGTTTCGACGCCAATTTCTGACATATCCCCCCGCCGGTTCACGGGGGCGTTGATTGCGATTTTGAATTTATCCAACATGAGCGCCGCCGTGGTTTACAGTCTGCATCGCCTATTGAACATAAGCCGCCTTGTCATTGCCCTGATCCTGATCGGTTGCGCGCCCGCACGGGCTATGGCTCATACTGTTGAAGATCTCGTCATGGGTCAGGCCTTTGTTGCCGACCCGGCAGGAACACTGCGCCTGAACGAGGCTATGAACGCGCCCCAGACCCCGTTCAGCGGCATTTTCACCAAAGGCTATACGGCCAGTGTCTATTGGCTCAAGGTCGATATTCGTAAACCGGAAGATCAGGATACGGTTATTTTCCGGCTGCGTCCGGCCTATTTTGACAGCATCATTCTCTATGACCCTGACACACCCGAGGCGCCGCCACGCCTTGCCGGTGACCGCCATATCTGGGGCCAGGACAGCTACACGTCGCTCAATCATAATTTTACCGTTCATGTCACCACACCGGTCAAAACCGTGTGGTTTCGGGTGGAAACCACCAGTGCGCTCACACTCTCAATCGAGGCCTTCCGGTTTGATGACATTCAATATTCGGATTTTATTTACGAATTTTATAATGCGGTGTTCATCGGCATCAATCTGTGCGTTCTCATCTGGGCCGCCATTCTGTTTGTGACCACCAAAGACCGGCTGAATGGGCTGTTTTTGATCGTTCAGCTCACATCGCTGCTCTGGTCCGTATCCATGTTCGGATATTATCGTTTCTTTTTTCACGATGATTTCGCGCCTTATGTTTTTGACCGCGCGAACAATATTCTCAGCACAAGCATGGTTTTTTCAGGGGTTGTTTTCCACTATGGCTTTCTCAGGCAGGCTGGCGGCCGCCCCCGACTGATGCAGATACTGGCCCTGTCGCTTTTGGTTTATCCTGCAGAATTTGTGCTGCAATATTACAACTACAATCGGGAATCGCTGTTTTTAAATCAGATTGCGGCGCTCCTCTCCATTCAGCTGATTTTTATCATCGCCCTTACAAGCCGGAGCGAAACATCTAAGATCAATATCCCCAAGAAGATAATTTTATATATTTACAGCATTTTATGGCTGGGCGTTACACTGACGGTGCTGCCCATGCTCGGCCTGATCAAAGCGGGCGGATTGAGTCTTTATATTTTCATCATTCACGGCCTATTCAACGGCATTTTGATGCTGATCGGGCTGCAATGGCGCTCAAACCTGATCGTTGCCCGCCAGAGGCAAGCCGAAATTGACCTCGCCATTGCCGAAAGAGAGCTGGACATAGGCCTGTCCCGCATCGAGGAGCAAAATCAGTTCATGGCCATGCTTGCCCATGAATTGCGAACACCCCTGAGCGTGCTGCGCATAACCATCGCATCCGACATGCTCACCAGCGAACGGCGGGCGCTTGCCCATGCAGCCATTGAGGACATTGACTCCATCATTGAACGCTGTATCCGCACCACACGGCTGGAGCGTGACGTGGAGATTGTCTCAAATGCGCCCACCAATCTTGAGGACGAGTTGAAAACGGTTCAGCACCGCTACAATCAGCACCATAGGATCATCATCGAGGGGCAAATTGGTGTTCCCATTATGACAGACCGAAAATTGCTGGGCGTGATTCTCAGCAATCTTGTCGATAATGCGATCAAATATGGTTCAGCCTCAGATCCGGTCTCTCTGATTATCGCCCGCCAGCAGCATGAATGCCGCAACGGCATTGTGATTATTGTTGAAAATAGTCCCGGCTCAGGAGGCTGGCCCGAAAAAAGCCGGCTTTTCAGCAAGTTTTATCGCGGAAGCCATACACATGAGGTGATAGGCTCCGGACTGGGGCTTTATATTGTCGCGGGTCTAGCCCGCCTGCTTCACGGCCATGTCCAATATTGTCCCACACCACGCCACATTCGTTTCGCCCTCTGGCTGCCGCTGAAAGCTGCGACGGATATGCCGGCAACACACGCCCCTTCATCCACACATTGAGAGGCGTTGAGAGGGTTGCGCCGAGAGGGCCGCGATCAACGCATATTCCTTACGGAAATTTATTTGAAAAATATGTCCAAAAAACAGCGATATAATTGCTAATATAGCAATTATTTATTGAAAATGGCAATATTTATCTATTTTAGAGAATGAATATAACTCAGTCCATCAACGGCGCAGGACTATCCAATATCGGAGCCCCGCATTGCCGTCGTTTCAGAATGGAGTGTATATCATGAAAATCCTTTATTTTTCTGCCGCTGTGCTGGCCGCGTCTCTGGCTGCATCATCTGCATTTGCGGACAACAGCCATGGCCCGAGCACCAATGACACCCGCACACCTGCGGTTGATTATTTTATGACGGCCTCTGTTGGCAAAGCGCCGTCGGGTTACATTGTCACCTATCCGACCAATGCCGACTCCATCCTCAATGTGACCCCTGAGGAACGCAACCAGCATATCGGCCACTAAACAGCTTCCGGGGTTTTGCTAAAGTCTTTTGCCTTTAGACGGACACGTCTCCCTCTCCCCGCTGGCGGGGAGAGGGTGGGGTGAGGGGCATTGTTATGTGTCCACACCTCTCATCTTGCGTATTCTCCCCCCATCCTTCGAGACGGCCTGCGGCCTCCTCAGGATGACGGGGAGAAGGAACGCTGACAGTGCGTTTCCACCTCAAAATAGCATGCTCTAAAAATGGCACCTGAAACGGTGCCATTTTACTGTGGTAATCCTGATCTCTACAGGTCAGAGGCGCGCGCGACAGGCCCACGCATCCATGCGTCCCACTCAAGCTCTCCGGCAAAGCTGGACACCAGCAGATCAATGAACACTCTGAGCTTGGATGACAGATAGCGACGACTGTTATAAACCGCATAAATGCCCAGATCGGGCACAGAATAGGTCGGCAAAAGCTGAACCAGCCGCCCCTCCAGCAAATCCTGCCCGATAATGAACGAGGGCAGCAGGACAATGCCGGCATTGTCACAGGCCGCCATGCGCAATGTCTCGCCATTGTTTGAATAGAGCTTGCTTTTAATCCGCGCATGAATGTCCTGCCTGTCGGGGCCGGTCATGTGCCATTCGTCCCGGGTGGACCAATAGGCATATTGCAGGCAGCGATGATGGATCAGATCATCGGGATGAGCGGGGGCACCATATTTTTCAAGATATCCGGGCGAGGCACACAAGACCATGCGGGCGGTGGCAAATTTGCGGGCGATCATGGAGGAACTGGGAATGCGGGCAATACGGATGGCCAGATCAACCCCCTCCTCGGTCAGGTCCACAACGCGGTCCATGAAGGTCAGGTCAAGCACAACCTCCGGATGCTGACGCATGAAGGTTGAGACCACAGCGGACAGGTGCCGAACCCCGAAAGACACAGGCGCATTGATTTTCAGCGGCCCGCGCAAGGCGCCGGTTGTCTGGCTGACAGCCCGATCCGCTTCGTCAATTTCAGCCAGAATCTGATGGCACCGCTCCACATAAAGCTGACCGGCTTCGGTCAGGCTCAGCCGCCGCGTGGTTCGGTTCAGCAGCCTTGCGCCAAGATGTTGCTCAAGATCAGCCACATAGCGGGTGACAACAGAATTGGCGAGGCCAAGCGCATCAGCGGCAGAGACAAAATTGCCGGTGTCCACCACTTTGGTAAATACCCGCATGGACTGCAATCGATCCATATCACGTCCGATGTTTGAGTGTTAATAGCCAGAAGCCTGTGTCGTAACCTATATCACGCGCAGCATGACCGGCAAACCTCGCCCGCATGGGCCAAAAACCTCCGCACGGGTTAAAACAGGTATTTTACCCCAGATTTCAGCATCCATCGGCGTTCCGGGTTTAAACCCGGCGTTGTGCAGGCGGGTCTGATAGAAAGGCACATTTTTATACACATATGCAACCTATGGAAATTTCGCACATGCCGCAGCGGACTTCAGTGCATATACACAACACCCTGCTTTTTTTTGAGACAGACGGATTGCTAAAGGCCCCAAAATGCGCGATAAAAAATTGTTTTTGATTTTTTAAATTTTAAAAAAATATTTGAGTGTGGGGATTTTTATGAAGTCGAATTTTATCACCGCTATTTTATTAGCATCCACCGCCTTGTGCTCCGCGTCCCTCAGCGCCCGCGCCGGGGATCTTCCCTCGCCAAGAGCTGCGTCCGCTCCCGTTGTCGCCCATGAATTTGACTGGACTGGCCCTTATGGCTCGGTTTATGCCGGTGCAGCCGCAGACACAAGCGCCACGACTTCCGAATTTGGCGCATGGGATCAAGTAAGCGCAGCGATAGGAGACTCAGGCTCTCTTAATACCCCTCCCGGGTACCAAGGCCTGACTTCAAATTCGTATTCATATGGCTCCTATGAAGCGACAAGAATCTTTAATACCAGTACAAGCAATGCGGTTATAACCGGATCGCCAAATCTCCCTTTAGCGCCAACTTCATTTGGCGAAGGAAATAAGATTCTCGGCGCAGCCGGTGTGGAATTGGGTTATAACAAGCAGATGGGTCATGCCGTCATTGGTATTGCCGGTGATTTCACGTTCCTGTCTCATACGAAAGCTAATCTCTGGCAGTCTTCGAGCAACTACGCCGCCTCCGGTACTGGTTCCACTGAATGTACAGGCTATACGGGTGGCTGCTCTGTAGCTGGCGAAGCCCAAGCATTTGGGTCCGTCCATGCCGATGCCAACTGGGTTGGCACATTGCGCGGCAATATCGGCTTTGCTCAGGACCGCCTGATGGTCTATGGCACCGGCGGTCTGGCTGTTGGCCAGATTCACATGGCCTCCTCCGCAAGCTGGAATGACTCAAACTATTTCTGCGGCCTCAATGGCGGTGAAGGCACCTGTGCCGTCCCGGCCGGTGGCTCCTACGCTTCATCTGACGGCACGACTGGCACCTGGTCTGGCTCCAGAACATTGGTCAAAGTGGGCTATGCTGTGGGTGGCGGCATGAACTATGCCGTGACCGATAATGTGTTTTTGAAGCTCGAAGGTCTCTATTATGATCTGGGCAAGGAATCTTTGACGGTTCATGGAACAGGCTTCTACAGCTGCACCCAAAGCTCTGGCACTTGCCCTGTGACCTCAGGCCCAGTTGATGTGGCATCCTACAAAATTTCGAAATTGTTTGATGGCGTCATCACCAAGGTTGGTCTTGGTTATAAATTCTGATTTTATCCAACCGTATCATACAGGGTTCCGGCTTTCGCCGGAGCCCTTCTTTATTGGGCAGGTTTGATAAACACGGGCCTGAAATGTGCATGTGGTATTGCGGCCCCTTTGACAATGCTTGAGCCTTTATTCAGCCTCGGAATGGCCTGATCCCGCCCATACGATAAATATTATTCCGGTGCCTGATGCTGCACATGGCCATATGATGAATGTTGAGCCCCCGCCATGAAACTGAAGTCAGCTGTTGAAAATTTGATCTGGCCGGCCATACAGAGTGGACGCGCGGCGGAACTTTCAGCTCTGCAGCGTCAGTTTGATGCGTCACAATGGTGGTCGGAAGAAAAACTGCAGGAGATGCAATGGCGTCAACTGACCGCGCTGGCCAATCACGCCTATCATCAGGTTCCCTTTTATCATGGCCGCCTGCGCAAAGCGGGGTTTAAACCCGGCCAGCCGATGAATGCGGATATATGGGCTCAGCTTCCGGCTCTGACCCGTGCGGATGTGCGTGATCTGGGTGAGAAACTGCACGCCAAAACCTATCCCCCCTCTTTCGGGCCTGTCATGGAGGCAACTTCAGGCGGGTCAACCGGTATTCCTGTGCGTGTGCGCAAAACCGGCATTGATGGCATATTCTGGGAAAGCAATGCCCTGCGTGAGGAATTCTGGCATCGGGACAATGTCGAAGGCACATTGGCCAGTGTGAAGGGCATTGCTGGCGACCTCTACCGCACGCTCAGCCAACATCCCTCTGTCAAAAAAATAGCAGGGGGCATTGTCCTGCCCGATTATGGCCCGCCTCTCAGCCATATATGCAAAACAGGACCACTGGGCATCATGCAGCCCAGCAAGCCACAGGCTGAAATTATACAGTTTCTGTTAGAGATTGAACCGGACTATCTTCTGATGCGCCCTGCCGGATTGCGCTTGCTGCTGGCCCACTGCCACGAACACAAAATCCGGCTCCCCTCGCTGCGCTCTGTCTGGACGATCAGCGAATGTGTCGATGCGGAATTGCGCGCGGCGTGTCAGGAAATATTGGGCTGCAAAATCGTCAGTAATTATTCGGCAAGCGAAACAGGCTATATGGCCGTGCAATGCCCCGAAAATATACATTATCATGTCATGGCTGAAAGCTGTAAGCTGGAAGTGGTGGATCATGACACCAAGCCATGCCTAGCGGGCAGCATCGGGCGGGTTTTGATCACGCCACTGCATAATTTTGCCACGCCTTTGCTGCGATATGAAATTGGCGACGAGGCCGAGGTTGGCAACGCCTGTTCCTGCGGCAGAGGGCTGCCCGTACTGAACGATATTGTCGGCAGAACCTCCAATTACATAACTCTGAAAACGGGCGTGCGCCAGCGGGTTGATCTTTCCCATTACCGCATCTCGGCGCTGCGGAGCATAAGAGAATTTCAGCTGGTTCAGACCAGTCTCGAAACCTTAAAACTCAGACTGGCCGTCACCAGCGCGTTCACGGCCACGGATAGGGAGACTGTCCAGTCCCTGCTGAACCAGCAATTCGGCAGGCATTTCACATGCGACATTGAAATTCTTGAGTCTATTGCCAAAACGCCATCCGGCAAATTGTTGCAATTTGTCTCCGAATTGTAAGGCTTGAATATATTGGGGCTGTGCAAAACCTGTGAACGCAATCGCCTTATTCACGCCAGCACAGCGGTGATGACCTGATGAAATTGGCGGGCGATGTTGGCTGCAAAGCACTGTTGGCTCATCTGCCGCATCATATCAACTGCGGCAGGGCGCAATATGCCGCCCTGCAAATATGCAGAGTGCCCGCATCCGCCGGGCTATGAAAGGACACATAGAGTGAAAGGACGCATGGATTGAAAGGATATATGGAGACAGCCACATGAAAATAATCCGGTCTGTTTTAAAACGCCTCACAGGCAGATTTAAACCCAAGCCAAGTCAGGAAGACGCCGACGAATTGATTGTCCAGAAGCTGCGCGCCACGGGCGTAAAAATTGGCCGGAACTGCCGTATTTACAGCAATGATTTTTCCACAGACCCTTTTCTTGTCACCATTGGCGATAATGTTCTCATTGCCGGGGGCGTGAAAATGCTCACCCATAATGGCGCGGCACGGCTGCTGAAAGCGCGCCGTCCGCTGATCCAGTCCTTCGGGAAAATCGAGATTGAAAGTGATTGTTTTATTGGTGAAAATGTCATTGTTCTGCCGGGAACCCACATCGGACGCGGCTCGATTATCGGCGCCGGTGCGGTTGTGCGGGGCTCTGTTCCGGAAAACGCGCTTGTCATTGGCAATCCGGGGCAGGTTGTGGGGCGAGCAAGCCTGTTTTTGGAGCGGCTGAACACCAGCCCCGACACATTGGACACATTCGGGCTGGACGAAAACAGCAGGCGGGAGAAAATACTCGGGCATTTTTATTAGAATAAAATTTTATTCCGTAATTCAAAGGACGAACAGAATATGGTGCCAGCAGAAGGACATATTGCCCAGATTATTATCCAAATCATTGCAAAATCGGCCAAGCGACGGACCAAACGCAATCAGGACTATATGAACACCGCGGATGTGCCACCACCGCTTCAGCCGTCGGAGTCCATCGTCATTTTGCCGGAACATCATCTGGAAAAAGACCTCGGGATTGATTCTCTCGATTTTATCGCTTTGATTCAGGATCTCGAAGGCCATCTGGGGCAGAATTTAAATGATGAGATGACAGCCAGAGTGCAGACCGTTCAGGATCTGATCATGGTGGCTGAGGCGGTGGTGCAGCACTGAAGTGGCCGCAACCTAAATTCATTGCCAATTTTTTATTTTTATCAATGGTGCGCCTTGCCCTCAAAACATATCCACAGCTGGCAGATCTCCCGCAAGGGTGCAAATGTTACGGCCCATTTCAACGGACACAGTCTCTCGGCCTCCACGCCCGGCGAACTCTGGCTGCGCATTGCCGATCATTCTGCAGGGCATTATATTCATCTGGGCACACCCGATCAGACCATTTTAGCGCAGGTCTGGCCGCAAACCCTGCGCCAGTTTGAATATCATCAGGCGGATGCTCTGCTAGGCCGGATTATCTATGCGGAGGGCACAAGCTCGCGGCACATCAAAGCTGTGGAAACCTGCCGATATCTGAACAGTGAAGCTGGCATTTTATGTGTGACCAGCCGGGCGCTGGCCAAGGCTGCCCGGGCTATGCCCACCCATATATGGGATGATTTCTGGCATTATGATCTTGTTTTACATCTGTGTGCCACAGGGTTGGTGCGCGGCACTGCGCTGACCTTCGCCCGCTGCACCACGCCGCCACCCCTGCCACAGACCGAACGCATGCCATATCGGCGGGCGGGCTATGCACAGGACATTGGCACCGATGCGCCGACACTTCTGATTTATGGCCAGCTTGCAGCATCGGTCAGCCTGTATTTTGATGGCTTGCCCGCAGATATAAAGGCCAGACTGCGCTTTTTGCAGCCCGGCAATCTCGCCAGCGACATCGGCTGGCTGGCGAGCGCCAGTCTGGTGCTGGTGGTGCGGGATTTCAAACATATGGTTGTCACGGGCGCGCTGGATCTGCTCACGGAAATCGGCATTCCCTATGCCTGGTTTATTGATGATGACCTCATTGCCCTGAGCCGCGAGGTGGCTGGCTTTGCCGATTATAACCGGCCGCTCGTCGAAACCTTTTTGCACAAGGCCACGGCCCTTGTGGTGACAAGCCACCAGCTGGCAGACACTTACAGCGCATTACACCGCAATATTATTCTCTGGCCCTGCGTTTATGATGCCAAGCTTGCCCCCTCACATGAGCCTGCGGGCCTGCACTCTGGCCCCCAAACCCTGCATATCGGCGTGTTTGGCGGTGCCTTCAGGCGCATATCTTTTCAGTCCCATGTTCAAACGGCCATTGGTGTGCTGAAAACCGACAGGCCTGTAACGCTTTTTGTCGCCAATGATATTTCAGCCGGGCGCGCCGAACCCACGCTCAGGCTCATGCCTTTTGAGCCCTCCTATCCATCCTTTATATTCCGGTGGCAGCGCCTTGCGATCAAAATTCTGGTTCATCCTTATGGCGAGACAGCCAATATAGCCAATAAAAGCATCGCCAGCATTCTGGGTGCCGCATATTTGGGGGCTGTGCCGGTGGTGGGCCATGAGCCAGCCTATGACTGGCTCTCAGAAGAGCACGGCGTGTTAAAAGCCCACAAAAACAGGGACAGCTGGCTGGACTGTTTGCAGCGGCTGACGGATCCGGCAGAAGCTGGGCGGCTCTATGCCCGTCTGCACGGGTGGTGTCAGGATCATTTCAATCCGGAGAACGCCCGGAGGCCTTTCGATGAACTGATACAGGCCGCCCTGCCCGGCACGGTGCATCATCAGGCTCTGCGGTGGCAAATGGCGTGCCAGTCTGCCACTCTCAGCAAATTCATGCGGTCCCCCGCCGCGCTTGCGCCCACGCGGCTGCAAAAAACACTGACAAAGCTCCGGCGCTGGTGGCGCCATCCCTTCAGGCGGTTCAAGAGGCGATAATCTCCTCGCCAAGCAGGGCAGAACGATATTTGGGCAGCACGTCCCGAATATCGCCCTCTCGGCAGACACGTTGAAATGCGGCCTCGGTCAGTCTGCACCGCTCCTCCTCATCCACGGCCAGACGAACAACGGCCGCCGCCAGCGCCGCAGCGTCATCCGGCGCGCAGAGCAGGCCGGTCACATGATCCTCAACCAGCTCGGGAATGCCGCCAACACGCGAGGCCACGACGGCGATTCTGCGCGCCTGTGCCTCCTGAATCATCAGGGGCCGACCATCAATGATGGAGGGAACCACAAGAATATCAATTTCATCCAGCATGCTGTGCAGCCTATGGTCACTGAGCAAACCTTTCTGCTCAATTCTGTCCAAAAGACCAAGCTGGCGGATAAGCCGCTGTGTTTTGCTGAATTTTTGCCCGGACCCGGCCATCACCAGCCGAAGGTCGTAATCAGCCACCATTGCCGCCATCCGGACAAAACCATCAGGGTTTTTCGCCGCATCATAACGGCCGATAAAGCCCACACATATCCTGCTGCTGCGCACAGTGCGGCTTTGGATTGCGCAAATGGCCTGAACATCAACAGCACTGGATATGACAACAAAGGGCAACCGGTGTTCACAGCCCGCGGAAAGAGCACGAGCCGCCTCCATGCTCTCCACAATGCACAGATCAATCCATGCGCAATAGGTACGGTTTTCTGCGATACATTCAAGCGCATTGAACTGAAAACTCACAATCCGCAGGTCCGGCCGCGCCGCTTTGATCTGTGGCAGCAGCTGAAACACGGGCGACAAACCGCAAATAATCAATGTCGAAACATCATGCGCCGTTATAATTTGCCACAATGCCTCATAGGACGAGGAGACGTCATCAAGTGCAAAGGTTTCAAAAAAGGGAGAAAACCATTCATGCAGAGAGGTTGGAACAGCACTGTTGTGGCTCAGACATGCAAGCCTGCACACAATATTGTGGTCCGTTAAATCATGCATAAGTGTGGCCACAAGCCTCTCTGCGCCGCCATAGGCCGGATGCGGCAGACAAAATAAAACAGAAGGCGGCATCATGCGGTGGTTCAGACTCCAAAACTCATTTTATTCGTGTAATAATGTGGCCTTTAAATCAATGAATTTGAATTGCAGGATTAAGATATTTTATGCGCTTTGATCGTTTGAGACAAAAATGGGAGAATCTTCCCCCGCCGATTATTGTTTTTAACAAATCCCACTCCGGCAGCAGAGTGCTGGCGCGGTTATTGATCCAATCCGGCGTTTATATGGGCCATGACCTCAATGAATCAGAGGATGCCGCCGATATATTGCGGCTCGTGCGCCCTCTGGTTGAGCAATATTACCCGCATTATTCAGATATGTTGCGTTCGGATCATCCTGAACTCGAAGCCTTGATCGAATCCGTATTTGAACATCACCTCAAAAATTATCGTCCCGGGCAGCGCTGGGGCTGGAAACTCTGCGAGACCGTTTACATTCTGCCTGTTTTAACCCGCATTTTTCCCAATGCCCATTATGTCCACCTGATACGCGACGGGCGGGACGTCGCCTTTTCAGATCATGTTGCACCTGTTGAGCCATTCTGGCGCAAAATATATTTTGATACGGATAAAATCGCGGTGTGGAACCGGATGCGCCTCAAATATCGCTCTTATGAGCGCTATGCGCATATTTTCAATGCCCGCCACTGGGTCAATAGCGTGACGCTGGCGCGCCATTATGGCGCGATGATCGGCGAAGGTTATTTTGAATTCCGCTATGAGGATCTGGTTCTGAAACCGGCGGAAACAGCAAGTCATATTCTGTCCAGCCTGAACATTGCACATGATCAAAATCTGCTAAACACATATGCCGCCGAACTGCGCAGCAGTGCAGTGGGAAAATATCGGATGCATTCGCGCGCTCAGCAAAAACAAGCCCTGACTATGCTTGAACCTGCATTGACAGCCGCAGGTTATGGCGAGCCTGTGCCGCAAAGAACAAAATTCAGCCTCAGATCTCTGCTGTTTTCCGGGCGATAATATGCACCCAACCATTTATGCAGAGTTCAATTCCATCTGCCAGACCATGAAGATCACAGGCCATGTGCTTGAAATCGGCGCCTCACCGCATCATCAGTGCCTGCTAGGTCTGCCCGCGCTGGACACGGCCAAAACGCGCATCGGCATTGGTCTGGACGGCGCCCTTCAAACCGAACGCTATGAAATCATCCATAGAAACGCACATGATTTATCCTGCTTTGCGGACGCAACATTTGACCTGATTTTATGCAACTCAATGATGGAGCATGATCCGCAATTCTGGCGAACGCTGGCCGAGGCCTATCGTGTTGCCGCCAAAGGCGCATGGTTTGTCTATGGCGTTCCGGGCTATTCAGCCGGAGGTGTGTTGAAACTGCCGCGCTTTTGGAGGCTTCTGTCAAAACTGCCCTTGATCGGGCATGAATGCAAAAGCCTTGGTCAAGGGCTTCAGGCCAGCACCTTAACACTGGCTGTTCACAATTATCCCGCTGATTATTATCGCTTCAGTGAACAGGCAATGGCCGAGGTTCTGCTCTGCGGCCTTGAGCGGATTGAAACACACTTGGTCATGAACCCGCCGCGTGTTATTGGACGGGGGCAAAAATCATTTTAATCCTTATATTTTAACCATAAAAAGGGAACAATGTGTCTTTCCCTCACAATTTAACCGGAAAATCCGTTTTCATCACCGGTGCTGCCGGATTTATCGGCAGCCATCTTGTCGAAACACTGATTCAGCAGGGTTGCCGGGTCACCGCGCTGGTGCATTACAATGCGCATCAGTTTATGGGCAATTTAGCCTATGTCCCGCCGGACCTGCTGGCAAAAGTCCGGGTGGAATTTGGCGACATCTGTGACCCCGAGCAAATGAAGGCTTTGGTTGCAGACCATGAGGTGATCATTCATGCCGCCGCATTGATCGGCATTCCCTATTCTTATGCCGCGCCGCGCAGTTATGTGCGCACCAACAGCGAAGGCACCATGAATATGCTGGAAGCCGCCAGATTTCATGCCGTCCGGCGCTTTGTATTTATGAGCACCTCGGAGGTTTATGGCAGTGCGCGCCAAATTCCGATCGCAGAAACCCACCCACTACAGGCGCAGTCTCCCTATTCGGCCACAAAAATTGCGGCAGAGGCGCTTGTTGAGGCCTGGAGCCGCAATTTTTCTGTGCCGACTGTCATTGTGCGGCCATTCAACACCTATGGGCCGCGCCAGTCCCAACGCGCCATCATTCCCACCATCATCCGACAGGCCCTGCAGGGCCAGAGCCTGCGGCTGGGCAGCCTGACGCCGATCCGTGATTTTTGTTTTGTTTCGGATACGGTGGCCGGCCTGATCACGGCCGCATTTCATCCGGGCCTGGGCCCCGGCCCTTATAATCTTGGGACAGGCCGGGGTGTTTCAATCGCCCAGCTGATTGACATAATTTCTGGACTCGTCGGCCATCCTCTCACGATCGAACAGGATGAACAGCGCCTGCGGCCCGAAGCCGGCGAGGTTGATCGTCTGATCGCCGACAATTCTCTGTTTCATAGTGCCAGTGGTTGGCAACCCCTCGTGTCGCTGGAACAAGGGCTGACACACACCATCAATTTCATTGCCGCTCATTCCCGCTCAAATGACATTATTCAGTATACGGTTTAAATTATGCAAGCTGTGATTATGGCTGGTGGCAAGGGCACCCGCCTCTTACCCCACACCCAATGTGTGCCCAAACCTTTGCTGACCATCGGGAATCGCCCGATTCTGGAACATTTGCTATTGCAACTGCGCCGGCACAATATCCGGGATATTATTCTTGTTGTCGGATATATGGCATCCCAGATCCGCCAGACCATTGGCGACGGGCATCAGTTTGGCCTCAATATTTCCTATGTTGAAGAAACAACGCCTCTGGGCACATGCGGGGCATTGGCCGGCATATCCAACGATCTGGACAGGGATTTCCTGCTCGCCAATGGCGACCTGCTGACAGATCTTGATATTTCACACATGATTAAAGCCCATTTTCTGCGCCGCGCCGAGGCAACGGTGGGAAGTTTTTGCCTGAATGAGCGCATTCCTTACGGGGTTTTAAACATCAATCCGGATTGTTCCATCCACTCCTATGACGAAAAGCCGCTTCGCACCGCCGAGGTGAGCATGGGCATATATGTTTTGAAACATGACGCGATCCGCCCCTTTCTGAAAGCGGGTGTTCCCTTTGACATGCCTGATCTGATCAGCGGCATGATTGACGCCGGCAGGCCCGTTTTTGCCTTTAATGACACCCATTTCTGGATGGATATCGGCACACCCTCCGATTATACCCGCGCCAACGCCTATGTGATGAACAACCCGCAGCTTCTGGATGATCCGTCATGAACACCCGCGCTCTTGTGACGGGCGCGGGCGGCTTCATAGGCCGCGCCGTTATGAACCGCCTGTCTGCGGCACGCATTGAAGCCATCAGTTTGGGAAGTCGTCCTGCCGCTATGAACGGGCATACGCATATTCAGATGGAGTTTCCGGCCAGACCTGAAATTCTGTCCTCCATATTGCACCAGATCCAGCCCGATATGATTCTGCATCTTGCTGCGGCCCCGCCCGGTGCGGACGCGGCGACCCATCGGGACATCACCCAGGATTTTGCCTTTGCCCTGTTCGAGAGCGCCGAAAAAACCGTGCCTCACGCCCGCATTGTAACATTGGGAAGCGCTGCCGAATTCGGGACGGGGGCACAAACGCACCGGGCCATGACAGAAGCCGACCTCTGCGCCCCCGTTTCGGCCTATGGTCAGGCCAAATATCATGTGACACGCGAAGCCGAAAGGCGCTGGAAAAACGGGCAAAATATGATTGCCGCACGGCTCTTTACGGCCTTCGGCCCCGATATGCCGCTCCACACCGCGCTCGGCCATGCCGCGCACCAGATTCATGCACAACCCGACACCGGCGGCACCCTCAGCATGGGGGATCTGAATGTGGAGCGGGATTATCTCGACGTGGATGAGGTTGCAGCTATAATTGTGCAGCTGGCAGGCGGCGCAGCACGGGATATTCCCCTTGTCCATATTGCAAGTGGCAAGAGCTTTCATCTTGGCCGCATTGTCGAGGATATGATCAGACTGTCCGGGAAAAAATTTAATATCTCCCAAGCCAAGGCGCCATCATTACCGATAATACCAAAAATATATGGCGCGCCCGAACTCTTGCACAAATCAGGATTGTTTCCTAAAATAGCGGATAATTTTGCAATAGCTCATCGCATCATTTGTTCATAAAAAATTTAAATACTGAAATTTTAGTCAGGCCAATTATGATTTTAAGTTTTACATCCATTCCACCACGGTTCAAATTTCTGGGCCGGATTGTCCGGCAACTGGAACAGCAAAGCATAAAGCCTCAGGCGGTTGAATTGTATTTGCCAAAAACCTATCGCCGTTTTCCCGGCGAGCTTCCATCTTTGCCCAGCCTGCCGGACTGGATCAAAATCATCGAAATCGAGAATGATTTAGGCCCGGCCACAAAGATTCTGCCAGCTCTGGCTGCGCACAGAGATCAAAAGACCGATATTCTGTATTTTGACGACGACCAGAACTATGATAGCGAATGGATCGCACGGTTTGTCGCAGCGCGCCAGCTGCGCCCGCAGGACGCTATATGCGAAAGCGGCCTGAATATTGCTGATATGCCCGGTCTGGCCCGCCCGCCTAGCCAGATGCCGGGCCCCAGAGCCAAAAAATCACGGGATCTAGGTAAAAACGGGCTTTATCGCCTGAAGCGGGCCCTTTCATTCGGATTCAAAAAACCCCTTCGCCATGCCTATTCGGCAAGCGGATATATTGATATTGCAGAGGGCAACCGCGGCGTGTGCATTCCGCCTGTGCATCTGCCAGAACAGGCCTGGTCGATTCCCGATATTCTCTGGACAGTGGATGATGTTTGGCTCTCCGGAATGCTGGAATATGCCGGCACGAAAATATGGCTGAACCATCTTGGATATGCGCCAGCCTCTCTGCGGGAGGCCTCGGAAACGGAACCGCTGTTCACCCATATTGAAAAGGGATATGGCCGAACGGATGCAAATATATATTGTATCCGCTATTTGCAGGATCATTTTAAAATCTGGATAGAACCGGAATGATGAGCTTCACCTGATGTGAGACCAGATTGAGCAGGCCGGTTGCGCAGTTCAGTCTGGCTTTTCATGATTTATGATCTGAGACGTGATCTCTATTTTAAAAACGGACAGTCCCGCAAAGCTGTCACCAAGTTCTGCGTCATCCCTTCACCTTTATGAATAGAAACACACGGGTGTGCGGGTAGGTTTGTCATACGACAACACTCCAAATGCAATGTGGATATCTTGCAGGCTTACAGAATGTAGAATTGATCCGTATCGTCTGAAGCCCTAAAGCATGTTGCTTTTAGGTGGAAACACACTGTGAGCGTTCCTTCTCCCCGTTATCCTGAGGAGGCCGCAGGCCGTCTCGAAGGATAACGGGGAGAAGGACAGGATGAGGGGCATAAATCATAAAAATGCCCCTCACCCCACCCTCTCCCCATTTTAATGGGGAGAGGGAGACGTTTCCGTCTCAAGGCAACAGACTCTAACACTCTGGTTTTATTGATTAGAATTTTTAAAACATTAAGCTGCAGCCTTTTGAATAGAGAGAATTTCAATATGACCATTGATCACACTCCGCGCCCCAAACTTTCGGGGCAAGTCAAACTCTGGATTGGCGGCCTGATCCTGATTTTTATTGTGGCCTATACATCGGTTGTGTCCATGTATTTGCATGAGGGCCATCCGGTTTTGACCTTAAAGGACGTTCCGCAGGACGCCATTAAAATAGATGCCGAATTTCTGAACGTGGATCTTGCCCGAAATGTCATGAAAATGACAATCCGGCCCAATCTTGCAGATGGTCGCTACGCCTCCAAGGGTAAACTGACCGAGGACATAGAGGTTGAGATTGACACAGGGTCGTCGGCCTTCAAGGAAACATTCCATAAGGGCGGATATCCTCTGCCATGGAATGTCGAGGTTCCGATCGAATTCGGGGATACGCTGCAATATCCTTTTGATGTGCATGGCGGCGACTTCGACATCAAAGCCAAAGCCCCGGGTTCAACCACACCCATCGTGGCGCTGAGTTTTGATGCCTCGGTGCATGGCTTTTCCATTTATGGCGACGGTGTGCCGAATGATGAACATACGGCCCTTGATGCCAATTTTTACATCGCCCGCTCGATGGAAGTCATCATGGGCGCCACCTTGTCGATGGTATCTCTGACACTGGTCGTGCTGAGTGCGGTCAATGTGGCCTTTCAAGTGATTGTTCGTGGCCGCAAGGCCGAATTCGTGATGATGTCATGGATCGCGGCCCTGCTCTTCGTTATTCCGGGGGCACGCAACGCATTGCCCGCCGCACCGCCACCGGGCGGCCTCATCGATGTCGGCCTGTTCTTCTGGCTTTATATTCTTGGTGTGGGCTCGCTGCTGGTGCTTATCGGAAAATGGACATTTCAAAAGCCTTAAAACAACAAAAGCCCCGTTTAAGGCGGGGCTTTTGTGTAACACATGAGCACTTTTGATGATGCGGGCGGCCATAAAAACAGCTGGCGCATATGCCCAATGATCCATGATTGCCCGCAATACCGGCAAATCATGGCACAGCATAGCCATAATGAATGGAATAGCCCCGATCAGTGGATAAGGGAAATCAATATACCAATGTCGATGTAAAAACCATTCGGCACAGATTTCAAGGCTTCAAGCCATTGATCAGCCAATCCGTGCGACCTTGCAAAATGAATATGAGGAACGACGGCAGCGAAATGAGCATATGTACACCTGCAAGCGGCAGCTCATACCGCCCCTTCAAAGCCTGAGACCACAATGCTCATGTCACGAAAGCTTCATTCTTGGTGCTTAACACTCTGAGGCTTTCTAATGGGTGAGTGATGACAATCAATCAGAATTCATTTGACGTCGCAGTTGTCGGTGCGGGAATTTGCGGCCTTGCTCATGCTCTGGCTGCGGCACGGCGTGGCAAGTCTGTCATTGTCATTGACCGCGATGCCCAGGCCAATGGGGCCTCAGTGCGCAATTTCGGCTTTATCACCATCACCGGCCAGCAAAACGGCGCATGCTGGCAGCGCGCCATGCGCTCGCGCGATATATGGGCGGAAATGGCTGCGGCAGCGCATATTCCTGTGCTGCAGTGCGGCCTGCTCACCATCGCCCGCCGCAAAGAGGCACGCCATGTTCTGGAGGAATTTCTCGAAACCGATATGGGCACAGCGTGCAAACTGATCGCGCCCGGCGACATCGATGCTTTTGGTCAGGGATTGCGCAGCTCGGATTTCTCGGCGGCACTCTATAGTCCGCATGAGATCAGGGTTGAGTCGCGCGAGGCCATTCCGCGTCTGGCCGCCTATCTGGCCGAACATTATGGCGTGACCTTTCTGCGCGAAACGGTTGTGCACAGCGCGGCCCCGCCCAAACTCGACACAAGCCGCGGCCCTGTTGCTGCCGAAACGGTTATTGTCTGTCCCGGGGATGATTTCTACACATTGCACCCCGACCGTATCGCCGCTTATGGGCTGACCCGCTGCAAGCTGCATATGCTGCGGCTGGTGCCGGAAAGTTTCGATCCGCGTCTGCCGGTGATTATGTCGGATCTGGGCATGGTGCGCTATCTGGGCTATGCCGAACTGCCCAGCGCACAGCAGCTTGCCAAAACCTTGCACACCGAGCAAGGCGAGCATCTGGCCAATGGTGTGCATCTGATTGTTGTTCGCGGTGCGGATAATTCGCTTGTTGTGGGCGACTCGCACCATTATGCCACCACACCCGATCCCTTTGCCCCCACCCATGTCGATGATCTTATCCTCGACGAATATAGCCATGTGTTTGCCGGTAAATTGCCGCATGTGGCCGAGCGCTGGACCGGCACCTATGCTTCCGCCAAGGACCGGCTGATGCTGGTGGATAAGCCTTCGGACGCTTTGCGCATTGTTCTCATCACCAGCGGCACAGGCGCAAGCACATCCTTTGCCATTGCCGAAGAGGTTATCGCCGACCTGTTCGGCTAAAAGGAGCATATGATGAGCACGATACAGGCGGTTATTTTTGACTGGGCCGGCACCATGATCGACCACGGCTCTCTCGCCCCCATGGGCGTTTTTGTGGAAACCTTCGCGCAGTTCGGGGTTAAAATCAGCATTGATGAAGCCCGCATACCCATGGGCATGGCCAAAAGACCGCATATTGCCACGCTTATGGCTATGCCCCGCATTGCGCAGGCCTGGACAGATACGCATGGCCATGCACCGAGCGAGGCGGATATTGATGCGGTTTATGCTGTGTTTGTGCCTAAAAATCTTGAAATCATCACCAACTATGCCGAGTTGATCGAAGGCGCAGCCGCAGTTGTGGCGCAACTCCGGTCAAAGGGCATAAAAATCGGGTCATCCACCGGTTATACCCGCGAAATCATGGAAAAACTTCTGCCTGTTGCCGCACAGCAGGGCTATGCACCCGACTCTCTGGTGTGCACGGGCGACACGGCTCAGGGCCGGCCAACGCCCCTCATGCTGTATAAAAATATGCTTGATCTTGGGGTCTGGCCAGCATGGCATGTGGTCAAGGTCGATGACACTGTGGTGGGTATTGAGGAAGGGCTGAATGGCGGCGCCTGGAGCGTCGGGGTTTCGGTCAGCGGTAATTGTTTCGGACTTTCCCTCAACGAGACCCGGGCTTTGTCCGGCGCGGAATTTGCGCGGCGCAAAGCCGAGGCCGAACAACAGCTCCTCAAGGCCGGCGCTCATTATGTTATCGACTCCGTTGCGGATCTCATGCCCGTGATCGCGCATATTGAAGGACGCATTGCCCGCGGCGAGCGGCCATAATGCCCGCAGCAAACCAGCCCGACACCAGCGAAGGCGATATCAATCTCTCGCCTTTGCGCGCTACATGGCGGTCGCAGCTCAATACGCAAACCCGCGACTGGCTGGACGCGGATGAGCGCTATTTTCTGCATCAATCGCTGTCAACGCCCTGTTTGGATGTGATTGAGGGTGCCGAGGGGGCCTATCTCATCGACCTTGAAGGCCGCCGTATTCTCGATTTTCATGGCAACAGCGTGCATCAGCTCGGTCATGGCCACCCCAATGTGGTGGCGGCCATAAAGGCTGAAATGGACCGTCTGCCCTTCAGTCCGCGCCGCTATACCAACCGCACGGCCATCACGCTGGCGCGTCGCCTGAGCGAACTGGCCCCCGGCGCACTAAATAAGGTGTTATTTGCCCCCAGCGGCGCGGCGGCGGTCAGCATGGCGCTGAAACTGGCGCGCATCACCACGGGCCGCCACAAAACCCTGTCCATGTGGGATTCGTTTCACGGCGCCAATCTCGACACCATTTCTGTCGGAGGCGAAGCCTTGTTCCGGCAGAATATGGGCCCGATGATGGCGGGTGCCGAACATTTGCCGCCCCTCCACCTTGCCGCCCGCTTTTTCGGGCCGGATCGCCCTTTCGAGCGCTTTGCCGATTATATTGACTATCTGTTGAGCGTGCAGGGCGATGTTGCGGCCATTCTGGCCGAACCGATGCGCTGGACAACCGTTGAACCGCCACCGCCCGACTTCTGGCCGCGGGTGCGCGAATCCTGCACGCGGCATGGCACCCTTCTGATTTTTGATGAAATCCCCAGTTGTCTGGCCCGCACCGGCACAATGTTTGTCTGCGAGCAGGCTGAAACAACACCGGATATATTGGTGATCGGCAAAGGTTTGGGCGGAGGCATCATGCCCATGGCCGCAATCATCGCCGATGAAAAACTGGACACTGCCGGACACACATCCATCGGCCATTACACCCATGAAAAAAGCCCGTTGGGCTGCGCGGCCGCTTTGGCAACGCTGGACACGATCGAACAGGAGAGCCTGATCACCCGCGCGCAAACCCTTGGCCATCAGGGCATGGCGCATCTGGCGCGGCTGCACAGCCAATCTCCGCTTATTGCCGGAATTCGCGGCCTCGGCTGTTATTTTGGCATTGAAATGCGGGGATTTGGCACCATGAGCGCCCATGAAGTGGCAGAACATATGCTCTATGCCTGCCTTGCCAAAGGCCTGAGCTTTAAAATTGGCGGCGGCCATATTCTCACGCTCTGCCCGCCCCTGACCATAAAGGATGACGAGCTGACTCAGGCTTTTGATATTCTTGGCCAAGCTCTGACCGAAACTGCCCGCTGAACCTATGAATATATCAGCCTGAACTGTGCGGGTGTCATATCAGCTTCATTCAACCTGCCTAAATCAATGTCATCCACTGAATGAATGGAGTGCCCGAATGAATAAGTTGCTCGCCGGACTATTGCTTGCGTCCACAGCCCTTGCCACCCCCGCATTGGCCGCCTCGGATGTCGTGACCATCTATTCCGCAGATGGCCTGCATGACGGAACCGGAAGCTGGTATGAAAATCAATTTGCGGCGTTCACCAAGGCCACCGGCATCAAGGTTCAGTATATCGAAGGCGGTTCGGGCGGCGTTGTTGAGCGCGTAGCCAAAGAAAAAGCCAATCCGCAGGCTGACGTTCTGGTGACCCTCCCCCCCTTCATTCAGCGCGCCGAAGCTGAGGGCCTGTTGCAGAAGTTCACACCTGCCGCCGCAAGCATGATCGAAGGTGGCGATGACAGCTATCAGCCGCTCGTGAACAATTATATGAACTTCATCTACAACACCTCGGTGTTGAAAGAAGCTCCCAAGTCCTATGCAGACCTGCTTGATCCCAAGTTCAAGCACAAAATCCAGTATTCAACCCCCGGACAAGCGGGTGACGGCACAGCCGTGATGCTGCAGGTGATTCATGCCTTCGGCAGCAAGGATGCGGCTTTCGACTATTTCAAGAAACTTCAGGACAACAATGTCGGCCCATCGGCCTCCACTGGTAAGCTGACCGCTCTGGTCAACAAATCCGAGCTGTATGTCGCCAATGGCGACCTTCAGATGAACATGTCCCAGATGGCTGAAAATCCGAATATCAATGTGTTCTTCCCCGCGGGCCCGAACGGCGAGCGCTCAACCTTCGCCCTGCCCTATTATATGGGTCTGGTCTCGGGTGCGCCGGACTCGGACAATGGCAAGAAGCTGATTGAATTCCTGCTGTCTAAGGACGCACAGGAAACCGTGTCATCGGTGGCCATTGGCGTGCCAGTGCGCAAAGATGTGACCCCTGCGGATGCCAATTTCAAAAAGCTGACCGAAGCCCTGAAAGGTGTCACCATCTGGTCGCCAAACTGGGCCGATGTTTTGAAAAACCTGCCGGATGACGCGGCAGCTTGGCGCAAGTCCACCGGAAACTGATCCATGTCCTTATCATCGACACTTCAGGTCGTTGATACACATCTGGCTGATGCTGCGCTTACCCGCAGCGTCAGTTCCAACGTTCGGTTTGAGAAGGTCAGTGTCGCCTATAATGGGCAGGTGGTTCTCAAGCCGCTGACATTGAGCATTGAATCAGGCGAGATTCTGGCCCTGATCGGCCCTTCCGGATCAGGCAAGACCACGGCTTTGCGCGCGGTTGCCGGTTTTGCCCGCCCCCAGCAGGGCCGTATCTGGATTGGCGAGACCGACGTGACCGACCTGCCGCCCTATGAGCGGCAACTGGGCATGGTGGTGCAAAATTATGCGCTTTTTCCGCATATGCGGGTTGAGGATAATGTCGCTTTTGGCCTCAATGCCCGCAAAGCGCCCAAATCTCTGATAAAGGAGCGCGTGACCGAGGCTTTGCGCATTGTCGGCATGACCCAATATGCTGGCCGTTTTCCGCGTGAATTGTCGGGTGGGCAGCAGCAGCGTGTGGCCATTGCCCGCGCTCTGGCGGTGCGCCCGCGTGTATTGCTGCTGGATGAGCCCTTATCGGCGCTGGATGCGCAAATCCGGCGGCAAATGGTGGAAGAAATCGCCACATTGCACCGTAATCTGCCGGATTTGACCATTCTTTATGTTACGCACGATCAGAGCGAGGCTCTGACCCTTGCCGATAAAATTGCCATTATGAAAGACGGGGCTGTGAGTGCGCATGGCCGCACGGGCGAGCTTTATCGCCGGCCCCCGAACCGCTTCGCCGCCGAATTTCTGGGCCGCGCCAATCTTTTGCCGGTTCAGATTGAGGAGAATGGCGGCTCTACGGGCTTTGCCAGCCTGCGACTTGGAGAGGCCCGCTTTTCCGTGGCCGCTCATCCTGATATCGACAAGGGCAAGGCACTTTTGTGCATCCGCCCGCAAAATCTGACCCTCGCGCCGGACAATGGCCGCGCCCATCGCCTCACCGGACGGCTGATGAATGTGCACTGGCATGGCGAGCTTCTGCATCTTGATGTGGAAATAGGCGGAACACCGGCTCGTGTTGTTGTTACACGCCTGCCCTCCATGCCGGAGCTGGGCACAAGCCTTGATCTGTTTTTTGCGTCCGAAGATGCAAGCCTTATCCCCGATGATGCCCATGTCTAGCTTGGCAGCAAAAATAAAGCCTGCTCTTGGGTCAAGTGCACCGTTTTTATGGATTGCCCCGCCGCTTATTCTTTTGCTTCTGGTGTTTGCCTATCCGCTGGCGTTGATTGCGCAGCAGGCTTTCACCACTGAAACCGGCACATTGGCGCTGGCTCCGGCGCTGGCCATGATTCAGGCGCCGTTTTTTCTCAATGCGCTTCTCAATACCGCCGAGATCGCTCTGGCCTCCACCAGCCTGTGTCTTGTGCTGGGTTTGGTGCTGGCCGTGGTGCTGGTTTATGTGCCCTTCCGCGGCAGCATATTTCTTGCCCGCCTGATCGACACCTTCATTGCCCTGCCGACATTTCTGATGACGCTGGCCTTCAGCTTTATTTATGGTTCGGCGGGCATTCTCAATGGCGTTCTGATCCAGACATTTCATCTGGATGCACCGCCGGTTGATTTTCTCTATTCCGGCTGGGGTGTTATTCTTGCCGAGGTGACAGTCTACACGCCATTTGTGTTGCGGCCTCTTCTGGCGGCTTTTTCGCAGGTGGACACCAGCCAGATTGAGGTGGCCTCAATCTTGGGCGCGCGCTCAGGGATGATCCTGCGTCAAATTATTCTGCCTGCGGCGCTTCCGGCCATTCTGGCGGGGGGCAGTCTGTGCCTTCTGCTCACTGTCAATGAGTTTGGCATTGTGCTGTTTATTGGCGCCAAAGGGGTGATCACCCTGCCCTTGCTGATCTATGAAAAAGCCATACAGGAATCGGATTATCCGGCGGCCTGCCTGATTGCGATGATCAATATTGCGCTGTCGCTGGGCCTTTTCGGGCTTTACCGCCTGTCTGTGCGCAGATTCGGAGCCTGAATCATGCTGATCTGGTCCCCCGCATGGCGCGCGCTGATCTGGTGTGGCGCGGCCTTTCTGATTTTTGCTCTGTTTCTGCTTCCCTTAACGGTTATTGCGCTGGCCAGTCTCGCCAAACAATGGAACGGCATCCTGCCCACTGATTTCACGCTGGCACATTACCAGCATTTATTGTCCGATGAGTCCTTTCAGTCCATAAAGGCCAGTCTGCTGACCGGCCTGTTTTCCAGCCTTCTCGCCCTCATCTCCGGCACATGGGCCGCACTGGCGCTGCGGCAAATGGGCCCGCGCTGGAAAAGCGCCCTCGGAACCCTGTTTTTCATTCCCAGCGCCGTGCCCTCTGTCTCTGTCGGGCTTGGGTTGCTGGTGGCCTTCAGCCAGAAACCCCTGCTGCTGAATGGCACTACGGCGATTGTGATGATCGCGCATTTCGTTCTCATCTCGGCATTCACATTCGGCAATGTTTCGGCAGGGCTGTCGCGCCTGCCTCCTGATTATGAATGGGTGGCGGCAAGTCTGGGTGCGCGCCCACTCTACCAGCTTCGCCATGTGACATTGCCTCTGATCGCCCCTTATGTGCTGGCCGCCTTTGGCCTGAGCTTCGCTCTGTCCATGGGTGAACTGGGCGCAACAGCCATGGTCTATCCGCCGGGCTGGGTGACATTGCCGGTGACCATCTTCAGCCTGACGGACAGAGGGGATATTTTTTCCGGTGCCGCATTGGCCATTGTGCTGGCTGTCTCAACTCTGGCTTTATTGCTGGGGCTTGAAAAACTTTCAAAGCGCTAGAAATTTTGCCCCTAAGCGGTCAATATATTCTGCCTCAGGCCAATCCCAAGGCGTTTTATGGACTCACCATCCGCCATTTATAACGGGACTTGGCTCAAATAGCGTTTGGCCAGAGCATGATACAGGCCTTCGCGCATAATGAGCTTTGAGGTCCAGTTTGCAATGAGGGCAGCCGCCATGAGCGGAAATGCCATAGCATGGTCATTGGTCATTTCCAGCACAATCACAAATGCCGTTATCGGCGCCTGCACAACCCCCGTCAGATAGGAAACCATACCAATCAGAGCCAGCGCCCCCATGGGAATCGATTGAAACAGCAGGCTCAGGTCGGAGCCCAGCCCCGCCCCTATGGCCAGTGAGGGCGCAAAAATACCCCCTGGAATTCCGCTTAAAGCCGAAAACACCGTCGCAATAAATTTGAGCGGGCCGAAGGCAAGCGTGCCCGGGCCACCGCCATGGATAATGCCTTTTGCCTCTTCATAGCCTGTGCCAAACACCGAGCCATGACCGATCACCCCGCATATGGCCACACCAAGACCACACATAAATGCGAACATAATCGGGCGCGACTTGATGGCCAGACCAACCCGCCCCGGCAGGCCATGGGCACATGCAACCAGTATCCGGCTGAAAATTCCGCCCAGAATACCTCCGATGATGGCACAAACAGGAATAACGAGCCACGCCCGCCCAAGACTGAGCATATCGGAGGTGGAGCCAAAATAGGCATAATCGCCAACCACCGCCATGGACGTGAGACCGGCGGAAATAACTGCAGCAATAATCAAACCGCTGGTGCGGGTCTCGAAGGAGCGGCTCATCTCCTCTATGCCAAAGACAATACCCGCCAATGGGGTATTGAAGGCGGCTGCAACCCCTGCCGCCGCACCGGCCAGCAGCAATCCCGGCTCGCGGGAGGGCGATAATGTGCGCAGCGCATACATAATAGAGGCGCCAACCTGCACCGTTGGGCCTTCACGCCCGGTCGAGGCACCAAACAGCAACCCCAGCGACATGATGATGATTTTGCCCATTGCAACCCGCAAAGACACCAGACTCTCCTGCTGGTCACGAGACTGAATGTGGCGGGCGGCAATCACCTGCGGGATTCCACTGCCTTGAGAATTCGGAAAAAACCTCTGGGTCAGCCAGGCCAGCAAGGCAAACCCCAGTGGTGTGATCATAAAGCTCACAACAGGATATGCACCATTCACCTGTTTGAACGCCGCCTGCGCATGATCAGCGAGAAAGGCCATGGTAATGGCGGCCGCACCGACCGTTAGCCCGCCCGCCACAAACAGAATCCGCCGCCGCCAGCGCTTGAAGGCAATCCGGGAGAGACCAAACATATGTTCAAAATATCGTGTGAGTCTCAACGACATGCGAGCACCTCCGCCAGCGACCGACGGATCACCGGCCGATCTTGCGCATGGCGTGAGCTATAGTCATATTTTATTGCTGAGGCCAGCACACATTCGGTCTCATAATTGGCATGATCTTTCAGGCCTTGCCTCATTTATAGGCACTGCTCTTGCCAAGCCACATTTAAACGGCCTATCCTCTTGAATGTGGAGCACAAAACAATCACGCCCACACAAAAAAAGAATGTTCTTGGAGGAACGCTCAAAATGACTGTCAACAATCCATCACCATCCCTCTACAATGAGGATCTGGCCCCGGCAACAGACCGAAACTGGGGCGCGTTCAGTATTTTCAATGTCTGGACATCCGATGTGCACAGTTTATGGGGCTATTATCTTGCGGCCAGCCTCTTTCTGATTTGTGGCAATTTCGTAAATTTTATCGTCGCCATAGGCATAGGCTCTGTGGTCATTTATTTTCTGATGAATCTTGTCGGCTATGCCGGTGTTAAAACGGGCGTTCCCTATCCGGTTCTGGCGCGCTCCTCTTTCGGAATCTGGGGGGCCAATGTGCCCGCGCTGGTGCGCGCGATTGTGGCCTGTTTCTGGTATGGGGCGCAAACGAGCGCGGCCTCCGGCGCCATCGTCGCTCTTCTCACCCGCTCGGATGCGCTGATGGCGTTTCAAAAATCCAGCCATATGCTGGGGCATTCCACATTGGACGTGATCTGTTTTGTGGTGGTGTGGGCTTTGCAGCTTCTGATCATCCAGCGCGGCATGGAAACTGTGCGCAAGTTTCAGGACTGGGCCGGCCCTGCTGTATGGGTCATGATGCTGATTCTGGCGATTGTGTTGACAATCGAGGCGGGCGGGCTGTCCTTTGGTGGTATTCCGGCGGATGCTGTTCTCGAAAAGACAAAGGATGCCGGCAGCTTCGGCGAACCGGGCTCTATGGGTGCCCTTATGGCGGTCGCGGCCACATGGGTGACATATTTTGCCGCGCTTTATCTGAATTTCTGCGACTTTTCCCGTTATGCCAAAGACAAGGATGCGGTGCGCACCGGCAATCTCTGGGGCCTGCCGGTCAATCTTGTGCTGTTCACGCTGGTGGCCGGCATCACAACCACAGCTGCCTTCAAGGTCTATGGCGAGGTGTTGCTGCATCCTGACCAGATTTCGGCCAAATTCGATAATTGGTTTCTGGCGCTGCTTGCGGCACTGACCTTTGCCGTGGCCACACTGGGCATCAATGTCGTGGCGAATTTCGTCTCGCCAGCCTTTGACTTTTCCAATGTGTTCCCGAAGCAGATTGATTTCAAGAAGGGCGGATATATTGCCGCGCTGATTGCGCTTGTGCTGTATCCTTTTGCCCCCTGGGAGGGCGGCGCTGCGAATTTCGTTAATTTTATCGGCTCAACCATGGGGCCGTTTTTCGGTGTCATTCTTGTTGATTACTGGCTGCTGCGCAAGGGCGAGCTCAATGTGGATGCGCTTTATCATGAACATGGCGAGTTCCGTTTTGAAGGCGGCTGGAATATCAAAGCCTTCATTGCCGTGGTGATCGGAGCGCTCTTTTCCACCATTTTACCCACCTTCACCGCCGTGCTGCCCGCATGGTGGGGAATTTACGGCTGGTTCTTTGGCGTGATCATTGCCGGCGCGGTCTATTACATCATCAAGGCCGGGTCAGCGCGCGCCTGATCGAAGCGAAGCCATAATCTCTAAACCCATGCGGCCCCATCCGTTTTGCGGATGTGCCGCATGGGTTAAATTTTTAAGGCGCGGCCATGCCCTGCCCCGCACAGCCCGATGGACATAGGGCCTCAGACTTACAGCATGATCTTTTTATATGGACATTCTTTGTGCGCACCCCCTCCCCCTCATCGCTGAGGAGGCCATAGGCCGTTGAGAGGGATAACGGGGCGAGGGAGACGTTTCCGTCTCAAGGCAACAGACTCTGGCAGAGCCTTCATTATCACTGTGCCAACGCCAGCAGAACCGGAATGGTGACAGTAGCCGGCAAAGACTGTGCAACACACGCGGTTGGAGGCCAAATTGCATCCGAACAGCATTCCGAAATCTATGAGCCAAAGTGGATTTTTTCTTCCAATATCTGGTTGCATCTTCTCTGAACCATGATAGGGTAATGAGACAGATTTAAAAAATCCGATTCAGCACAAAGCTGATTATATAATAATTAATTTATATCACTTATAATTATAAAAATAACATCTGCTTATATTTTTTAATCTACTTGAATAAGCATAAAAATATTTTGTTATTTTTCATAAGGAAATTTTACATGAAAAAATTGACCCTTGCAGCCGCACTGGTTGCGGCACCATTTTCAGTTCATGCGGCTGACCTCCCTTCAAAAAAATCCGCAGTAATGCCTGTTATGGCGGCACCTGTGTTTACATGGGCGGGCGCTTACATAGGCGCGAATGTGGGTGCGGCTTTCAACAATGACAAAACCACCTATGATTATTCCTATCTTCCCGGCAACGAAACTAATAATTTCAGCGATACTTTCGGCAATGCCGCAGATAACTCGGATGGCGGCTCTGGTTTTGCAGGTCCGGCCAATGTTGATGGCTTGAATGCGGTTCAGAGTGCTATTGCCGACGGAATCATTCCTGCAAGCCTTGGCTCGAAAACCCGTGCGGGTCTGGCAGGCGGCTTACAGCTTGGTTATAATTTTCAAACCGGAAACCTCGTATATGGGCTTGAAGCTGATCTGAGCTGGATGGCGCCAGGTAAAACCTCAAGCCTCACCGGAACAGTTTCCATTCCAGATGAGTTTTATTACACGAATACCAGCGTCTCCAAATCCTCGGTCAACTGGCTGAGCACAATGCGTCTGCGCGCAGGCTATGCCATTGACCGTTTGCTGGTGTTTGGAACGGGCGGTCTGGCCTTTGGTGGCACCCATTCTTCGTCCTCCTCTGTTGGCACAGACCATGATATTACTGATACTTTTGCTGGATCCAAGTCTGCCACACGCGTTGGCTGGGCCGCCGGTGGCGGAGCAGAATATGCGTTCAATGATCATTGGGTGGGTCGTATCGAAGGCATTTATTATGACCTTGGCAAGGTGAGCTATGCGGTCTCCCCGCAGGATATTAACTCTGAAGCCGAAGGATTGAGCCCGACAGCCAGCCACCGTTTTAACGGAACAATCGCCCGCGTCGGCCTGAGCTATAAATTCTAATATAGCCCGTGAATATTATGGACAAGCCCGGCAAATTGCCGGGCTTTTTCGTTAAATCTCCGCAGGACTGGCGTTTTTAACCAACAACGATCCAGTGCTATCCATTTCCCTCAATATTCGCCCCATATAACCTTCAAAAATTTTACTCTATGCCCAGCATGAATATCATTTTTCAGAACAATCAGCAGCAAACATGCCCGATTCAACTGTGGTGAAGGCCGGAAGATTATTCTGAAAACCGATAGCCTATGCCAGATTCAGTGCGGATGAGTTTGGGATTATTGGCATCTTTTTCTATTTTTGCCCGGAGCTGGCCGATAAACACCCGCAGATATTGCGTATCATTCTTATGAGCCGGCCCCCAGATGGCGGTGAGCACCTGACTATGCAAAAGCACGCGCCCAGCGTTTCGAACCAGCAGACACAACAAATCATATTCGCGCGGGGTCAGCTTTATCGGGACCTGATTACGGCTGACAAGCCGGCGTCCCATATCAATCACCAGATCATCAAACTCGAATACAGATTGAGCTGACTGGGAGACATGATGGCGCAAGGCGGTTCGCATCCGCGCCAGCAGCTCGCCAATGGCAAAGGGTTTTTCGACATAATCATCCGCTCCCAGATCCAGAGCGGCAATTTTTTCGGCCTCGCGGTCTCTGGCCGACAGAATAATGATGGGCACAGCGGTAAAAACGCGCGCCTTCGCCAGCACATCCTTGCCATCCATATCAGGCAAACCCAAGTCCAGCAGGATAATATCCGGTGCGGCATTGGCCATCAGTCGCAAGGCCTCTGCACCGGTTGCCGCGCTGAGCACATGGTAATCAGACGCCTCCAGAGCCGGATGCAAAAACCGGAATATCTGTGGTTCGTCATCAACAACAAGCACGCGCAACGCTGTCATACCATATCCTTCACGCGCGCTTTATCGGTGGCAACAGGCATTTGCAACACGATGCGGGTTCCGCGACGCTTGATTGCCGGACTTTCGGCCCATATTTTTCCACCCATAGCTTCAACAAGTCCACGGCAAATGGACAATCCCAGTCCTGTTCCAGCCTTACGGCCATCAATTTTACCGCCCTGATAAAATTTTTCAAAGATGCGTTCAAGCTCGCCCTGTTTGACGCCAATGCCTTCATCCGTCACCGATATGATGACAGAGGCCGCCTGCTGGCGGGCATGAAGCGTAATGCGCCCATCGCCGCCATATTTCTGCGCATTGTCGATCAGATTGAACAGAACCTGCTCCAGCAAATGCGCATCACCACGGATAAAGGGCAACTGAGCCGCAACACTCACATGCACCGACTGATGCGGAAACACCTTCGCGGCGCGCTCAACCGCCATATTCACGAGGTCAGCCACATCCACCAACTCGCGTTTGGGCTTGAGGGCGCCCGCTTCAATACGCGACATATCCAACAGATTGGCAATAAACCGGGTCAGACGATTGGCCTCTTCCTCAATCGAGGCCAGAAGATCGGCCCGCTGCGCCGATGTGATCGCATCGCCAAATTGCTGCAAGGTGGTCACCGCACCAGTGATGGAGGCCAGAGGCGTGCGAAGGTCATGCGACAATGAGGACAAAAGCACGGTGCGCAGTTTTTCATTTTCTTCCAGCGCGGCGGTGCGCATGGAGTCCTTCACCAGCATGGCGCGGTCAGCGGCAATGGCGGTCTGCTCCAAAATCAAATTCAGGGTGCGCTCATCGGCCGGCGAAACCGGAGCCGTCATCTGCGAGGGCTCAAAGCCGCACACACCCACAACGCCGCGTGTTGTCACCAAAGGCCGAAACTGGAAGCGGACATTGGGCAATGTGCCGGTTTTCCAACCCGCCGCCTCGCTTTTGTCAAAGGCCCAGCGTGCGGCGCTGATTTCACCGGCGGTCAGCGGGTCAATCGGCGGCCAGGCGGTGCGCAGGGTCAGTTCATCCGCCTCGGGCATCAATATTGTCACACTGCGGGCCCGAAGCGCTTTTTGCGCATAGACGGTTGCGGCCTCAAGAATCTGATCCAGTTCCACCGCGCCGGACAAGCGACGGGACAGCTCGAATAAGGATTGTGTGGTCTGGGCATTTTCGCGCGCAATGCGCGCCTGATCCCGCGCGCGCCCCGCCAGCCAGCCGGTCATGATCGCCACAATCAGAAATATAATGAGTGCAAAAAATTCCTGCGGCTCCGCAATGGTAAATGTATAAATCGGCGGAATAAAGAAAAAATCATAGGTCAGAAAGGACAGAACAGCGGCCAGAATCGACGAGCGAATGCCAAATTGCACGGCGCAATAAAGCACTGCGGTGAGAAAAATCATCGACAGATTGGGAAGCCGCAAATTCTGGTTCAGCACCCAGCCAATGAGTCCGGCCACAGCCACAGACAAAGGCGCCACAGCCATATCCAGCCCCAGATGAAGCCATGCCCGTCTGAACATCCGTGTGGCACGGTCTGTTATTTTGCTTTTTTCATGGGTGACAACGTGAACGCTGATCTCGCGCGCGCCCCGTATCAAAGCATCAGACAGGCAGCGCCCGAGCAATTTACTCACAAATCCGGCCTTTGAGCGCCCGACAACAATCAGCGTGATGTTCTCCCGCTGGGCATAATGCAGAATCTCGGCTGTGAGGTCGCTTCCCACAAGGCGGGTCACCTCACCGCCAAGACGTTCCGCCAAACGCAGAGCCTCATCCACCCGCTTGGCCTTTTGCGGCGGGCTTATCTCGCCCGGCCGGTCAACCGTAACCGCCGTCCAGCCGGCATTCAGGCCCGTGGCCAGACGGCTGGCGGCGCGCACAACATCTTGCGAGAGATGATCCGGCCCGACGCAGACCAGCAACCGCTCAGAGGTTTCCCAGGGGCCCTGAATAGCCCCTTGACGCAACTGCTCGATCATCTGGTCATCCACACGCGCAGCCGTCCGGCGCAGCGCCAGCTCGCGCAGGGCGGTCAGGTTGCGCAAGGAAAAGAAGTTTTTCTGAGCGCGGTGCGCGGTTTCGGGCAGATAGACCTTGCCGTCCTTCAGGCGGCCAATGAGTTCATCCGCCGTTATATCCACCAGCAAAATCTCGTCGGCGTCCCGCAGCACAATATCAGGCACCGTCTCGCGCACAATCACCCCGGTGATGCGCGAGACAACATCCGCCAGACTTTCCACATGCTGAATGTTCAGCGCGGTCCAGACATCTATTTTAGCGTCCAACAGCTCCTCGACATCCTGCCAGCGCTTGGGATGGCGGCTTTCGGGCGCATTTGTATGGGCCAGTTCGTCCACAATAATGATGCGCGGCTTGCGTCTGAGCGCTTCATCAATGTCGAACTCCTCAATCAGCCTGTCTTTGAATGCAATCTGCTTGCGGGGCAGAATGTCCAGCCCCGCAAGCATGTCCTCGGTGTCTTTGCGGCCATGCGTCTCCACAAGGCCCACAAGAATATCAACACCATTTTTCTTCAGGCTCTGCGCCCGCTGCAACATGGCGTAGGTTTTGCCCACCCCCGGCGCTGCCCCCAAAAACACAAGCAGACGGCCACGGTTGTGCTTGTCCGCCAGTGCGAGCAAGGCGTCGGGATCTGGCCTGCGCTCCTGAATATGATGGGTTGCCAATAGATAAACTTTCCTGCCATGAGTGACGAGTTTACAACCTATCGAGCTCCATGTTGAGCTGTAAAACATTCACGCGCGGCTCACCGAAAAGGCCAAGAATGGGCTGGCGTATGTTGCGCGCCACCAGAGCCGCAATTTTATCCGCAGCCATGTTGCGGGCAAGCGCCACGGTTTCAATTTGCTGACGCGCATTATCGGGCGAAATATCCGGGTCCAGCCCGGAGGCGGAGGTGGTGACAGCATCCGCAGCAATCGGCCCGCCGCGGCCCTGCGCCTGCAAGGCTGCAACATCCCCCCTCACACGGTCAATGAGCTTTTGCGATGTGGGCCCAAGGTTTGAACCGGAGGAATTGGCGCCATTATAGGGCGCGTCCACGGTCTTGCTGGCATCATTGGGGTCTTGCGCCTGCGTGGCCGAAGGACGGCCATGAAAATATTTTGGCGCGGTGAATGACTGGCCGATCAACGTGGAGCCGACCGGCGTTCCGTTCAGGCTGATGATGCTGCCATTGGCCTTTTGCGGCACAACAAGTTGCGCAAGGCCGGTGATGGCCAGCGGATAGGCCAGGCCGGTGATGCCTGTGAGCAGCGTCAGCAGAACAATGGCGGGGCGAATGTGACGTAACATGAGCATGTCCTTAGGCCAGATGCAGTGTGGTCAGCACGAGATCAATGGCTTTAATGCCGATGAAGGGCACAATAACGCCACCAAGACCATAAATGAGCAGATTGCGACGCAATAAGGCCCCCGCGCCCACCGGCTTATAGGTGACGCCTTTAAGCGCCAGCGGAATGAGCGCGATGATGATCAGCGCATTGAAAATCACCGCAGACAGAATGGCGGAGGTGTCAGAGGTCAGGTGCATGATGTTCAGCGCGCCCAGTTGCGGATAGGCCACCAAAAACAAAGCCGGAATAATGGCAAAATATTTGGCCACATCATTGGCAATCGAAAAGGTGGTGAGCGCGCCGCGTGTCATCAGCAACTGCTTGCCAATGCCGACAATTTCAATGAGCTTGGTGGGGTCGGACTCAAGGTCAATCATATTGCCGGCCTCGCGCGCGGCCTGTGTGCCGGTTTGCATGGCCACACCCACATCGGCCTGCGCCAGAGCGGGCGCGTCATTGGTGCCATCGCCGCACATGGCAATCAGACGTCCGCCCTGTTGCTCGCGCCGGATATAGGCGAGCTTATCCTCCGGTGTGGCCTCGCTGATAAAATCATCGACACCTGCCTCGGAGGCAATGGCGGCGGCGGTCAGGGCATTGTCGCCGGTCACCATCACCGTTTTGATGCCCATGGCCCGCAATTCGGCAAAGCGTGTGCGGATATTGGGCTTCACAATGTCCTTGAGATGAATGACGCCCAGCAACTGACCATTTTCACTCGCCGCCAGCGGGGTGCCGCCCGAACGCGCGATCCGCTCAACCGCATGGCGGAAGTCTGCCGGAGCGGTCAGCTTGGTGAGCCCGCACAAGGCCAGAACCGCATCCACCGCGCCCTTGCGCAGGCTGCGACCGGGCAGATCAATCCCCGAAATGCGGGTTTGCGCGGTAAAGGGCACAACGACACCTGTTTCAGAGGGCTGTGCAACGGTCATATGATACCGATCCGTTGCCAGCGCCACAATCGAGCGCCCTTCCGGCGTTTCATCCGAGAGGCTGGCCAGCAAAACCGCTTCGGCAAGGGTGGCCTCAGAGACGCCCTGAACCGCATAAAATTCATCCGCCATGCGGTTGCCAAAGGTGATGGTACCGGTTTTATCCAGCAGCAGCGTATCGACATCGCCGGCCGCTTCCACAGCGCGGCCCGAGGTGGCAATCACATTGAAGCGGATAAGCCTGTCCATGCCGGCAATGCCGATGGCCGAAAGCAGGCCGCCGATGGTTGTCGGAATCAGACAGACCAGCAAGGCAATCAGCACCGTTACAGACAGGTTGGCGCCGGAATAGCGCGCCAATGGCCACAGGCTGACACACACAATCAGAAAAATAATGGTCAGACCGGAGAGCAGAATGGACAGCGCCAGTTCATTCGGGGTTTTCTGCCGCTCCGCCCCTTCCACCAGCGCAATCATCCGGTCAATAAAGGTGGAGCCGGGCGCAGCCGTAATCCGCACCTTGATATAATCCGACAGAACCGTGGTGCCCCCTGTCACAGCCGAGCGGTCACCGCCCGCCTCGCGGATAACGGGCGCGGATTCGCCGGTGATGGCCGATTCATTGACGGAGGCCAGCCCCTCAACAATCTCGCCATCGCCGGGGATAATGTCCCCCGCTTCCACCAGCACCACGTCATCAATATTCAGATCCAGCGCATTGACGCCCTCATAAAGACCATCAAGGTCGCTGGCATCCATATAGCGTTTGGCATGGGTATCCACCCGCGTTTTGCGCAAGGCTTCGGCCTGCGCCTTGCCGCGCCCCTCGGCAACGGCCTCGGCAAAATTAGCAAATAAAACGGTGAACCACAACCAGCCAGCAATTTGTCCGGAAAACAGCGGCGCGCCGCCGCTGCCAAGCGCATCATGGATGAATATGCCCGTGACCACGAAGGACACAATTTCCGTGACAAAAATCACAGGATTTCTGGCCAGCGCGCGGGGATCAAGTTTGCGCACAGCGTCAAAACAAGCAGCAAGCAGGATCTTGCGGTTCATAAGCGTTTGAGTGTGAGATGAAGCTGACATGAAAGAATCCAATCCGGTTCAGAATGCCTTGCCGTCAAGCATCAGGAAATGCTCGACAACCGGCCCCAGCGCCAGGGCCGGAAAATATTGCAGCAGATAGAGAATGATGATCACGCCCAGCAGCAGGCCAATGAACAAAGGCCCCGTGGTGGGGAAGGTGCCGACCGACGCCTGCGCCTTTTTCTTGGCGGCCAGAGACCCCGCCAGCGCCATAACCGGCACAATATAGGCAAAGCGCCCCAGCAGCATGGCAAGGCCGAGCGTGGTGTTGAACCACGGCGTATTGCCATTCAGACCGGCAAAGGCCGAACCATTATTGGCATTGGCAGAGGCATAGGCATAGAGAATTTCCGAAAGACCATGCGGCCCGGCGTTGCCCAGACTGTCCAATGCGGTTTGCACCATAACGGACGCGCCCGCAAAGCCCAGCACCACCGCCGGATAAATCAGAATGGCGAACATGATGAGCTTCATTTCGCGCGTTTCGATTTTCTTGCCCAGATATTCGGGTGTGCGCCCCACCATAAGACCGGCTATGAACACGGCAATAATCGCAACAACCAGAAAACCATAGAGGCCCGAACCCACCCCACCCGGCCAGATGCAGCCGGCCAGCAGATTGAACATCGGCACCAGACCGCCCAGCGGGGTCAGCGAGTCAAACATCGCATTGACCGCCCCTGTGCTGGTGCCGGTTGTGGATACGGTGAACAGCGCCGACAGTGCCTGCCCGAAGCGCACCTCCTTGCCCTCCATATTGCCCAAGGAAGGGTCAAGGCCCAAGGCTGTTAACGCCGGAATAGCGCCCGATTCCGCAAAATAGACCACACCGACGCCCGCCACCAGCAGGATGGCCATGGTGATGAGAATCGCCCGCCCCTGCGCAAAATCCCCGACAATACGGCCAAATGCCAGCACAGAGGCCACAGGAATGAGCAATATCGCCCATATCTGCAACATATTGGTCCAGACATTCGGGTTTTCAAACGGATGCGCGGAATTGGCATTGAAAAAGCCGCCGCCATTGGTGCCCAGTTCCTTGATGGCCTCCTGACTGGCGACAGGGCCAATCGCAAGGGTCTGTGACGCACCCTCCAGTGTTTTGACATCGACCGAGGCCAGCAGCGTCTGCGGAATGTCGAGCGCGACAAAGGCCAGCGCCAGAACAAGCGCCAGCGGCAGCAACAGATACAGCGTGATGCGGGTGACATCGACCCAGAAATTGCCCAGCGTGGCCGAGGAGGTGCGCGCAAAGCCACGCATAAGCGCAAAAGCAACCGCCAGCCCCGTGGCCGCAGACAGAAAATTATGCACGGTTAGACCCAGCATCTGTGTCAGATGACTCATGGTGGTCTCACCGCTGTAATTTTGCCAGTTGGTATTGGTGACGAAACTCACTGCGGTGTTGAAGGCGAGATCGGGCGCAACGCCGTCAAAATGCTGCGGATTGAGCGGCAGATAGCCTTGTAACCGCTGAAGCGCATAAAGCGAAACAAAACCCGCCAGCGAAAAGGCCAAAAGGGCCAGAGTATAATTAAGCCAGTTTTGCTCCTGTGTGGACTCGCCCCCCGCAAGGCGGTATAGGCCCCGCTCAACAGGCGCAAGAACCGGCGAGAGAAACGTGCGCTCTCCCGCAAAAATATGCGCCATATAGCTGCTCAGCGGCAGAGAAACCGCAAGCACCGCCAGCAGAACAAGCGCAATCTGCGACCAGCCCATAAATGTCATGGCATCACCTTTATATTTAGAATTTTTCGGGATGGATAAGCGTGTACAGCAGATAAAGGGCCAAACACCCCGCCACGATCAGTCCGATAAGGGGTTCAAACATGGCACGCTCCTAAAGTTTGGCGCAAAAAACGGCATATATCGCCATCAGAGCAATCATCACACCGCCAAGAACAGGATAAAAAAATTCGCTCATGAACAACCTCCTGAGGATTTATCGCTGAAATGGGCATAAGCGATCCATTCGGAAAATGAGGAGGGATATAAAGAAAATATAATCATCCCGCCCGCGCCCCGCCCTGAAGCATCGTGGGATTTAAAAACAGTGCCGCCTCATGCGAGCGTCTTTTCTGACGCTGAGGGTTCAGGGCCCCTATAGCAATGCGGGAATTGATCTTGGCCTCGACTGGAAGATCGATCCTTTCGCAGGCTTTAACAGCCTAACACGCCCAAAAGCAGCGCGTAAATTGCGGTTTGGCCCTATAATTTAATGGGCAAACATATGGTTTTGTCTGATCTGTGGTTTTGTAAGTTTTACGGCAAACGGCTTTATTACACTTGAGGAGCTTGAGCACGGCAAAGCCCCGACATAGGCACCTGTCTACACATCAGCCAGATCGGCGGATGAGAACCGCGCCCGCGCATCCTCACTCAGGCCGACAAAGCGGGCCGCTGCGCTATTGGCAAAAGCACAGGCCGCAGCCAATGGCGCGCCGCAGGCCAGACGCGAGGCCAGTGCCCCGATAAAGCAGTCCCCCGCGCCATGCGAGGATGAAACTTTAATTTTGTGCGGGGCCATAAACTCCGCCGCCCCGCCTTTGGCCTGAAGCACCAACCCTGCCCCGCCCAGTGTGATGACAATATTTTTGTCACCGCCCCCCAAATGCGGCAAAGATTTGAGGGCACTCCCGACATCCTGCACCACAAGACCAGACAGCATTTCGGCCTCAACCCGATTCACCACCAGCGTATCCACCAAAGCCAGCAAGGCGGAGGACATCTGCCGTGCCGGTGCCGCATTCAGCACCACATGCGCCCCGGCCTGATGGGCGGCGCCAGCCATCGCGCTATTGACGGGTTCGGGAATTTCATTCTGCATAATCAGCACCCGTGCCCCGCCAATCTCCTCCCAGTGCTTTACGCTTTGCGCCGGTGTCATTTCGAGATTGGCACCGGACACAATCACCGCGCCATAATCGCCATTTTCATCCAGAATGGCGACCGACATACCGGAACCTGCGCGCTCATCCACAGTCACAGCCGTGCGGTCAACAGCAGCCGCATCCAGATTGCCCAGCAGCTGCGCGCCAAAATCATCCCGCCCGACACGGCCAATCATTGCCGTGCGCGCGCCCATTCTGGCCGACATCACCGCCTGATTACCACCCTTGCCACCGCATTTTTTTGCCCATTGCGAACCAACAGCGGTTTCGTCAAGGCGCGGCAGATGCGGCGCTTTCACCATAATATCAAGGTGGAGGCTGCCACATACAATAATGTCAAACGCAGGATGTTTCATGAGAATTCAGCCCGTTGTTTCAAGGTCAGGTGCGGCGCTTGGTTTGCACGGCATTCATGGTTCGGCTCAGGTTGTTTTCGGCAGACTGATAGCCCTTTTGCGCCACGGCGATAAAAATCGCGTCCATAATATTCAACTGGGCAATGCGTGCGGCGGCATTTTCGCTGGTCAGATGCGAGCCCTGCGCGGTTGAGCACAAGATAACATCACTGATTTCGGCCAGCGGCGAGGACTCATAATTGGTGACGGCAATCACGCTGGCGCGGTTGGCACGTGCAATCTGCACGGCATCCAGCACGCCGGCTGTGCGACCCGAATGCGAAAAGGCAATCACCAGATCCCCCGCGCGCAGCAGAGAGGCGGACATGGCCATCATATGCGAATCGTCAAAAACCGAGGTGCGCAATCCGATACGCAAAAATTTATGCGACACATCCCGGGCAATCTGGGCAGAGCCGCCAAGACCATAAAAATCTCGCTGGCGCGCACCGTGAATCAGCTCTGCCGCATGGCGGAAAGCATCCATATCCAGAATGGCCAGCGTTTCTTCCAGCGCCTGAATCGAGGTACGGAACACCTTTTGCACAATGGTTTCGGCTGTGTCTTCGGGTTTGACCTCCTGATGCAAATCAACATTGGGTTGACGCTTGTAAGCCAGCAAGGCTGCACGCAGCTCCCTATATCCGGCAAAGCCCAGCCGCTTTGCTGTTTTCACCACCATGGCTTCCGATGTTTCCGCCTCATCGGCCAGCCGCTTGAGCGGCATGGGGTCATCTGCGGCGCTGCGCAGCAGAATTTCGGTAATACGGATTTCTGCCGGACTCATCTCCGGCAGCATCATGCGGATACGCGGGCCTACAGTGCGGGGATCAAAGTTCACATTCATTCCTTGCCGCGTGTCAGGCGGTCAACCAGCATTGCGAGAATGATGATGATACCCGTTGCCAGTAATTGATAAAAGGCCTGAACATTCAGCAATGTGAGTCCATTGCGCATGGCACCCAGCACAACAGCGCCCAGAATGGTGCCAATGATCGAGCCTTTGCCGCCCATCAGCGAAGCACCGCCGATCGCCGCCGCAGCAATGGCTTCCAGCTCCCAGAGATTGCCCAGCGTCGGCTCCGCCGCGCCAAGGCGCGCAATCAAAATCACAGAAGCCAGCGAAGCCAAGCCTCCGGAAATGACATAGGCAGAAATTTTTGTACGGGCGATGGGCACGCCGCTGATACGAGCCGCCTCCTCATTGCCGCCAACCGCTAAAATATACTCGCCGATCGGCGTTTTGGTGAGCAAAATTGTGGCCACAATACCCAACACCGCCACAAGAAGCACCGGCACAGGCAAACCGGCAATCTGCGACGAAAACAGCGTGCGGAAATCCGACGGCAGGCCCAGCACCGGATTGCCGCCGGTATAAATCAGTGCCGCCGCGCGAAACATGCTCAGCGTGCCCAATGTGACGATAAAGGGCTGCAATCCGCCATAGGCAATCAACACGCCGTTGATCAGGCCACAGACCACACCAACAGCCAGCGCCGCAGCAATCGCCACAGGATAAGGATAGCCATGCACCAGCAATGTGGCGGAAAGAACCGCTGAAACCGCCGCCGCCGGGCCAACCGAAAGGTCAATACCGCCACAAATGATCACCAGCGTCATGCCAATGGCAATACAGGCATTGATGCTGGATTGCTGGAGAATATTGACCAGATTGCGCTCGGTCAAAAACACATCGGTCATGCTGGCAAACACAGCCGCCATAATCATCAGCCCGATCAATGTTCCCATATCGCGCATGGAAAACCGAAGCATCCGTTTGCGCTGCGATATTTGTTCACTCATGATCTGTCACTCCCGAATCTGTTTACCGTCAGGCTGTCCCCTGACCGGACATGTGTCTATGCAATCTGGCTGCGGTCCGGTCTGCCGGAAATGGCAAAGCCCATAATGGCCTGTTCGGATAAATCAGCGCGCTCCAATATGGTTTCGGCGAGGCCGCGCCGCATCACCAGCACACGGTCTGACAGGCGCAGAATTTCGGGCAATTCAGAGGAAACAACAATAATGGCGCGCCCTTCGGCTGCCAGACGCTCGATCAGGCGATAGATTTCGCTTTTGGCCCCCACGTCAATGCCGCGCGTCGGCTCGTCAAAAATCAATATGTCCGACCCTGCCATCAGCCAGCGGCAGATAATCGCCTTCTGCTGATTGCCCCCGCTGAACAGCCGTATAGGCCGGTCAATATCATGCGGGCGCAGGCTGACACTGCGGGTCAGCCTGTCAACCGTATCGCGCACAAACCCATTGCGGATCAAACCAAAGCGGGTCAAATGGCCGAGTTTTGGCAAAAATACATTTGAAACGATAGAGCGAAGCGGAATAATCGCGTCCTTTTTGCGTTCTTCCGGCAGCAGGGCGATGCCTTTGCCAATGGCATCGCGCGGCGAGACAAAACGGGCTTTCACGCCGCCAACATAAATCTCGCCGCCAGAAGGCTTGTCCGCTCCGGCAAGCAACCGCACCAGTTCTGTGCGTCCGGCGCCGACCAGCCCGGCAATGCCCAGCACCTCACCTTTGCGCAGCTCAAAACTGACATCGCGCACATGATCGCCGCGCGACAAGGCCCGCACAGCCAGCGCAACTTCGGCGCGCACATGCGACTGGTGCGGATGGGCATCCAGATCGCGCCCCACCATCATGGCAACAAGCTGGCCTTCCTGCGTGGCGGCCAGATCCACATCAGCCACCTTGCGCCCATCGCGCAGCACTGTGGCGCTTGTGGCAATGCGATAAACCTCCTCCAGCTTATGCGAGACATAAATCACCGCCACACCGCGGGCCGAGAGACGTTCAATCACCCCGATCAACCGCTCGAATTCGCGCGGGGTCAGGCTTGAGGTTGGCTCGTCCATCGCAATCACTTGCGCATCGGACAGCAACGCCTTGGCAATTTCAACAATCTGGCGCTGCGCCACCCGCAGATCCCGGATTTTCGCCGTGACATCAATGCTGGGGTCAATTTCTGCCAGAACGGCGCGGGCGCGGGTGCGCATCGCCGCCTTATGGGTGAAAAGGCCAAAGCGTGTCATTGGCGTGCCCAGAAACATATTCTGCGCCACATCCAGCTCTGGCACCTGCTGCAATTCCTGATGAATCATTGCAATGCCGGCCAGCCGCGCAGCTTTGGGTGAACCCAGCGCAACCGCCTTGCCGCGGATGATAATCTCACCCGCATCAGCGCGGTAAACGCCCGACAAAATTTTCAGCAGCGTGGATTTTCCGGCACCATTCTCGCCAAGCAGCGCATGAACCTCGCCACGTTGCAGAGAAAAGCCGACGCCGCTCAGAGCCTGCACTCCCGGAAAGGCTTTTGTCAGGCCGGAAATGGCGAGAACGGGAGATGAAGAAGCTGTCATATTTAGCAAATTCCAGATGATACCGCATGAATGAAGCGTCAGTTGGCAGGATTTCTCCTGCCAACTGACAAGCCTATGTTGCTTACAGAGACTTACTTTGCGGAAGCATCTTCCATCAGGTTTTTACGGACTGTGGCTTCATCACCGGTGTAACGAGCCATATTGTCCTTTGTTACCAGCGCCTGCGGTGTTGCCACCACGCGGGGCAGTTTCTGGCCAGCCTGCAAGCGCAGCGCCACTTCCAGCGCCACCTCACCGGTCAATACGGGGAAGGAGTCGACCGTTGCAGTCAGTTCGCCATCCTTGATCGACTTATAAGCATCGCTGATGCCGTCAGTGCCGATAACGGAAATCTGCTTCAGCTTGCCTGCGGCTTTCACAGCCTCAACCACGCCCAGCGCCATGCCGTCATTGTTGCAATAAAAACCCACAATATCAGGATATTGCTGAATAATATTGGTTGCAACGTCATAAGAAAGCTGACGATCCCAGTTGCCCGGCACAGAAGCCACAACATTGAACTTGGCGCCTTCGGCTTTCATGGTTTCCTTGAAACCGGCGGTGCGCTGCACGGCGGCATAAACACCGGCCATGCCTTCGATCACAGCCACCTTGCCACCCTCTGGCTTGTTCTTGATGAACCATTTGGCGGCACGCACGCCATTGTCTTTCTGCACATTGCCGATATAATTTTTAGCCGCAGGAATAACTGCGTCATTCACATTGACCACAGGCACGCCTGCCTTTTCAGCAGCCTCAACGGCTGGCTGGAGGTTGGAGTCGGTCTGCGGCGAAACCAGCAAAATTTTATAGCCCTTTGAGAGCATGTTTTCAGCAATCGCCAGCTGGCCGAGCTGATCCGATTCGCCCTGTCCGGCCTGCAAATCAACGCTGACACCCACGGTCTTGCCAAATTTGACATAGCCTTCACCCAGGCTGCGCCAATATTCATTGGTCAGCGCCTTGGCCACGGCACCCACTTTCATGCCAGCCTCAACCTTTGGCATGGGGCCGAACTTGGCTTCAAGCTGCGACCAATCCATGCGGTCGGCCTCAACGTCGGAGTTCAGAGGCTTCAGCGCGTCCGCGTGAGCCGCGAAGGCCATGCAAGCTGCAAGCGCTGTGCCCAGAACCGCATGTTTTATAAAAGATATTTTCATTTTCGTTTCTCCCTTTTGTTTCATTTTATCGCGTCAGTTTGCTTCGGCTCCACATGTATCAACCGAAGAGAGCTGCCTGCACGATGGCTTGGCTGGCAACAGCATCCTGCTTGCGGATAGCTGCACCCAGAAGTTCATTCTGGCGAAGGCGGTCAACGACACGGCGCATCGCCCTTACAGATCGGATATTATTGGCACATTCCGCCACCGGATCGAGGCCGACCGTATCCGGGAACGTGTCGAAATACAGCGCGCCCTCATAGCCCATCACATCCAGCGCATAGAGCAGCTCAATGGTCTGGATCGGATGGACAGAGCCCACCATCAGGCCGTCATCACGCTTGGAATAACCATCATTGAGATGAACCCCCAGCAGACGCGAATGGCGCGCCACCAGCATAGCGGCATAGGCTGGCATTTCATCGGCATAAAGCACATGGGCAAAATCCAGCGTCACGCCGAGATTTTTCTTGTTCACCGACTGAATTGCCAGCAAAGTTGTCGCCACATCTGGCATAAGGCTGAAGGAGCGCGGCTCGTTCGGCTTATATTCAATGCTGATGTCGATGGAAGGATTATGGCTGGCCACCTCGTCAATGGCGCTCAGCGTATCATCCCACATCGCGCCATAATCGGCCTGAAAGGAATAATCGAAACCATCCTGACCCATCCACAGGGTCATGAGTGTGCCACCGGCACGCGCCAGTGAGTCCAGCCCCTGCCTGGTCAGGTCAATCGCCTTGCGGCGCACAGCACGATCGGGATGGGTGAAAGCCCCGAGCTTGAAATTGGCATCCGTATAATAGCGCATGGCATAGCCATTCAGCTTCACGCCAAGATCAGCAAAACGTCGAACCACCTCGCCCTCGCCGAGGCCATCGAGATGATCGGGGTAATTCAGATCCACAGCGTTCAGGCCCGCATGGGCAGCCCGCGCCACCAGATCAATAGCGGTGATTTTACCATTGTGACCCCAATCGTAATCTGCCGAATTCACACGAAACGAATTGAGACGAGCGGCGTAAAATTCTTGTTTTATTTCAGATGAATTGCTCATTGCGCTCTTGAAACCCCAAAACCAATTATTTTTTTAATTTACAAAATTATTTATTTTTGTAAAGTTATTTTGCAAAAAATAAACAAGCCTGCTCAAGGTTGCCTGAAAAACGGGATGAATCATGGATCGTCGCATTGTCCTTGTAGACCCACTGCCGCGCACACTCGACCTGATTATGGAGCCGGATGTACGCCGTCGTCTTGAACGCCTGGGCGAAGTTATTGTGAGCGAAGACCGCCCCATGCCAGACGAGATGATCGACGCATTGCTGCCGGAAACGATACTGATTTTTGGTCAGACCGCCATGCTGAAAGACCGGCTGGACCGCGCGCCCCATCTCAAGGCCATTATCAACGTGGAATCAAATTTCCTGCCCAATATTGACTATAAAGCCTGTCAGGATCGCGGAATATGGGTGATAACACCGGCTTCAGCCTTTGGTGAGCCCGTCGCTGAAGCGGCTGTGGGCATGGCTCTGGACATGGCGCGCGGCATAACAGCCGCAGACCGGGCCTTTCGCAATGGCACAGAACTTTATGGACTGGCAGGCAATGAGCATACGTTCCGCTTTGCCGGGGCGCCGGTCGGCATTATCGGCTTCGGTGACCTCGGGCGGCAGTTGCGCGACTATATCCGCCCATTCCGCAATCTTGTGCGGGTTTACGATCCCTGGCTGCCGGAGCAAACCATCCGCAAATATGACTGCACACCCACGCCACTTAACGAATTGTTGCAGCGCAGTAAAGTTATCTTCGTCTTTGCCAGCGTCACCAGCGAAAATGAAGGGTTCATCGGGGCAGACGAATTTGCTCTGATGCAGCCGGGCACCGCCTTCCTGCTGATGAGCCGGGCGGCGGTTGTTGATTTTCCTTCCATGCTTGCCGCCATAAGCAGCGGCCATATTCAAGCGGCTGTCGATGTCTTTCCGCAGGAGCCGGTTGCGCCGGATGATCCTGTGCGCACCATGCCGGGGCTTATATTGTCAGCACATCGCACCGGCGGCACCCGTGATGCTTTTTATGCGCTGGGGTCAATGGCTGTCGCCGATGCCGAACTGATTATGCGGGGTCTGCCGCCACAGCTCTGCCGCCGCGCGGATGCGGCCACGGCAGGCAAGTTGCGCTCGAAGCCGGTCGATATATCCTGAACGCAGACGGCCATATTTGATCGCAAGCCGAATGCGTGCGACAAACATAAAAAAGAACTTGCACATCCATCGGCACAATCCGAGGTTCCGCCGCATCTTAAATTTTAGATTCGGTTTTCTGCAAATATTGTCTTGTGAGGCAGAGTAACAATTCAATAATATATAACCGATTTTAATATCGTATAAATTGAGAGGAAACGCCCGTGATTGACAAAATTCTCAGCCAAATGACTCTTGAAGAACAGGTTTCATTGCTTTCGGGTGCGGATTTTTGGACAACACATGCGATTGAACGACTGGGCATCCCAAAGATCAAGGTAACAGACGGGCCAAACGGCGCGCGTGGCGGTGGCTCTTTCATCGGCGGCGTTAAATCCGCCTGTTTCCCTGCCGCAGTCGCGCTTGGTGCCAGCTGGAATCCGGAACTTGTCCGTGAGATGGGCGTGGCCCTGGCCGAGGAAGCCAAAACAAAAAGCGCTCGCGTTTTGCTCGCCCCCACAGTCAACATTCAGCGTTCCGGCCTCAATGGCCGCAATTTCGAGTGCTATTCCGAAGACCCGATGCTGACCTCGGTGCTGGCAGTGGCCTATATTGAAGGCGTGCAATCACAGGGTGTGGCGGCAACGGTCAAGCATTTTGCGGGAAACGAGTCCGAAGTGGAACGTCAAACCATGTCGTCGGATATCGACGAGCGAACATTGCGCGAAATCTATCTGCCACCCTTCGAGGCGGCTGTGAAACAGGCCGGCGTTCAGGCGGTCATGTCCTCCTACAACCGCCTGAATGGCACCTATACCAGTGAGCATCACTGGCTGCTCACACAGGTTCTGCGGGAGGAATGGGGTTTTGACGGCATTGTTATGTCGGACTGGTTTGGCTCACATTCTACAGCCCCAACCGTCAATGCCGGGCTTGATCTCGAAATGCCCGGCCCGACGCGTGAGCGTGGCGAGAAGCTGGTTGCTGCGGTCAAGAGCGGTGAGGTTAAGGCAGAAACCATACATGCGGCGGCGCGGCGCATATTGGTGTTGCTCGAACGTGTCGGCGCATTTGCCGATGGGTCTATGTATGAGGAGCAAGCCGTCGACCGCCCCGAGCACCGCGCCCTTATCCGCAAGCTCGGTGTCGAAGGTGCGGTTCTGCTCAAGAATGACGGTGTTCTGCCCTTGCAAAAGGAGGCTTTGGAACGTATGGTCATTCTTGGCCCCAACTCCGCCGATGCGCGGGTAATGGGCGGTGGCTCAGCCCAGATCAACGCGCATTATAAGGTGAGCCCGCTGGAGGGAATTCGCGCGGCGCTTGCAGGCGGAAATTCGATCACTCATTCGGCTGGATGCACCAATAATCGGCTGGTGCGGATGTATAATGGCAGGCTCGAACTGGAATTCTTCGGGAGCCTCGATTGCAGCGGCCCGGTTTATCACCGCAGCTTGGCCGAGCTTGGCGAATTCATCTGGCTCGATATGCCGATGCCGCAACTGAAGCTCAGCCATTTCTCTGTTCGCCTTACGGGCACTTATCGTGCCGCAGAGAGTGGCGAGCATATATTCGGACTGACCAATTCCGGCCTCGCCAGGCTTTATGTCGATGGCGAACTGGTGGTCAATGGCTTTGACAACTGGCAACAGGGCGAGAATTTCTTCGGCACAGCAAACAACGAGCTGCGTGCAGCGAAACATCTTGAAGCCGGCCAAACTTACGAAATCCGCATCGACTATCGCGCTCCAGAAACCAAAGCGGATGGCCTCAACATTTGCGCCTTGCGTTTTGGTGTGGAATTGCCCCTGGCTGATGCCGCCATCGAAAAAGCTGTTGAGCAGGCGCGCGAGGCCGGTGTTGCCATTATCTTTGCCGGACGCGAAGGCGAATGGGATACGGAAGGTCTGGACCTGCCAAATATGCGCCTGCCCGGGCGTCAAGAGGAGCTGATTATGCGGGTCGCCGCAGTCAATGCGAAAACTGTCATTGTGCTGCAAACGGGTGGCCCCATCGAAATGCCGTGGCTCGATCAGGTTTCGGCAGTGGTTCAATTCTGGTATCCGGGGCAGGAACTCGGCAATGCTGTGGCGGATGTGCTGTTTGGCGCAGAGCCGGGAGGTCGCCTGGCACAAACTTTTCCGCGAAAGCTCGCCGATAATTCCGCCATGACCCATAATCCTCTGACCTATCCGGGCAAGGACGGCCATGTCCACTATGCCGAGGGGCTTTATGTCGGCTATCGCCATCACGACAAGCACGCCATCACGCCGCTCTTCCCCTTCGGTTTTGGCCTGTCTTACACCCAGTTTAAGTGGGATGCCGCGCGATTGGTCAATGCCGATATTGAGGCAGGTGCCAGCATTGAGGTGGACATAACCAATACAGGCACCCGTGAGGGCTGCGAGCTTGTCCAGATCTACGTCCGGCCGCTTGCCCCCAAAATCGACCGCCCTGAAAAGGAGCTGCGCGCTTTTGCCAAACTGCGCCTGAAAGCCGGAGAAACTCAAACCGCGAAGTTGAAGATGTCTCTGCGGGATTTGGCCTATTTTGACGTGAAGACAAAGGGCTTTCGCGTGGATGCAGGCCATTATGAATTGGTTGTCGCGGCAAATGCGACGGACATTCGCAGCGTCGTGCCACTCAACATCAAGCAGGACTGGCAAGAATGAACAGAATTACTGTCTTTGGCGATCCGGAGCGACAAAGGGTATCCATAAGCGGCCATTGATGAGAACTGTGCTGTGGCATTGAATGGAAGACCGCCCCCAAGGACATCTGTTATCTGGCAGATATCCCATGCAGCGCGGATGTGCAGTTCTCAGCTTAAACCGCAGACAAAACCAAAGAGTCATTATGGCCATGTCTGAAAATTATGGCGGCTTCATAGCTATCGGTGTGTCTATTATGTACCGCGGCTCAAAAAGAACTCTGATCTGCGCCTCAAATTACGGCCTGGGCATTGAACAAAGACCATACCATGTGTAAATTGAAATCAAATTTGATTTGAATTGATTGCCTTGATTTCAAACATACGAGTTTATAATGCAAAAATTTATCCTTACAGCCTCTGTATTGTTGGTGGCCACAACATCCTATGCGCAAGACCTGCCATCGCCCAAAACCCCCAAGGTTGCCTCTGTGGTTCCCAGCAGCAACGCAATTCTCAATGTGAACAATGAGATTTCGCTTCAGTTTGTCTTGAACCACTTTGACTATAAAGAAACCGGGGATGGCCGGTTAGATACCCCGATCGGCTTGCTCGACACGGAAAAGGGGTATGTCCCCGGATTTGGTGTGTCGGCCTCGCTGATGAAGAACTGGATTTTTGATAATTTCTATCTCTATGCCGATTATCAGAGAAGTTCAGGCAAGACCAGCTATGTCGGCTCTTACGCATTTGGGAATGTGTGTGCTCCGGCGAGCATCCCTTTTTGCTACGGCTCCGTCAAAGACAAGGACGGTGCAATTACAGATAATTTCGATCTGAGAATTGGCAAAGGCTTTGCGCTGGATGATCATTTTATGGTTACCCCTTATCTTGGTGCCGGGCATTATAGCTGGGATAGAAAAGTTAATTTTGGTGAGGAGTACCGCAATTTTTATTATGGTGCTGGTCTGATGGCTCAGTTTTCTCCCGTATCAAATCTTGTTTTATCAACCACGGGCTTGGTCGGGCGGACATTTGACTCTCAAATTGACGTCCATGGTGGTGCTGCGGTGGGCGCAGTTGTGGCTATTCCTGTGTTAATCGGATTTTCTGGCGGGCTCGGCAATTCAACGATTGTTAAATTGGGCGCCTCTGCAGATTATGCGCTTGCTGACAACATCCACATCAATGCTGGCGTGGATTCAACAAACTTCAAGTTTGGAGAGTCCGCCGTTTATGGAAATATCCCCCGTTCATGGGAGCCAAACAGCAAAAGTGCTTTCATAACCTACAAGTTGGGATTGGGTTATTCCTTCTAAGAGAGGCCACGCAGCTGGATATAGACCAGAAAAGCTCGGTTGCTTATCGAGCTTTTTTATTAGCCATGACCTGTGATCTTTCAAGAGGTTGTCCATTTGAAGCAGAGCTGAGAGACTGGAGTTACAACACTTCAGTTTTTCAGGAGAGCATCGAATGACCGACACCAGAATGCCCGATTGACGCCGTTGCGTTGAAAGGAAATGCCACAGCCTGTCCCGCCTCGGACCATCAAAGTCCCGACGGCCAAAATGAACCCATATATACAATCTGCATCGGCCACAGGGCAGCCTGAAAGACATGACACCCGCCAGTCAAATCATCAGATCAGGGGACAACCTCCTGAGGTTTGACCTGTGTAACGCTGTGTAAAAAAACAGCGTCAACATTTTGTATGCTGACGCTGCAAATCATTGATAAAACGACTATATCTTGTAGCTTCGCGTATAAGAAGCTCTAGCGCGAATAGAATTCGACCACCAGATTTGGCTCCATGGCCACCGGATAGGGCACATCGGAGGGGCCGGGAATACGGGTCATTTTGGCGGTAAACTTGCCATGATCCACTTCAAAATAATCCGGCACATCGCGTTCGGCCAATGTCACGGCTTCCATCACAACAGCGAGCTGGCGCGAGGCTTCCTTGACTTCGATGAGATCACCAACCTTCACCTGATAAGAGGCGATATTCACCTTCTTGCCATTGACCTTGACATGACCATGGTTGACGAACTGGCGCGCGGCAAACACGGTGGGCACGAACTTGGCGCGGTAAACCACCGCATCGAGACGGCGCTCCAGCAGACCGATGAGGTTTGCACCCGAATCGCCCTTCAGGCGCACAGCTTCAGCGTAATAGCCGCGGAACTGCTTCTCGGAAATATTGCCGTAATAGCCCTTGAGCTTCTGCTTGGCCTTGAGCTGGGTGCCGAAATCCGACATCTTGCCCTTGCGGCGCTGGCCATGCTGGCCCGGGCCATATTCGCGCTTGTTGACAGGCGATTTAGGACGACCCCAGATATTTTCGCCCATACGGCGATCAATTTTATACTTTGCATTTAAGCGCTTTGACATCGCGTCCTCTTGAACGGTTTATGTTGAGGCACGCGCCCTCCTCTGCCCCCTTGCGAAGGCCGACAGAAAACTCACTTTCATAAGAAAGGAATGTTCCCGGGTGCGTATATGCTGCACGGCCCATGCCCTGCTGCATAATGCACAAAGCGCCCACAGGATGAGCGCTTCACACATGTGGCCTTTTAGCGATGTGACGGACAGATGTCAACCACAGCCTCACGGCACAGACCCTTGCAGCCACCGCTCGAAACCGCGGCTCTCCAGCGCCTGCCAGAGCGCGTCCACGGGTTTGCGGCCAGAGGCGAACATGAACTGCGCAGAGCCGCCCGCCCCGCCGCCCGCGAAGCCCATCTCCCGCAGCAGATGATCCGCCCGCCGCGCAATCGCCGGGCCGGGATCAATCCAGGCCACATCCCAGGGGCTGAGGCGTTTCAGCTGCGCCAGAAGCAGCGGATAATGGGTGCAGGCCAGCACGATCACATCTGTTCTGCCGCCTGACTCTTCAATAAAAGCCGGTGCAATTTCGGCCTTTACGGCGGCATCATCCAGAGCCTCGCCCTGCATGAAGCGCTCGGCAAAGCCGGCCAGAAGCCGCGATCCCACAAGATTGACCTTACAATGCCCTGCAAACTGGCGGATAAGATCCAGCGTATAGTCCCGCGCCACCGTGCCGGGCGTCGCCAGCACCGAAAACAGGCCGGAGCGGCTCTGCTCGGCGCCGGTCTTGATCGCTGGAACCGTCCCCACAAAGGGGAGATGCGGCCAGCGGGCCCGCAAAGGCGGCAGCACAAGGGTCGAGGCCGTATGACAGGCAATCACCACGCAATCGGGCTGAACGCGGGCAATCATCGCCTCCATCACCGCCCCGACGCGGGCCATCAGCACATCTTCGGCAAGGCCGCCATAGGGAAAGGCAACATCATCGGCTATATAAGTATAATCCGCCTCTGGCCGCAGGGCCTGCAAGGCCGAAAACACCGTCAAGCCGCCAAGGCCGGAATCAAAAACCAAGATTTTAGGGCGTTGGATCATCAGAAACGACCTCTTTCGCTGAATTTTGCGACGAATCCGGCACCTTCCGGTTCAAAAAGCGCGGCCCCTTGACCAGCCGCACAAGAGCGCCGCGCATGGTGCGGATGTCCTGCTCGGTGAGTTGCATCCGGTGAAACAGATTGCGCATATTGCGCTTCATCACCGGTGCCTTGGCCAGCGGGCGATAATAGCCATTACGCTCCAGCGCCTCCTCAATAAATTCAAAGAAGGAATGCACCATCTCGCGCGGGGCTGTGGGTGAAAATTTCGGATTGTCAAAGGGCAAGGCCGCGCCCGAGGCGCGCATCCACTCATAGCCGGTGAGCAGAACCGCCTGCGCCAGATTGAGCGAGGCATAGGCCGGATTCACCGGAAAGGTGATGATGGCATCGGCCAGCGCGATTTCATCATTTTCCAAGCCCGTGCGCTCAGGGCCGAACATCACACCGTGGTTTTCGCCTGCACCAAGACGCGCGGCGCATTCCCTCATCGCATGTTCGGGCAGCAGCACGCGCTTGTCCTGCCCGCGCTCACGCGCGGTGGTGGCCCAGAGAAAATTGAGATCAGCCGTGGCGGCCTCAACAGTATCAAAGAACTTAGCCCCCTCCAGAATGTAAACAGCACCAGAGGCCGCCTGCGACGCGCCTTTTTTCAGAGTATGGCGCGAATCCCCCTCACGCGGGGCCACAAGGCGCAGGTCTGACAGGCCGAAATTGGCCATGGCGCGGGCGGCCATGCCAATATTCACCGCCAGCTGCGGGCGCACCAGCACCACCGCCGGCCCACCCCGCATCACCGCAGCCGCCTGATTTGTTCCTGCACCGACCATCCTGAGACTGTCTCCATAAACCTTGCGCTTTATCCGAAAGCCGCGCTTTGCGAGGCTCTTGTGCAGTGCTATAGCATGGCGCATCCCAATTCAAATGCGAGGTTCGCTTCATGCAAAAAATCAAGGTTGAAAATCCGGTCGTTGAACTCGACGGCGATGAGATGACCCGCATCATCTGGCACTATATCCGTGAAAAACTCATCCACCCCTATCTCGACATCGACCTGAAATATTACGATCTCTCGGTTGAAAACCGTGACGCCACCCGCGATCAGGTGACCATTGATTCGGCCCATGCCATTGCCAAATATGGCGCAGGCGTCAAATGCGCCACCATCACCCCGGATGAGCAGCGCGTCGAAGAATTCAAGCTGCATGAAATGTGGAAATCGCCCAATGGCACCATCCGCAACATTCTGGGCGGCGTCATTTTCCGCGAGCCGATCATCTGCAAAAACGTGCCGCGCCTCGTACCGGGCTGGACCCAGCCGATCGTTGTTGGCCGCCATGCCTATGGCGACCAATATCGCGCCACCGACTTCAAAGTGCCGGGCAAAGGCCGCCTGACCATTAAATTTGAAGGGGAGGACGGCACCGTCATCGAGAAGGAAGTGTTCAAATTTCCTTCAGCCGGTGTCACCATGGCCATGTATAATCTGGACGAATCCATCCGCGATTTTGCCCGGGCCTCGCTCAATTATGGCCTGCTGCGCAAATGGCCGGTCTATCTCTCAACCAAAAACACCATTCTGAAGGCCTATGACGGCCGCTTCAAAGATATTTTTGAAGAGACCTATCAGAATGAGTTCAAGGGCAAATTCCAGGCGCTGGGCATCACCTATGAGCACCGCCTGATCGACGATATGGTGGCCTCGGCTCTGAAATGGTCGGGCGGCTATGTCTGGGCCTGCAAAAACTATGATGGCGACGTGCAATCCGACATTGTGGCGCAGGGCTTCGGCTCGCTCGGCCTGATGACCTCCGTGCTGATGACCCCCGACGGCAAGATTGTGGAAGCGGAAGCCGCCCACGGCACCGTCACCCGCCATTACCGCCAGCACCAGAAGGGGCAGGAAACCTCGACCAATTCCATCGCCTCGATCTATGCCTGGACCGGCGGCTTGCTGCACCGCGCCAAGCTGGACAATAATGAGCAACTGACTAAATTCGCCAATACGCTGCAAAAGGTCTGCGTCGATACGGTTGAAGCGGGCTTTATGACCAAAGATCTGGCGCTGCTGGTGGGTCCGGACCAGAAATGGCTCTCCACCACAGGCTTCCTCGACAAGATTGACGAGAACCTGCGCCTCGCCATGAGCGCATAAATTCTGAACCAAATGCTAAAACGCGCGGAGCCCCCGCGCGTTTTAGACAATCAGCCGATCAGCCATGCGGAAGCGGACCTTCAACCGCCTGAACCTGAGCCATTGCATTGTCACGCTCCAGACAACGGACGTTTTGAATTTGCGCAGCCCGCGGCCCAGTTCCCGTCGAATTTTAGCCGCAACAGACAGTAAATTGCGTTTACGCGCCGCAGACATCTGATCAATCATGCTGCCGAAATCAGAAGCTCCGCCGATAACTCCATAATAATGATCCTGCATCACAAGAGCCGGTACGGTCTGGACAATCTGAAAAGTTTTGAATTCCAGCTGGTCATTGAGAAAAATATAATCCGCAGGAAATGTCATTTTTTCGGCCTTCTGCGACCAGTAAAGCGCCGCTTTTCTGGACATAACATAGCCTGCGGCCCCCAGATGGCGTGAGCACAGCAGATGCAGGGCTGTTCCGGCCACAGCGCCCAAGGGTTTGCGCCCCAAAGTCACCCGCGTGCCCATTGTTTCCAGCTTGATCAGATCCGCCCCATAGGGAAGTGCGGTCAGAGGCTTCAGTTCATTCAAAAATGCTGAAAGATGGCGGGAGACCTGAACATCATCCTCAAAAACGACAGCAAATGGTGCATCACCCTCAGCAATCTGACGCCACACCGCGACATGGCTCAAAAAACAGCCAATTTCCCCCTTGGTGAGCGCATGAACCGCCCGGGCACCATAAAACTCCAGTTCGGATTGAGCGAGCAAGCCGCCATCCACCGCTGAAATGCGGGTAAACTCCTGCCCAAGGCCCAGAAATACCGATTGAATATGCGCAAGACGGTCTGCGCTGCGATCAAGATTGATGCAAAAAATCTGCACTGGATGCTCCCGCGCACATGAATCAAGTGAAGCAGACAGGCTGTCTGCAAAGTTGTGGCCTATACAAACCCGGCATCCTGTGGGCCACCCTCTTGTGCCTCGCCATCTGACGACATCTGAACCTCGGCACGCTCACGCACCACCTGCTCAATACGCTGACCAAGATCTGGTTTATGCGCAATCAGCACAGCAAGATCAAGCGCATCAAGGATCAGCAATTTCGTCGGTTCAAGGGCGCGGATGGAGGCCGTGCGTCGGGTTTGACGAATAACGGCCATTTCTCCAAAAAACTGCCCTTCAGTCAGCCGGATGCGCGCTTTGGGCAGTTCCACCTCGACATATCCGGAGGCAATAAAATACATGGAATGGGCAAGCTCGCCCCGACGCACAATCAATGCTCCAGCCGGCACTGTCTGCGCCCGCAGATAACGCATGACATCGGCAATCTCGCCGGCATTCAACTCACTGAACAGCGGCACGCGCGACACCATGCCCCATGTCACCACAAATTCCCGCCGGTGAATTTCATCCGCAAAGGCCGTGGCGATAATTCCGACCGGCAAGGCCAGCATCATCAGCCCCATGACCATTGTAAAGCCGGCGATCAGGCGCCCGAGCAGGGTCACCGGCACCACATCGCCATAACCCACCGTTGTCAGAGTGACAATCGCCCACCACATGGCGGCCGGAATGGAGCCAAATTTTTCCGGCTGCACCGCATGTTCCGCCAGATGCATGGCCGAGGCCGTCACCAGCACAAGCCCCAGCAAAATCACACCGGACGCCAGAAGCGCTTTTCGCTCGGCCTCCAGCGCCGCCATAAGTGAGCGCATACCGGGTGAATAGCGCGCCAGCTTGAAATAGCGCACCAGCCGCAGAATCAGAACCACCCGCAAATCAGCGGGCACAAAGAGGACAAGAAAAAATGGCGCTATGGCGATCAGGTCAATCATGGCCGAGGCGGAAAGCGCGAATTGAAGCCGCGCCCGCCATTTGCTCAGGCCATGATAAACCGTGTGTTCAGGCGCACTCCACAGGCGCAGCCCATATTCAACCGAAAACACCAGCATGGCCACATATTCTATGATAAGAAATACATGGCCATAAAGCATCTGAAATTCGGGAACGGACTCAAGCACGACAGAAGCAACGCTCACCGTCACAAGCAGGACAAGTGAGCGGTGCACATAGCGACCAAGCCTGTCCGGAACAGCCGCATCATCCAGAATGACATGAATATGCCGTCTGAGATGAGCAAGGCGCATTCCGGATGGATGCGTCATCAGCCAAGGCCGAGACGATTGTGCAGAGCCAGGCGCAGCGCATCAAGTGCGGCCTGTGCCTGCGCACCTTCCGGCCCGCCCGCCTGCGCCATATCCGGTCGTCCGCCGCCCCCTTTACCGCCCAGCGCACCGGCGCCGGCCCGGGCCAGATCAACAGCATTGATCCGGCTGGTCAAATCTGCGGTCACCCCGACCACCAGACCAGCCTTATTGTCATCCCCGACATTGACAAAGGCGACCACGCCCGACCCTATGGCGGCCTTGGCCTCATCCACCAGTGATTTCATGTCTTTCATATCGACACCTGAGATGATCCGACGCTGCAAACGGATATCCCCCACCAGTTCAGCAGCGCTTTCAGCGGCTGCGCCCGACATAGCGAGCTTTTTCCGCGCCTCAGCCAGCTCTTTTTCAAGCCGTTTGCGCTCGTCCAGCAAGGCCGTCAGGCGTTCGCCGGCTTTCTCAACCGGCGCCTTCAAAATTCCGGCCAGCTCGTGCAGATGTCGGGATTCCTGCATCAGATGCAGACGGGCATCTTCACCGGTTTTGGCTTCAATGCGCCGCACACCGGAGGCCACAGGACTTTCCGCAACAATGGTCACAAGGCCAATCTCACCCGTGCGCTGCACATGCGTGCCGCCGCAAAGCTCGACTGAAAACACGGATCCATGCGATGAGCCGGGCGGATTGCTGCCCATGCTGACAACGCGCACCTCATCACCATATTTTTCGCCAAACAGGGCGCGCGCGCCCGACGCCACAGCCGTCTCCTGGTCCATAATACGGGTTGTGACCAGTTCATTTGTCAAAATCACACGATTGGCCAAAGCCTCAACAGCCGCCAGTTCCTCATCAGTGATCGGCTTGGGATGAGCAAAATCAAATCGCAAGCGCTCCGCAGACACAAGCGAACCCTTCTGGGCCACGTGGTCGCCCAAAGTCTGACGCAAAGCTTCATGGAGGAGATGGGTTGCCGAATGATGCGCGCGGATGCGGTTGCGGCGCGAGGAGTCAACGCTCAGCTCAACGGCCTGTCCGGCCCTGACCTCGCCCTCCTCAACATGCCCCTCATGCACAAAAATATCGCCAAGTTTTTTGACCGTTTGCCTCACTCTGAAGACAAATCCCGGTGCCCTGATGACGCCACTGTCACCGACCTGCCCCCCTGACTCAGCATAAAAAGGCGTTTGCGTGACGATCATCTGACCGGCATCGCCCGCGCTCAGCGCTGGCACGATCTGCCCATGCTGAACCAAGGCGCAGACCACAGCCTCAGCCTGATCCGTGTCATATCCCAAAAATTCTGTCGCCCCATTGGTTTCACGCACCGAGAACCACACTGTTTCCGTTGCAGCCTCGCCGGAACCGGCCCAGGCCTTGCGGGCCGCGGCTTTTTGTTGCTCCATAGCTGCAGTGAAACCGTCTGTGTCCACGCCAATATTGCGCGCGCGAAGAGCATCCTGCGTCAGATCAAGCGGAAATCCATATGTATCATAGAGCTTGAAGGCGACATCACCCGGCAAACGCTGCCCGGCAACGAGTGTGCGGCTTTCTTCATCAAGAATGCTCAGACCGCGCGCCAGCGTTGTGCGGAAACGGGTTTCTTCAAGCTGCAATGTTTCGGAAATCAGCGCTTCACTGCGCACAAGTTCGGGATAGGCCTGCCCCATTTCCCGCACGAGCGCGGGCACCAGCCGCCACATCAGCGGGTCCTTGCAACCGATCATCTGCGCATGGCGCATGGCACGGCGCATAATCCGACGCAAAACATAACCGCGCCCTTCATTCGAGGGCAAAACACCATCCGCAACCAGAAAACAGGAGGCCCGCAGATGATCAGCAATCACACGATGGGACACCTGATGCACGCCATCGGGCTCAACGCCGGATGCCTCCGCACTGGCGCGGATCAGGGCACGCATCATATCGGTGGCATAATTGTCATGGGTGCCCTGCAAAATCGCCGAAATGCGTTCAAGCCCCATGCCGGTATCAATGGAGGGCTTGGGCAGGCTGATGCGCTCACCGCCCGCAAGCGTCTCGAACTGCATGAACACAAGGTTCCATATTTCTATGAAACGGTCGCCATCCTGATCCGGAGAGCCGGGAGGGCCGCCGGGAATTTTATCGCCATGATCATAAAAAATTTCGGAGCAAGGACCGCAGGGGCCCGTATCACCCATGGCCCAGAAATTATCCGATGTGAGAATGCGGATGATTTTACTGTCCGGCAGGCCAGCAATTTTCCGCCACAGATCAAAGGCCTCATCATCGGTGTGATACACCGTCACCAGCAACTTGTCTTTCGGCAAGCCATAGGTTTTGGTGATCAAATTCCACGCCAATTCTATCGCAAGCGGCTTGAAATAATCCCCGAATGAGAAATTCCCCAGCATTTCAAAAAATGTATGATGACGTGCGGTATAGCCCACATTGTCAAGATCATTATGTTTGCCACCCGCACGCACGCATTTTTGTGCGGTTGCAGCACGGCTGTAGGGACGCTTTTCTGCACCGGTAAAGACATTCTTGAACTGAACCATGCCGGCATTGGTAAACATCAGGGTCGGATCATTGCGCGGCACCAGAGCGCTGGACGGCACGATTTCATGTCCGTTTTTGGCGAAATAATCAAGAAATGTCGACCGGATCTCATTCACGCTGCTCATGATTCAACTCTGTCCTTTTACGTCAGGCCGGACATGCACGATCCGACAGATCTTAACGGCTTTTTGCCAGATTGTTCCGGATATGGCAAAGGCCCGCATTTCAAATACGGACCTTTTTTAGACTCGCCAACCGTCTGTGTCGAGCACAAGTCAGGCCCCAATACAGGTCGCAACCATTTTATTCTTCGCCATCGCCCGCATCAACCGAGCTCGGGTCCACATTGTCGAGAATACGTTCGGCAATAAGGCCGGCATTTTCGCGGATCGAACGTTCAATCCGGCTGGCGGCATCGGGATTGTCCCGCAGAAAGGATTTGGCATTTTCACGGCCCTGCCCCAGACGCTGGCTGTCGTAAGAGAACCAAGAGCCGGATTTCTCAACCACACCCGCCTTCACGCCCAAATCAATCAGCTCGCCGTTCTTGGAAATGCCCTCGCCATACATAATGTCGAATTCTACCTGCTTGAACGGCGGCGCGACCTTATTTTTGACAACCTTCACGCGGGTCTGGTTGCCCACAACCTCCTCGCGGTCCTTGATGGCACCGGTGCGGCGAATATCAAGACGCACAGAGGCATAAAACTTCAACGCATTGCCGCCTGTTGTGGTCTCCGGCGAACCATACATCACGCCGATTTTCATACGGATCTGGTTGATGAAAATCACCATTGTATTGGAACGCGAGATCGAAGCGGTGAGCTTGCGCAGAGCCTGACTCATCAGGCGGGCCTGCAAGCCGGGCTGCACATCGCCCATTTCACCTTCGATTTCGGCGCGCGGGGTCAGGGCCGCCACCGAATCCACCACGAGAACATCCACCGCGCCGGAGCGCACCAGCGTATCGGTGATCTCAAGCGCCTGCTCGCCCGTGTCCGGCTGCGAAATCAGCAGATCCTCAAGATTAACCCCCAGCTTGCGGGCATAGACCGGATCAAGTGCGTGTTCGGCATCAACAAAAGCGCATACACCGCCATTTTTCTGGGCTTCGGCAATCACATGCAGGGTGAGTGTTGTTTTGCCCGAAGATTCCGGCCCGTAAATTTCGATGACACGGCCGCGCGGCAAACCCCCCACGCCCAGCGCAATATCAAGACCGATCGAACCGGTTGATATGGTTTCGATTTCAACGGCCTTCTGGTTTTTGCCCAGCCGCATGATGGAGCCTTTGCCAAAGGCCCGTTCAATTTGTGCCAATGCGGCATCGAGAGCTTTTGTCTTATCCACGGATGATCCTTCAACGAGGCGAAGATTCGCTTGAGTCATAATATACTCCCTTGTGGCACGAGTGTATTGAAAGACGCAACGGCTTCGTGCGCGCGCACGCATCTTCGTGCAAGGCAATTGCCCGAGGCCAGAATATTTATGTGAACAAGCCCCGTGCAAGTGCCTTGCACCCGCATAACGTATCTGTTTTGTTCCAGATTACAAGTTCTTTTTTTGTTCTTTTTTCAATTCCTGCCCAAATAAACAGATGACAATTTTATTTGTGCTGTAGCGCGCCGGATCATTTGTCAAAGTGCGTCAAATCATATGACATAAGTTTTGTTTGGATTTAGCTCATAAAAAAACGGCCTGTAAAGGCCGTTAAAATGGGTTCAATAAAGTCGACTATCCTTCATCATCATAATCATCATTATAGTTCAATTTGGATGGCACCCGCCGTTTTATAATCTCGGCCTCACATTCGGTGATGATTTTTTTGAATGCATTTTGGAAAGTACGCACCGGAATATCACGCATTTCGGGGAACTTTTCAGTCAGCAATATTCTCATCATCTCAGCGCGCAAATAGCGCCGCTCAGCCATCATATCAATAATAAAGTTCGTCAAAGCGCCATGAAGCTTAAAGTCAAGCTGATTAAATTGACCTTTACCGCGACGATTTGCTCCGGGATCAAAACCAAGTTTATCAGGCGTTCCTTTTTTCACATTATCACGCCACCGCATCAGCGTTCTGATGCTGATGTTAGAAACAATGTCTTTCACCCATTTTGGTGCTTTTATCTCACTCAAATTATAAAAGATGACAAAGGCTTTATCGCCAATCGACTGATTAAAATGGTTCTCTTTTCTATAAGTCTCGCAAAGTTCGAGAATAGCCAACCGCGCATCGCGGTTGGTCTGCTGCGGTATTTTGACTGCCTTTGCCATAATGTCCGCCCCTGCTAGAAACCTCGATCACGTGGAGTGTGAGCATCCGGCCGATTAATTTCCCGCAAAATGCAGGACAGCAACGAGCTTAAATGGCCAGGATGAACATTATTCAAGCAGCCAGATGTAGCGGGTATTTCGTCCAGAATTTCAGTTAGGGCAGCAAGTGCACCAACACCGTTTAAAAGTCGCTCTTCACGAAAGCCAGGCGCGCTGGGTTCAGTTGCTATGGTTTCGTTTGGGGAAAAGTGATGAAGTTTGTTCATAGTGAGCACCATTGGTGGGGAGCACGCAGCTCCGGGAGTTGAAACCATCGCCACCAAACGATGTCTTCACGCCTTTAGGGCGCAAGCCCATTGGACATACGCGTGAAGCTCCCGGATGTAATATGAAGCGCGCCATTTCGGGGCTCACCGTTGGTGGTTGCGATATTCACAAATGGGTTTCAAACAATTTGTGAATATCTGATTATTGATGTCATTTGATCTTGTTGTCAACGGGCTTTAAAGGTGGCTTGAAGAAGAGTTTTAACCTATATTTGATCCAAGTGTCCCTGAACCGGTCTCTAAACCTCTTGTGGATGATGTGGCAGACGATCCCACGCTTTTGACCGTTTTCGGATGGCCCTCGATTTTTGTGGTCATGCCATGTGCGCCAAACGAATGCTCCGCCTTGAAAAATATCCAGTCTGCGTCGTCATCATCGCCAAAACCGGATGTGGTCAGCACGCCACCAGCTTTGAGTGCCGGATTGCCGAACATCGTGCCGGTGAAACTTTTGCCTTTGCGGGCAAAACCATTGCTGTGATTGTCGGCCGCATGTTGGGCGCTGGCTTTGTCCGGCCAGACATCATGATGCAAATAGGCCGGATCAGCGCCTGCGCCCGCTGTCACGGGCACATGAGTGGCCTGATCAGGATCATAATAATGCGCTGTGACCGTGCCATGAGCTGGCCGATCGCGGTCTGTAAAGCAAAATTCGGTCAAATCATTGGGCGTGACGGTAACAGCGCTGATCGCCGCACCACTGCCATTTGTGCCCACGCCGCGCGGCACCGCAATCAGATTGCCATTGGCCGGTTTGCAAATCGCATCAAAATGCCGACCTAACCGCATCAGAAAATGCAGTCCGCTTTCAGCGGTTTGTGCCTCATGTGTGACCGGCAATGCCGCTAAAGTCGGATCACACAGCGCAGTCAGCCCGGCCTCGTCAGCCAGTGTCGAGATAATCTGGCCGAATGTTGTATTGCTAAAAGAGCGGGTTTTACGCGCCTTCAACGCCTTTTTAAAATCGGCCGCATGAGCTGTAATTGAAAATGTCGCCACAGGGCCGGACTTTTCGACGCTTTCAACCGTAAATTTGCCCATAAAAATCAGACCGGTCTCAACATAGCCCAGTGAAACACTCAGCTCTGTGCCGCGCGTGGGCTTGGCGAGGCCGCCATCAAAATTCGAGACCGAAAAATGGAGCTCATCGGCTTTTTCTCCGCCATTGTCGGTAATTGTGCCCGTCAATTCGCGGCCAGCCAGCTTTGAGCCAATATCAACAGTGCCAGCCAGAATTTGCACTTGGGGTGTTTTGGGCTGCATATGCTCACCAAAGTGTCGTTTTAGGCTGAGTGGATTGGGGTGTGACATCGGGGATTGTCACGCTCAATCCGGCTGGCAAAAACAGGGATTGAGCCGAAAGGCCCGAATTTGCAGCCAAAACGGCCTCGACATTGCCTTGCCGCTCGGTGCCGAGCGCGCGCCTCACCAATACATCAAGCGGTTCGTCCGGACGGGCAATGATCGTCTTGCTCATATCAGTCTCACGGCCAAAGGTTGGTGATTGGCCCGTTCGGGCCGGTATAACTTACAAAATCGGCGACAAATGCTATTTTTTTGGCAACACCAGCGACACCAATATAGCTCTCGTCGCGGGTCATTTTGGCGAGGCGAAACTCGCCAAAACAATCTCCAAAGCCCGATACGAGCGTATAAACTTCGCCATTTTTGGCTGCTGACTGCATTTCGCGCAGCTGCTGAGCCGCAGCGTCGCCCACATATTCGAAATAAACCGTGCCTTTTAGGGTGATGGGCTCTTTATCCGGCCCCAAAAACTGGCTTGCAGGAGCGCGTCCGAATATCTCGTGATCTTTCCAGCGGCCGCCTGTGCTGTGGGTCAGTTGCTCATAGGATGTCTGCAATGTCTCGAAGAGGTATGGCCCCCAGCCCATCAGCACAGACATCAATGCGGTCCATATCCGTCATGCAATGTGCCGCCACTCTGTTTGATAGCCCCCAGTGTTGCATTGCCAACGGCATTTGCGGCCGCGTCGCCAATAGCTTGAGGCGAGGCATTGGTAGGTGCAACATTGACCGTCACATGATTGGTAATATTCGGGGTTGGTGTAACGGGGTGTGGTGGCTGAGCAGGCTTATTGACCTTATCAATACTGGTGGTCAGCAACTGAATAGCATTGTCGAGATCAGCTACCTCGCCTTGTTTTTGCCGCAGCACAATGCCGCCATCCATGCCGGGGGCAGTTCGGGACTTGATCCCATCAATTTCTGATTGTAGCTGCTGTTTCCGGAGGCGCAATTCTTTCAGGCGTTCTTTGTCATCATCCAGAGTGCCTGCTGTTGCAGGAGCAAAAAGGCCACCACCACCAGGTTTTTGTGCCTCATAGGCCGCTTTTAACAAATTGGTACCGGCATCCGCAACCATGAGAGTGCCCATAGCAGGCAATTCTGCAATTTCGGCGCCCTTAATCAGATTTTTTGCCCCTTGTTCTGCGGCTGGTAAAATACCCTTTACACCTTGTTTAACGCCACCTTCCAAAGCCTTATAACCGACATAACCAAGGCCACCGACGATACCTGCCGTTTCAGCCGTCGGCAAGAATGTGCCCCGCTGTATATCGTTGATTTTGGACAGTCCGGCAGCCATAGCATTAAATAGCCCCGTTACAGCCGGAATAAGAGGCTGCACACCATCTTTCAGCAAATTTTGAAACTGCGATGTGAGTTGACCAAAGGCCATGGTTGGGTCTTTATCTGTCCAGGTCTTTGCGCCTTCAAGCCCTTGTGCCGTGCCAATAATGGCATCGGTTTTTTTAACAACCTCTGACTGACCCTCCAGAATGCCGATACCGCGCGCACTCATCCGGTTTGAAAACATCGTCTCCAGCTCGTGCAGCTGTTCCACCTCCGAGAGGTGTTTAGCTTCAAACGCGGGTTTGATATATTTTTCCACCGCGACAGACATGTCGCGCATATAATCCTCACCATGCAGCAAAGCGCCTGCATCCAGTTTGTAATGACCGCCTTCCTGATGCACTTTTGAAGGATCAAGCAGTCCATATTCCAGAAATTTATCGATAGCCTGTTTATCCATCCGGCCGCCAATCATGGCCCGTTCCATCGTCTGGAACATTGTGCCGGTCGATGCGCCGCCGAGCTCTTGAATAAGGTGTGGCAAGCGTCGTTCGATAAATTCAGGGCTCATATGCTGGGCCGCAGTGCCCGCATATTTGAAAAACTGTGCCCAATCCTCATAACGAATAGTATCACCAAAAGCATTGCTGACTTTTGCCAATGAATTGGCCAGTTGGTGGAATTTTTCAGGACTGGTTGTCGCGCCGTCCGTTTCCATACCCTTGAGCAGTTGAGAAACACCCTCTTTGCCATGACCAGGCGATTTAGCCTCCGCAATGGTCATCAGATCGAGAATATCAGGCAGCGACGCGATGGCAGCGTCGGTCGAGCCCAGAATAGATCGGCCTTCACGGATCAGGTTTTCGATTTCGGTTTCGGTAAACAGTCGGTGTTCGCCACTCAGCCGCGCGGCTGCCTCATGTGCGCGCTTGATTTCGGCAGGCTCCATACCGGCCGTTTCCATTGAGATGGCCGAATGCTCGGCCTCTGTACCCTGTTTATAAACATCTTTGCCCAGTGCAACACCTTCCGCACCTGCTGCAAAACCTGCCATTGTGGACAGCATTCCGGGTGCGGGCGGTGGCGGATTGGCCTCATTCTTTGCATTTTGGTGCAATTCGCGGGCGCGCTTTTCGAGATCAGCCTGTTGGTTCAAGCGCGCCTGTGTCGCAGCCAAAGCCTCCGCGTGGGCGGCCGTGCCGGCATCTGGTGAGCGTTCGAGGGCGGCAAGTTCGCGCGCCAGCGCTGCGGCCGATTGGCTGGTGCTTTTCAGTGCCCGATCTAATTTTTCAACGGGAGCAACCGCATTTTCCATTTTTTCAATGGCGGCCAAAGCCCTGCTGGATGCCGTTTCTGTTGCCGTTGCAACATTTAAAATGTCGCGCTGCACAGTAATAAATGCTTCGCCAGTCAGCTTTGCGCTGGTCTCTGACGCAGTGCCCAATGCATTTATACGGGCTTCTGCTTTTTCTGTGGTCGCGGCAAAATTCTGGAGCTGCTCGGCGGCCGCCTTTGCAGGGCCTGTCAATCTATCGATAAATTCAAGGACAACTTCGAGATTAAAACTGCTCATAGTGTCCTCAACCAAGGCGGTGCGCGCTCAATTGCCCGCCTGTGAAAGGCGAGCAATCGCGGCAAAGGTAGTTCCAAAATGTCTTTTAGGGCCCAGTGGAAGACGGCGGAAATATCTGAGATACATCCGTCGAGGTCTTGGGGGGCGGCGAAATAAAACCCGACAGGAGTTCAACAACCCCCGCATAATCCGTTGAGTGCATGGCGCGAAACACATTTTCATCGAGCGATGACAGATCAACGGCAAACCCGAGCAGCCGCTCTACAAATGGCTTGGTATTGGCCGAAAATTTCATGATATCGTTGCCATTTGGCACACGAAAATCAATCGAGGCATAGGTGGCGCCGGCCAATTCGAAACTGCGGCTGAGGATAAAATTCTGTTTGCCCCAGTCAGGATATTTTATGTCCATTTTACTCTCCTTTAAAGCTGCTTTTTAAACCCGTTTTAGTACCCAAGCGCCTGCAGCATAGCCGCGCCGGCATCGGTTCCACCCCAGCTGTCGATGCCATTGGCAATATCAATGTCGTAAATCTCGGCATCGTCGATCGTCAGTTTGAGTGCGATCAGTGCGCACTTCACCTTCAAGTTGGCCTTTTTACCGGCCTCCCACGCGCCAAAATCCTCCTCGATGATCTCGCCGGAGCAGGTAAATACTGCCGTATGTGTCGCAGACTGGTCGCCGATCAGATAACCGCGAATGGTGAGGGGCACAGTGTTCCCGCTTTTGACACCCGCCAGTTTAATCACCTGCGGATCAACAGAATTGAGGCTGAATTCAAATTCAAAGGCATCATATCCCATGCCGATCATGCGCTCGCCGATCATGCCGCCGCCGCGAAATTTCTCGGTTTTCTTTTTGATCTTCGGCGGCGTGATCTTTTCAGAGGTTCCAGCCTTGCCATAACCATCACAAAAAACCGTGCAGGCCTGCAAAATATAATCGAGGTTTATCATTTTGGTTGTCCTTCAAAACTTTGCGGATCAGGCCGTCACTTGCGACGAAAACTGTGTCAATGCCTCGGTGTAATAGTCGGCATTGCGGTGTGCATAGATCTGGATGCGCTCCATCGGTGCAGGTGGCTCAAGATCAATGTCCCACGCCAGAATGCCCTGCTGCAGCTGCGAGGCCGCGTTGCGCTCGGGGTTGAGCCAAACAGACCCGCCCACCAATGCACCGGTGCTGACCAGATAACGTATGAACCGATTGCCCATTGCGCTGGCATCAAGCAAAAGCTGAATTGAAAACGGCTTATCGACCATCCAGAGATAAGCCTCCTCGAGGGCGTCATAAATCACGTCGGCCGTGCGGCGCACGCTTTCAAACACCCACTCGCTGTCGGCCGAGGTTGTGCGGTTGCCCCAGCGGCGATAGCCCGCATAATTGCCGCCGAAATTGACAATCGTGTTGATGGCATTCTCGTTGAGATAATTGGCCGTGGAATTGTCATCATTTGGGCCAACATCCACCGGCACAGCTGTGCCGCCAACTCCCAAAAGCTCGAAGTTCGACGGTGAATACCAGAAGCCATTGTCGCGATGCACGCGCGCGGTCAGCCCCGCCTGTGATGCCGCTTGAGACTGGTCAACATAGGCATTGTCATCATTTGACCAGATCAGAGCATCCGAGAAAAACGGCACCAGCCGCATGTCGCCCCAGTTCTGCCGCCACGCAAATGCATCGGCTGGCGTCGTTGAGGGCACATCGGCATAAACAATAGCCCGTAAACGCGGTGCGATCGACAGCAACGCAGCAGTGACAGGATTGCGTGCTGCCGCCACAATTGCGGTGCCTTGGAAATTCTGACCTGCACCAACAACAGAAATGGTTGGATTTGAATAGCCAACACCCGGATTGGTCACGACGATTGACGTGATTGTGCCATTGGCATCAATCACCGGCGTTGCCGCAAAACCAGTACCGCCGCCTGACGCCGTGACTTGTGTCTGTCCAACCACATAACCCGTACCGCCATTCTGCACTGTCACACTGGCAATGCCGGTGGTCGGTCGCACAGAGGTAAAGCCCGGTGCGGTCAGTGTTTTTGGCTGCACACCCAATTTTGAGCGCGCGTTGAGCAGCGCCCAGACGCCGGTGCGCTGCACCTGATCGCCAATAATTTTGCTCATTTGCACATTTGGGTCGGCATCATAGGCCACGCGCACAATCACAAATGTGCCAGCCCCCTCGGCCATTGCCTGTTTGATCGCGGCATAAAGCGTGCCGCTGGTGCCCAGTGTTGCGGCATAGAGGGGCTTATTAAGCAATAAAATAGGCTCGTCCAGTGGCCAAAGCACCGGATCAGCCAGTGGAGCCGTGCCGACAATGGCAATAATGCCCGTGGCGTTAATGCGGACAGGACGGACGCCGTCCAAAACCTCGATTGTCTCGACGCCGTGCAAAAATCCGGTGGTCATCTGTGATTGCCTCTGGGAGTTGATGGGTCTCGACCCGTTTCAAACACCCTAAAAGGCCAGTTAAAAAAATTGCCGGACGCAGCGCGACCGGCAATCATTTTTCATTATGTCATTCACTTTTGACGCGAAATGCGAATACGTCAAGATGGGCTATGCAATAAAAACCCGTCACGCGGGCGGGTTTGGAAGGGCTAATTCGTCGTAAAATTGCCGTTGGATGTAAATGTGTGCAGCGTGTAGGTGGTACCGTTATAGGTATATTGCGAGATTGTGCCGCCTGTGGCTTTGACCGTCGTGCCAGCATAGGCAATCACAACAATACCAGAGCCACCGGTGCCCCCCGTTGTGCCAGCGGTTGTCGATGACGCGCCCGTGCCGCCATTGCCCGTATTGGCAGGCTGTGCGGATGGGCTGACATTGCCGTAAGCCACCGAACCGCCGGTGCCGCCCACGCCGTAGATCTGGCCGTTATAGACCCATGTATAACCCGCGCCGCCCGCCCCCGGCGTGCCGCCAGATCCATTGCCGCCTGCGCTGGTTGCGCCGCCGCCGCCCGCACCAGACGAGTTTGCATTGTTGCTGTAGCCTGTGCCTGTGCCACCCGCATAACCCTCGCCGGACGTGCCCGTAGCGCCCCCAGTCGTATTGATTGCGCCACCACCACCAGACGCGCCTGTGCTTGCCGCTGAGCTATAAGTCGCGCCATAACCACCGCCATCGGACGTAATGCCAAAGGCTGTCGAAGCCGCGCCCTTATTTGATGTGCCCCAGCCATTAACACCGACGCCTGCTGCGCCAATAACAATCGGATAGGATGTTGCAGAGGCTGTCGTATATGTGCCTAGGCGCACACCGCCCGCGCCGCCGCCCCCGCCCGCCGTATTGGCATTCCCCGCGCCACCGCCAGAACCACCACCGCCAACTACGATATAATAAATAGAGAGGGAATTGGTGGTTATAGGCTGCCACTGGCCGTTGCCATAAACGCGCGCAACCCCCAGCGTGGTGTCCTGATACGCCGATCCCGCCAATGGGTTTGATGGTGCGGATGCCGATGGCGGCAGATTAAACGTGCCGCCGCCCGCCACAGACCATGTTGCGCCGGTTGTGCCTATGGCAAATGCTGTATTGGCCGGAATAGCACCATTGGCCTGATAAATTATGCCGTAATAGACAACCTGCGCACCCGACGCATAGGCGGTGGACAGCGACCAGGCTGTGATGCTGGACGCCGCACTGCTCGATGACGATGGCGGCGCAGATATGCCGCCCGGGACAGCATAGACAGGCTGACCAAGCGCCAGCGAAAAGGCCAGCGCAACCAGAAATTTATAAAATCGGATCATTGTAACCTCACTTGAGATTGTAATAGGTGGCTGTGGCCGTGGTGCCTGCGGCCACAACAGTCGTCACGGCAAACGGAAATGTTTGAAAGCCGAGGCTCACCGGAATCGTCAGGCTGGAGTTGTCCGCCAATGTCATCTGGACATTGCCAGCCGCCGTGCAGAGGATGCCGATCGAGCGCTGCGCGGCATATGCGGTGCCGACCGTCATGGCTACCACGCCCTGAAACGCCGCGTTGTTGGCGTCAACAACAGATAACGCGCCTTGATCGCTGGCAATAACCACCGGCACAGAGGCGGCTTTGAGCGCCTGCCCGACAAGCCAGTTGGTAATATGCGACGGCGAGCCACCATCCCCATTGAGCGCCGGAAATTTGCCGGAGATCGTCGAAAGCCACGACACAATGGTCGATAGCCAGCCAAACCAGCCCACTCCGCCCGTGGCTAAAGCAACGCCTGTAGCCGCCGTGCCCTGCGCCGTGTTTGTCGCAATGGTCGCCAGATTGCCACCCGTTTCCAGCGCGGCATTTGCGCCGCCGCTGGTGAGCTGCGTCAGATTGGTCAGCACCGGTGCGGCGGCGAGCGTTGTGCTTTGTGTGATGTTGCGCCAGGTCGTCGAGAGATAGACGGCAGGATTTTGCGTCTCGTCATATTGATCGAGCTGCTCAATATAATCGCCAACGGCATAACCCGTGGCCGCTGTGACCACCTTCCAAAGAATCGGCAGGGATTGGCGGCTGGTGCCGCTTGATCCGCCGGAAACCCGCGACCAGATGCCCTTAAGCAAAGCAATTTGCGTTGCATTGCCGGTGCCCGACCATGCCGCATCGGCCTGCGTGCCGATGGCCGTAATGAGGCTGCTGTTATAGCCGAGCAAGCGTTTCATAAATGCCGAAATCGTATAGGTGCCCGTATCGGTCGCGGCCTGCGCGTCCGATGCTGCGCCCAGCACCGCATTGAGCGCGGTGAGCTGCGTCAGCTCGTTATTTTCGACGAGGTTTAAAGCGGCAGACATGCTTTTAAGGTCTGTGTCCGTGACCACAATATTGGCATTGGCCGCCGTGATGGCCGTGACAAGATCAGCCAGAGATTTGCCGCCGCCCAGCGTGGTGACAGCCGTATTGACCGCAGTTGCAATGGCGTCCAATTTGGTCAGCTCGCTGGTGGCCGCCGTGTTGAGCGCAGTGAGCTGCGTGAGCGCACTGGCCTGCCCGGCCGCCGTTGCGCCCGCCGCCGTAGCCGTCTGGATCGCGGCCAGTGCGGTATTGCCGGTCGTGACCAGCGTATCCAGCGCCAGATTGTCCGTGTGCAGCGCGCCCAGCGACGTGAGCCCGCTGGTCTGCGCGGTTTGGACAGCAGCCAGCGCGGCCGAGAGTGTCGCCGTCTGGCTGGCGATTGTGGCTTCAGAGGCATTGCCGGCAGCAACTGTCGTTTGCAAGGCTGTGATGGCGCTCAGCACATTATTGACGGTTCCGGAAAGCGTATTCAATGCGTTCCGGATGGCCGTTTCATTTGAGTTCATTGCGGCCAAAAGGGCGGCAATAGACGTAAGTTGTGTTAAACTTGCCGCGTCTGTTGTGCGCAGTTCGCGGTTCAGATTTACCGATAAGGGCACATTTGAGCCATCAAGTGCCGGCAGAGCATTTTCATTGACCTGTGCGGTTGTAACGCTGGAGCCGGAAACGTTGATAATTGCGCCGCCATCAATCGCAACCCGAAGCACTTGGTTGAGTATATAAAAGCCCAGCGCTTTGGCGACATCCCCATCGGCATCCACATATGTGCCGGTGTCATTTATTGACTGAATGGTCATCATAACCTCTCGTTTGTTGGATCACGCCGCCGTCAGTGGCCGTGGAAATTTGCCATTGCCCATCAGCTGCTCAATGAGGAGCGAGGGTGTCAGTCCTTCGGGAGCAAGGCCGAGCCCGTCGATCGCATTGGCAAACAGGCTGCAAATCTTGTCGCTGTGCGGCCTCATCCCAAGCCCGACGCGCAGCGCGTCAAGGTAAGAATAAGCCTCGCCCACCCGCGCCAGAGCTCTGGCCTCAACCGCCTCTGTCCAGTTGATGCCGGTGGAAACCCAGTCGCAGGGCAAAAGCTGAGACAAGGGCGTGATATTGATGCCGGTAAACTCTTGTGCCTGCAGCACCAGCACACGTCCGCCAATGGCCCAGGCCACACCCACATGAGACCATGATCCGCCCTCGACATGCCGGATGAGTTTGGCAAGCGGCGCAGTGCCACGCCATGCCAGAATATCGCCGGATCGAATGAGAGGGCGGGCAGCTGAGTAAATCATGGGATCAACCCATATTGTTTTGCCGCCGCATCTGCCTGTGCTTTAAGCCCGGCCAGAACGGCAGGGATCTGACTGGCGTCTGTTGTCGCATTGATCTGCGTCTGTGCTGTCCTGCGCAACGCCAGCACCATACCGACAATTTGCTGGTAGGCTGTTGCATTGGCGATCACCGCCGCCGCACAGGTTTGCAGCGTAACCGCTGGGTTGTTGGCCGCAGTCACCTGATCTTGAAGCAGTGATGGGGCTGGTGGCGTCTGACCGGCCTGCACCAGCCGCGCCTCAATAAGCTGCGCGGGCCACGAGTCCACTTCGGCTTGTGGATATTGGTTGGTGATCGAGGCGGTCAGCGTATTGGCATAGGCAATGCACTCGGCAATCGCGGTAGCTTGTGCTATAGCGAGGGGCGTGACGGGGTATGGTGCAATTATATTACCCGCTGCAGTCCAATTCATTAATTTAACATAATCTGAATTTGTAGGATCGGCGGGTATTGTTGATGTGCCAATGTCTGAAATGACATTGATTAATGTTTGAGCAGCGTTAGCCCATGTAGCTGATGTAATCGTCATATCAAAGCTCCGCCGTCAAAAGCAAATAAGTGGATGTACCCGTTGTTGCGAACACAACCGGCGCGGGAACGGTTTGTGCTGCAATCTGCACAGAAAGGCTGTTGATGCCTGCATTAAAAATCACATTACCGACGTTTGAATTAGTCCAGCTACCAATTTGCGTGACCGTAGGCGTTGCACGCATTACCACCGGATAAACAAGTGTTTGTGTGATATAAAGAGTATTTACTGCATATCCACCAACCCAAATATCACCAGCCACATTGCCGCCCAGTTTCAGACAATATCGTTGCGACAGGCCAAGCTCACAACTATACGGGCGCAGCTCAATAGGAGTAGCTGATGATCCTGGTTCAAACTGAACATTGCTGATTGTTATTGACTGCCCTGCGGCCAGATTAAGCCCATTGATTAAATTAACCGCATAACCATTCGCGGTGCTTGTGGGGGTAAATGTTGTAGAATACCGCGTGGGTGTGGTTGTAACCGCCCAATTTCCTGATTTATCGGAAGTTGTGGCTGTATAATTATCAACGGCTGTAGGATAATATGTTGACCACGGAATGTTTAAATTAGCAGATGCTGCAATGGTTGTGCTCAGAGTTACAGGTCCAGATACATACGCAATATCAAGTGCAGAAATTCGCTGATACATAGACAGGCTGGTGACGGTTGTTGTTGCTGTTATAACCAGAGCATAATTGCCGGGTGATCCTGTGCGTTGCACAGTATATGTGCCCGATGATGCCCCAACAGCCCACCGATCTACTGTATAATTGTTTGGCGTATTAACAGACGCTCCATTGTTTCGCTGATCAACGGCAAAGATGCCGTTAATCAATTTGTTGCGGAAACCTGTGAGACCAATATTCGTCAACTGCGACCCGTCAACGGCAGGCAGTTTGCCGTTGGCATCCAGCATCACAACATTGCCGGCAGCTGTGCCGGTGTTTTTGGATGACGCCGTGCCTAATGTGGCACTGTTGGCCGGTGTAAAGCCGAGCGCACTCAAAATGGCCGCTTGCGAAACAGATGTCAGAAAACCATTGGGATTTGTAGCCCCGTTATATGGTGTATAGCCCAAAATTAAGGCCAGCTGAGCAGCGGTCAGGTTCGACGATTTCAGATTGAGCGAGTTGATGACGCCGCTGCTATCCGCCCAATAGAGCAGACCGTTTTTTTGGTCGATCATCAGCTCGCCATCCGCGAGGGACGAGGGAACTGTGCCGATAAGCGTCCGTTTGAGCTGGATGAGTGACATGCTGGCTCCTTAAATCACGCCGCCGTCGATGATCGTGGCTTGAACAGAGTTGGGGCCGTCAATTTTGTCCCAGGTGGTGCCATCAAAAACCACCATGTCCCCCGCACTCCAGACCGAACAGCCATCGAGAGTCGTGGTGCCTGCCGTAGAAACCTTATACATATAGCCCTTGGTGCCGGTGCCGCTGACCAGCGCAGGCGAATTGGTCGAGGCGTTCCAAGTGCCCTGGTAATTAAGTGCGCCCACCACCGAAGCCGGAATTTGCGCGGTCGTCAGTTTACCGGTGGCGTCCAATGTTGCCACGCCGCTCGCCGCGCCAAGCAGAGATGCCAAAACAAAAGCGCCGGAACCGCCAATGGCGACAATGGATGTGCTGTTCCCCGATCCGTCATCGCCTTTACCGATGTAAAGGATATTGGCAAGCCCGTCCCAAACCTGTTCGCCGGACAGCAAGCCGCCCGCACCTGTAGTCAGGGGTGCAGTGCCAATTACCAGCGCAGCGCCAGTATTCCGGCGTTTTGTCTGCATTTTTATGGTCATTTAAAACTCCTTTTAAATTGTGCCGCCGTCCATGAGGTTGTCGGATATGGTTGGGCCGTTATAGGTGTAGGGCACTGCTATTGACTGGACTGCACTGTCGATATTGCCGCCGTCCACCACTGCGGCCGCCAGAAATGGCGGGGATGATGGCGAGATCAGCCAGGATGAAAACTGCCCTTGGCCATAGGTTTCCATCACATTCAGCCGCAATGTGCCGGTTGTTCTGTCCCATGATGTCATCAGCCCGGCCATCATTGCCGTGGCATCGCTGGACATCACGCTGAGCCAGCGGGCCGGTGCAAATTGAGCGGCCTGTGTGGTTGGCACCAGCAGCGTCAGCGTGCCGGTTGCTATTTCGGCCAGAGTTGTGCTGGTGGCCTCAAAAATGGCCCCCAGATCCGCCAGTGCCGTCAAGGATTGATAAACCGGCGTCAGGGCATTGTTCAGCCGATCCAGCCCCACCTGCTGGATCAGGGCAAGTTCTGCATCAAAATTCGGTTTATATGTTTCCAGCGCCCGCAGCCGCGCATCAATATTGCTCATGGCACGGTTCATCCGCTCAGGTGAGGCGGAGCGGTCAACGCTGAAATCGAGATCAACCGGCAGGTTTGACATCGGCAACAACCCCCGCACTCTGCATTGCTGTTAATGTCGCCTGATCCACCACATGTGTGCCCGGACGATAAAAATGATCACGGACTGTCACCGAGCGGTTGAGTTTGACCTCCGAATAATCCGTCCATGAAATAGGCGGTAATATCAGATTGGGTTTTGGGGCGGGTTGATTGAGTGGCATCGCATCTCTCCTTATAAAATCCAGTCCTTACGCCACGCGACATGGAACGTATTGAGCGCTGTTGTGGTTGTGCCGGCCGACTGGATTTTATAGGCCGACACCGGTGCAGCCAGGTTGAACACATAGGTGCGCTCCAATGCGCCATCTGCCGTGTTCACATCCGAATATGAGGACGGGCTGACCAATGTGCTGAAGGTTGCGCCGGTCAGCAGTTTGAGCTGGGCCGCGTGGAAGTTTGGATCAAAACTCTCATAGCGTTCGGTCACACGGATTTGAGACGTCGCCACCGGAGGGGTGCGGGTGATTGAGATGTGATTAAAGGCTATGCGCGGCCGAGCCACATGCACATTGCTTTGCAGCAGGTTCAGCGCGGGCATAATATCCGATGTGCCCGCAAACACGGCATGAAATGGCAGCAGCGGCGGAATATTGCCTCCGGCATTCAGGGTGCCAGCATTTGCCGCAGACAATGAAATCCATTTACCGTTGACCTGCACCTCAAATGTCAGGTTGGCCGATGATGGCACAACAGCCCCGGACAAAATATCAATCGACGTAATGCCGCCCGCCAGTTGCAGCGGCTGCAGGTCAATGACCGAAAGAGACTGGCGGAATTTTGCAGTGTAAAGGTTGAATGCCAGATGTTTTGTCAGATCACCCTGAGCATAGGCGCCGCCCACCACTGTGAAAAACGTGCCCTGACTGAATGCCGTACCGTCGGCTGACCCGACAAAATGATTGGCTCCGGTGATGACAACCACGGCATAACGCTTGCCCGCCTGCAAATAGACCGGCGTCGCCAATGCAAATTTGGTTTCGGACGGAGACAGCACCAGGCTCGGCTGATCCAACGAGGCCTGAGCAATAACCTGTGTTAAATCGGGCAGGCCTGTGGTTGTTGCCTCACAAATAATGACATTGACCGCACCCTGCGCGTCAATTTTTGTAAAAAACAGTCCAACAGAGTGCAGCCATGCATCTTGTCCGATCGGAAATGTTTCGGCAATCTGCGCACCGCTGACTTGATTTGTTGTGGTGATACGATCCCAGTAAGGATCAGACACAGTATCAGACCAAAATTGCTGCAACCGCACGGAGACATGCGACAACCCGCCCGAATTGGCCGAATATACCCCACCCGTCAAGTCGAATGCGGCCTTGAACGTTTCTCCATCATTGAGCGTAAATATCCCGGAAATCGGATCATATGTTCCGGACTGCCAGAATGCTGAATTGGTGCAAACCGTAAATTCCGTGCCATAGCGGATACGCTGGCGGCTCATGGTTTTTTGCACCAGCTGCGTGCTCTGATAGGTATAGCTCGATATTTGCACGGCACCTGTCACAGGGCCAACAGACAACCGCAAAGCCGGATCGTAAGCCGGAAACAATACGCCATTTGCAATCTGGGCCAGCGGATTGAGCGGATTGAACAATTGCAGCGATTGGTCGTTGGCACCATCATCGGCGAACCGAATGCCTTCCTCGACTTTCGCGAGAAACAGCGGGTTGGTCAGATCGGATGACGAGGTGTCCAGATAAAAATCGGCGGAACTGTCTGCGGCTGTTGACGGAATGCCGTCTTTTGCCTCCAAAACAGCCAGACGTGCCAGGGTGCGCCCGAGCAATTCGCTATTCTGTCCACTGCGCAAATCATTGGAGATGCGCGCAATGTCAGACGACAAGCTGCTTAATTGTGGTGACGCCGACGCTTCGAAGGTTTCAACGGCCTCTAAGCGGGTTTCCATATCCTGTAAATTTGGCACCTGATTGGTGGTCAGATTAACAACACTCAGGATGCCTGTCGGACCAAGCATTATTTTTGCAATCGGCAGCAGTGTGGCGTCGATAATCGGTGCTTGAGGATCAGGGCTTTCTGTGCCCGCCTGTGTGCCTATATTCGCCATGCGGGCATGAGTGAGCGCGACCGCCTGAGGCTTATAGACCGGTGCTTGTGGGGTGCTCTCATTTGCGATTAAAAAATTGCGGCTTTGAATATCCGTATCAACTTCGCTGCCCCAACCCGCGATCATGACGATTTTTTTCGCCGCGATAGGCAAAATAGACGTGAAATCATATTGTGTCGGGGTTTCCAGAGCATAAATCTTGCCAGAATTGTACAGCCGACCTGCATTCAGCGTCACCTGAGACGGGCCGGTTTTGACAATTCCAAATCCGGAATAGGCTGTGGTTGATACAAGCGTGTCCACAACCACATGATCCAATCCAACCTGCACATAGGTTTGCAGATTGTTCATGTCGTCAGGGACAACCTCTGCATATTGCTGAAAAATGACTGATTTTTCCATTTTATGCGGCCTTTCTATAGTCGCCGAAATCAAACGTGCCGAAGGAAAGACCTGTTTCGAATGAAACAGGCTCGTAAAGAAGTGTGGACACCGAAATATCGTCCCTGCTCGCCTGAGAGATGCGGATCGCTTGCATTGCATCCCAGAGAGGGCTCAAATCAGATTGCAGCCAGACGCCAACGCCCCAATATGCGCCAAATGCCCATATCGGCCGCGGGATGGGTATGCTCAGCCGCAGTTCAGCCTGGTATGGGGCAAGGCCGAATTTTGACCATCCCCAGAACGAGCGGGCACGATGCGTGGCAAAGAGCCGTGTTGCGTCGAACAGTGTAATTTCGTCGTAAACCAGTAATTCTGCATCCGATGGCTCGGCGTAGGATTGGCCAAAATACGACCAGCCTGCAAACATTTTGCCATAGTCGGCACTGGAGGTCTGATAAATACGCACAGGACGCACAGCCGTGGGTACAAGGCCTAAGGGCACGGCAAATGATAATGCGTCGTTTTGAGGTGTTAGTGTCAGCACATGCTTTTGAGCGTCTGAACTCATTAAACAATGACCCGACCAGCACATGCTAAAAAACATTTTGGCCTGTGGAACGTCTGTTGTCAGTGCAACTGTTAGTCCGGCGTCCAGCGTCTGATCTGTACCCGTCACATAGACGGGTACCGTTGTGCCTTGATCCAGATAAAATGCCCGTTGCTCAAATCTCATAGCCGCATTTGACGGTTCGGCTATTTTGCCATCAAAAAATGACCGGAAGATTGGTCCTGAAAAGAAGGCTTTTGCTATATCGGCCGGAGCAGACAATGCGGCGGGATAAATATGAATTTTAGGCATGAGCGCCATTTGAGCGGCCTGTTCCGCATTGCTCATGGATCTCACAGCAAATATTTTATCGCGTGGGCGGCGCGCAGACACAACCTGTCCCCCCACCATATCCACATAGGCAGAAATACCGGCCAGGGTGGTTTTTTTCGATTTCAGCCACCAAATATTGGCTGTCACCTCACGCTTTTTTTGTTCAGACCATGTGTCATCCCATATTTCAAGGCCAAGCCCCCACGCAAGATAAGGCAGCAATTCAAGCGGGCAGGTTTGTGGGTTCCAGACAGATTTGATCACATCTGTCGGCAACGGGCGGCGGCTGGCCTCAATGGTTTCATTGACCTGTTCAAACGGTGTTGCATTGGCAGGTAAAAATGAGCGCAGATCAGCCATTATCCACCTGCACATTCACAATAATGGACTGGCAGAATGGCACTTCATCCGGTGCGGTGATGACATCGGCGGAGGGCGATACCAGTATAAATTTTGTAATCGGAGATATACGTCCCGCCGCAATCAAAGCATCTGTCGGCACATTCTGGCCGATTTGCATCAGACTATTGGCCGCGGCCTGCAAAGCTGCGGTTGCATTGGTTTTGACAGTATCCGCAGATGGGCCATTCGGAATAATCGCCGTGACGATGATCGCATAGGCTTTTGGCATTGCAGATCGGACTGAAACAATGTCGGTAAGCTGTCCGCCATCGTCCGCCTGTAAAATATCGTTCACGCGGCCGACAACATCATTTGTCACAGTACCGTCTGTGCCGCGACCCAGCAAAATCACATCAATATAACCACCGGGTCGCTTGATCAGTCCAATATTTTTCACCTCAGGTGCGGCGGAGGTCACGATATAACGATAACCGCCACCGGATATTCCCGGCGCCAGACCATCCAGTGCATATTGCGCGCGGTGCCGGAAATCATCGTCCGTTTCCATCACCGCAGGTGTGGGCGGGGACGTATTGGTATTGGCAGGTGTTATAATCAGACGGCGCAAGCCAAGCAGAGCCAATAACTGATCCTGATCGGCTTTGGTCGCAAATGCCAGCATAACCGACCGCACAGCATCGTTGATCGCCTGTAAATCCAGCATTTCGCGTGTTGCTGCCGCTTCTTGCAGAACAACAACGGGATCGCTTTCAAGCAGATCCGCATTATAGCTGCCGAGGTCTGGGTTTGCGGCAACTACCTGAGACCACAATGATTTGAACAAATCCAGCCGCTGCTGACGGATTGTTTCATAGTCAACAGGCACTGCAGCCGGTGCAGGCAGCAACGAGAGGTCGAGGCTGGCAAACGGAAACCGGCTCATGCCACACCTGCCAATATGCCAGCGGCATCATAGGTTGCCGATACCGGCACCGGATTGGTATAAATGCCCAGATGGCCATCCTCATAAAATATGCCGGCAATAGAAAATTGAGCCTTGCCATCGGAACCCAATGCTAAAACCTGCACCTTGCTGAGCACAAAGCCGGGTTCCCATTTTTTAAGAGCATCGGCCACGCGGCCAACAAACAACACCACAGAGGCATGATTGGACGGGCGATCAACCAGACGCGGCACGTCAGACCCAAATGTCCGGCGCATGATACGGGTGCCGATCGCCGTTGACAGAATAACAGCGATCGACTGGGCGCAGTGTGCCCATCCGGTCAAAACCTGTCCTGTCTGGCGATCGATGCCGATACGCATGGTTCAGCCCTGATGTGTGTTGGTTTGTGTGGCGTCCGCAACAGCATTTTCGGCCACGAGCTCAATCGCGCCACTGGCCATCAGAAAATGCGCGGTCTCATCGCCCAGTTCAACGATCTGGCCTTTCACGCATCGTTTGCCGCCAATACGACGATCAACGAGCAATCTGTATTGCTGGGTTTTCACTTTTGCAGCCATGTTTCAAATCCTTTTAACGGCGTTTAAAATCAGGAAATATCTTCGGGATCGGTCGGTTGAAACGCGGCCGGATCGATTTTGAACCATTGATCATTCGCGTCTTTGAACTTGAATGAGCCCGTGCTTTTGATCTTGGTGACGACAACACCGTCCGCCTTCAGAAACTGGCCCGCATCGCCCGAAACCGTAAAATGCGCATCCTTGCGAATGGTTTGGCTGGTCTGCCCATAGTCATATTGATGTTGATCGGTTCGGTCTGTTGGCTTCGGATTGGTGTTGCTATGGCCATAGGCAATAATCAGCCCATTGCCCGGATCACCGGCCGGCGACAAAACCATGATCTGTTGGCCAGCTGTCATCGGGTTCCAGCAGTTCATCTCGCCGGCAAACTGCATTATGCGCAAAGGGCGGGTTTCAAAGCCTACATCAGCCACAGCTCGGCCCGTTGCGCCGTCAAAACTCTTGATCGTGCCCGGGCGCAGCATATTGGCATTGCGGCGCTTGATTTCCGCAATCTCGTAATAGAGGTCATCAATCCGCGCCTGCAGCGCGCGAAACATGGTCGCAACATCCGTCATGAGGTGGCCCCCAGCGCAATAACGCCATCCGGAGCGTTCAAAGTGCCGGCCACGAGCTGGCCCGCCAGATTGAACAGGTTTTCACCAACGCGGATTTTCTGTGTCCAGGTCACCTGCCAGATGGCCAGACCCACATCCTGCACCTTGCCCGAATATTCATTGACGCCTTTGACCTCGCCGCAAGGCCAGCCGTTATCAATGCCCAGCTTGTTATTGTCGATAATCAGTGCAATGGCCGTGGCAATGGCATTGGCGGCCTGATCGCGCGGCACACTCATCGTGTCTTTGGTGATGATGGCAGCGGCAACCTTGACGGGCAAATCTTTTTCACCTGAGCTGACACGGATGGGCGTGTCAAATCCCAAGGTCGCCACGCGCACAGCGGGTGCCATCACCGTAAATTGCTTCAGGGCTTCCAAGTTAAATGTGCCGCCATGCGTGGCAATATCGACATTTGATGGCAAATAGGCCTGCAATTGTGCAACTGCCGCGCTGGCACAACCAAAACTGTCAGTCAGGGTGAGCGCACTCATAGCAGGGCTCCGATTGTTTCAGCCGCAACCTCGTGCAATTCGGCAATGTCAGCCTCGTTCAATCCCATAAAGGGGCGCGCGGGCATGGTGACCTTTTTGGCGAAAATCGACTTTCCGCCCATATTGAAGTGCAACGCCTGTCCATTTTTGGGCGTGATGACACCACCAAACTGATGAATACGCGCGCCAACAAAGCCTGTGCCAATTTCCGCGCGATTGAGGCCAATCTCATAATCGATGGTATCAAACAGGTTATGGCCAGTGCGGAATAATGCAGGCGCGCCATCTTCCTTTCGCGGTGCCCATTTCTCGCCATCCGGGCCGGTTTTGGTCTGGGCAATGCGCATACGGGTCTGGCTTTGTACCGTGCGCGCCATGACTTCCGTGAGCACATGTACCTCGAAGAGCCCAAGAGCTTCCAGCTTGCCCATGACGGGCGCGAGGCCCTCGAAATTAACCTCCATTTTAATCATTACAGCCCCCGCAACCGGTCACGGGTGAACATGCGGTCCTGCGCAAACAGCCGCACTTCATTGGGTGACGCATCAGGATCAGATGCAGCGGTCGCCGCTGCGCTGCCTGCAGGCACATCGGGCGCAGGCATGGGAATGGCAGATTTGCCATCGGCCACGCGCTCCAGAAAACCTTTGGCCTCGTCATAGCGTTTGGAGACAGCCTCGGTCATTTTATCAGCCGAGACGGACGCCAGCCGCCAAAGTGCAATATCAGCCGCAATCTGGCGCAAAACCGCATTGCCATCGGCCCCCAAAACCAGCGGCAGCGGATAGCGACGTGCGAGATAGCCGTCAACAATGGCGCTCGCACCATTGCAGGCTTCGGCAATCATTAAACTGTTGCGGGTGCCTGTTTCGGGGTCACGCGCCATCAAACTGACGAGATCACTCCCCCAGACAAGATCAAGATCGGCTTCCACGGCATAAGGCATGACGGTCTCGTCTGAAAAAGGGCCGGAGCGCAATGCTCCGGCAGTTTGGGAGGAAACGCCCAAGGGGGGCGGCACAACCGGCATAACGCCGGTTATCTGGGTGCGGGGGCAGGATTTGAACCTGCGACCTCTTGGGTATGAACCAAGCGAGCTACCGCTGCTCTACCCCGCAAGAATTCAAGCAGTTGCAGCAGCACCCTTTTTAGGTGCGGGGTTGGGGTCGTCAATTTCTTCGACCAGCAAACCTTGATCGGAAAGAATGCGGGTGGCATCATCCTCATCAATTCCAGCCTTGGCCATTACAATGGCGTCTTTGTTCCAGAGGCGACCACCGCGCCAGCGCGGCCCAGTCGGGCAGCGCACAGAAATGTGGGTTTTGTCAGTTTTCCATGGCTTGGCCATTATCCAGCTCCTTAAATATTCAAATCGGCGAACAAACGCGGGAGTTATGATCAGTCGAGCCAAGGCACGTCGATAATATCGACGATCTTATAAAGGGGGTTGCTGGTGGCATTGATCATTTGGCTTTCAATCATCGCGCGCGCTGTAAAGTTCAGTCTCGGTCCCACCACCAGCACATTGGGCTTCAAGCCGAGCGGATTGCCCTGATCGCCATTCAACAGGGTCATGCCTTCATACAGAGCCTTAAAATTATCCTCATTGAGCGTGGCTTTTGAGCCCGCCGCCATCTGCCATAAGCCAAACCCGCCATTCATACGGCCATCAACGCCATATACAAATTCCTTCTGGGTAAAAACATGGTCGGACTGGCGCGGGTCGATCTTGGCAATGAAATCATAAGCACGACGCTTTTGATAAATCAGCGGCTTCAAAGGACGCTTTGTATCCATCAGAAACCAGGCTGGCCCTGTGCCCGCCTGCATGTTGGATACTGTTGTCTGGTAACCAGGCAGACCAACAGGATGATCCGTATCAAAAAACGCCTGACCATCGTAACACGGCGTATTGAAACCATTTTTCAACAGGCCAAACAGTATTTCGTCCGGATGCCGCCCCGCTGCATCGCCCATTTCCCCCATCAATGGCGAAAACAAGCCATATTGATCATCCTCAATCGCATTGCGCGGCACGGTGACGGTTGCCTCAAAATCCTTATTGCGGATCGTATAGTCATAATTGGCAATGGACTGGATAACCCGGTCGCCCACCCATTCTCGCAGGCGTGGGAACGAGCCGAGCCAGCTGTAATTTTCAGCCGCCGTCGTTGAATTGACCTGTGTAGCAACGCGATTCCAATATGGGGTCACACCCGCAAAGGCCTGCCGGAAATTTGTACGAAACCCCGTGGTTAATAGGTTGAGATTGGCCTGATTGATAATCATGATGAATTAACTCCGCAAAAGCTGGCGAACAGCGCGATGATTAGAGAATTTCGACCCAGACGCTGCCATCGCTGTCGATATTGAAAACCCTGCCAGCCACCGGCTTTGCGCCGGCTGCTGAGGTTGCAGAGACTGTTTGGTCGTCAAGGACGTAACAAACCGAGCCAATCTGCGCCGGCAAAACCGGATCAGCCGGATCACTTGCAAGGCTGAACACCCCGCGTTTGACAGATACACTGACCGCTCCCGCGATGCCGCCTGTATTGTCGGCGGTAAATTCCGCGATGCCCATAGTCACCGCCGCCGCAACAGCGCTGCCCGGCTGAGCGACACCCGCGTTTAGAATAACAAGTGTGCCCTGCCAGATTTTGGCATTTGCAGCAACGGGCAGCATACGATGACGCGCGGACAGCATTTCATTGGTGGCGCGGGGAGTTGCGAGAGACATAATCAATCCTCAGGTTAGAGTTTTGTACGCGCGACCTCAGGCGGTCTGAAGCGCCTTGGTTTCGAGAAAATCTTTTTCAGAAAGGCCCATGGCGGCCACGACACGGCGCTCTTCTGTGGTCAGGGCCATGTGCTGGCCATTGACATTGCCCGCATTAGCCTCCTGTTTGAAAAAGCTCGGCTGCGCGGCAACCAACTTCTGCACCTCGGCAAAACCGGCATCGGTGGAGCACAGCGCCTCATAATGAGCACGGGATGCAGGCGCGACCTTCCCATCTTTCACGGCACCATCCAGCAATGCAGCAACAGCTGTTTCGCGCTGTGTTTTGAGATATGTTGCCAAAGCCTGTTCGGCGGTCGCGCGGCTGGCCAATGCGAGCTCAAGATCAGCGCGCGGGACAAAAGATGCCAGCGCAGGGGTTTTTGCCGCATTGATTGCTTCGATCAGATGCGCTTCGGACACATCAGTATCGACAAAATTTGCAGGCAGGCCAAGCGCCGCACAAAGGGCCTTTGTATATTTCATGGGTATCTCCGGATTGAGGTTAGGATTTTGAAGCCCAGCCAATGCAGGCAGATGCAATGCCGGACTGGTGACCAATGCGGCCGATCGCAGCGACGTGATCTGCCCGGCAGCATCGTGCAGAAACGCGGGCGATAAATAACGATAGGTTTTGCCAGCCAGGCTGTCGCGGCCGAGCTGTGTCCATTCGACACGGGCACAGAGAGCGCCATCACGCAGCGCGATTTCTTTCATCCAGCCAGCGGCTGGTGCTTCCTCGCCCTTCGGGACTTTGATTTCGGTGGCGTGGTTGATGTCAATCGGCAGATCAGCACCATGTGCATCAAATGCCGCAATAACCTGACCGGCATTATCCAGCCGCCACTTACGTCCGTCGCGGGCACTGATGTCCGGGCCAGCCGGAAACAGCTGCACCCATTCGGGCAATGTGCCGCCCTCGAATGCGAGAGCAATCATAGACCCGATTGCAATGCCTGATTGGCTATTGCAAAGGGCAAGAATTTGAGGGCTGGACAGGTGATGCGTCATGGGTGCATCATGTGTCTATTGTCGATCTATCTGCCCGACCGCGATGCGTCCGGCAATGATCTTAAGCCGCAAATATTTTGCGGCCCCCATGCCCCAAACAAATGAAATTTAAAAGGCCATTTAAAGCCGTGTGCGGCCTTTGTTAAGTGCAGGCTATAATGTCCGCATATATTCGGCCCTGTGCCACCCACGGCCATTTAAATCGATATAAAAATTTGTGAACAGAAATTGCAATCCTCACTGTTTTGCAGTATTGAATATATGCCCCCGAGATGATGGTGCCGGATGTAATCTCCGTCTTGGGTTCCTACCCAAGTCGGGGGCACTTATCTTTCTACAAAACTATTGACGAAGTTCTGTTTCGTAAGCGCTTGCGATTTGGATTTGGATTTTGCTTCAGCCTCACCGCGATTGATAAACGAAAAGCTCTTCAAAAAAACCTCGCCTGTTGATTTGGCTTTGCGCAAAATCAGCCTTACCGAAAAATCAGCCAGGTCAGCAAAAATATGCACTTGCCGTTGCACAGGGTCACTCAGCCAATAGGCCTGTGCCGTATCCAGAGCCTGCTGAATACGGCGATAATCTGCAGCCGTCAGGTCAGCATGATTTGCCGCCTGCTTCGCGCCATCCGCAACCGATAGTTTGACCAGCCCGGCATCAGTTTCCAATAGCTTTGCCGCGGCCTCAGGCAGAACAGCCACGGGAACCGCATAATTTCCGCGTTGTTTATTGGCCGGATCGGTATTGTACCTATCATTGTCATAGGGCGCCTTGCCTTCGGCAATCGTTTTGAAAATTGGCTGGCGCGTCATATCCTCGACAGCAATGCGTTTTTGCTCCGGCGTGGCATCTCCCAACTTGTTGTCCCAGAGCTTGCGCAAATTATCCATGCGAAATTTGCCCGGATTATTATCCCAGCCCGGATCAACGCCAGCCGGAATATGGCGCATTTCGCCTGTGCGGTCATTATGCCAGACACGCGTTTGCCCCTCATGGGCAGGGCGCTGCGCATCATAATTTTTCTTTCTGGCCTCAGAACTGCTGATCTGCAAAACCCGGCACTGGCACATCCATGCACTGGGCGGGTAATGCGTATCCCACCACGGGTCATCGACCGGCAAGATTGTGCCTACCCATGAAAGATGCGTTTCACGCGGGTGCAATGCGGTAGTATGCAAATATTCAAAATAGGGCAGACCGCTTTTTGTGCGCTGGGCGCGCTCCCATTCGGCAGCGGCGCGGGCAGAGCGGATATTGGCCCAATAAATGGTTTGCAACCGCCGTGGCGAGCCAAGCTGCACATTCGTGATTTCGCCGGTCAGTGGGTCTGGCAATTCCTTTTTGCCCCACCATCCTTTGGCTTGTAATATGGGTTCAAGGTTTTTGCGAAAATTCTCGAAGTTCACCCGATTGTCAATCGCATCCTGCACGGCCTTACGAATATCACCCAGCACATCAAAGCCAGCGCTTTTCGCCACAGTGAAGGATGAGGCATGTTCGTCAAACTGGAAGTCCTTCCACGAAAAGGTTTCACGCTCGCCTTTTGCGCGCAGATGTCCCTGTTCTTCGAGTGGGGCCTGAGCGAAGGTTTCCTTTTTGTCAGCCATTGACTGCGCCGCCCACACGCGCCTTTAAACCTGCTTTGAAAAGGCCTTTCATCAGCTCATCAATAGGCAAATCGCCCTGCAACTGATCCAGCGCAGCCATAAATTCTTCATAGCTGTTTGCTTTTTCAGCAGCCGACTGCACAGCTTCAAAAATAGGGGTCATCTCCTGCCGCCATCCCGATAAAGCCTCGGCCTCGATTTCGTCATCGGTGATTTCAGCCGGCAACCGGTTTTGTGCGCGGGCCAATGCAACGCGGAAACCGCGTGCCTCAGGCAAATTAACAGATGTCAGTGACGTAGATACCTTATCAGCAACAGCCGGTATCGTATCCGCCTTTGGTGCTGTCAGCAAATGTTCGCCCTTTTCAGGGTCACGCAACCCAATTTTCGAGCGTATTTCCGACTCTGACACCTTAAGCCCCATCGGTATTAAATTGACCAATGCTTCAGTCAATACCTTGATATCTTCCGGTTTAGCCACCGGCAATCGCACTTTCGGATATTTTTTCTGAGGACCAAAATTAAGAGATACAAACCACGGAATGAGATCACGATTGAGCGCCCGTGCAACGTCCCGCGTGTCGGCCTCGGTCAGTTCGAGCCGCACCTCATTATGGACAACGGCCTGAGCCCGTGATGCACCATCATCACTGGTCATTGTCTGGCCCTGAACCAGCTTACTGACCTGTTCATCGACAAAGCGGGCCAGATTTTCAAAAGCGACATCATTCGCGCCGGTCTTCACCTCGTGAAAATCGATCTGCATGGCTTCGGGAATAATGGCAGCGGCATCAATGCCAATCTGGCTTACAGCGCGCAATAATTTGCGCCGATCTTCCTCTGATGCACCCGCATGATATTTGCCGATACGGATCGGCATTCCATAAACTTCGCAAAAGGCCAACCAGTCCTTGAGCGAAAAACTTTTGATCATATAGGCAAAGGCCGCAGCGCGCGCCAAACCTCCTCGCAGTGGGATACCGGTTTTCAAGCGCGGTTTATGCACGATAAATTTGCCGGGCGGCAATTCAACGCCTTCGATCAGTCCGTCAACGGCGAGGCGCACTTCAGATTTGGTGCGAATATCAAAAACAAATAGCCTTGGATCACGCCAGGCATATTCAACCGGCCACCAGAGACCATCGCGTTCACCCCAAATCATCTCAACGCAGGAATAGCCCTTGGCCAGTCCGTCGAGCATATCCGTCACCAGCCCAAAAATTTCAGGGTCATTGATGAGCTCATGCACCCGTTTGGTGATTTCAGCTGTGCTGTTATCCTCGTCCAGTACAGGCGAAATTCCGGCAACTGCCAGTTTGCGTTGCCGCAGCACGGCGGCGTAATGCAGCTCACGTTCCTCCATTTCCTCGGCCAACGTCAGATAATCGCGGCCAAAGCCTTCCGCGGCATTACGCATGATATTGGCGAGGCGCTCAGGGGATAATCCCGGCGACATGAATTCAGAGAAAATATTGCGGACACCGCCAAGCTGCGGTTCTGCAATTGGTGTGCTTAACAGGCTGGACGAAATTGGCCGTCCATCAGGCCCGAGCAATTGCGCTACCATAAACCTCTCCCCGGAATTGCATCGTCTTCATGAAACCGCCCCTCTTGCTGGTCAGCAGCGGTCTGATAGTTATATTCAATCGCGCGGCGGCGACTGGCCGCATGGGCCAGAGCAAGCGCAATAGCCGCGTCACCGTGCCGGTTTTTATGCTCGCCGGATTTCAGATCAGACACCCGCGCAACACCGTTTTTAAGTTCAATCAGGCGCAAATCTGAATGGATTTCCGTGTCCAGCGGAATGACGATCATATCGTCCTCAAAACTTGCCTTGAGGGGTGGCATATTGGTGAGATACCAGCTTTGTGAAAATTTCACCTCTTCAACCAGCAATGTCTCCTCATCAATCCGGCCATATTTTTGCGCGGCTTTTTCAGACATCGCCGCACCAAGGCCGGTGGCGTCCAACCCTGCGCCCGATAAACGCGGCAGGCGATCCAGCACATAGGTCATGATTTGATATTGCGCATCGAAGGGCAGATTGCGTAGCTCTATGACAAAGGGCGTCACAAGCCTGGTGGTGCGCAGCCGTGCCAGCGGCCAATAAACGGTGAGATCAGACACGCGAGCAAAGTCGGCTCCAAAATAATGCGCAATATGCGGATCAAGCATTTTGACAATTGGTAAAATCTCGCGTTCGCACCAATCGGCAATATCGGCCTTGCGCAAATGCTCCGGCCAATGTGTAAATTCATTCTGCCGCTGCAGTCGCAGGATCGGAATATCCTTGCGCGACCGTGCCTCAATCAGGTGCAGGGGCAACCACGCCCCGCCCGAGGGTGAAGGAATGCAGAACAGTTCCTCCTCCGCGCCATTGCCATAAAATTTGATGATTTCCGACCGCCATTTGCCTTCGCCCTCGACAGTCCAGTTTTCGGATTTCACCTGACAAATGCGTTGATACAATCCCTGACGCAATGCCTCGTCAAAATCCACCCGCAGAATGGCGAAGGGTTTGCGTCCGGCCCGCACATCATTGAGCAGCGTGTTGTAATAATTGGCCTCGCCATTATGGGTTGAAATAATCAAAACCTTGCCGCCCCAGATGAGCAAGGCCATGGCCGCTTTAATCAGCTCTTCAAGCGCATCATGAAATGCCGCCTCATCGATGATGACATAGCCCTGACGACCACGCAGCGAGCGCGGCCGCGAAGCCAGCGCGACAATTTCAAAGCCGGATGCAAAGCGGATACGAAATGCCCGAATGGACTGATCCACTTCACCATCATCAAACATGAATTCTTCAACGCCGCCATCGGTGGTCGCTTGATTGAAAGCCCGCGCCCACATGGCACAGGTGTCAATAAATTCGCGCGCCATGTCGAGGTTATAGCCAATGTAAAGCGTGTCCATGCCGCCCGCGCTGCGCGCTGCCGCTGATACCAGAACCGCATCGGCACCCGCCGCCCATGTCACACCGGTGCGTCGTGATTTTTCAATAATCGTCACGGCGTTGACAGCCGTGGTTTGCAGCAATCGTTTTTGATAAGGCAGTAATACGTCAGTCAGTGACTGCACATTGGCAAACATTTGCGGTGCAAGGCGCAGAGCCTCAAGCCGGTGCTCTTTCCACTCCTCTGCCGTTATCAGACGCGCAGGCAGATCATGTTTGAATGGTGCGGACATAGTCTATTCCCGCCTGATGCCGAGAATTTCATTTTTGATCGTGTCAATGGTCTCAGCGGACAGGCCGCGCTTTTTGCCAACAGTCTCGACAGCTGTGGCCGTTTTATCAACAAACTGCTTCTCGAGCTTTGTGCGCCGGTCAGCCGAAATATTCTGCCCCATGACAATATCGCGGTATCCGCGTGCCAGTTCCATCGCGCCCTTCGATGAAATTTTGTTTGAACCACTGTCGAGAATATCGGTGATCAGAATTTTGATAAGCTCTCCAAGAACGATGTTTCCCTCATCGACAGCATCGGGCGTAAACTGGTCAGCGATGCCGGCAAATAACTCGCGCTGTTCGCGTGTTTTGCGTGCGTGCATCGCAATGCGTACAGCCTTACGGTTGAATGCGGATTTACTGATAGGATCGACGCCTTTGACAGCCAGTCGATCGTTCAGCTCGAAGAGAATATCCGCCTGTGTGCGTTTGCGCTGGTTAAGCTCGGTCAGTGCCCAGAAAATATCGTCCTGCGCTTCATCAGGGATCATGTCCATTGAGGAAAGGCGACCACGTCCATCGCGCGCCATTGTCAGCCTCCCGACCGGCTGGGCTTTTTTACACCGGTGATTGCAATGGTGCGGCTGAGGTGATCCCGCCCTTTTTCAGTCAGGCTGGCGATTATCACCGAACCGACTGTGGACAGTTGGACTGCGCCCAATTGCTTCAGATATATCAATTCCTCATGCACCCATTCGCGTGGACGCGCGATCCCGAAAACCTCCAGCGCACGACGCAGCAATTCGCTGTTCAACGTTTCGTTGACCTCTTCGCCCAATGTTTTGAGCAAAATCAGGCGCGCTTCCTCGCGGATCATTTCGTCTAAATTCATGTGTCTGACCTCGATCTACGCGGGTTCTTGATATTTTCGGCCGCATTTACAGCTAAATATTCCTGCAGCCGCTCCATTGTAGCGGCGATAGGTTTTATGCGTTCGGTCAAAACCTTGAGATTGCCCATCAGCTCTGTCAGGCGCACATCCATTTCGTGCATCTCGTTTGTTTGAGGCACGGATGTCATTTTTGCCTCCAAACCGACAATCTTGTTTTCCAAACCGCCCACACGGGCGTCAATGCCCTGAGCTTTCACCTCCACTTCTTTGACGCGATTATCAGAGGCTTTTGATCTGGAGACGACAATCGTATGTATCCATACGACGGCGCTTAAAATCAGTGAGCCAATCTGCGCAAAATTGCCAAAGTCAGCGCCGCTCATTTGGATGCTCCTGTCCGGCAAATTTTGACGGCATTGTTCAGGCGCTCCCACTCGGGCGACAACAATTCCATACCTGGCTCATCGGCATGTTTCTCGATTGTATCCGCCACCGCAATCATCTGTTCTGGTGTCCATTCGGTTGGTGTGCCGCAATGCGGTGCGAGTTTCTTCAAAATCAGAGTTTTCCGCTGATCGGGCAGAGCTGTCTGCGCAGGCTCAACAACTGCCTTTGGCGGCTCCGGCGTCTGCGCGCAGCCGCTCAGCAACGCCAAGGTCATTACGAGGCTGGCTGTTGTTTTGAGACTGTGCATCTGCGCCCTCCGCAATGATCGTCAATGTTTCGTTTTCTGCAGCATTTGCACCATCCTGTCTTGCGGCGGCACGATCAGCTGTTGCTGCTGCACTGTTCTGATAGGTAAAAAACTGTACAATGGCCTCAACCACGGCCAGAACAATCGCCTTGATCATGGGAAACTATCCAATTCAATCGGCACAACCACACTGCCAGAGGCCAGAAAGTAGAACGGCAATGCCGAGGGCTCAGCCAGTTCGGCAACGAAAACCAGATTGCCGGTTTGCGGGTCACGCGCTGACCTGACCCGCAATTCAATGTGTCGTTCCGCGCCCTCGGCAAGAAGGCTCTCAAACGAGCGTTTCATTATTTTGGCACATCAGGAACAGAAGATGCAGGCGCAACGCCGAGCGGCGTGGTTGTCACAGCCCGCAAAATCATACCGATTATGCCAATACCAGTAACAATATGGCCCGCCCAAGGGCCGCTGAGCACGGATGTCCAGTCAAACGTCTGCGCAACACCCAGTATTGCAACAAGCATACTGAAGGCCAAAGTGCGCCATCCCGCCAGATTTTTCATTTTACTCTCCATATCTGCAATATTTCACCGGCTGGTACTGCCTGACCGGCAAAGACAAGGCGCAGGCACGCCCAAAAATTACTGACGACCAAGCACACGCGACGCAAAGGACACCATCGGCCATGCAGGGCCCGGATCGATTTTGCGTCCTGGCGAAATATCGTCATGCCCGGCAATGTCCTTGATGCCATAGGCTTTGACGATGGCCGTGGCCGCCCCGATCGCGGCATCAATCTGTGCGGTTGGATAAATTTCCCAAGGCAGGACGCCACCGCCATGCTTATGCTCAGCCAGAGCAACCTGACGCGGATCGATATGCTTATGTGTGAGACGGTCATAATAGATACCGTTGGCCGCCCGACCAAGCAGGCCAGAATTGACCATTTCAATACCGATTGAAAAGCTGTTACAAAATTCACGGCTACGCCAAACGGAAATACCCGCGTGCCAAGCGACCAAGTTGAACGGAACAAGCTGCATGATGTCGCCTTCTGGCGAAATGATCAGATGGGCCGAAACACGGTTCGCGGCCTCGCCGTCTGTCAGCGTGCGAATTGCACCGCCAGTAGAGGATGAGCCGGTGTAATGCATCACCAGCAAGCTGGGGTGCATTTCAGCACCACGGTTCGGGCTGTGCACCTGCACCACAGGATTGCCGTCACGGCACAACTGATGATCTTTGACCTCAAACATGAGTGGCTCCACTTGCTAAGGCCAAAAAAATGAGCCAAGCTGTGAAGCCATATTGAGTGTTTGTTGTGGGATTTTACCGGCCTTATTGCGGTCGGCAATGGGATTAAAACAGGTTTAATTGCTTTTGTGTGCGCAGTTTAGCGCGCCGTCTTTGCACAGTCGAAAGATCAACACCTAAGTGCAACGCGATACGGTCGTTTGACCAGCCCTGGGCCAGCAAGACCGGAATTTCCTGGTCGGCAATAATGTAATGCCCGCGCGGTATTTTAACATAAGAGCCACCGTTGCCGGCACCGCGAAACAGCCAGCAGATTTTTTCTGCTGCCGCCATACCCACCAGATTGACCAGCCAGTGACCTTCACGCGCCTGACCCGGAATATGCACGCGGCTGCCACCGCGTGCGCGGGCCAGCGTCATCGCGGCCTCGCGCCCGGCCGCCGCTTCGATCTCGCCGAGCAATCCGGGCAAAGGCGCGCGCTCAAGCATAGGCCTGCACCATATAGCTGCGCAGTTTTTCGGCGCTTTCGGAAGGAATAAAAAATCCCTCGCCCCATATATTTACAATTTCAATGCCAAACGGGCGCAATTTTTTGCGGATTTTACAGATATGAACACTGACAATATTTGTGCTGGATTCACTGTTCCAGCCCCAAACCATTGTAAATATATATTCTGTGCTGATGATTTTTGGTGATACCTTAAGAAGCATTGCCAAAATCTGTTTTTCTTGATGCTTAAGTTTTAACTTGGGATCAAATGTCAGTGCCGGGACAAGCATCTCGCGCAGCTGGCGGCATTCCTCTTCCAGCTCCTCGATGCGCTCACGCAGTGCCACTACGCTATTTTGCATGGGATGCTCCCTGTTTTAAAAACGTGCGCAGGCGAGTGCCCAGTTGATTGGCCAGATCATCCCAATGAGCGGGGGTGTAATATTCAAACGCAGCGGGTTTGCCGCGCGCATAGCCATATTTCTCAAAATCAGACGGCCAGCCGGTCTCACCCGCAATAAAGGGCGAGTAGCCGCCGCAGGCCACCAGCCTTGCGGCAATGGCGCGGCAGACCTCATGCTTGACCTGGAGTTGATCGCTCAAGCCCTCATCCGGCCAGACCACGCCGCCCTCACGGGCAATCCACGCCTTCAGCCCTTCGATGGCTTTGGCTGCTAGACGGGGATCGGTCAGAAAGCGCGTATGGGTCACACGGGTTTGCCGCTGCACAAATTTCAGCAAGGCTTTGTCATCTTTGGAATAGGCCAGACCCAGATTGTAAGCCGCGATCCAGAGGGCCTGCAGTGGTGCGGCATAGCGGCCTGTGGCTGTGTCGGCCGCGGCACGGGTGCCGGGCTGATTGGCCCGGCGTTTGAGATCATCAATCAGCGCTTTGGCCTGATTGTCGGTCAGGTCTTTGGACGAGGCCACGCGAAACTTGGTTTGCAGCAAGCCGCGATAGGCATCGTCATCCAGCCCCTCAACCTGACGGCGCAACGTATGGATCGCTTTGGTTTGAGCAAGAGAGGTCATGCGCGACCTCCCTTGCCTGTCGTCAGTTGGGCAGAGCGGCTTTTAGCTCTCTCACAACCATATTGAACAAATAACCTAGCGCTTCTCGCGACACGGTTACCTGATCTCCGGTGCGTATATCGGCGGAACAAAGCTGATCCAGCGCCTCTAACGCACCTTTGGCGCGAGTGATGGCGATTTCCTGATCGAGAGTGAGTGTCATGTCTATCACTCAGCCCTCTGCAAACAGATCGGGTTGCTTGTGTGCATGTTGATACAGGTCGCGTTTTGCAAGATAGGACTTCGATTTCTCGTCCCATTCCGCCCAATCGCCATAGTCGATCAGGCCGCAATCCTCCATCTCTTCGATAATATCCATGATTGTTTCGTATTTGCGGCGCAACATTGATGGCACTTTCAAGCGCTCCACACCGGCCTGCTGATAGGCCGCAATGCGCGCCATGAGCCCATGATGACCGATGGCCATATTCGCCGCCCGTCTGCGCATTTTTTCGCTGGTCTTCAATTCGGCTGTCAGTTCCAACACACGCGCCTCCAGCACCTGATGCTGCCCGCGAAAGTAGCGGTCTAACACCTCGTCCGCTTCGTTCTGATATGCGGTCAAGGCATCTCGAAATTGTGTCTTGATGCGGTGAACCTCTATCCCACCGAGCCAACCCGCCACCTTGGTGAGAGGTAGACAGGAAGTTTGCTGTTCCCCTGAGGTCGAGGGTATGAAGCACTGCTTCACACCCCAGCGCTGAGGATGCTTGCGAAACTTGGCTAGCTGTCCGGTGAGGGACACACCGAAGCGCTCGCAGAGCGGTTTGACAGGCACATAGATGCCGTCTTCTGTTTCGAATGTTGTGATGGTTTCCCCGTGGAAGGGGACAAGATGCGTCTTCATGATCTGCTCCAGTAGATTGAGGAACCCACAGGTTCCGGGAGTTAGAAACATTGCTACTGGACAATGCCCGCGCGTCTTTAGGGCCTGAGCCCATTGGACATGCACACGCGGCTCCCGGATGATTGTGTGAAAACGCAATATCGGGGCGTGACCGCCAGTAGCTATGTTGTTCGATTTCGCTTTCTAAGACTTGATCGAACTTGTTAACTATGAACCAATTTGCATTTCTTGAAAAGGTGTATTTTTCATGAATGAACCAACAGCATACGAAATACTTCCCGACCTTTGTGAAGCGATCCGCCATTTTGGACATGTGAAAACGAATGAATGTCTTTGGCTTGCTAAATACGTTGCTCAATTTTGGCATAGTAACACTGAACGAGACATACTCCGAATAGGTACCTTGATGAATACCAAGGAACTGGCTGAAGCCGGTTATCCGCGTTGGTTGAAATTTGGAAAAGAAAGCTACGAAGTGTTGACCCCAGCAGGTCGATTGCTTGCTGAAAATGCGTTCAAAAGTACAATTTCTCGTGCGAAGGGAAGATATTATCAGGCAAAAGAATTCCGTAGACTTCGTCGTGATTTGGCAATGCAAATTCCGTTTCGATCCGCGTACTTGATTTTTGCTCCGGCTTATCAGCAATGTGAAGCCATTCGTGTATTCAAAGATTTTCGCTTCGAAACCGCGCAAAGTTTGAGACATATTCCCTTGCCTGAATGTGACCAAGACATATGTGGGTGCCGCTACATGGGAGAGCTTTGATTTCGACTTCATTGCTTTGCCCCCTCAAGCTCAACTTCAAACGGCTTGACAACAAAGGCCTCGCCAGATGTGCCGATAGTGACGCCGCTCAACAGTCGCGCTTTAAGCGGGTCAGCCAGCATGGCCTCTTTATTGACCTCGGTTTTCACCCGCAAAAAGCCGGTCAGGCCCTTGGCCTCGCATTGCTTGATGACATTGTCGGCATCGCGGATTGAGACCTTGGGCGGGTTCAGGCGCCATTCGATTTCGCCGGTGCCCAAATTGGCAAATTTCACCTTGTTGTCATTGGTCAGGGCTTTGCGGTTGGCCTCGGCCCATATGCGCAGGCCTTCAGTCATAGCTTTGACCTCTTCGGCGCGCGGCGCAGCGAGCTTTTCAAAGCGCTCTTTAACCTTGGCCAGTTCATCATTCATATCGGCCTCAAAGCGGCCAATATCGCGCTGCAATTCACCAATGACTTTGACATAGGCCGCGGCTTCATCGCGGTTTTGTGGCACCGGCATATTGGCACCGGTTGTTTTGGATTTGGTTTTTTTGGCCATTTGGCACACCTTTTTTGTGGTTTTAAAAGGGTTTTAAAGATGGTCTTCAGGCAGCCGTGCCACCGTTTTCAGGTTGATCGACATAGAGCAGGCGCGGATGCAGCAGCACTTTGCCGCTGGCGATTGACCGCATCAGGTGATTGTCAGCCTCATGGTCCGGTTCTGGTCCATCGGGCCAGTTAAGATCGGATATGAATTTTTCCAGCGCATCGGCTTCGGCATGAATGGCCCTCGCACTGCTCTGGAGATCATGGAGATGGCGCAGCCCCTGTTCCATTTTTTCGGCACAACGGGCATAGGTGCCGACCACGTCAAGCAATGCGGACATGGCCTTTGGCGTCATCTCGACACCTGTCTTGCGATATGGTTCGAGACTGTTTTTGAATGTGGCGAGACACACAGAAAGTGGATCAGTCAGCATGGTTTGCTCCTGTTTTTTGACGGTTGTGCGGGCATTTTTTGCAGGCATGAAACAGCCGCGTGCGCAAAGCAGAGGTCGCGGCAAAGGGCTTTTTTTGCTCGTCCAGACATTGGTCGCGGCCAATTTCATCGAGCACCGGACAGTCGACAGTCACACCCATCAGCGCGCCGCGCACCTTTTGTTCAACCGCGCCCATGTCTCCGAGATAGGATGCGCGCAGCACAGAGGACACCGCGCCGCCTGAATAACCGATGCGCTTTGCCGCGGCTGTTTGTGTTGTACGATTGGCCTCCTCCGCCAAAATCACAACCCAATCGGGCGGGCTGATCCATGCCTCATGAACAATGGCCACGAAGTCCGGTTTGCTTTTTAAAGGTGTTTTTAAAGACGTATTAAGGTTAACCGAGGTGGTCATGCGGCCACCTCAACAGCTTTCACGCGGCCAACAATCTTGTCGGAATTTGCATCATAAACCATCGTCGCACGGAGCAGTTTGGGCGGATTTGGCCCTGTATTTGCCCCAGCTTTCAACCGGTAGATTTGTTCCTTACGACGCGAGCTTTTGATTCCGGCATTTGGCCCATCCGGAGAGAGTTCTAGAACAATATCTGCCGATACCAACTGCCGGATATAGGTTTCAACATCAGCCTTTGATGCCAAAAAATCATCCGTTGACGCGTAGTAGATAATTTCTGTCAACGTCGCGTTTTTACTGTTACGCAGCACGGTCCAAACATGACGGCGCAGCTTCTCCGCATGTCCGATTGACTGATCCAATACAGGCACAATGATTTTGCCGTCCGCATCCGTTTTGATGCGGTAGCGATAGGCATAAGCACGGTTTTTGGCTGCGGATTGCTCAACTTTATCCAGAACGCCTGATGCAACCAGACCCTCACAAAACATGTGAGCGGCGTTAAAAACAGCCCCCGATGTTTTGCCCGCCAGCATAGGTAGAGACGCGCCCATTTCACCGGCTTGCACCAGTATTTTCCAAAAAGTTGCCTCTGAATTGATGATATCGAGATCAATATTCATGACGCTCTCCGCTGGGTGGCGGCGCGGCGGCTCGGAGGGGTGCCGGTATACAGGTCAGCGTCATAGGCATCGACAGCCTTTGCGCCTCTGTTGCGGGCCCATTCGGCAATGCGTGAGAGATTGACGACAATGCGGCGGGCGCGGCCATCGCTCTCACGGCGGATGTTGTCCAGAAACGCATCGCTGCAGTTCAGGTCGCGCAGAAAAATATCCGCCAGCTTTTTTGTGTCCTCCAGGTCACAGGGCATGGCGGCTGTCCATTCCAGCACACGGTTATGGGTGCGCTCGGAGGCAATCAGTTTCCCGGGCAAATTCTCTTCACCAATCAGGACAATCGGTGCCTGAGAATGCTCGTGCAGCTCGCGCACCAGCTCGATCATGTTCTTGGTGACCAGCCGGTCAGCCTCGTCAATGATAAGCGGTCGGGACGGGTCTTCGCCCAGGATCATGATCGCCTGTTCGGCAAGATCAGCCACCGCGCCGCGTGGTTCTGATATGCCGCCCTCACGCAGGATCGCGCGCAAAAAGGTGCGGCGTGTCCAGCTGTCGCCCACTTCAACACGGATTGCGCGCGTTTTGTTCTGGGCGTAAATGCTGGCATAGGATTTTCCATAGCCCGATGGGCCATGAAAAACGCCGAGCCCCGGCAAATGCGGGCCTCTGTTTTGCAATCTGGTAACCAAACCCATACATGCCGCAACATTTTTCAATGCTGCGAGGGTTTGGCTCTTGACCGGAGAAGTAATATTCGTCATTTTAATCTCGTTTTTAGGTTTATATTTGAGGCTCCGGCGGCAACCGGAGCCTCGTTCTTTTCGAACTGGCCTAACGCAACGCTGCCTCTCCGAAATCGTCAAAGACCGCTCTCAGCGATCTGTATTCTGAGCCCTGCCTATATCCGCCAAGCCATTGCGCTTCATCCACCGTCACCGGCTGGCGCAAGCCAATGCGCTGCTCAATATCGAGTGCGCGGCGAAACCTGATCTGGGGTGTTTCTGATGGGTGCAGCACCGCCACCGGTGCGGATTGTGCGGGGACTGCATGGCTGTTTTGTTTGGCCAGCTCGGCCTCAATCGCCTGCATCTGTTGTTGTGCGGCCGCATCAAGCTGATTGACAAAATCGGTCGGCTCAAGGGTAAATGCTTCAAGAGCCGCCGCAATTTGCGGCGTCTCATGCGTCTCGCTGCGGCGTGGCAGCTCCACCAATTTGCCGCTGGCTTTGGCAGATTGACGCAGCACAGCGTCCACCATGTCGCGCGGCTTGATCGACCGCTGCACCTTTTTGATTTCGGCTGTACCGGCGTCGAGAATGGCCTTTTGTTTGGCCTTGGCCTGCATGACCAATTGTGCCGGATCAATGCCTGCCAGATCAGGACAAATTGCTTCACCCAAAAAGCGCGCGCCCTCGGGCTCAAACAGATAGGCGCGCCCGGCATCGAGAGGATCCATGCGCACGAGCACTTGTGTTTCCGGCATGATCTCCGGACAGAGATAATAGGAACCATCCACCCGCACACCGCTTTTGGTGACAACGCGCAGACCATCTTTGCCCGCAACAGGTGCCAGCAACATGTCCAGCGCGCGCGGATCGGCAATTTTACGGACTGTTCCGGCATAGCTGGCAGCCATCGCAAAGGGTGTTTGCCCCTGCAGGCCATCATGTGGGCGCATGGCATAGCGTTCGTCCGCCCAGCGATCGGCATAGGCCTGTAATTCGGCGGCGGTCAGCTCGACACAAAACGCATTCTTCGGGTCTTCGCCGAGGCGCGCTGCGAAGCTCTTGCGTGCTTCGATAATTTTTCTGTCAGCGACCGAATGGCCGATAAAGCCGGGTAACAGTGGCATAAAATCGCGCTGCAATGTGCCGATTGCCCGCTCGACGTGACCTTTTTGCTCAGGAGAAAATGGCGTGGCTTTTTCGGTCTCGATTGCCAGTGCAGCAAACAATCGCTGTGTGGTTTTGGCAACAAAATCCGATCCATTATCGGTTTTGACCAATTCCGGCACACCCCATGTCATGATGGCACGGCGCATCAAAAGGCACACGGCATCGGCGCGTGCAGTGCGCGAGACATAGACCTGCACGCGCCGCGAGAATATGTCGACCGCGACATAAACGGCATAGCGCCCATCCACACACAACATATCAGCGGGAGAGGCATCAATCATCCAGAGCTGGTTGAGGCGCGAGACCGGGTGCGAGCCACGTCCCGCCGTGCGGTAGCTGCTCTTGAACTTATCGGGATTGGTCAGCGCCATGATTTCAGCGCGGTGCGACACTTTCCAAGCCTGCAAGGTTTTTTGCACGGTGCGCACCGGCACAAAGCCCAGCGCCGGAAATTTATCAGCGACAATCGTGCTGATATGATGTGCGGTCAGGTGTGGCTGTTTGGTGATCGCGGCCAGAATGAACGTTTTAACGGCACCGTCCTCGGCCACATCCAGCAGCCCGCGTCCACGCCGCGCAGCCCCGCGGTCAACAGCCAGTCGTGCCGTTTCGCCTGCTTTTGCATTGGCGCGCCAGCGCGCCAAAGTGCGTGGTGACATTTCTTTGATCTGGCCGCGCACCCATTCCGGCGCATCGATCGCGCCGACATTGTAGAGCGCACAAAAGGCGCGATCGCCAATATGCTGGTTCAGCTTGGCATCGCGGATATAGGCGTCACATGCCGCCAGAAGCGCGAGGCGCGCGTCTCGCCCTTCAAGGCCGGAAGCTGTTAAATCCTGTGCGGCAGGCTCTTGCGCCGCATCACGGGCCAGCTGCAGCGGCACTGAGACGCCGCCAACCGTCCGCGCAACATAGAGCGCACGGATTTCCGCTGGTAAAATGTCAATATGATATTCAAATCCGCCGCCCAAACCGGCTCGGATACGGCACAGCGAGGTGCGAGACGTCCAGTTTTCACGCATCGCCATCTTGGCAATACCGCGCTTGCTGTCAGGCAGTCCGGGCAATTCCAGATCAGCAAGTTCGGATGCGGTAAACCAGAGCTTCACGGCTATTCTCCCGTGAATTCAGGCTTGGCCGATTGTACCAAGTGGCAATAATGCCAGTTGGGCGCGCCCGCGCGGCCAGAAAAATAAAGACCAAGGGCGCGGCATTCATGACCATTTTCTTGGTCAAGATTGCCACGCAGATAACGCAGGCCATAGGTCAGATTGGTGCGTGGCTCATAAAGATTAATGCAAGAGCCGACATAACCGATACCGCGCGCGGTGGCGCATTTGATCTGTGTCAGCCCGATCGCACCTGCTGATGAGCGGGCGTTCGGGTTAAAGCCGCTTTCAACCTGCACCAGCGCCAGCGCAGTTTCGGGCACAATATGTTCGGCATCTGCAATTTCTGTGGCCAGCGACACCAAACGGCTGGGCGGCGCTCGATGATGCGTGTGGCGCAGCGGCGTGGCTATAGATGGCGTTTCGCCCCGCACACATCCGCCCAGAATAATGCCAATGGTGATGCCAAGGGCACAAGCGCGCATCATAACAGGCGCAGACAGCAGAGGCGCGCGGGTCATATCTCATCCCCCACGCTCAGTGCCTCGACAAACTGGAATGGTGTGTAATCAGCCGTGAAATATTTGTAGGCATTGACGATTTCGTCATCGTCGAAAGAAATATCGCCGCTCATGCTTTCGGCGCGGGCACACCAGTTCTTCCATTTCATGTCGAGACCAAGCCGACGCCGCGCCTCATCAGCAGAGACAATGCGGTATTTGCGCAGGACGGCCCTCATGATCGCGCCGCCTTTTTGCCAAGTCCGATATGGTCCAGAAATGCCTTGCGGGTCATTTCGCCCGCGGCATCCCATGTGCTCATCAGCATGACCAGGCGGCGGGTTTCGGGATCAACCCGATTATTATGTGTCAACCCCAGCGAAATTTTTGCATCCTGAAAACTGGCGATATTTTCGCTGGCCATCTTTGCAGCAATTGCCCGTTGATTTTCGGGTGTTTCCTCGACAAATTTCTGCAAAGCGGCCTGATTATCCGCGAGAGGCGTTTGCCTGATCGCGTCCAGCGCAACCGGATCAAGGCGATTTGCAATCTCAACAGCCAAGTGAATAGAGCGGGATGACAAGCCGACTTTATTGGCCGCATCAATCGTAAACCGGGGAGGAAGGCAAAGTTGCAATGTTTGCAACTCTTTTTTGGCCTTGCCCTTCGGAGCTTTACCATGCACCGTTTCAGGGTGCATTTTCTCGTAAACGCGCTTGCGTTCCTGAAGAAAAATCGCCCGATCCAGCGCTGTCAATTCGCGGCGCATCAGGTTTTCATCAATTTCCGCGAGGCGTGCGGCCTCGTCAGAAAGGCTTTCAACTGTAAAATGCCGGTCTTGCTCCAGCTCAGCCCAGCCCAGCAATTTCATAGCCTCGAGACGGTGCATCCCGTAAACCAAGGCATAGTTTTTGCCATCAATGGGCCGCAGCTTGATCATTTGATCAAGGCCGCGCTCCTCAATTGAGGCGGCCAGTGCTTCAACATAGGCAGGGTCGGCAGGGCGCAGACGCCCGCGGGTATCAATGTCATTGATGCTGATGAAAAGAGACATTCAAAACTCCGGTTTGAGATTTCAGGCGGCGTGATTGATGCGTTGTTGCCCGCGATGAACGAGACGTGTTCCATCTGGTGACCAGCGGTCTGGCCAGAGAACATGCAGAGGAATGCCCGTTGCCTTTGAAATCGCCCTTTCGGCGCGCAGCTGGGGGCGTCGCAGAGCCGCACGCAAACTTGCAGCGCTTACGCCGTATTGTTTGGACACATTTGGCAAAAAGCGGTATTTTGATTTTCGCACGGCGGCTAAAATATCAGCGTGATGCATGAGCACCTCCAAAAAGCGCAAAATACGCTTTTTATTGTTTTTGCTAGGTTCTGTTTGTGACTGTTACGCTTTTTTAAAAACGTGTCAACTGAAAAAAGCGTATTAATTTCTCGACGGAGGCGTAATTGTCTGATTTTGAGTACAGCGATGAATTTAAAAACCGCTTTTTTGCGTTAATAGGCATGATTGGTAATGTTAAAAAAGCGTCAGAAATTGCTGGTGTCACACATGATCAAATTGCGAGATGGCGTGACGGTTTGGCGCGGCCCGCTTTTTTTCCCATGGCAAAGCTGTGTGCTGCTGCGAATGTGTCCGTGGATTGGTTGCTGACCGGACGTGAGTGGAAGAATTCTGCACCTATTGTTCAGCAAGACCCGGATGTGGTTTTGATCCCGATGCTGAATGTAATTGCCAGTGCTGGGCACGGTTCAAACAATGGTCATATTGAAATTATTTCAAAACTGCCATTTTCGCGGAAAATATTAAGGGATATGGGGGTGAATGCCGATTATGTTGAATTCATCCAGTTGAAAGGCGACAGCATGTCGCCCACGATTTCCGATGGCGCAACTGTATTGGTTGATCGGTCTAAAAAAGATCTTCGTGGAGACGAAATTTACGTTGTTTCTCTTGGCGACGAGGTCAGAATTAAGCGTGTTCAAAAAGGTATAGACAGATCAATTACTTTGATTTCTGATAATGAAAAATTTTATCCGCCTGAAAGGCTTTCAAGTGCGGACGCTGAACAGTTAAGAGTGCATGGCCGCGTTTTCTGGACAGAAAAACTATTATAATCATTGTGCTAAATTGCGTTTAATCATAAATTGGTGAGGTCCGTTTCCGGACGCGGGCCAAACTTGGCAGAGCGACCCGCGCAGCAATAAAACAAGATAATTGCCACCCCACCGCCATCGACGGCAAGTTATGGTGGCTGATTCTCTGGACAAGAACAAGTGGAGAACATATACTGCGCTTCATGTCGCGCATTGCTATTTAAGGCCAAAGCCAATGCAATTGCTGACACGATTGAAATCAAGTGTCGCCGATGTGGCACTATCAATGCTTTGAGGCCAATTGAGCTCTCTTCAGAACGCCGCAAGCGTCCAACATATGGAGATGTTCGTTGTGGCTCTATTTACCCAAAATCCTGAAATCTTTGGACTTTCACTCTGTGCCGGACTGGGAGGTTTGGAACTCGGCTTGCATATCGCAGAACCCAGATACCGCACTGTTTGCTATGTCGAGCGGAACGCCTATGCTGCGGCCACTCTCGTGGCGCGGATGGCAGACAAAAGCCTTTGTGACGCGCCTGTCTGGGATGATGTTACCACCTTCGACGCTCGCCAATGGCGTGGCACAGTGGATATCCTCACTGCAGGATACCCGTGCCAACCATTCAGTTCATCAGGGTTCCGAAAAGGAGATACCGATCCGCGACATCTTTGGCCTTATATCGCCAAGATTATCCAAGACTGTCAACCAAAACGAATATTCTGCGAAAATGTCGAGGGGCATGTCGATCTGGGATTGCCCGACGTCATTCGAGACCTACAAAACTTGGGCTATCGGGTTAAAGCGGGATTGTTCTCGGCGTATGAGTGCGGCGCGGCGCACCATCGGCGGCGTCTATTCATTATGGCCGACGCCAACAGCATCGAGTTTCGGCACGAGGTCAGATTTCAAAATGACATCAACCCGAATGACATTTTGCCCGAGCCACAATATGAGCGGGAGCCAGATCGGTCTGATGGAAGCTGCAAAAAACTGGACAATGGCATGGCTGTTTGCGAGAGCTTTGGGCCTGAAGCAGACCGGGCAATTTTACCCCTGTTCGCTCCCGCTCCATGTGACTATTCAGCCTGGGCGCGAATTGCAGAAATCAACACTGAACTTCAACCCTGCATTTTCGGATTGGGTTATGGGTTGGCCTATGGGTTGGAGCGACACCACGCAGCCGGTAATGGAGTTGTCCCATTGGCTGCAGCGCTCGCGTACAGCACTCTCAGCGCTGCTTGAAAAGGACCTTTAAACTCGATTTGAAATACTTTTTATGATCAGGCCAGTTCCCAGTTAGGTCGATTTTTTGCAATGGTAATTTTTGGCGATAATCCTGATTGGGGCTATATTTTTCAATGACTTAATCTAACTGGGAACTCGACGTCAAAAAATGCTCGAAAGTTCCCAGTTAAAGGGCAAAAAGGCCGGAATATAAGGTAAACCCTCAATTATTGGCCGCTTATGGATTGGTTTGTGCCATTTGATTTGACGCCATAATTAATTGTTGCAAATAAATTTGATTTTGATAAGTTACTGACAAAGCAAATAAAATTCCGCCATTTCCCACAAAATTCCGTTTAATCCCGCAAGGTCGAATATGACATTTGATCTGGCGCGTCACAATAATATGCTTGCCCCCGAGATGATGGTGCCGGATGAAATCTCCGTCTTGGGTTCCTACCCAAGTCGGGGGCACATAGTGCAAGCGCAGGCTCGTTTCAGAGCAGGGCATGAGCCTTGTTCTGCGGATGCGGCACAAAGGATTTGCTGTCCGCCTGCGCCCAGATACGGCCATAGTCACCCTGCGCGCCGCGCAGCAGCTCGCCCGGCGCCAGACGCGGATAAATATCGGCAAAGCTGCGCACTTCGGTGGGCGAGAGCCGCCGCATGATCTGATCGGGGTGGATATCCTGCGGGCGGGTGAGGCCGGCCGCGCCGAGCAATTCGGCAAAAGCCTTCAGGGTTGAATGATGGAAATTGCGCACGCGCTCGGCCTTGTCAGGCACGACAAGCGCCCGCTGGCGGGATTTGTCCTGCGTGGCCACGCCGGTCGGGCAACGGTCGGTGTGGCAGGACAAAGACTGCACACAGCCTAAGGCAAACATGAATCCGCGCGCCGCATTGCACCAGTCGGCCCCCAGCGCCAGAACGCGCATCATATCAAAAGCCGTTACCAGCCGGCCACTGGCCCCAAGGCGGATTTTATCACGCAGGCCCGCCCCCACCAGACAATTATGCGCAAACACCAGCCCGTCGCGCAGCGGCGTGCCGACATGATCGGTAAATTCGAGTGGGGCGGCCCCAGTGCCCCCCTCCTTGCCGTCAATCACAATAAAATCCGGCGTGATGCCCGTGTCCAGCATGGCTTTGACAATGGCCGCAAACTCAGAACGATGGCCGATACACAGCTTGAACCCCACCGGCTTGCCGCCCGACAGTTCACGCAAGGTGCGAATAAAATCAATCAGTTCCAGCGGGGTTGAAAAGGCCGAATGTCGCGCCGGAGACACACAATCCACCCCCTGCGGCACACCGCGCGTCACTGCAATTTCTTCTGAAACCTTGGCGGCAGGCAAAACGCCGCCATGCCCGGGCTTGGCCCCCTGCGAGAGCTTGATTTCAATCATTTTGATCTGCGGATTTTGCGCCGCTGCCGCAAATTTCTCGGGCGAGAATTCGCCCAGCGCGTCGCGGCAGCCAAAATAACCGGAGCCGATTTCCCAGATAATATCGCCGCCAAATTCCTGATGATAGGGGCTGAAGCCGCCCTCGCCGGTATCATGCGCGAAATTCCCCAGTTTCGCGCCTTTGTTGAGGGCGCGTATCGCATTGGCGCTGAGCGAGCCGAAGCTCATGGCCGAAATATTGAGCAGAGACAGCGCATAGGGTTGCCGACAGTCGGGCCCGCCCACCATAATGCGAAAATCGGGGCTGGCAGGCTCGCGCGGCGCCAGCGAATGCGCCAGCCATTCAAAACTCTCGCCATACACATCCTGCTGCGTGCCAAAGGGACGCTTGTCGAGCTGGCCCTTGGCCCGCTGATAAACAATGGCGCGCTTGTTGCGATTATAGGGCGTGCCGTCTGAATCGCTTTCGAGAAAATATTGCCGGATTTCCGGGCGCACCTTCTCCAGCAAAAAGCGCAGATTGGCCAGAATGGGATAGTTGCGGCGCAGGGAATGTTTAGTCTGCACCATATCCCAAAGCCCCAGCAGGGCCAGCGCCAGAGCCGCCGCGCATAAAACCCAGAGCCAGGGTGTGACAAACAGCGCCATAAGGCCAAAGCCAACACTGGCCGCAAGGCTGAGATAAAGTGGCACAAACCGCATGAAAGCCCCCTCCGGCTGGTGATGACTATCTATCCACCCCGCAGCTTGCGCGAGCCTAGCGCGCAAATGTGAAAGTTTGATGGGGGAACATATTTTACCTATTATATATTGCGTTCTGAATTGTCTCTCTTAAATCAGGAGCAATTTCAAAACCTTTTGGAATTGTATATCGCTTAAAAAGCTTTGAGTCATATCCTTTTTTACTTTGTATTACCTTGGTCAATGCCTTATGAAGGTCCTTACCCTTGATATTTTTTGCTGATAGACATCCATTATTTTCCCATAAATTTTTTGATGGAAAACCTCCGCCTTCTTTAACCCATAAGAGACGATTAATCTTTTCTCGCTTTTCAACAAACGTTTTATATATTTTGTTTCCTTCAAAAGAATTTACTGCTTCCTCAATCCAACCATCAGCAACAGTAGCTTCAATAATATAAAGGCTCACCAAGTATTCACGAGTGCAAAAATACGCTTCTACATCAGATTCTGCTGTCACCCAAGGGTAAGTTCCATCTGTATTATAAAGAGCCTTCCATTTCCCCTTTTCTTCTTCTGTCATAAAATCACTATCACGATGTATAATTGCTCGGGCGATTAACCCAGTGTCGCCAAGCAAACCTTTAAGGAAGACATCTTTTGGAAGGTTATCAAGACCAAAGCATCGACAAACCGCGATTTTTTTATCTATTTTAGGCCACTGACGCAAAATAGCTCTAAGTGCCTCATCGTTTTCATCTTCTATGAAAAACAACGCCGCCTTATCCAGCGCTCCCCAACCCAGCAATCTCGCAATGTCTCTTTGCTTGCCAGACTTGACAGCACCTTCGTGCATCCAAACAATTTTCGTATCGTCCGAAGCGGCTCTCACCATATGGGAACTATGAGTAGTGAGAATAATCTGAGTATCGAATTCCTCAGAGGCGCGTTCAAGGGCTTCGATGAGACGTTCTTGTTTGTCTGGATGCAAATGAGCATCGGGTTCATCAATGAGCAGAATTTTTGGCTTAAACAATATAAGATATGCGAAAATTTGTATTACTTGCAAAACGCCTGTCGCTAAAGTTTCCAACGACCGCCATTGTGCTTCCATATTTGCAAAAACGTAGCTTGCTGATATATTGTAATCTTCTCTATCGTCGAAACTAACCGTAATTTCTAAATTTGGGTGCACTTCGCAAACCAACGCATTTAATCTTTTAAGTCGCTGCTTTGCCTGCACATCATCTTGTTCATTTAAGTTTTTGATGCTAAGATTATAAAGAACATTTCTCAATACACTGCCTGCATCTCCGCTCGCCGCTTGTCGACGAAGTTGAGGCTGAGCTAGCACAGTCTCTCGTTCAGATAAACCAGCAAGACCAGGAATATATGCTGTTATAAAAGTATCTCTCTGTTTAAATGGAGTAACAGCACCTCCGCCTTCAATATATGCAGTAACACCGCCTTTATTACGAGCCGCAAAGATTTTTACTTTTGCGGCAGCAGTTTCAGTCTCGTCACTTATCTGCCGATGTGTAAAAATCACAGAGGTTGGCGTAGTTTTAATTTCAGTCTTTAATTCGCTAAGATATGCCATTTTAACAGGTTCACTGGACGGTAAATAATCAATTCGATCAAATCCCAACATTTCACTGGTACTTTTTGGTGCAATATAACTCGCCACCCTTGCTGCCCAATGAACACATTGAAGGACAGACGATTTACCCGATCCATTGGCACCAACCAAAATTGTTACGTCGCCCAAAGGAATAATAGCGCTTTTTATCGCTTTAAAATTTTCAACAGTTATTGTCTCAAGCTTACTCCAACCTCGAATAGGGTTGCTTTTACGAGAATTAATTTTTGCTGATTTTTTTCCAAACGAACTTAAATTATCTAATGTTAAACCATCTAATATATCTTCAATTTCTATATTATTAGATGAAATTTCACTTTTCGAGTTCATGAATAAACCTATATATATTTTATCCTATGAATTATAATATTTAGGTTAGGTAAGAAATCAATAAAATTTTGAGTTCACCCCTTACCCGAATCCGCTGCCGCCGCCGCAATCAGTCCTTCGCGGAAGGCGACGATTTTCGGGGTTTTGACGCGGTCTTTTCAATCTGCTCCGCCATATTTGCTCAGTTCAACACTCACCATATCCAGCAAGGGCGTGAGATGCGCCTGAACTGTCATCCAGACAAAACCGGCATCAACAGTGTCATATTCATGCCGGTAAATATTGCCGACGCCCATAATCTGCCGCCAAGGCAGATGGCTATGGTTTTGACGCATATCCTCTGGCAGTCGCCGCGCGGCTTCTGAAACAATCTCAAGCGCTCGCGTCACAGCATAAAGGTGAATTTGAGACTCTAAAAAGGCGTTCAGCGACATATGTGCAACAAAACCCTGCGCCGCCAGAATATTATCTTTTATATCCAGAAGGGCGGCATAGGTTTTGTCAGAAGGCATAGAGCGCATCCCGCTCGGCGCTGGGGCGCATAAAGGATTTCAAGGCCGCGCGATTGGCCACATCCACACGGAAGGGAAACAAATCCTCTATAAACTGCACAATGCCAATATACGCAAAAAGATCAACCGGCACATCAGGAGAAATATCGACCATCACGTCAATATCGCTGGAGTCAGTTTGGTCGCCGCGCGCAACCGAACCGAAAAGCGCAGCATGGGCAACACCCTGCGCCCGCAGCGCGGATTCATGAGCCTTGAGGATATGCAATATAGTTTCCGAATTCATTTCATAAGTTTACCAGTTAAAAGATTTCATTTCGAGATTTATTTCACACCTCACCCCTTGCCCGAATCCGCCGCCGCAGCCGCAATCAGCCATTCGCGGAAGGCGACGATTTTCGGGGTTTTGACACGGTCTTTGCGGCAGACAAAATAATAGCCATAAGGCGTGTGCACATTGATGTTGAAAGGGGCCACCAAGCGCCCCGCCTCCATCTCGCTGGCGGCCAGCGCCTTGGTCATCAGCGCCACCCCCTGCCCCTGCACCGCCGCCTGCAAGGCAATCGACATCTGGTTGAACCACACGCCGCGTCCGGTATCCACTGTGGTGATGCCCGCCGCCGCCAGCCATGTCTCCCAGGTCGGCCATGTGTCATAATTCGGGTTCCATTCCAGATGCAGCAGGGTGTGATGTTCCAGATCTTTGGGCGTGCGGATGGCATATGGGCCGTCCATCAGGCTGGGCGCACACACGGGAAACAAATCCTCGTCAAATAAATGTGTGGCATGAAGGTTTGGAAAACTGCCCTGCGACCAGCGGATAACCGCATCGACATTGTCACGCCAGAGGTCGCGCACCTCGGTGGTGGCATCAAGCAGCACGTCCATATCCGGATGGTGCTTTTTAAAATCACCAATGCGCCCCACCAGCCAGGTGCCGGCAAAGCTGGGCGAGGAATTGATGACCAGACGCGAATGGCCGCTGGCCTCGCGCATCCGCCGCGCGCCGCGAAACAGCAGGTCAAAGCCCTCGCGCAGATCAATCAGACCGGCATGACCGGCCTCGGTCAGGGTCAGACCCCTTCCGCTGCGTTGCACAAGAGGAACGCCAATTTCAGCCTCCAAAAGTCGGATTTGCTGGGCCACAGCCGCCTTGGTGACATGCAGCTCCTGCGCGGCCGCCGAAAAGCTGAGGTGCCGCGTCACCGCTTCAAAAGCGCGCAGGGCATTGAGGGAGGGCAGGCGTTCATTCTGTGTCATCGTATAGTTTTTCTTGACTCAATAAAAAGGAAGACTGCCTCGAAATTTCCATATTTTCAAGTATAAAGACGGCAACTCAGTTTAGGATTTTACAAAATGCGCCTCGCCACCTCCTCCTACGCACCTGCTCCTTCCCTTATCGGCGAAATCGCCGCTTCGGTTGTTAAGATCGTGTTAAGTTTTTCTGACCATGCCCATCGCATTGCCGATGCCCATGATGCCCGCACGCGCTTCGCTTATATGGGCCAGTCTCATCTGGCCGACATTGGCCTGACCGACGCCGACCGCGACTATCGCCTCAGCCGCTGATTTATGCTGCATCTGCGAAAAGCCAGCGTCTTCCCCGCTGGCTTTTTGCATTGAACGGCCTCATAAAACACGCGTGCGAAAACAGCATTGAAGGTGACGCTGATTTGGCGTTTAATTCCGTCATGCTTCGTTTGCTTCTGCTTCGCCATGCCAAGGCCGTTCCCGAAAATGCACAGGACCACAGCCGTGCACTGGCGCCGCGTGGCCGCACCAATGCCAGCGCCATGGGCCTGTATATGCGCGAACAGCAGCTGCTGCCCGATCTGGTGGTCACGTCGGATGCTTTGCGCGCTCTGGAAACAGCCATGCTGGTGGTGCGGGCTCTGAATGACCACATCCCGCTCCAGCGCGAGGCGAAAATCTATCTGGCGGAAATTCCGGCCCTCTTGAACGCGATCCGCCACATTCCGGATGGGGTGAACACCTGCCTGATGGTGGGGCACAATCCCGGGTTTCATGATCTGGCGCAGCTTCTGGTGGGATATGGGGACCGCTATGCCGCGGCGCGTTTGCGGGCAGGCATGCCCACCTGCGCCCTGACCGTTCTGGATTTTGACTGTGATACATGGAGCGAGGTCAGCGCCCATAAAGGGCGGCTGGATCGGTTCATCATTCCCGATGACCTAAACAGCCAGAAGCCGGATTAGGCTGTGAATCTCATTCAGTCCATAGCGTTTGAAGCGCGGGTCGCAGCCGCAAGCCTGATGGATTTTGCCGGTGGCACTTCGGTGCGGCTGGGCGTGACAGGACTGTCGCGCGCCGGAAAAACCGTTTTTATCACGGCTCTGGTGCATAATCTGCTGCACAACAGCGCCTTGCCGGTGTTTCGGGTTCAGGCGGAGGGGCGGCTGGCGCGTGTCAGCCTGCAACCGCAACCCGACGATGCAGTGCCCCGCTTTGCCCTTGAGGATATGATCACGGCCCTGACACAGGACCGGCTCTGGCCCGCCTCCACCCGCGCGGTGTCCGAACTGCGCCTGACACTGGAATTTGAACGGCAGAGAGGCTGGCGCAAGGGGCTAGCCGCACTCAATATCGATATTGTCGATTATCCGGGGGAATGGCTGCTGGATCTGCCCCTGCTGCACAAATCCTATGCGCAATGGGCACAGGAAACATGGGAGGCCAGTCAGGAGACCGGCCGCCGCCCCTTGGCCCAGCCCTGGCATGATTATATGCACACTCTTGACGCCAGCGCCCCCGCCTCGGAAGACATAGCCCGCACCGGCGCCAGCCTGTTCACCGCCTATCTGCGCGCCTGCAAGGCCGATAAATTCTCGCTCTCGGCCCTGCCGCCGGGGCGCTTTTTATGGCCGGGCGAATGGGCCGACTCCCCCGCCATGACCTTCTGCCCCTTGCCCCCGCTGCAGGGCCATGCCGCCAGAACATCGCTCTGGGCGATGATGGAACGGCGGTATGAATCCTATAAGGCGCATATTGTGCTGCCATTTTTCCGCGATCATTTCACCCGCATTGACCGGCAGATCGTGCTGGTGGATCTGCTTTCGGCGCTCAATTCCGGCCCCGAAGCCATACGGGATCTGGAAACCGCCCTTGCTGACATCATGGCGGCATTCCGCCCCGGCAAAGCCAGCCTATGGACCCAGCTTGTGCGCCCGCGCATCGACCGGATTTTATTCGCGGCCACCAAGGCCGACCATCTGCATCATTCCGGACATGACCGGCTGGAGGCGATTTTGCGCCTGCTGGTGGCGCGGGCCATTGCACGGGCCGAAAATGTCGGGGCGAAGGTGGATGTCATCGCGCTTTCGGCCCTGCGGGCGACGCGCGAGGCCAGAATCAACCCGCGCGGCGCACCGCTCGACGCCATCATCGGCACACCTTTGGCCGGTGAGGAAATTCACGGCGATCGTTTTGACGGCAAAGCGGAGGTGGCGGTGTTTCCCGGCCATCTGCCGCAAGACCCGCATGAGATTTTTCGTGGCAACGGGCTGGCACTGCACGAGGGCGACACCGACATGCGCTTTATCCGCTTTCGCCCGCCGGTTCTAACGCCCGATGCCCCTTTTCCGCATATAAGGCTGGACCGGGCCCTTGAATTTCTGCTCGGTGACAAAACATGAGTGCATCGCCACCTCTCCCGCCACGCCAGCGCCCGCAGGCCTTCCGCCTTGATGACCCCAATGTGCATACCGGCTCGCATCCGGCCCAGACCGCGGTGCATATAAAGCCGCAGCCTGACCCTTTTCCCGAAACCACCCTGCCGCCGGACGAACAGGCGATTGAACAGGCGCAGCAAAAGCTGCTGGAGAGAAAATCTCTCCTATCTTGGGGGGCTGTGTTCTGGTCTGCCCTTGGCGGCTTGCTGTCTTTGGCGGTGGGTCTGTGGATCACACAGGTGATTGACGGGCTGTTTGCCCGTTTTGCCGCGCTCGGCTGGCTGGGGCTGGGCTTGGCGGGCTGCGCATGTCTGGCGCTGCTGGCGCTGGCTTTACGCGAATTTCTCGCCATTCACCGGCAAAAGAATATCGCAAAACTGCATATAGCCTTTGCCAGAGCCGCTGCGGCGGATGATGCGCAGGCTGCCCGCACTCTTCTGCCGGCATTGCTGGCGCTTTACACGGCGCGGCCCGAGATGGCCGCCGCCAAAGCCCGCGTGCGTAGTCTCGCCAGCGCCATTATCGACGGGCGGGATCTGATCGGCATTTTCGAGCGTGAGCTGATCAGCCCTCTGGATATAAACGTGCAGCAACAGATTGCCGATGCCTCCAAACGCGTGTCGCTGGTGACAGCCATTGCCCCGCGCGCGTTTCTGGATGTGATCTTCGTCGCGGCGCAAATGATCCGGCTGATCCGCAGCATTGCGGAGATTTATGGCAGTAAGCCGGGATTTTTCGGCCTGATCCGCCTTGGCAAATCCATCGCGCTGCATCTGGCCATCACCGGCGGCATGGCCGCTGGTGACACTGTGCTGCAACAGATTGTCGGGCATGGCCTTGCCGCGCGGCTGTCGGCCAAACTGGGCGAAGGTGTGCTCAATGGCATTCTGACGGCCCGTGTGGGACTTTCCGCCATGGCGCTCTGCCGCCCCCTGCCATTTTTACATAAGCCCGCCCCCGGCCTTAAGCAGGTCGCGCCGTCTTTATTTTCAAAACCGCGTTGATGAGGGCAAGCCCAAGCCCCAGCCCGACCACGCCCCATGCACTGGTCAGATCCGTCCATTCAAAATCGGACGAAAGCTGAAAGCCATCGAGAAAATTGAAATTATTGAGCAGAATCCGGCCCATATCCACCCCATTGCGCAGATGATACCAGAGGGCCTCGATCAGGGCTGTCAGTGTGGCCGCAACCACGCCCAAGCCCATGAGGCTGACAAAATGCGTCGCTATATTCCGCTTTTGCAGCATCCGGTGCAGCATGAAAAATATATACAGGCCGAGAATGAACAGGGCACGGCTGATGTCCAGCTTGGACTGAATCATATAATGCAACAGGCCGATGGCCGCCAGAGTATAGACAATTTTATGCAGGCGGCCCCAGCGCGGCGCACCCAGACGCCGGATCATGGCATCCGTCGAGGTTGCGGCCAGTGTGGCCAGACCCAGCAATGCCACAAAACCGATGGTCAGATAAAAGCGCAGGGCAATTTCCCGCCCCACAACCCACAGATCCCATTGCTGGTCGGTAATATACAGCGTGAAATGCACCAGCGCATAGACAAATGCGGTCACACCCACCATGCGCCGCACCAAAATCAGTTTCGGCCAGTCGGCAATGCGGCGCAGCGGCGTGATCATCAGCGAAACGACAAGAAAACGGATGGCCCAGTCCCCCGTGGCATGAATGGCCAGAGTTATGGGCTTGGGTTGCAACCAGCCTGCGGCCAGTTGCGCCGCCGTCCACACACCGGGCGCGAACATCAGCGCCAGTGTCACCGCCTTCAGGGCAGAAAACTGGCCCTTCCTGTCCAGCCAGGGTAAATATCGTGCAGAAATAACCATGGACATGGGCGTGCCTCTGAGCGGGGTGTCAGCCCTGTCTGGCGGGTGTTGTCACCACAAGGCCGTCGAGTTCGGGGCGCAGTTTGATCTGGCAGGAGAGGCGTGATGTGGGTTTAACCTCAAAAGCAAAATCCAGCATGTCCTCTTCCATGGACTCGGCCTTGCCAACCTTGTCCATCCAGCCGGCGTCCACATAGACATGGCAGGTGGCGCAGGCACAGGCACCGCCACATTCGGCATCAATGCCGGGAACAGCGTTTTTGATGGCCGCTTCCATCAGCGTGGCCCCTTCGCTGGCCTCAATCTCGCGTGCTTTGCCGGACGCATCTATAAAGGTTACCTTGATCATTCTGCACTCATTCGGGATTTTGTCTGCGCAATCGGGCGCAGCCTGTTGTGGATGATGCAAACATAGACAAGGACGTGGCAAAGGAAAAGGGGCCGGGGCGCCTCAGGCGCGCAATATATCCGACAGGCTGTCGCCGGTTTCAGCCACAGCGGCCTCCACTCCGGCCACATGGGCCGTCATCTGGTGTTTTACAGCATTATGTGCGGTTGCATATTCCAGCGCCTCTGCCGCTCTGGCCACATGGCGTGCGCCAACAGCCTGCACCGAACCCTTCAGCGTTTGCGCCAGATTGTGTATAATGCGGGCTGTATTGCTTTTGCCCGATGAAAGCGTGTGCAGCATATGCACAATCTGTCTGGCCTGCGCATCAAACAGCGCCAGCAATTCCCGTTCAAGCGCCGGATCCCCAAGGGACTGATGCGACAGATGCACCAGATCAAGCGCCGGGCCCTGATGGAGGTCCACAGGCTCCGGCATATCCATTTTATAACAAAAACTTGGGCGACTGGCCATGATCCACTCCCTGAAGGCTAAATATTCATGCCAAACATCTGCCCCAACCTTGGCGTAAAATATCCTAATAAAATGCTTTCAGGGTAAAGGCTTCTAAATGAATGGTAATTTTCGCGTTAACGATGTTTGTAAATGTTGTTGAATGAGTGTTTCATTCAGGCCGACATCAAGTTATGTTAAATAGACATTAACCAACATTACAGGGTTGGGCAGCCAAAAGGCGGAATTCTGATAAAGAGAAATCCGCACTGCCTGACAGCAGGCCCATTGGCAAGGTAAAAGGCAGACACATGGCACAGCAAAGACCAGGACATGATCCCGCGACTGTGACTGCGGCAATGTCGGCGATCGAAGAAGCGCTGAATCTGTCCTCCGGACCCAAGACGGACGCTGCCGGTGGCAAAAAAGCGGCTGGCGAGACATCCCAGCACACGGGGCCCCTGCTGGAAATCAAGCTGCCGCATGTCGACCATGGCACAACAGCCCTGAAACCTGTCGGCGAGCCTGTCAGCGCCGCCACCGAAAGCGTTTCCCCGGCATCATCCCCACTCAGTCCGGCCACACCGCCTGCCAATGATGACCGCAGAGTGGCCGGTTCCATTGCGCAGGCCATGAGCATCCGCACCAGCGACATGCCCATCGCGCTGGCCATGCTGGCTTCAGCGCTCTGGCTGGGGCTGGTCGGTTTTTATATTGTCAAAGCCACAGCCACAGACACATTCGGCAGTCTCACAAGCATAGTGGGCAACAGCCAGTTTCCGTCCTGGCTGCTGCTGGGGCTGGGGCCGGTTGTGTTTTTTCTGCTGGTAGCGGCACTCATCCGGCGCATACAGGAAATCCGCCTCACCGCCCAGTCCATGGCCACAGTGGCCATGCGCCTTGCTGACCCCGAAACCCTGGCAACCGAACAGGTGGTGACCCTGTCACAGGCCATCCGCCGCGAGGTGGCCTCCATGGGTGACGGCATAGAGCGTGCTCTGGCCCGCGCCAGCGAGCTTGAAACCATGGTGCGCACGGAAGTGTCGAATCTTGAGCGCTCCTACACCGACAATGAGCGCCGCATCCGTATTCTTGTGGATGGTCTGGCCAGTGAGCGCGAGGCGATTGTCAGCTATGCGGACCGTGTGCGCAGCGCCATCACCGGCGCGCATGATAAAATGAGCGAGGGTCTTGAGGAGGTTTCCCGCACCCTGACCGAGCGCGTGGCCCATGTCGGCACGACCGTCACCACAAGCCTGAGCGCCAAGGGCGAGGAAATTTTTGGCACATTGCAGTCCAGCAATGAGGCTTTTCTGCAAAAACTCTCCGAACAGAGCACTCTGCTCTCGGACAGAGTCGGCCAGACCCGTGACGAGATTGCACAGTCCATCGACATGCGGATTCAGGACCTCGACCAGCATTTTCGCCAGACCGGCGCGGCGCTCACCTCCGAATTTATCGGCATGGGGGAGACGATCAACGAGCGCCTCAGCACCACAGGCAAGGACATTGCCGAAAATGTCCTCAATAACGGGCATAAAATTGCAGCCCAGCTGAACCAGACCAGCGCCATGCTGGAAAGCACCGTGGGGATAAGAGGCGATGCTCTGGTGCAACGGCTGGCCGAGACCGGTGAGCAGTTTTCCGAAATTCTCGTTAAACGAACATTGGAGGCGCAGGAGGTGTTTGAGGCCTCAGCCGAAGCCCTTTCCGCCAAAATGGACGCCCAGCAGACCCATATCCAGCATGAGCTGACACGTCAGAGCGCTGTCCTGTCCGATCATTTTGTGCAAACCTCGCAACATGCCATCGAAACCATGAGTGAACATGCCGACCTGATGCGGCAAAATCTCAATACAACCGTCGAACACACGGCGCAGATGCTCAACGCGCATTCGGTCGATTTTGCCGACCGCTTCCGCAGCAGTGCCACCGAGGCCATCAAGGATATAGAGGCCCAGACCAGCGTCTTTGACGAGAAGATCAAACACACAACCGAGCAGAACCGGGCTATCCTCGAAATGCAGGGTCAGGCGCTGCAGTCCACCTATCAGCAGGTTATCAGCACAGCCATCACCCAACTGGCGGTGCAGGGTGAGGAACTGGGCCATCATATCAGCGCATTGGATGCAAAGCTCAGCGATACCGCCGAGCACTCCACAGCCGCCCTGCTCGCGCATAGCGAAGCCTTCCGCACACAATATCAACAGACCGTTGAAGGCGCGATCGGCACCTTCGCCGACCAAGGCGAGGCGTTCAATCTCCAGTTCATCGGAACGGCTGAAAATGTGCTCTCCACATTTGCCGACCGCGCTGAAGCCCTTGACCAGAATTTTGCACAAACCGCCCGCGAGGCCATCGACGCTCTGGCAACGCATAGTGACAGAATCACCGGAACGATTGCCGAACGTCTGAATTATTTTGAAGAAAATGTGCTCAAACATGGCGCCGCACTGGCGGATCGTGTCATCAGCGGGGCAGACCGCATCACCAATAATGTTGATCAGAAACTTGGTGCTGTGGAAACAGTGTTTACCGTGCATGGCGAAAAATTCCTCTCTGCGCTGGAGAGCCGCACGCATAAAACATCGGAACAGCTTGAAGCGCACATGACCGAGTTTGAGCAGAGAGCATCCTCGAAATCGCAGGAAATCTCGTCATCGCTGGATTCGCTCATTGCCAAAATTGACGCCGGTCTCGATGCCCGCGCCCATTCGCTCAATGATATGCTGGCCCATCGCGCTGTCGATGTGGCCAGGGTGCTGGGCGATGGTGGCCGCGAGATGACCCGCGCCCTCGACGCCAAGGCCTCGGAAATCGACCAGATTCTGCTGCAGCGCTCAACGGCCATGACCGAAACCCTGTCAAACAAAGCCGACGAGATCAACTCTGCACTGGGCGGCAGAGCCGCCGAGATTGCCAATACGCTGGATGACCGCATCGGCATGTTTGAAAGCCGGATTGTCAACCGCCTCGATACGGTCACAACAGAACTCAATGACCGCGGCAGCACCGTTGTGCACATTTTGCAGGAACGCGGCAAGGATATTGCCGCCATGCTGGAGGCGCAAAGCTCCGCTCTGGAGAATGGAACTATCACCATTCGCCAGCTGCTTGAACATGAAGGCCTTGGCCTTGTGAAAGCCCTGAGCGAACGCGGCGGCGATGTCAGCCGTGAAATTGCCGAAATCGGCGACCTTGTCATCCGCGCCATTGAACTGCGCGGATCGGCGATTGTCACCCAGCTCACCCATCAGCAAGGCGAGCTGGTGGAGGCCATTGACACGTCCTCCAGCAACCTGCGCTCCAATATCGAAGTTAATACGGCTTCGGTTGTGTCCTCGCTCATCGACACCAACGCCAAAGTTCAGAACGATATCGGCACGCTGCTCTCGGAGCTGGATCAGCGCAACCAGACCCTGAAAACCCTCTCGGGCGATGCCACCCAGAACCTCAGCCTGATCGAATATAATCTGGGCGCGAGAGTTAAGGAATTTGACACAGCCCTGAATCTGGTCAAACAGCAGATTATGACATTGGCACAGACCTCCGCCTCGACCCTCAACGGGGCGCAGACCATTGCCGAAAAACTCTATGTTCAGGGTAAAAATCTGACAGAAACCTCAGATCAGCTGATCAGAGCGCAAAAGGACAATGATTCCTCGCTTGAGGCCCGGATCGAAACCCTTGAAGCCCTGTTGTCCCGCGTGAATGAGCGCAGCCATGATCTGGACCAGATCATGCATAATTTCACGGCTGTGATCGAGGACTCGGTCAAGACAGCGGAAATGCGGGCACGCGATATCGGCAGCTATCTGGCCGAAACGACCCAATCGGTTCAGAACACCATGGGCCAGCAATTTGAATCGCTGCGCTCAACCGCCGGCAAGGAGCGGGAGAAAACATCCAGCGCGTTGCGTGCGGCCTATGATCAGACAAAAACCGAAATGGACGCTATATTCACCGGCACGGCGGCGCGGTTCAAGGACACAACCGAAGAATTGCTGTCCATGTCCAACGCCATCCGCAATGAGCTGGAAGCCACCCGCGAGGAATTGCGGCGCAGCACGGCAGAATTGCCACAGGAAACCATGGCCCAGACGGCCAATCTGCGCCGCATTGTCACCGACCAGATCAATGCCCTCAACGAACTGACCGATATTGCCACGCGCTCGGGACGCGCGATTGACGTTGCGGGCGCCGACAGTGCTTCGCCACGCCGCGCACCAGAGCCAGCCCCCAAACTGCGCAATCTTGAACCCGCGCGCGCACCGGAACCCCAGCCGGGCAAAGCACGCGCCCCCGCCGCGCGCTTATCCGAGCCACAGGTCACGCTGCCGCAGCACCGTGCGGCTCCCCAGCCTGCCGCCACCTCGCCGCGCGAAGATTTCATGCGTGCACGCGCACCGCTGACCCCGCCTGCGGCAACCGCCCGCCCGAATCCGGCACCGGCACAGGCTGAACGCGGGGCCGGATGGCTGTCTGACCTGCTGAGCCGCGCCTCACAGGACGAGAGCACCCATGCGCCGCGCAGCAATCCGGCCAGCGCACAGGCACAGCCCATCGGATCACTGGACTCGATCTCGCTCGATATTGCGCGCATGATCGACCATAATACAGCCGTCGCCATGTGGGACCGCTACCGCAATGGGGAGCGGCAGGTCTTTACCCACCGCCTCTATACGCAGCAGGGCCAAACGACATTCGATGAAATCCGTCGGCGTTACCGCTCTGACGCGGATTTCCGCGAGACCGTCAATCGCTATATTTCAGAATTCGAACGTCTGGACAGTGAGGTCAGCCGCAATGACCGTGACGGCAACCTGACCCGCGCCTTCCTCGTTTCGGATACAGGCAAGGTCTATACGATGCTTGCCCATGCAGCGGGCCGGCTGGATTAGGGCATGATGTTTTTATATCGACATTCTTTGTGAGCGTCCCTTCTCCCCGTCATCCTGAGGAGGCCGCAGGCCGTCTCGAAGGATGGGGCGAACGCGTCGTTTCCGTCTCAAGGCAACAGGCTTTAGGGCGGGTTCAGGTTGCGGTCATGAGCACCTGAACACGATTCAGAATATCGAAAACAAAGGTTTTCAGAGGGCCGCCGCAGTCCAGACAATGAGGTGCGACATCACATCAGAGAGGGCCGCATCCAGAGCGGCAACGACAGCCTTAGGCTCCGCCGAGGCCTGCGGCCGGTGCTGCACGAAGGTCTGACTGCGCATGATTTTGCCCGAATGGTCATCCACCAGCTTGGCTTCGATTTCGACAGACACCTGCGCCCCGTCAGGGTCATATTCAAAGGCACGAATCTCGCAATCCAGCTGATAATCGGGAACAATGCGGTCGCCGGGCCGCGCCACGCGGCTCAGCCTGTGAGCATTTTCAAAACTCTGCACCAGCCGCGCCTGTATCATACTGGGCAGACGCGCCGCCCATTGTCCGCCGGGCAGATAGGCCAGAGAATGGTCGCTGCTGCGCACCAGAATACGCTCGGAATCCAGCGCCTCAATGGCCAGAGGCTCAGCAATCACCATCTGCTTGTGGGAGCCATAGCTATTCGGCGTGGCGGACAGCGCCGAAAGGTCATAAGACACAGGCGGCGCACTGACACAGCCCGCCAGCATCAGAATTGAACAGCTTGCGATCCATGCCCGGGCCATTCTAATTCCCCTTATATTCTGGCAATTCAGGCCTGGCCCCGAATAAAAACTGCTGCGGATTGAGCTGAATCGAGCGCAAAGACCGGTTAACCTCATTGAGGGAGCGCCGCGCCTCGCCGGTGAGGGTTTCAAGGTCGCGCAGCCCCGGGCCGGTAAACCGGTTGATGCCCGTGCTCATTTCTGCCGTACGCTTGTCAAGATTATCGGCAAGTTTATGAATTGAACGGGCGGCATCGGCCACATCAGAGAACATGCCCTTGCTGTCGGGGGACGACACCATGCCATTGACGCCCTCCACCATGCCATCCAGCCTGTCGGCGGTTTTATTCAGCTTGGCGGTGAGCTCCTGCGCATTTTTAATAATCTGCTGGATCGAGTCCTTATTGTCGCCCAGCGCCGCCGCAAACTGGTTCACATGCGTCACAATCTCACGCACCTCATCCGGATGCACCGCTTTGACCAGCGTGTCCACATCGCCGGAGACAGTGCCCAATTTGGTCGCCAGCGGGCCTATGGTTGCGCCCAGATCGCCCACACCCTTGAGGAAGGCATTGACCCCCTCTTTATTTCCGGCCAGTGCCTGCGAGAAATCCTCGACATTTTTGACCGTATTGTGAATGGATTGCGCGTTTTCACCAAAAATCTTATCCGCCTTGTCGAGAACGGAATCAGCTTTCGCGGAAAGACTCTGCACCGATTCCAGCAAATTTTGCAGCTCGGAGTGATCAGCATAAATCACCGGCAAGCCATCATTGGCCGGTTCAGCAACCGGTGCGGCGGTGGCACTGCCCCCCATGAGGGCAATGGAGGCCACGCCGGTCAGTCCGGTCAGCTCAAGGCGCGCCCGCGTATCCGTTTTGACAGGGGTATGGGCATTGATGCTGATCAGGGCCGCCACACGGCTGGGGTCTTCTTCCATCAGATCAATTTTCTGCACCTCGCCCACGCGTAAACCATTGAACAGAACATAGGAACCGCGCGAGAGGCCGGAGACAGAGCCCGAAAACACCACCTGATAATTTTTAAGGCCTACGGTTTTGGCCCCGCCGGAAAACCAGAACACAAACAAAAACGCCCCGGCAATCACCAACAAGGTGAATGCACCGATCAGCGCATAATTTGCGCGAGTTTCCATCAGATTCCCATTCGTTCAGATACGACTCGCCATTCAAACGTGCAAAGCACGCGATCTTTTACCGTGGAAATAGGCGCGAAGCCAAGGATCATTCGAGGATTCCAGCATAGAAATCGGCCCTTCCATAATAATTTTGCCTGAACCCAGAGCCGCCACCCGGTCACAGGCGGTATACAGACTGTCCAGATCATGTGTCACCATGAACACGGTGAGGCCCAGAGTTTTTTGCAGGGTTAAAATAAGATCATCAAATTCACCCGCGCCGATCGGGTCAAGCCCCGAGGTCGGCTCGTCCAGAAATAAAATATCCGGATCCAGCGCCAGCGCCCGCGCCAGCGCCGCCCGCTTGATCATGCCGCCCGATAATTCCGACGGATATTTATCCGCAGCATCCCGCTTGAGCCCGACAAGATCAAGTTTGAGCATGGCCAGCTGATCCATCAGGCTCTGGCTCAGGCCCAGATATTCACGCATCGGCACCTGAATATTCTGTTTCACCGTGAGGGCGGAAAACAGCGCGCCCTGCTGAAACAAAACACCGAAACGCCGCTCCAGAGCCTGCAACTCCAGCAGGCTCAATCCGGTCAGGGCCTGGCCAAACACCGAAATCGTGCCGCGGCGCACCGGCACAAGACCCAGAATGGCGCGCGTCAGCACCGACTTTCCACTGCCTGAAGGGCCGATAAAGCCTAAAATCTCGCCCCGCCGCACATCCAGATCCAGATGGTCGAGAATGATTTTGCTGCCAAACCCCACCACCAGACCGGAAACGGACACAATCACATCCGGCGCGGCCTTTGGCGCGGCAAGGACTTTGGCTGCTGCTGGCGGATTCACATTCATCACAACCCCAGTCTAATAATGAATGGCAGCAAAATACATAGCGAAAAGACCATCCACAACAATCACCATGAAAATTGATTTCACCACCGAAGCGGTCACCTGCTGGCCGAGCGATTCGGCCGAGCCGCCCACCGCCAGCCCCTCCACACAGGCATTCAGGCCAATCACCAGAGCCATGAAGGGCGCTTTGATCAGACCCACCAGAAATGTGTTCAGGCCAATGGCCTCCTGCAAGCGGTCAAGATAGACCTGCGGGGTGATATCACCATAGGCCCAGGCCGTCAGCAAGCCACCAAACAGCGCCATCATATCCCCGATAAAGGACAGAATCGGCAGGCTGATGATCAGCGCCAGCACGCGCGGCACCAGCAAAACCTGCACCGGGTCG